>Ga0079224_100002614_pt1 | contig 22065 bp, 22 predicted proteins | sample Stecom2015_FD_80414 | JGI IMG/M metagenome (GOLD analysis project Ga0079224, IMG submission 80414) | Agricultural soil microbial communities from Utah to study Nitrogen management - Steer compost 2015 | ecosystem: Environmental > Terrestrial > Soil > Agricultural land | place: USA: Utah...
CGTCCGCGGACGCTGTCGTCGCTGGCCCCCCCCGTGCGTCAGCCCGCGGAGAGCAGCAGGGCCGTCTTGAGCTTGCGCTCGAAGTACGCGACGGTCGCGCGCAGTCCTTCGTCGAACGGGACGCGCGGCTGAAAGCCGAAAGCACGCTCGGCGGCGCCGATATCGGGCTTCCTCCGGCGTGGGTCGTCCTCCGGTTTCGGCCGGCGCACGATTCGACCTCGCCCGACGGCCGCGATCACCCGTTCGGCGATCTCGAGCACCGAGAGCTCTTCGGGGTTGCCCAGGTTGATCGGGCCAGGCACCGGCGAGCGCTCCATCAGCCCGATGAGCCCTTCCACGAGGTCGTCGACGTAGCAAAGGCTCCGCGTCTGCGAGCCATCGCCGTATACGGTGAGCGGCTCTCCGCGAAGCGCCTGAACGATGAAGTTGCTGACCACACGGCCGTCGTCAACGGCCATGTTCGGACCATACGTGTTGAAAATCCGTGCGATCCGCACGGACACGCCGCGCGTGCGCCGATAGTCCATGACGAGGGATTCGGCACACCGCTTCCCCTCGTCGTAGCAAGCACGCGGCCCCGTCGACGACACGTTCCCGCGGTAATCTTCGCGTTGCGGGTGGACCTCCGGGTCGCCGTAGACCTCCGACGTCGAGGTGAGCAGACACCGCGCGCCCCAGCGCTCCGCGAGCCGCAGGCAGTTCAGCGTGCCGAGCACGCTCGTGAGCGTCGTGTGGATCGGATCCATCTGGTAGTGAACGGGGCTCGCGGGACACGCCAGGTTGTAGACGCGGTCGATGCGCCCGCGCACGACCTCCGTGAAGCCGCGAACGGCGTCCCGCTCGATCAACGTAAACCGCGGGCTGCCCAGGAGCTCACGCACGTTTTCCCGCGATCCGGTGATCAGACTGTCGAGCGCAATGACGTCGTGCCCCTCGGCGTGCAGCCGCCGGCACAGGTGGGACCCGATGAATCCGGCGCCGCCGGCGACCAGAATCCTGAGCTCGGCGTCCGATTCTCGCTCTCGCGTCATGGTCGTCTCCCGTCTCCTCCCGAGAGAGGCTCGGGCCTCCCGCCGGTCGCGGCCCAGTACTCGTCTTCGTTCCAGGACCACATGCTGGAGGGCTGCTCCGGATCCGGCTCGCACACGTAGAACTCCTCGAGAGGCCGAGAAAGCACGCGCATTCCCGTGGATCGCAGCATCGCCTCCATGCACGCGCGATTGGGCGCCCACCAGTTCGTGCAGTCCCCGGCGAGGGCGTGCTCGATGAACGCAAGCCGCGGCCACCCGGGCCGCGCGAGCGGCGCCCGTTGCTCGAGCTCGAGGTTCTGCGGAGCCACCTCGAGCTCCTCACCGGGCGCTTCGAGGCTCTGCACGACGAGCATCCGCCGCACGCAGCGCGAGACGATGTCGAGGCCGAGCATCGGATAGCGCAGGTGATAGAGCACCCCCAAAAAGAGCACGATGTCCCAGCGCCGCTCCGCGCGCGAGAGCTCGTAGACCTGAGCTTGTCGAAACCGAATCGACCGCGAGAGCCCGTAGCGCTCCGCCGCCCACCGCGCCTGATCGAGGTAGTGCGCGTCGACGTCGATCGCCGTCACCTCGGCTCCCCGCTTGGCGAGCTCGAGGCTGTAAAACCCCGCGTTGCACCCGATGTCGAGCACCGTGGCCCCGGAGAGATCCTGCGGCAGGTGCGGGGCGAGCTTCTGCCACTTGAAGTTCGGAAAGTCCCCGAGCGGATGCCCTGGATGCGTCTGCGTGCCATCCGGAAGGTGCAGATTGTGGAACCACGGTCCCAGGCGTTCGATTTCTCGCTCGAGGGCGCTCATGCCTCAACCTTCCGAGATGGCCGCGACATCGCTCGGTTGAGCCTCGCCGTAGTCCTCGAAGGCCGGCGAACGCCGGGACGGGCCTCGCGAGGACGCCGCGAGCGACTCGAGATACCGCTCGAGCAGCCGCGCGCGATGGCGAGCCGTGTGCTCGGAGAGAACGCGCTCGCGAGCGCGCTCCGCGATCCGGCGGCGCTCGGCGTCGCTCGACGAGAGCAGGTATCGAGCGACGTCCTCTCCGCTGCTCGCGAGCAGGAGCTCGCTTCCCGGCGTGAAGAACGTCTCGATCCCGGGCCATACGTCGCTGATGATCGGGACCCCGCACGCGGCCGCTTCGAAGAGGCGGACGCTCGGTGAGTATCCGAGGCGCACCATGTCTGCGCGCGTGATGTTCAGCGCGAAGCGTGAGGAGCCGTAGAACGCCGGGTGCTCGCGCGGCGGGACGTGCTCGATGCGCTCGACGTTCGGCGGCCATTCGCGCGCCGGGTAGCACGAGCCGGCCACGACGAAGCGATGCCGCGTGAAGCGGCGCGCCGGCTCGACCAGCAAGCGCTCGAGCACCGGTTGCCGGTCCTCGCTGTACGTGCCGAGGTATCCGAGGTCGCGAACCGGTGGAGCGCCCAAGGGTCGGTAGGCGACCTCGTCCACCGAGCAGTAGAGCGGGAGCGCACGGCGGACACCGAAGCGCTGCTCGAGGATGCGGAGCGCAGGGCCCCCCGTGAACGAGAGATACGCATCGAGCTCCGGCAAGAGCTCCCGAGAGACGTAGGTGGCCTCGCGCCGCTCGAGCTTGCCGAGCGTGACGGGGGTATCGATGTCGTAGAACAGCTTCGTGCCGCGCGCGGTGTCGAGCACCCAGCGCATCACCTCGGGGCCGTCCGGAACGTACGAGCCGACGATCACGGCATCGGCATCGCGCACCCCGGTCGCGAAGCGCCGGGTGAGGTCCGACACGGACTCGTAGAGCGAGAGACGACACCCGGCCGGGCTCGGCTCGTCCCGGTTTTCGCGATACCAGGGGACGTCTCGCTCGAGAAAGACGACGTCGTGGCCGCGCTCCGCGAGCGCCCGGACCAGCGCGCGATAGGTGGTCGCGTGCCCGTTGCCCCACGAGGACGTGATCGAGAGCCCGAGGAAGACGAGGCGCAGCGATTCGCTCATGCAGAAAGCTCCAGGCAGTGTCCCGAGAGCGCTCGCTCCACCTCGACGGCGCGCTGCGCGTAGGTGTGCTCCGCGAGGACGCGCCGGCGGGCGGCCTCACCGATGCGGCGCGCCGCCTCCGGCGTCAGCCGGTTCAGGTGCTCGACGACCTCGTCGGCGTCGTTGGCGATCAGCACTTCGTGCCCGGGGTCGAGGAAGCACTCCATCCCCGGCCACGCGTCGCTCACGATGCACGCGGCGGCACCCGCCGCTTCGAAGACTCGCGTCGCGGGCGAGTAGCCGAGCGCCGCCATGCTCTCGCGGTTCACGTTGAGGACGGCGAGCGCCGAGGCGTTGAACGCATTGTGCTCGTGCGTATACACGTGGCCGGCGTGGCGAACGTTCGCCGGCATCGGCTTGTCGCCCCAGCCGCTCCCACCGAGGACGAAGGTCCGCTCGGGAAGCCGGCGCGCCGTTTCGAAGAAGAACCGGTCCACGCGCGCCTCGCGATCCGGCAGGCGATTGCCGAGAAATCCGAGGTCGCCCCGGAAGCGCTCGACCGGATGCGCCGGATGGTGCGTGTCCGGGTCGAGGGCGTTGTAGATGGGGATGCAGACCCGGGCGCCGAACGCCGTGTACGCGTCGACGACGGGCGGTCCCCCGCCGTACGTGAAGATGGCGTCGTATTGCGGAACGAGCGCGCGGAACGGATCGCTCGGGTTTGCGTCCATCCGCGCGAGCGTGGCCGGCGCGTCCACGTCCCAGAACACGACGACTTGACTCCGGCGCCGCTGGTCGAGCACGGCCCGCTCGAGCAGCTCGTCGAAGACACCGACACCGCTCGCCTTGACGAGCACGTCCGCGGCCCGCGCCTCGTCCAGCGCGTGGACGAGACCGCCCTCACCCCGATACACGACGACGCGCGCCCATTCGGGATCGGGGATATCGCGGTGTTCCTGCCTGCCGTACGCGTCGGGCTCGTAAAAAACGGTATGATGCCCGCGCGCCGCGAGGGCGCGCAGGATGCCGCGGTAGTAGGTGGCAGCGCCGTTCCAGTAGGCCGAGACCAAGCTGGAACCGAAGAAAGCAATATTCAGTCCCACAGCGCCGCCTCCGGGGTCGCCCGGTGGACCGGTTCACCGAGTCGCGAACGCGCGACACCCAGCTCTTCCGCGATGGCGAGGAGTTGATCGGCGCGGTGCCTGCACGTGTGTCGCGCGAGCACGGTTTCCCGCCCTCGACGCGAAAGCTCCGCCCGAGCATCGGCGTCCGCGATCAGCCAGCGCAGAGCGCGTTTCATCCCGTCTCCGTCGCGCACGAGCCAAAAGTCGTCCGTGCGAAACAGAGATTCCGCATCGTCCCACGGCGCGCTGACGAGCGCGATCCCACAGGCGAGCGCTTCGAACACGCGAATCGTCGGGATTCCCGGGAGCCGCTCCGCGTAGGGCCGGCGTGGGACGTGCACCGTGACCCGATGGCGCGCGAACGCCACGGGGACGCCGTAGTTCGGCAGCCATCCCTCGAACACGAGCCCGGCGGCGCGAACGGCCGCGAGCCCGCGCTCGGGGTAGCGCACGCCGTGCACGGTGCCCGTCAGGCCGAGCGCGCGCACGGGGCGAAACACGAACTCCGAGAGCTCGTGACTCCGCTCCTCGTCCCCCCAGTTTCCAATCCACACGAGATCGCGCTCCGGGATAGCCTCGGGGATCGGTCGGAACACGCGCACGTCCGCGGCTTCGTGGAACGTGTAGGCGCGCCTCGACCACCCTCGGGAGAGATAGCGCTCGCGCACCGCCTCGCCGAACGCGAGGACGCCGTGATACCCGTCGAGCTCGAGCTCTGCGCTCCAGCGCTCGTCGGTGACGCTGCGATGGTGGGTGTCGTGGAACAGGAGCTTGAACGAGCTCGATGCGCGCGCGCTCAGGCGTCCGAGGCGCCTCACGAGCTCGGGCTCGTTCCACTCGTGGACGATCACGAGGTCGGCTCCGTCCGTGGCTTCGTCGAGATCGAGCTCCTCGAGCCGGTAGCGGGTGACGTCGAGCGCCGGATAGCGCTCGAGCGCCGCGTCGAGCGCTGCCTCGCCCGCCTCGGCCACGAGGTTCGCGGCGCTCCAGGCGTCTTTCGGCTCGTAGGCGCGGACCCGATGGCCCAGGAGCACGAGCTCGGTCACGAGCCCGCGCAAGAAGTGCGCGTTGCCGTGGTTCCAATCGGAGAGCAGTGAATGGCAGAAAACGACGATGTTCATGGGCGGTCCTCGGAGCGCGACGCCGCGCTTCGCGTTTCGGAGCGTTGGCGCAGGCGTGGAGCGGGAATCCGAGCGAGCTCGCGGTAGGCATCGAGGTACGCGCGAGCCATCCTGCCCGCCGAGAGCTCGAGCGCACGCGCGCGGGCGCGCGCCGAGAGCTCGGCGCGGAGCGCTGCATCCTCCGCGAGGCGCGACGCCGCATTCACGAACGCGTCGTTCGCGTCGGGCGGAACGAAGAGCGCGGCGGGACCCCAAATCTCCCGAAGCGCGGGGATGTCTCCGAGCACGAGCGCGGCCCCCGAGAGCGCGGCTTCGAGCGGCGCGAGGCCGAACGGTTCGTAGCGGGCTGGGTGCAGGAACACCGCAGCGCGCCCCATGAGCGCCGAAAGCTCCGCCCGGCTCCGCGCCCCGAGCCAGCGCACGGCCGGCCCCGGCGGGCTCCCGCGCAGCTCACCCGCCACGAGCACCGGCCAGGGCAGGCGGTGGGCGCAGCGGGCGACGAGCTCGAGGTTCTTGGCCGCATCCCAGAGCCGGCCGGCCGCGAGAAAAAAGGGCTCCTTCGTCGCCGGCTGGAAGCCATCGGGGCGAATGCCGTTCGGGATCACGCGCGTCCACGGCAGCTCGCCGTAAACCGCGGAGAGCTCCGCGAGGAAGGCCGCCGTCGGGGCGACGACGAGGGTCGCCCCCGCGAGCCCGGCCCGCACCCGCCTTCCGTACTCGGCGTAGGCGGGCGGCAGCTCCTGGCCACGGACGGCGCGAAACCACGAGGCGACACACGAGTGCGCGACGACGAACACCGGTCGCGACCACGGCAACGCGGCGTGCGCGAAGCCGTTCAGGTGGATGACGTCCGGACGAAACGTGGCCTCCGCCTCGAGGAGCCATGCAGCGGCCGCGTCCACGTCCTTCCACGGATCTTCCATCCACTCGAGCGCGTAGGTGGTCTCGAGGCATCGCAGGTTCGGGATGCTCGAGAGCTCCTCGCGCTGTGCATCGGTCAGCGAGCGCCCCATCGTGACGAGCGTTATTTCCACCCCGGTCTCGGCGAGCTCCCGCGAGAGCTCGACGGCGTACGAAAAGACCCCGCCGACCGTGTCGGCCGTCATCAACACGCGCCGTGGGAAGGTCATCGCTGCACCTCGAGCGCGGACGCGCCGGAACGGACGGAGAGCGGCTCCGATTCGCTCGAGCGGTCTCGCGACGAGTGCCCGCCCTCGAGCCACTCGCAGAGGCGCGAGAGCCCGGACTGCAACGAGTACCGCGGGGACCAGCCAGTCTCGCGCCGGAAGCGGGAGATGTCCGAGACGTAGTAGCGTTGATCGCCGATCCGCGGCGCGCCGAACTTCACCCGCGGCGCCTGCCCGACCAGCGACTCGATGCTGCCGAGGAGCTCGACGAGGCTCGTGGTGTTGACCGGGCCCCCCCCGATGTTGAAGGCGCTCCCCGAAAGCCGCTCGACGTTCTCTTGGGCGAGGAGCAACGCGTCCACGAGATCGTCCACGTAGAGCACGTCGCGAACCTGGAGCCCGTCGCCGTACACGGTGATCGGCTCGCGTGCGAGCGCGCGTTTCAGGAAGTGCGCGACCCAACCCTGATCTTCGTTCCCGCACTGATGCGGGCCGTAGATGCAGCTCATCCGGAACACCACCGCCGGGATTCCGAAGCTCCGCGCGTAGTCGAGCACGTATTGGTCCGCCGCGCCTTTCGAGCACCCGTACGGGCTGTGGAAATCCAGCGGTCGCTCCTCCCCGATGCCGCGCGCCGCCAGCGCCGGATCGGCCGGTTCGTAGCGCGTCGCGCGCCGTTCGAGCGCCACGTCCGAGAGCGCCCCATACACCTTGTTCGTGGAGGTGAACACGAGCGGCGGTGCCGGTGACAGCGCGCGAACCGCCTCGAGGACGTTGAGCGTTCCGAGCGCGTTCACCTCGAAGTCACGGCGGGGCTCGACGAGGCTCGTCGTCACCGCGACCTGAGCCGCGAAATGGAAGACCTGCGTCGCGCCGCGCACGGCCGCGGCCACGCGCTCGAAATCCCGGCAGTCGTCCCGCCGGAGCTCGACGCGCCCCGCGCCCGCGCGCCGCAGGAAATCGGCATTCCGCTCGGTCCCCGGCCGCGACAGATCGTCGAGGACCATGACGTCGGTGCCCCGCGCGACGAGGCGCTCGACGAGATTCGTGCCGATGACCCCCGCGCCGCCCGTCACGAGGACGTAGCCTCGTTCGAGGCCGCGCGCCGCGCTGCTCTCAAACGGTGAGTCCACGGGCCTCGAGCTCCCGGCAAGCGGCTTCCCAGCCGTCCACGGCAGTTTGCGCGCGCAACCAGCCCGTCAAGCGAGCGAGACCCGCGTCGAAATCGACGAGCGGCTCGTAGCCGAGCAGCTCGCGAGCACGACCGATGTCGGCGAAGCAATGCCGGATGTCACCGACTCGGTACTTGCCGCTCACCTCCGGCGCCAGGAAGTTCTTGCCCAGCATGTCGGCGAGGCGCCGCGCGACGTCGACGATGCGCACCGCGCGCCCGCTGCCGACGTTGATCGCCGCGCCCGGCGCGGACGGCGAGACGAGCGCGAGGCGACACGCCCGAGCGACGTCGTAGACGCTGACGAAATCGCGTCGCTGTGCGCCGTCCTCGAAAATCAACGGCGCCTTGTCGTTGAGCAGCCGTGACGCGAAGATCGCGAGAACGCCCGTATACGGGTTCGAGAGCGCCTGGCGAGGGCCGTAGGTGTTGAAGAACCGCAACGCGACGGTCGGAATCCCGTACGCGCGACCGACGATCAAGCAGAGTCGCTCCTGATCGTATTTCGAGAGCGCGTAGACCGACGACAGGCAGGGGGTCTTTTCTTCCGGAGTCGGCAACGGGATCAAATCGCCCCCGCCCCGGGTGCGCGGCTCCCAGCGCCCGGCGCGCAGCTCGTCGTAGGAGCGCTCGACGTCGTCGTGGACGACGCCGTCCCCGTCGCGATAGCGCCCTTCGCCGTAGATGCTCATGCTGGACGCGACGACGAGCCGCGACACCTTGTGCCGTGACAGCTCTTCGAGCAGCACCGCCGTCCCGACGTTGTTCGTCTCGGTGTACTCGCAGATTCGATACATGCTCTGGCCGACACCCACCGCGGCCGCCAAATGCACGACGGCGTCGACTCCGGCGAGGGCTCGGCGGACACAGGCCGCATCCCTCACGTCCCCGATCACGAGCTCGGCGCGCCCGTCCAGGTACTCGGGACGCTGCGCCATGGCTCCGTGCACCTGGGGCGTCAGGTTGTCGAGAACTCGAACGGCATAGCCGTGCTCGAGGAGCTCATCGACCACGTGAGACCCGATGAACCCCGCTCCCCCGGTAATTAGGATGTTTTGGCGCATTCAATATTACCTTGTTGCATCCCGATGAACGAGGTTTGTACCTCGTCAAAAAGCTGTCAAGTGTGGGGTTTGCCACACTACGCGCACCCTTGCCCGTCATATCACTACCAGAAATATCGAAACACAAACTCGCCCCACCACACACCACATTTGCAAACGAGCCACACACTCACGGCGACTTCCAACTGGTGAGTCCAGCGAGATTTCCCGGCGCCGCGCCGCGGAAGTTCGCTCTCGCCGAACGCCGCGCACACGTCACGAGCGCACCCGGAGTCCCCCTCGGCTCAGGCCCGTTCACGATTCGATGGCAACTCGCCGGTCGACAGCGAGAAAGGCGAGCTCGCGGACCAACATTGAGGTTGCTAACGCGCAAAAACAGCCACCCAAAGCGCTTGACAACTCTGGACGAGGCGCTCAGAAATCGCCCTATGAGCGTCGGCACTCGCACGATGCGCGCGGCTCGCCTCGTAGGCCCGCGTGAGGTGAGAGTCGAAGAAGCGGCGCTGCCGGAGCCCGGTCCCGGACAGGTGCGTTTCCGCGTCGAGGGCACCGGCGTGTGCGCCTCGAACTTGGGCAACTGGTTCGGAATGCCGTGGACGCGCTATCCCCTCGGCCCGGGCGAGTCCGGGCACGAGGCTTGGGGAGTCGTCGATGCGCTCGGCCCCGGCGTGCGCGGCATCTCCGAAGGCGATCGGGTCGCGGCGATCTCGTACGATGCCTACGCGGAGTACGACGTCGCGGGGACGGACGCCGTCGTCAAGCTCCCTGCGTTCCTCGGCGCCGATCCCTTTCCGGGCGAGGCCCTCGGTTGTGCGATGAACATCTTCGCGCGCAGCCGGATCGAAGCCGGGCAAACCGTCGCGGTGGTGGGCGCCGGCTTCTTGGGCTCCATTCTGATTCGCCTGGCGAGCGACGCCGGGGCGCGCGTGCTCGCCGTATCGCGAAGCCGCCACTCCCTCGCGCTCGCGGCCCGCATGGGGGCCTCGGAGGCCCTCTCCGTCGTCGATCCCGGGGGCACGCTCGAGCGCGTCTCGGCGCTCACGCAGGGCAAGCTGTGCGAACGCGTGATCGAGGCCACCGGGAAGCAGCAGCCGCTCGACCTCGCCGCCGCGCTCACGGGCACGCGCGGCACGCTGGTGATCGCCGGCTACCACCAGGACGGTCCGCGACAGGTGAACCTCCAGATGTGGAACTACCGCGGGATCGACGTGGTGAACGCCCACGAGCGGGACGTCGCCGTGTACGTGCGCGGTGTGGAAGCGGCGCTCGATGCGATCGCTTCGGCACGCCTCGATCCGCGGCCGCTCTACACCCATCGCTATTCGCTCGAGGAGCTCGGCGCGGCGCTCGAAGCCACGGCGGAGCGCCCCGACGGCTTCGTCAAAGCGTTGGTGATGCCATGACGGCCCTCCCGCGGCTCGGGTGTCTCGGTATCGGGTGGATCGGGCTCTCGCGCCTCGCTTCGCTCGCGACGAGCGGGGCCGCATCCATCGTCGCCGTCTGCGACCCGAACCCGGAGGCGTGCGCGCGCGCTCGCGAGATCGTGCCCGACGCACGAGTCCTCGAGCACTACGAGGAGCTGCTCGAGCTCCCCCTCGACGGCGTCGTCATCGCGACCCCGAGCGGCCTGCACGCGCGCCAATGCATCGACGCCCTCGAGCGGGGGCACGCGGTCTTCTGCCAAAAGCCGCTCGCGCCGTCGGCGAGGGAGGTCGAACGGGTGCTCGCGACCGCGCGCGCGGTCAATCGGTTGCTCCGGGTCGACTTCTGCTATCGGCACACGCGCGCGCTGTCGATGGCGCGTGAGCTCCTCGCCTCGGGGGAGCTCGGCACGATCCACTCGGTCGAGCTCGTGTTCCACAACGCGTATGGTCCGGAGAAGGCCTGGGCGACGGATCCCGCGTTGTCCGGCGGCGGGTGCTTGATGGACCTCGGCGTCCACCTCGTCGACGCGGCGCTCTGGGCGCTCGGATCGCCGCGCGTCGAGCGCGCCGTTGGACGCCGCTTCCGCGAGGGGCGGCAGCTCCCCGCGCACGCCACCGAAGTCGAAGACCTCGCGATGGGTCTGTTCGACCTCGAGGGCGGCGTGAGCGCGAGCCTCGCGTGCTCCTGGTGGTCGTCCTTCGGCGATCACGCCCGGATCCGCGCGGAGTTTTTGGGCACACGGGGCGGCGTCGTCGTCGAAAACGTCGCCGGCTCCTTCTACGACTTCGCCTGCGACCGCCTCCGCAACGGGAGCCGCGAGCGGCTCGTGAGCCCACCGGACGACTGGGGCGGCCGAGCGCTCGTATCGTTTGCGGAGGAGCTTCGCGTCTCGGCCGCGAATCGACCGCAGCCCGAGCTCCTCGAAGTCGCCCGCGCCGTGGACCTGCTCTATGGGCGCACCGCGCTCGAAGCGGGCGCCAGTGGCCCCGAGCGGCTCGACGCCATCGGAGTTTCATGAAGCTCGTCGTCTTCGGCCTGACCGTGAGCTCTTCGTGGGGCAACGGGCACGCGACGCTTTGGCGAGGGCTGTGCCGGGCCCTCGCGCGGCGGCGGCACACCGTCGTGTTCTTCGAGCGGGACGTCCCCTACTACCGCTCGGCGCGCGATCTCTTCGAGCTCGAGGGCGGCCGCCTGGTGTTCTACGAGAGCTGGGAGGCCGTGCGGGAGCGAGCCGAACGCGAGCTCGCCGACGCCGACGTGGCCATGGTCACGTCCTATTGTCCCGACGGGGTGGCCGCGACCGAGCTCGTGGCCGGCGCCCGCTCGCTCCGCCGCGTCTTCTACGATCTCGACACGCCCGTCACGCTCGCCTCGCTCGCCTCGGGCGAGCTCCCCGCCTACATCGGAGAGCGCGGGCTCACGGATTTCGACCTCGTGTTGAGCTTCACCGGGGGGCGAGCGCTCTCGCTCTTGCAGGAGCGGCTCGGCGCGGCGCGCGTGGCCCCGCTCTATGGGCACGTCGATCCGGAGGTGCACCGCGCCACGACGCCGACCGAGCGATACCGCGGGAGTCTGTCGTATCTCGGAACCTACTCGGCCGATCGCCGCGCTGCCGTCCATGAGCTCTTCATCGAGCCCGCGTTGGCAGCGCCCGAGCTCCGATTCGTGCTGGGCGGCGCGATGTATCCCGAGTTCGAGAGGTATCCCCCAAACCTCGTCCACCACCCGCACGTGCCTCCAGGCGAGCACGCGGAGTTCTTCTGTTCGAGCCGGCTCACGCTCAACGTGACACGGAGAACGATGGCGGAGCTCGGATTCTGCCCTTCCGGGCGCCTGTTCGAGGCAGCCGCTTGTGGCGTCCCCATCCTCAGCGACTGGTTCGAAGGGCTCGATCTCTTCTTTCACCCGGGGAGCGAGATCCTCGTTGCGCGCGATCGACACGACGTGCTCGCCGCGCTCTCCGCAACGGACGAAGCGCTCGCGGACATGGCGCGGCGAGCGCGAGCTCGCGTGCTGGCCGAGCACACCGCCGAGCACCGCGCGCGTTCTCTCGAGACGCTTCTCACCGACACGGGCCCCTCGACGGAACGCGGCTCAGTGCGCGGCACGAGCCATCAGCTGGGAGCGGAGCGCTGAATGTGGGGCATCGTGCCCGCGGCGGGGCGAGGGAGTCGCATGCAGCCCCTCGCGTTCTCCAAGGAGCTCCTTCCGGTGGGGAGCCGAACCGATGCCGACGAGGACCGCCCCGTCGCGGTGAGCGAGTACCTGGTGGATCGGATGCTGCTCGCCGGCGTGACCCGGCTCTGCTTCGTCATCTCGCCGGGGAAGAGCGACATCCTCGAATACTACGGCGGCGCCGTCGGGGCCGCGAGCGTCTGCTACGTGGTCCAGAACGAGCCAGCGGGGCTGTGCGACGCGCTCTTTCGCGCTCTTCCGTTCATTGGACCGGACGAGTGGGTCTGCGTCGGGTTGCCGGACACCGTCTGGTTCCCGGAGCACGGGTTTGCGACGCTGGGAGAATCCCCGTTCAGCATGCTCCTCTTTCCCGTCGAGCAGCCGCATCTGTTCGACGCCGTCACGCTCGACGAAGCGGGGTTCGTGCGCGCCATCGAGGTGAAGGCGGAGAGCCCGAAGAGCCGCTGGGTCTGGGGTGGGTTCAAGCTCAAAGGCAGCGTCCTCGCCGACCTCCACCGACTGTGGGAGCAACCGGGGCGGCGCGACGAGTATCTCGGCACGCTGGTCAACGAGTACGTGCGGAGCGGAGGGCGCGTGCAGGGCGTCGCACGCGGGCGAGCCTACGTCGATGTCGGCACCTTGCACGGCTATCGCGAGGCGACGCGTCTGCTCGAGGCGGTGCGACTGCTCTCGGACGTGCAACTCGCCCCGAGAGAGGACGCGGAGGCTTTGGGTCGTGTCGCGTTGCGAAGGTAGCATTCCAAAGCCCTCACCCGGGGACCTCGAACGGGCGGAGCCCGCGATCGGAAGGAGGCGAGCGTGATCGAAGCCGTGATGCTCTGGAACGAGCCCAACAACCTTTCGCACTGGGACTTCGAGCTCGACACGAACTGGGAAATCTTCGCGGACATGACCAAGCTAGCGGCGCGCGCCATCGCGAGTGAGCGGCCGGGCTTGCCGCGCGTGCTCGGCGGGATTTCACCGATCGACCCGAACTTCATGCTCAACATGCGCGAAAAGGGCGTGCTCGAGCACGTCGAAGCCGTCGCCGTGCACGGCTTTCCGCTCGACTGGAATCACTGGCAAATCGACGAGTGGCCCCAGCGCCTCGCGGAAATCCAAGCCGTCACTCCCTTGCCCGTCTGGGTCTCCGAAGTGGGGGTGTCCACCTTCGGCGCCGAGGAAGTCCAGGAGTTCGGGCTTCGTCGCACGGTGCAGCTCCTCCGCGGGCGCGCTCCGCGCATCCACTGGTATTCGCTGTTCGATCTACCCAAGACCTGGCCCGCCACCACGCGCCACCGCGAGAGCGAAGGCTCGGCCTATTACCGCCATTTCTACATGGGTCTCGTCCGTGAGGACGGCACGCCGAAGCGTGCGCTGTCGTCCTTCTTCGAGTGCGTTCCCGAGTTCGGCATCTGTCAGTGGTTTCATTTCGAAGATCCGCGACTCGAGTCCGCCGTCCGCTGGTTGCGCGAGCTCGGGGTGACACGCCTGCGCACGGGCTTGAGCTGGGCGGACGTACACCGGCCGAACGCGCTCGCGTGGTTCGACCGGCAAATGGCGGCGCTCGAGGAGTTCGAGGTGACGCTCACGTACTGCTTCACGCCTCCCTCGCGTGGCATCCGGGACCACTACACGAGCCCGCCGCGCGTGATCGACGAGTTCGCCGAGTTCTGCGCCGCGATGACCCGCCGCTACGCCGCGTAGACGCGGTGCCCCGAGCGCGTGGCCACCGTCCTCAACGTTGCCTACCCGTTCGCGCCCGTGACGACGGACAGCGTGGGCGGCGCAGAACAAGTGCTCGCGCGGCTGGACGCGGCGCTGACTGCCGCGGGGCACCGCTCGGTCGTGCTCGCGCGAGCCGGCTCGGTCGTTTCGGGCGAGCTCGTTCCGATCGAGGTGCCAGAGGGCACGCTCACGCCCGCGCTCCGGAGCCGCGTGCTCGCAACGGTGCGAGCCCAGCTCGAAGCGCTCCTGGCCCAGGGCGGCATCGATCTCGTCCATCTCCACGGAGTCGATTGCGCGGAGTACCTGCCGCCAGCGTCGGTTCCGCGAGTCGTGACGCTCCACTTGCCCCCCGAGTGGTACCCCCGAACGCTCTACGAATCGCGAGACGGCCCGCTGCTGATCTGCGTCTCGAAGTCCCAGCGCGCGCGGTGCCCCGCGTCGCGCGCGCTCGTCATCGAGAACGGAGTGGATCTCGAGCGGTGGTGCCCCCTGCCCTCCGCCGCACACGGGAGCGCGGTGTGCCTCGGCCGGATCTGCGCGGAGAAGGGCTTCGACGTGGCGCTCACCGCGGCTCGCGCCGCCGGCGTTCCCCTCGTCTTGGCGGGCGAAGTGTTTCCTTACCCCGAGCACCAGGCGTACTTCGTCCGTGAGATCGAGCCGCTGCTCGACGACCGACGCCGCTTCGTCGGTCCGGTCTTCGGCAAGCGGAAGCACGAGCTCCTCGCCGGCGCGTGCGCCGTGCTCGTGCCGAGCCGCGTCCCCGAAACGAGCTCGCTCGTGACCATGGAGGCGCTCGCCTGCGGGACGCCCGCGATCGTATCGGGCCGGGGAGCGCTGGCGTCGCTCGTCGAGACCGGGCGCACCGGGTTCGTGGCGGAGGGGGCGACCGCGATGTCCGCAGCGCTCGGGCAAGCGCAGCACCTCGATCGGGCCGAGTGCCGTCGCCACGCCGAGCGGCGCTTCGACGGCCGCGTCATGGAACGCCGCTATCTGCTCCTCTACGACCGAATCACGGCCGCGCCGAACCGCGGCGCCCACCCGACACTCGAGGAGCTCGGGGAGTGACCGACACGCGCCTCGAGGCCGAAATCGTCACGAACGCGCCCGAGCTCGCGCGCAGAGAGCCCGAGCTTTGGGAGCTGTTCGAGCGCGACCCGAGCGCGACCCCCTTCCAATCCCCCGCCTGGCTCCTGCCTTGGGTTTCGTGTTTCGCTCCGAGCCAGGAGCTCCGCGTCCTCTTCCTTTGGTGCCGCGCGCGGCTCGTCTTCGTGCTGCCCCTCTACTTGGAGAGCGGCGCCGAAGAGACGGTAGCCCGGCTCGTCGGCGCGGCGATCAGCGACTACTTGGGTGCGCTGTCGGATCCGGCGCATCACACCGCTGCCGTCCCGCGCGCGAAGGAGTTCCTCGCTGCCCTGCTCGACGAGGCCGATCGCATCGAGCTCACGGACTTGAAGCGGGGTGCCGTGCTCGAAGCGGTCGTACGGCAGATGCCCACCGCGGCGTGCGCTCCTTGCGAGCCGTGCCCGAGGCTCGCGCTCCGTCGAACCCTCGAGGACCACCTGCAACAGCTCCCCTTCCACCTGCGTCGGAACCTGAAGCAAAGCGCGGCCCGCCTCGCGCGCCGCGGCCGCGTGGAGTGGCGCAACGCCGGAAGATCGACGCTTCCATCGCTGCTTGCCGCGTTCTTCGAGCTGCATGGAGCACGGTTTCGGGCGCGCGGCGAACGCGGGGTGCTCGCGGACCCTCGGGTGCAGCAGTTTCATCGCCTGGCCGCGCCCCGATTGCTCGAGGCGGGGCTGCTCTCGCTTTCGGGGTTGTTTCTCGACGACCGCCCCATCGCCGTTGCCTCCGTGCTCCGGCGGACGGAGGCACACCTCTATCTCACGGGGTTCGATCCGACGATCGAGAAGGTGAGCCTCGGCAGCCTGCTCATCCTCCACACCCTGGGGGATGCGATCCACGCGGGCCTCGCCGCGTACGACTTTCTCCGCGGTGCCGAGGCCTACAAGTACGCCTGGGGCGCGGAGGATGTTTACACGACGCGCGCGCAGTTCTGCGCAATGCCCAAACGGAAGGCGGCCCTCCGATGACCGTGCTCTTGTTGATCCGCCATGGTGAGACCGATGCCGTAGGCCGCCGTCTCGTCGGACGGCTCCCCGGCGTGCCCCTCAACGCGCGCGGGCGCGAGCAAGCCGAACGACTCGCCGCGACGCTGAAAGGCGTGCCGCTCGCGGCTGTCTACTCGAGCCCGCTCGAACGAGCGGTCGAGACGGCCGAGCCCATCGCGCGCGCGCACGGCCTCACCCCGGTCGTCCGCGACGGCTTGAACGAAGCCGATTTCGGCGACTGGACCGGCCTCGAGTTCCGGGAGCTCGGGACGCGGCCCGACTTTCGACGCTGGAACGAAGAACGCTCCGCGATGCGCCCCCCTCGGGGCGAGCACGTGACGGAAATTCAGGCGCGCCTGGTCCGCGAGTTGCTCGAGCTCGCGAGGCAACATCCCGACGTCACGGTCGCCGTCGTCGGCCACGCCGACCCGCTGCGCGCCGCGATCGCTTCCTTCGTCGGGCTCCCGAGCGATCTCTTGCTCCGCATCGAGCTGTTGCCGGCCTCCATCAGCGCGCTCCGCATCGCGCCCGGTGGAGCGACCCTGCTCTGCTCGAACCTGACACTCACGAGCGACGGACGCTTCGTCATCCCGCACGCTCCGTGAAGACGACCGTCCGAGGAAGTCGGTACGATGACGTCGGTGCAAGTGCGCGCAACCGAGGGCTCGCCGGCACACGGCGTGCATCCTACGCGCCCGTGTCGGCGACGCGCGCATCGCACGAGCTCCTTCGCAACCGTCGAGCGCGCATCACCATCGCCGCGTCCTACGAAAGGAACGAGTAATGCCGCGAGGAACGACGGGACGAGCCAGCAAGCGGGCCGTAGAAGAGCCGAACTCCGATGCCACGGAGAGCTCGAGCGCCAGATCCCGGCGCATGGAACCGACGGGCAGGCGCGCGAAGCGGAGCTCGAAAGCGAGCTCCCGAGCGGGGACGAGCCGGCGCCGCACGGCAGGGCGTGCGGAGACGCCGGAGGGCGGACGCCGTGCGCGATCGTCGACGAGCCCGAAACCGCGCCGCACGGCGAGCGCTCCACGCAGAACCAGCAGGAAGGCAGCGGCCAGCGCGTCCAGCCGGCGCCGCACGGGAGCGCGCGCGAAGCGGCGCGCCGCTTGATCCGCCGAGGGAGCGCCCCGTATCCCGGGGCGCGGGCGTCACGGCGCGATCGTGGGATCGGGCCACGAGAAGACCCTCCCCGCCGGAGACCACCGCGATCGGCTCCGGCGGGGAGGGCGTGAGGCGCGAGCGCACGGTGTCGCGAGCGCACGAGGCACAGCGTCACGCACACCCCACGGGGTGCGGCTCGGTCGCTGCATCGACCGCGCGCGACACCTCCGCGAGCGAAGCCCAGGAAGGTTTCATGGATATGCTCCACAGCCAGAAGCTCACGCACGCCGTGACCGTCCAGCGGTCGCCAGAGGACTTGTTCACCGCGTGGCAGAATCCGCGCGAGGTCTCGGGGATCTTGCACCACCTTTCGGGGAGGCTCCGCGGTGACGTGGAAGAATCCGAGGCCTTCGCGGTGCCGCACGTGGAGATAGTCGGTTTGGATCCACCGCGGCGCATCGAGTGGCTCGCGCGCGTGGGCGACGAGGCGAGATGTCGAGGAGCCACCGAAATCACGCCCGGACCGCCCGATCGCGGGACCGAGGTCCGCGTCGCGGTCGAGATCGACGCCGAGAGTCACCTGATCAAGCGTGCCCTCGAGAAGCTGCGTGGGCACGACCCGGTTCTGCTCCTCCGCGAAGACCTGCGAAACTTCAAGCAGCGCATGGAGGCCGGGGAATTCCCGACGACGCTCGGGCAGCCATCGGGAAGGCGCACGTTCATCGGGAGCCGACTGCTGCACGCGGTTCAAGATCGTCTGCAGCGCGCGCACGAGCCCGCGCCCCGCTCGGCGACGGATGGCGCGCCATGAAGGCGGTTTGCTGGCATGGCCCCAACGAGGTCGGCGTCGAGACCGTCGCCGATCCGTCGATCCTCAATCCGCGCGACGCGATCGTACGCGTGACGCTCGCCAGCATCTGCGGCTCCGACCTCCACGCCTACGGGGGACATCTCCCTGGGATGGAGCGGGGCGACATCCTCGGCCACGAGTTCTGTGGACGCGTCGTCGCGACCGGCGCGAGGGTCCGAAACCTCGCGCCCGGCGACCGCGTCGTGGTCGGCCCGGTGATCGCGTGCGGCGGCTGCTTCTTCTGTGCGCGCCGACGCTGGTCGCTGTGCGACAACAGCAATCCCAACGCTTGGCTGGCCGAGCAGGCGTTCGGCCACTCACCCGCCGGGTCGTTCGGCTCCTCTCACTTGTTCGGCGGATACGCTGGTGGCCTCGCGGAGCTCGTCCGGGTTCCGTTCGCCGATGTCGGGGCGATCCCGATCCCCGACGGGGTCAGCGACGAGCAGGCCGTGCTCGCCGCCGACGTCCTTCCGGCCGGCATGATGGCGGCCGAGATGTGCGACATCCAGCCAGGGGATGTCGTCGCCGTTTTCGGAGCCGGTGCGGTCGGCCACTGCGCGGCGCTCGCCGCCTCGCTCCTCGGCGCCGAGCGCGTCATCGTCGTCGATCGCGTTCCCGAGCGGCTCGAGGCCGCGCTGGTTCACCTCCAGGCGGAGACCGTCGATTTTCAGCGGAGCGACGTCGTCGACGCGCTCAAGGATCTCACGGCCGGGCGGGGTCCCGACGCCTGCATCGACGCCGTCGGGATGGAAGCGCGCGGCCCCGGGCTCTCCGGCGCGTACGAGCGCGGCAAGCAGGCCCTGGGCATCGAGTCGAACCGGCCGGTCGCGCTCGAGCAGGCGATCCTCGCCTGCCGCAAGGGCGGCGTGGTGTCCGTGGTCGGTTCGTACACTGGGCTCGCCGAGAAGGTCCCGCTCGGCGCCGCCATGAGCAAGGGGCTCACGCTGCGAACCGCCCTCGAGCACGGCTCCGGCGCGATCGCAGCGCTGCTCGCGGCCATCGGAGATCGTCGCGCCGATCCGAGCTACCTCGTGACGCACCGCCTGCCGCTCGACGACGCCGCGGAAGGGTTTCGGATGTTCCAGGAACGAGCGAACGAGTGCATCAAGCTGCTCTTCCGCCTCTGACGGCCGGACGACGGACCGCGTGATCGGAGCGGAATCGCTCCTCGCCCATCCGGGAGAAGACTCCGTGCGAAGCGCGCTCCAGCGCGCTCGCTCCGTCACTCGCGATTCTTCACGAGCACGCCGACCAGGCTCGTGAGGAACGCCGCGAGACGCACCACGTAGAGACCCGAACGGTACTCGACGTCCTCGCCGAGGGCGGCCAACGGGATCTGGTTCGCGCCCATGATCCCGAACGCCAGGGCGAGATAGGCGAACAGGCCCTCGCGGGTTCGCGCGTGGAAGCGGGCGAAGAACAGAGCGGCGGTCAGGTAACCCATGAACTGTGCGCCCAGGAGGAACGTGTCCATCGGGAGCTCTCAGCGCGAGGCGGCTATCAAGCCATGGAGGAGCAGCCCGACGCCGACCACCGCGGGAATCTTTCGGGCGGTTCCGATGTCGAGAGCGTACAGCATGTCGACGAAGAGCAGCGCGTTGTTGAGGGAGAGCCCGAGGAAGCAGAGCCCCGTCCACATGAGCAGGCCCACCCGCTCTTTCAGATAGGCCCGCATCACCAAGATCGCACACAGGAGGGCGGTCACCGAACACAGGAAATAGACGACGAGCGGCATCAGTCGTCCTTCTTCCGCCGGATCCGGAAGGCCTCGGCGAGGCTGCGCGCGCTGTCTCCGGGAACCGAGAAGATGAGATTGATGACGGTGTAGCGCGTCCGCGCGTAACACTCGTCGAGCTCTGCCACGAGCGCGTCGAGCTCCTCGGACCGGGGCGCGTACCGGTAGGCCTTCGTCTCCGGGACCTGCACCAAGAACCCGCGCAGCGCGAGATCTCGGAGCCGAAAATCGGACGATTGATCGGTGATCCGAAGCTCCGCTGCGAGGGCAGTCGGCGTCCACTCGCCGCCGCGCTCGCGCAGCAAGAGCAGCATCTCGAGCTGGAGAACCGAGTGAATGTGCTCCCGAATGAACCGGGCTATGTGTTCGGGAATCGCTGGCGTCGCCACGCCACACCGAAGAAGCGAGCGGCGGCCCGACCGACTCGCAATACCTGTCGCTTCATGCCGGAGCCTGGCCCGGAGAGCGACACCCAAGGTCGAAGGTTCAGTCCGCAGACTAGTTATCCACCGCACGCTCCGTCAACCCTCGGACCATCACTCTGCGGGTCAGAGTTCGCTGCGACCTCGGAGACCAGCAAGATCGCCCCGGTGCATTCTGTCTCACTGCGAGTGCACACTCGTCGAGAACTCTTTGCGGTAGTATCCCTCGCGATTCGCGGAAAACAGCGGAACGGATCCAAGTCTGCTCCGTAGCCCCGATCGAGGATCGTAACGATGTCGTCTCGCACTCTCGATACGATGGTTGCGCGCGCGCCCGCTGCGAAGCGCGCTGGAGCGTCCCGTGTTTCGCGCGATTCGAAGCCGAGCTCCGCGCGGTTCCCCACCACCGAGCAGGGTGGTTCGCAGCGCAAGCGCGGTCGCTCGACTCGCAAGGGAAGAGAGCCTCGGAGTTCCTCCCCGAACGGCCGAAGCACCGTCGAAATCGACGGAAGCGAGCTCGAGCATCTGATCGACGTGCTGCGCGCCGTGAAGAGCGGCAACTTCACCACTCGGTTCACCCCCAGGCAGGATGGCGCGTTGACGCGCGCTGGCGAGCTCCTCAACGACATCATTTCGTTGAACGAGCACGTGACGCGCGAGCTCGAGCGCGTCGGTCGCGTGGTGGGGCGCGAAGGGAACATGCACGAGCGCGCGTCGGTGGGCCCGGCCGGCGGCGCGTGGGAAACCGGAATCGCCGCGGTGAATCAGCTCATCGCCGACCTCGTGGCACCGACCAACGAGGTCGCCCGCGTCATCACCGCCGTGGCTCTCGGCGATCTCTCGCAGAAGATGGCGCTCGAGATCGACGGGCGCCCGGTCCGAGGTGAGTTCCGCCGCATCGGGACGACCGTCAACTCCATGGTCGATCAACTGAACGCCTTCGCGGCAGAGGTCACCCGCGTGGCCAAAGAGGTCGGCAGCGAAGGCAAGCTCGGGGGCCAGGCGAACGTCCAGGGCGTATCCGGGACGTGGCGCGACCTCACCGACAACGTCAATGGGCTCGCCGCGAACCTCACCGCGCAGGTCCGAAACATCGCGAAGGTGACGACGGCCGTCGCGCAGGGTGACCTTTCCCAGAAGATCACCGTCGATGCGAAGGGGGAGATCCTCGAGCTGAAGAACACCATGAACGTGATGGTCGATCAGCTCTCGTCGTTCGCCGCCGAGGTGACGCGCGTCGCCAAAGAGGTCGGCACCGAGGGCAAGCTCGGCGGGCAGGCCGACGTGAAGGGGGTGTACGGCACCTGGCGCGATCTCACGGACAACGTGAACGCGATGGCCTCGAACCTCACCGTCCAGCTCCGCGACGTCTCGAAGGTCGCGACCGCCATCGCCAACGGCGATCTGACGCAGAAGATCACCGTGAACGTCCAGGGTGAGATTCTCCAGATCAAGGACGTCATCAACAAGATGGTCGATCAGCTGAACTCCTTCGCCGCCGAAGTGACACGCGTGGCCAAGGAGGTCGGCACCGAGGGGCGCTTGGGCGGCCAGGCCAACGTGCGCGGCGTCTCGGGCACGTGGAAGGACCTCACCGACAACGTCAACGGCCTGGTCGCCAACCTCACCGTCCAGCTCCGCGACGTCTCGAAGGTCGCGACCGCCATCGCCAACGGTGACCTGACCCAGAAAATCACCGTCGATGTCAAAGGTGAGCTGCTCCAGATCAAGGACGTCATCAACAAGATGGTCGACCAGCTGAACTCCTTCGGCGCCGAGGTGACACGCGTCGCCAAGGAGGTCGGCACCGAGGGCAAGCTCGGCGGTCAAGCGGACGTGCGCGGCGTCTCGGGCACCTGGAAGGACCTCACCGACAACGTCAACGTGCTCGCCGCGAACCTCACGACCCAGGTCCGCAACATCGCCAAGGTCACCACCGC
>Ga0079224_100002615_pt1 | contig 22063 bp, 21 predicted proteins | sample Stecom2015_FD_80414 | JGI IMG/M metagenome (GOLD analysis project Ga0079224, IMG submission 80414) | Agricultural soil microbial communities from Utah to study Nitrogen management - Steer compost 2015 | ecosystem: Environmental > Terrestrial > Soil > Agricultural land | place: USA: Utah...
ACGCATCCCCGCACGGCGGACGCCGGTGGCCGCATCCGCTGGCCTGGGTGTTGCTCGGCTGCACGGGGTTGATGTTTTGGCCGATGACGCGCTGGGTGATGGCCGAGACCGTGGAGCGCGACCAGATCCGCCAGGGCGCCGTGCTGCTGCTGGCGGCGACGGCGCTGGTCGTGTGGCGTCACCGCGGCGAGCTCAAGCCGGCCGTGGAGATCGGCAACCGCGCGCTGTTGTTGCTCGCGGGCGGATTCGCCTGCGCGGCCGCGGCCAGCCTGAGCGGCATCGGCTGGTTCATGTTGCCGGCGCTGGCTCTGGCGCTGGCCGGATCGTTGCAACTGGTGTTCGCGGAGAGCGGTTACCGGTTTCTCAAGCCGCTCGTCGCCGGCGCGGTGGGACTGGTGGTCATCGTGATTTTGTTTCCCCTGCTGGATTGGCCGTTGCGGCATCGGGCCGGCGTCGAGGCGGCGCGCGTGCTGGCCGTGATCGGCTGGACGCCCCACCTGTCGGTGACGGGTGCCGCGCAGGATCCGCAGCTGTTGTTGCACACGGGCAAGCAGACCTTTCTGGTCGCGACCGAGTGCAACGGATTCGGGCTGATCACCTCGGGAGCGTTGCTGGGCCTGCTGGCCGGGGCGATCTGCCGGCGCGCCCGCTGGGTGTTGCCCCTGCTGGTGTTGGCCGGGGTGGCGACGGGCTTTGTCTTCAACCTGCTCCGCATCCTCGTCATCACGCAGCTCGCTCCGCACATGCCCGGGCACTACCACCTGATGCACGAGATCGTGGGCACGCTGATGCTGTGGGGCGGCCTGGGCTTCGTCGGCTGGCTGGCCTGGCGTCCCGGCCCGGCGACCGCCGCGTGACGTTTTTTTTCGACGCCGGGGCCGGAATCGCCGTTTACGGGATTGCCCGGGAGAGGGCCGGCGGACAATTTCCGCCTCCTATGGGTCGTCAATGGCTTCACGCGAAACGCGCGATCGTTAACAACAAGAAGGGCCAGCTGGTCGGAAAACTGGTCAAGGAAATCTCCGTGGCCGCCAAGCTCGGCGGACCGGACCTCGACGCCAACGCGCGATTGTTCGCCGCCGTCGAAAAGGCCAAAAAGGCCAGCGTCACCAAGGACGTGATCGAGCGCGCCATCAAAAAAGGCGCCGGTATCGGCGGCGAAAAGATGGTCATGGACCACATCATTTTCGAGGGCTACGCGCCGCACAAGGTGCCGCTCATCGTCGAGGTTTATACCGACAACGTGCAGCGCACCACGCCGGAGATCCGCGTGCTCTTCAAAAAGGGCGTGCTCGGGCTGGCCGGGAGCAACAAGTTTCTCTTCGAACACGTCGGCATCGTCGAGGCACACACGCCCGACGCAGGCACGGACCTGGAAGCCGCCGCCATCGAGGCCGGGGCCAACGATTTCGAGCCGCTCGGCCACGAACAGAACGACGACATCCCGGAGGATCACGTCGGCGCCCGATTCCTGACCGGACACACCGACGTGCACGCCGCCTCGACCTGGCTCGGCCAGAACGGCTGGACCGTGATCACCAGCGAAATCGGCTACGTCGCCAAGATGTTCCCCGAGCTCACCGACGAGCAGCGCGCCGAGGTCGGCGAGTTTTTGCAGGCGCTCGACGACCACGACGACGTGCAACGCGTCTGGGCCGCGGTGAAGTGAGGAGGCGCGACACGGAGCGCGGGCATTCCTTTCCACGCCGTTGGGCATCCGCAGACGAACCGCCGTCGGCCCACGCCAATCACCCGCCGTTTTTGGTTTTCTGAGGTCCGTCAAAGCGGAAGGCACATCGCCCGGCGTGGACAGGAATGTCCGCGCTCCGACGGCTCCGACGACTCAGGCGAGCTTGCCCTGGATCATCTTGCTGGCCGCGCCGAAGTCGATGAGGCCGGCCTCGGGGTGCTGTTTGAGCACGCCGATCACCTTGCCCATATCCTTCTTGGTGGTCGCGCCGGTGCTGGCGATCGCCTCGGCCACGATGGCCTCCAGTTTCGCGCCGTCGATCTGCGCGGGCAGGTATTTTTCAAGCACGGCGATTTCCTTGTCGTTGGCCTCGATCAGATCGTTACGGCCGGCCTTGGCGAACTCGGCGTTGGCGGCCTGAAGATTTTTGACGGCCTTGCGCAGAGTCGCGATCACCAGGGCGTCGTCGATGGGCTGATTGCCGTCGAGCGCGGCGCGCTGGATGGCGCCGTCGTTGGTGCGGAGAATGAGCGCGGCGGCGCTGTCGCGGGCCTTGACGGCGGCAATGATGTCGGCGCGGAACGTTTCGTAGAGGGAAGCCATGACCTGAAGCGTGCGCCCGGAACCGCGGGTGTCGAGACGGGGTTGCGGGCGGGGCGGCGGCTCAGGGGACTTCGTCCACCAGCACCTCGACGTGCATTTGCGGCGCGGCGGAGGACGGCCCGGCGTAGCTGCCGGCCACCGGCGGGGCGTCGGCCGGGTGGCGGGTGACGGCGACCGCGATGTGATCCTGGCCGGTCACGATGCCGCTGGTGGTGTCGAAACCTTTCCAGCCGGCGCCGGGCAGGTAAACCTCCGCCCACGCGTGGGTGGAGCCGTGCCCGATGGCGGTTTGCGGGCAATGCAGGTAGCCGCTGACAAAACGCGCCGCCAGCCCGAAGAAACGGCAGGCCTCGATGAAGAGCGTGGCGGTGTCGCGACAGGAGCCGGCGCCGAGTCGCAGCGTCTCGGCCGGCGACTGCACGCCGGGCTCCTCGCGCATGCCGTAGCGGATGCTGTTGGCGATGGTCTTGTTCATCGTGTCCAGCAGCACATAGGTCTCGACGACCTGTCCGGGCCTCCAGAACCGGCCGACCCACTCGCGCATGACGTTGCTGTCGGCCGGGAAGCAGAGCATCTGGTAGGGAATCATCTCCACGCGTTCGTCGAGGTCGGAGTAGAACGGGAACATGACGGCCTTTTCATCCACGAGAAAGTTGAGCGGCTCGGCCTCGAAATGCCGCACGACGACGTCGCTGCGGATGTGAAGGCGTGCGGCGGGTTCCTCGAAGTGGACCACGGCCACGGAATTCCCGTAGATATCGCGCTGCCAGAGCACCCGGTGCCGCGGCTCGATGGCGAGCGAGGCGTGGTCGATGCGGATGTCGTGCCCGGAACGCGGACGGATCATCAGGCGATGCGGCAGCAGCGTGACCGACTCGCTGTAGGTGTAGGTGGTGGTGTGCTGGATGCGGATGCGTTTCATGCCGGAGAGATGGAGAAGCGGGATCGCCGGCGGGTTTCCGGCTGGAGCAAAGACGCAAAGTAACACCGCCGCTCTCCAGGAATCAATGCGGCGCGCCGGGTTTGAACGCCACGGCGAACCAGACCGCCGCCAGGATGAGTCCGAAGCTGACGGCGTAGTTCCACGTCAGGCGTTCCTTGAGCACGAACCACGCGAAGCCGACGAAGACGGTCAGCGTGATCGCCTCCTGGATGATTTTCAGCTGGTAGCCGGTGAACGCGCCGCTCAGGTAGCCGGCGCGGTTGGCGGGCACGAGCAGACAATATTCGAAGAAGGCGATGGCCCAGGAGACCAGGATGATGGTCCACAGGGAACGGCCTTCGAGCCACTTGAACTTGAGGTGTCCATACCACGCGAGGGTCATGAACACGTTGGACGCGAACAGCAGCAGGATGGTCTTCATGAGGGAAGAGGGACGATGGAAGATGGCGCGTGCGATGAAGGATCGTGGGCATTCCTGCCCACGTCGCTGGCCGTAATCAAACTGGAAGCGGAAAATCGCGCTCCGGCGTCGCCACCCGGCTTTGACATGACCGTAGATCGAAATCCGCCCGCAGATTCATTCGGCGCGTAAAATCGAGCGTCCTTGGTTCTACGCCGAGAACGTCGCCGGCGTGGGCAGGAATGCCCACGCTCCTTTTCCCGATCAAGGCAGCCAGGGAAACCTGCGGGCGTCGGGCTTGCGTTTCTCGCGCTGGGCGCCGTGGAACTCCTTGGCCTCCTCGCTCATGTAGTAGAGCAGCGTGGCGTTGCCGGCGAGTTCCTGCAGGCCGGACTGGCCGTCCACGTCGGCGTTGAAGGCGCTCTTCAGGCAGCGGATGGCCAACGGGCTGTGGCCGAGGATTTCGCGGGCCCACTTGACGCCCTCGGCCTCGAGTTCGGCGACGGGAACCACGGTGTTGACCAGGCCCATGTCGAGCGCCTGCTGCGCGTTGTATTGGCGGCACAGATACCAGATTTCGCGCGCCTTTTTCTGGCCGACGATGCGGGCCAGATAGCTGGAGCCGAAGCCGCCGTCGAAGCTGCCCATGGCCGGGCCGACCTGGCCGCAGATGGCGTTGTCGGCGGCGATGGAGAGATCGCACACGATGTGCAGCACGTGGCCGCCGCCGATGGCGTAGCCGGCGACGAGCGCGATGACGACCTTGGGCATCGAGCGGATGAGCTTTTGCACGTCGAGGATGTTGAGGCGCGGAACGCCGTCGGAGCCGACGTAGCCGGCGTGGCCGCGCACGGACTGGTCGCCGCCGGCGCAGAAGGCGTATTTGCCGTCGGTGTGCGGACCGGCGCCGGTGAGCAGGATGACGCCGACCGAAAGATCCTCGCGGGCGTCGATGAGGGCGTCGTGCATCTCCATCACGGTCTCGGGTCGGAACGCGTTGCGCTTGTGCGGACGGTTGATGGTGATCTTGGCGATGCCGTCGGCCTTGTGGTAGAGGATGTCGGTGTAGGTCTTGGCGACTTTCCAGGCGGGGAGACTGCTCATGGTGGGGGAAGGATGAAGGACCGTGGGCATTCCTGCCCGCGGAGTTGGATAGGTGAAGGCGGACTGATATAAGTCTTACGGATGACGTCGTTCGGCGCGGGCAGGAATGCCCACGCTCCTTTTAACGGGTGAGGAAGCGTTCGCAGCGGGCGCGGACGCGGTCGGCGCCGAGCAGGCGGAAGGTCGCGGTGATGCTGGGGCCGGCGTTGGTGCCGGTGACGGCGAGGCGGGCGATGGACTGGTAGTCGCCGAAACCGCGACCGTGCTTTTCGGCCAGCGCGGCGAGGCCGGCCTCGATGGACTCGTCGGTCGAAAAATCGAAGTCGCCGAGCGCGGCGATGAGTTCGCGCAGGCGGTCGAGGGGCTCGCCTTTCTTCATGATCTTTTCGAGCGCCTTGTCGTTGAGCGGATACTCGTCGGCAAAGAAGTAAACGGTGTAGGCGGGCAGCTCCTCGACGCCTTTGATCTTGGGCTGGGAGAGCAGCATGACCTCGTCGAAGTAGCCGACGTCGGCGGCGAGCGCGGGGGCGTCGGGGCACTGGCGCTCAAAGTAGTCGCGGACGAGTTTCAGGAAGAGCGCGGCGGGTTGTTCGAGCAGGTAGGCCATGTTCATGTGGGCCATCTTTTTGTCGTCGAAGCGGGCGTTGCTCTGGTTGATGTGATCCCAGTCGAACAGCGCGACGATGTCGGCGAGCGGCATCTTTTCGCGGTCGTCCTTGGGATTCCAGCCGAGCAGCGCGATGTAGTTGACCACGGCCTCGGGCAGGTATCCACGATTCTGATACTCCTCGATGAGGGCGCCCTGGTCGCGCTTGGACATCTTGCCGGAGCCCTGTTGCTTGAGGATGAGCGGGATGTGGGCGAACTCGGGCACGGGCGCGCCGAAGGCCTGGTAGAGCTCGACGTGCTTGCTGGTGTTGGAGAGGTGGTCCTCGCCGCGGATCACGTGAGTGATGCCCATGGTGATGTCATCGACGACGTTGACGAAGTGGAACACGGGCGAGCCGTCGGAGCGGAAGATCACGAAGTCCTCGTCCTCGGTGCGTTCGACGCGGCCGCGGATGCGGTCCTCGATGACGACGGGCTGGTTGGCGACCTTCTCGACGGTCTTTTTGCGGAAGTCGTCATAGACCTCGGAGCGTTCGCCGAGGAGTTTGAACCAGACGGCGCCGTCCTTCTCGTAGGTGCGGCCGGCGACGGTGAGTTTGTCCAGGTATTCGCGGTAGATGTGGGCGCGCTCGCTCTGACGGTAGGGACCGTGGTCGCCGCCCTTGCCGGGTCCTTCGTCCCACTCCAGGCCCAGCCAGCGCAGGCTGTCGTAGATGACGTTGAGGAAGTCCTCGCTGTTGCGCTCCTTGTCGGTGTCCTCGATGCGCAGGATGAACGTGCCGCCGGTGTGGCGGGCGTAGAGCCAGTTGAACAGCGCGGTGCGGGCGCTGCCGATGTGAAAGAACCCGGTGGGGCTGGGGGCGAAACGGACGCGAACGTGGGACATGGTGAAAAACGGAGGCTTGAGACGAGGGAAAGAGCCCAGCACAACCCGACGCGTGTCCGGTGTCAAAACCACGCTCGATCCGCAGGCGTTTCTCGCGCGCCTGAGAAACGCGGCCTCCCCGCGGGGGTTTCGCGAGGAAATCTTTGCCTGCATCGACGGACTCGCGCTGCCGGCCTTCGTGCGCGAGTCGGGTGCGCCGGGAAAACCGCGGACCTACCTGTCGGCCGGCATCCACGGCGACGAGCCGGCGGGGCCGGAGGCGATGCTGGCGTTGCTCGAAAGCGGGGAGTTTGACGAACGCGCCGACTGGTGGCTGGTGCCGTTGATCAATCCGACGGGGTTCGTGCAGGGCACCCGGGAAAACGCGGCGGGAGTCGATCTGAACCGGGATTTCAAGGATTGCCGCACCGCCGAGGTCGCCGGGCTGGTCGAGTGGCTGCGGCGCCAACCGGACTTTACGGCAAGCTGGTGCCTGCACGAGGACTGGGAGGCGCTGGGGTTTTACCTGTATGAGTTGAACCCGGAAAACCGCCCCACCCTCGCGCCGGCCATGCTGGCTGCGGCGGAACGCTTACTGCCCATCGAGCAGGCCGCGACCATTGACGGACGCCCCGCCGCGGAACCCGGAATCATCCGGCCGGTGAATGATCCGCTGGAGCGCGTTGACTGGCCGGAGGCGATCTACCTGCGAGCGCACCACACCGCGCTCAGCTACACGCTGGAAACCCCATCGATGCTGCCGCTGGCCGACCGCGTGGCGGCGCAGGTGGCGGCGGTGCGCGCGGGCTTGGCGGAGTTGTTGCCTACGGCGCGCTGATTCCCATGTGCTCGCGGCAAAACGCCGCCAAGTCATCCGCCAGCGGAGCGGTGAGCACGCGGTCGATGCCCGCTTCCGTCAGGTCGATCTCCGCGCAATGCAGCGCCTGGCGCGGCAACAGGAGCAACGCCGCCAGTTCGGGCGTGTAACCGCGGTCAATGAAATCGAGGTAGCAGCGCGCGTCCGGCCCGTAGATCTTGTCGCCCACCACGGTGTGGCCGAGCCATTGGGCGTGGGCGCGGATCTGGTGCTTGCGCCCGGTCTCCAGGCGAACGCGAGCCAGGGTGAATCCGTTGGCCGACGCCAGCGGTTCGAAGTGCGTGACGGCGGGCTTGCCGTCGGGGCGCACGCAGGTCTTCACAAACACCGGACTCGCGAGGTCGTCGCCGAGCGGTTGGTCAACCGTGACCGCGGCCGGCAGGTGGCCGGTAAGGATGGTCAGGTAGCTTTTGCGCACCCGCCGCTCCTGCATGGCCTTCTGCAGGCGGCTGGCCATGCGCTCGTCCTTGGCGAAAAGCACGACGCCGCTGGTCTCGCGGTCGAGGCGGAAAATCAGGTGCGCCTTGTCAAAGCCCTTCCCCTCCTTGACCGCGCCGACGAGGCTCGACCACGGGCCGGCCTTGGACGGATGGCAGACAACGTCACCCGGTTTGTTAATCACCAACAGGCGCTCGTCCTCCGAGACGGTCCACGCGTCGAGCTCCGCGGGCTCGATCATGCGCACCTTCGACGGATCCGGCGGCGGACGCGGCGGCCAGGCGCAGGCGCGGATGCGCGGAAAATCGGTCGAATGCGACGCCGGCGCCGGCACGGCCGGATCGTTGGTCGGGGACTCGCTCATGCGGAGGTCGTCATGCTCAGGCGATAACGCGCCAGGATGCGCGCGGCGAGCCTCGCGATCAGCGGCTTTGACAGCAACGACGCGCCGAAGACCAGCAACCGGTTCTTCCAACCGGTGACCACCTGGGCGCGCCCCGCGGCAAAGGCCGCCAACGCCTCCTCCACGACCTGTTCGGCAGTCTGGCCCAACCCGTCGGAAACCGCGCCCTCCTTGAGCCCCGCGCGTTGAAAAAACGCCGTGGCCGTCGGCCCCGGGCAAACCGCCAGCGCGCTCACGCCCGAGCCGCGCAGGTCCTCGTTGAGCGCAAGGCTCCAGTGCAGGACGAAGGCCTTGGTCGCCCCGTAGGTGGCCAAAAACGGCGTGGGCTGAAACGCCGCCGTCGAGGCCACCGTGAGCACGCAGCCCCCGCGCTCGCGCAACACCGGCAGCAGACCCGCCGTCAGCGCCACGACCGCGCGCACATTGACGTCGATCATGCCCAGCTGGTGTTCCGCGGAGAGTTCGTCGAACCGGCCGTAGCCGCCGAAACCGCTGTTGTTGATCAACAAAATCTTCCCCGGCGGCACGTCGTATTGAAGCCAGCTTAATACCTCCGCCAACACCGGGGCAAACTCCTCATCCCGGCTCAAATCACACGGGAAGTGGCGCAGCTTAAGCTCAGGCACATTTATCTCCGGTTTGCGCCGCGAGAGGTTGCCAAAACACAGCGTCGGTTTCAGCTTCACACCACGTTCCATGAACGCCCTGCCTATACCGGAAGATCCCCCCGTCACGATGACGGCCGAGTATGAAGCGAACGCTGTGTCGAGAGAAGACATGCGCCGCATGGCAGCCGATAAATTTGGCCAGGACAACCCACAACCGAAAGCAGTCATGAACAGAAACAACGAATCGAACGAACTCATCGTATCCGGCATTCACCTCGATCTGACTCCCTCCCTGAAGACCTTCGTCCAGGAAAAAGCCGAACGGCTCTTCCGCCACGAGGTCCGCATCGTGCGCATGCGCGTCGAACTGGGAGCCGACCCCAAGCAGGAGGTCGGCAAACGCTTCACCGCCAAGGGCCACATCAAGCTCCAGGGCATCGAACTCAACGCCTCCGTGGCCACCGACGAATGCCACAAATCCGTGGCCCTGCTCATCGACAAGATGGACCGCATGCTCCGCCGCAATTCCCGCCTCGGCAAGGTCAAGCGCAACAACCCCCAGCCGGTCGAGTTCGACATCGAGCTGCCCAAGGTTGCCGCGGTCTGAACACCGCCGCCGATCACGCGCCTGAACGCGCGCCGAACGGCTCTCTCCCAAACCCGCCGGTTCCTGGCCTCCGGCGGGTTTTTTGCGTCCGCATGCCCGAAACCGCCCTCCTCCACCCGCGGAGAGATAAAGACCCGTGGCAGCCCCTATGGCGCGCGCTTCATTCGTCGCCCGCCCCGCACGCGGAAGTTCGACGCGCGCCGGCCTGCCGCCCAGACTGCCCCTTCATCTCCCTCCAAACCCGTCCCCATGAGCACACCTCCGGCCTCCCGTCCCACCCACCGCACCCAGCCCGACGCCAAGGGCTTTTTCGGCAAGTTCGGCGGATCGTTCATCCCGCCCGAGCTGCAACGACAGATGGACGAAATCAACCACGCCTACCTGCGCATCTGCCGCAGCCACGATTTCATCCGCGAGCTGCGCTCCATCCGCACCCACTTCCAGGGCCGCCCCACCCCGGTCTATTATTGCAAGAACCTCAGCGACGCCATCGACGGCGCGCGCATCTACCTGAAGCGCGAGGACCTCAACCACACCGGCGCCCACAAGCTCAACCACTGCATGGGCGAGGCCCTGCTCGCGAAGTTCCTCGGGAAAAAGAAACTCATCGCCGAGACCGGCGCCGGCCAGCACGGCGTGGCCCTCGCCACCGCCGGCGCCTACTTCGGCCTCCCGGTCGAGATCCACATGGGCGCGGTCGATATCGCCAAGGAGCGCCCCAACGTCGTCCGCATGAAAATCCTCGGCGCGACCGTCGTGCCCGTCACCGCCGGCGCGCAGACGCTCAAGGAGGCCGTGGACTCCGCCTTCCAGGCCTACCTCGCCGATCCGGTGAACAGCATCTACTGCATCGGCTCGGTCGTCGGCCCGCACCCGTTTCCGCTCATGGTGCGTGAATTCCAACGCGTGGTCGGCATCGAGGCGCGCGAGCAGTTCATGGAGATGACCGGCGAGCTGCCCGACAACGTCGTCGCTTGCGTGGGCGGCGGCTCCAACGCGATGGGCATTTTCAGCGCCTTCCTCGACGATCCTGTTCGCCTGCACGGCGTCGAACCGCTCGGCCGCGGCGCGCGCCTGGGCGACCACGCCGCCAGCCTCAGCCACGGCGAAGAGGGCGTCATGCACGGCTTCAACTCGATCATGCTCAAGGACGCCAAGGGCGACCCCGCGCCGGTTTATTCGGTCGCCAGCGGACTCGATTACCCGTCGGTCGGCCCCGAACACGCGCACCTCCACCGCTCGGGACGCACCATCGCCGGCACCGCCGACGACGCGGAGACGATCGAGGCCTTCTTCCGCCTCTCGCGCCGCGAAGGCATCATCCCCGCGCTCGAAAGCGCGCACGCCGTGGCCTACGCCATCAAGCTCGCCAAGGAGCGCCCGGACGAATCCATCCTCGTCAACCTCAGCGGACGCGGGGACAAGGACATCGATTTCGTGATGGAAAACTTCGCCGCCCACGCCGACCGCACCGACTATTGATTCAAGCCGGGCCTGACTGGGATCGTGGGCATTCCTGCCCACGAGGTTGGATGCGATGACAAGGCGAGGGTCGGCATCCGGCTTGGCGTGATCCCACGTCGCTCTCGTGGGCAAGAATGCCCACGATCCTTTCCAATCCCGCCCCCGCCCGCGGAACCCGCTCGCCGCCGACGCGAAGCCGGGCCAGGCTGCCTCTTCATGGAAAATCCCACCCGCCACGATTCCAAAGCCTGCCCGTGCGCCGGGGGTTTTCCACGGAAGCTGGCGTTCCTCCTGCCGGTTCCGTTCGCCGCGCTCATCGTGCTGGGCACGCGACTGGGACATTGGTGGATGCCGCTGTCGGGGATGTTCGCGCTGTCGGCCGCGACCTACGTCCTGTTCGCCATCGACAAGCGCCGCGCGCAGTCCGGGGCGTGGCGCATTTCCGAGACGACGCTGCACCTTTGCGAACTGCTCGGCGGCTGGCTCGGCGCGGTGCTCGCGCAACATCGGCTGCGGCACAAATCCGCCAAGCCCAGCTACCGGTTCACCCTGTGGACGATCATCGTGCTGCACACCTAGCTCGCGGCCGACTGGCTGCTCGGCTGGCCGCTGGCCCGCGCCGTCGGCGCGTTGTGGACGCGCCTGACCGGGTGAACCGCTTCGTGATGGTCAAAACGCGTTTTGCTTGGTTTTAACCCCTCTTCATGCCTCACGCTTCCGCGCATCCCGACCTCTTCGTGCTCACGCATGAGTTTGCGCCCGGTCGGGGTGGCATCGCCACGTTCACCGAAGAAATGGCCCGCTCCGCCGCCGAGCTGGGCCGCGCGGTCGAGGTCTGGGCCCCGACGGCGGACGACGGCTCCCCCGCCCCGCCGGAGCCGTTCGGCGTGCGCCGGCTGCCGATGCGCGGCACCCACGGACCGCGCTGCGTTTTCACGACTTGGCGCGCCTTGATCGCGGAGCGCCGCCGCTGGCGCGGGGCCGACCTGCACCTGTGCGAACCCGGCCCGATGCTTGCCATGATGCTGTTGCCCGACTGGCGGATGTTTCGCCCGCGCCGGCTGCTGTTGACGTTTCACGGTTCGGAAATCCTGCGTTTCCACGCCGATCCCGCGCTGCGCCGGTTGACGCGTCGGCTCATCCGCCGCGCGGATCGCATCAGCCTGCTCACCGACTACACCGAGTCGTTGCTGCTCGCGCGCTTCCCCGAGGCGGCGGGCAAGATCGTGCGCACGGCGGGCGCCCCCCGCGCCAACCTGCGCATCACCGCCGCCCCTCCCGCCCCTCCCGCCCGCAGCGACCCCGACCGCGTCGTGGTCCTGACCGTCGGCCGCATTCATCCGCGCAAGGGCCAACTCTGCACGCTGCGCGCGCTCGCCGCCCTGCCGCCCGAGCTCAAGGCCCGCGTCGATTACCACATCGTCGGCCGCGCCCGCCGCGAACACCACGAACGCGAACTGCGCGAGGCCGCCGCCGACTCAGGACTCAACGTGCGTTTTCGCGGCGACCTGTCCGAAACCGAGCTCGCCGACGCCTACCGCGAGGCCGACATTTTCGCGCTCACCAGCGTCCCGCACGGCCACAGCGTCGAGGGCTTCGGCTTGGTTTATCTGGAAGCCTCCGCGCACGGATTGCCTGTCGTCGCGCACGCCATCGGCGGCGTGCCCGAAGCCGTGCTCGACGGGGAAACCGGACTGCTCGCCCCGCCCGGCCAGCAAGGCGCGCTCACCGCCACGTTCGCGCTCATGATCGGCGACCCCGCGCTGCGCCGACGCCTCGGGGCGGCCGGCCGCGAGTGGGCCGCCCGGCACCGCTGGATTCGCTCCGCCGACGTCCTCTACGGCCCATGAAAATCTGCATCCTCCAAGACCACCTGCGCAACGGCGGCACCGAGCGGCAATCCATCCTGCTCGCGCAACGTTTCCTCGCCGAAGGTCACGCGACGACGCTGGTCCGCTTTCGTCCGGGCGGCACCTTGTCCGGCCTGCTCGGCGCGGTGCCGAACGTGGTGTTGCAACCATTTGATTGCCGCCTCAACGGCTTTGCGCCCGGGCTGATTCGCCGGCTGCGCGCGCTCGATCCGGATGTGATCCTGTGCATGGGACGCGAGGCCAACCGGCGCGGCGCACGGCTCCAACGCGCGTTTCCCCGGACGGCGGTGGTCGCGACCCTGCGCACCGGCAAACCGCTTTCGGCCGGCTTTCGCCGGTCGCTGCACGCGGTCGCGCACGTGGTCGCCAACAGCGATGCGTCCGGCGACGTGTTGCGCGCCAAACACGGGGTGCCCGCCGGGCGCGTTTCCGTCATCAAGAACGCGCTGGTCTTCCCGCCGGGAACGGCCGCGCACGACGAGGCGTTGCGGACGCGTCACGGTGCCGGGCCGGACACCGTGGTGCTGCTCTGCGCCGGCATGTTTCGCCCGGAAAAGAACCAGTCCGCGCTGCTGTCCATCGCCGCGCGCCTGCCCGCGTCGCCGGACTGGCAGTTGTGGTTCGCCGGCGCCGGTCCGGCCGAGGCGGCCTGTCGCGAACACTGCGCGCGGGCGGGATTGGAAAACCGCGTGCGCTTCCTGGGATTCCAAACCGACCCAGCGCCGCTCTACCGCGCGGCGGACGTGGCGGTGCTGACCTCGCGCAGCGAGTCGTTGTCGAATTTCCTGATCGAGGCGCAGGCGCACGGACTGCCGGCCGTGGCCTACGCGGCGACCGGCGTGGCCGAATGCCTGGCGGACGGCCGCTCGGGCCGGGTCGTGGCGATGGACGACGCCGACGGATTTCTCACCGCGCTGACGCCGTTGATCACGAACGCGGAAACGCGGGCTCGCTTCGGCGCGGAGGCCCGGGATTTCGCGCGCACCGCCTTCGACCCGGCGGCGCGGGCGCGGGATTACCTGGCGCTGTTTGCGCAGTTGAATCCAGATCGCGCTTAGAATGAGTGTGAAAAGGATCGTGGGCATTCCTGCCCACGTGGTTCGATGCGATGACGCGACAAGGTCGGCGTCCGGTTTGACGTGATCTCGCGTCGCTCTCGTGGGCAGGAATGCCCACGATCCTCCCGATCCCGTTCAGCGCCGCCGGTCGGCCAGGCTTAAGCCGGCGCGACGGCATCCCCGGCCCAACCCAGTTCGCCGGCGTGCATGACGGCGCGACGACCCGCGCGGGCGGCGTGCGCGGGGTTGTGCGTCACCAGCACCAAGGCCGTGCCCTGCTCGGCGGTGACCGCGAGCAGGAGTTCAAGGATGGATTCGCCGGTTTTCTCGTCGAGGTTGCCGGTGGGCTCGTCGGCCAGCAGCAGACGCGGCGAGTTCATCAACGCGCGAGCGATGGCCACGCGCTGGCGTTCGCCGCCGGAGAGTTGCGCCGGCAGGTGGTGACCGCGTTCGGACAGGCCCACTCGCTTCAACAACCCGGCGGCGCGCTCGCGGGCGGCGGAGTCGAGACGGCCCAACATGCGGGCGGCCATGAGCACGTTGCCCAGCGCGTCGAGCTCGGGGATCAGGTAGAACGATTGAAAAACCATGCCGAGGAACCGCGCGCGTCGCGCCGGTCCGGTGTCGGCGGCGCCGTCCCAGAGCACGGTGCCCGTGTCGGGTTTGTCCAGACCGGCCAGCAGGTGCAGCAGGGTGGATTTGCCGGAGCCCGACTCGCCGCGGATGCTGACGGTCTCACCGGCCCCGACGGTCAGATCGACGTCGTGCAACACCTGCAACCGGCGTTCGCCGCTGAGGTAGGTCTTGGACAAACCGCTTGCCTGAAGAATGGGTTCACTCATTGCGCAGGGCCTCCACGGGGTTGAGCCGCGCCGCGCGCCAGGCGGGCAGGATGCCGGCGGCGGTCGAAATGCCGATGGCGCAGACGATGATGAGCACGAGGTCGCCGGTCGCCAGATGCGCGGGCAGGTTGCTGAACTGATAGAATCTCAAAAGTGCCTCCTCGCTGCCGGTCAGGCGCGTGAAGAGCTCAATGACGTCGTTGCGCACCGCCAGCGCGCCGAAGCCCAGCGCCAGCCCGCAGGCCGTGCCGGCCACGCCGATGAAGAAACCTTGAAAACAAAAACACGCCGCCACCTGCGCGGGCCGCGCGCCGAGCGCGCCGAGCAGACCGATCTCGCGGGTCTTGCGAACGACGGCGATGAGCAGCGAACTCGTCACCGAAAACGCGGCCACCACGATGATGAAGACCAACAGAAAAAAGATCATGTTCTTCTCCAGTTGCAGCACGAAGAGGAAGTCTTGGTTCGCCTCCATCCACGAGCCGGCGCGGATGTTGAAGGGCAGCCCGGAGTTGATCTTGCGCGCCACGAGGTCGGGGTCGGCGTCGGGCGCGATGCGGATGTTCACGCCGTGCACGCCGTCGCCGAGGCCGTAGAGGTCCTGCATCAGGCGCAGGGTCACGAGCACAACGCTGCTGTCGAGTTGCTGGTGGCCGATCTCGAAAATGCCGGCCACGCGCAGATCGCGCGGCAGGAGAATCTCGTCGCGCTTGAGCTTCTCCAACAGCAGCGGCGAATACACCTGCACCGTCGAGCCGATGCGCGCGCCCATCGAACGCGCGAGCTGCGAACTAAGGATCACCGAGTCGTCGTCGAGCTCGTCGAGCGAGCCGGCCACGATGTAATTGCGCAGCGGGATGACGTCTTCGATGCGCTCCAGGTCGATGCCCTGCACCGCCGGAAACGCCGGCCGGCGTTCGTGCTCCAGCAAAACGACGCCCTCGGCGAACGGCGTGGCCGCGACGACCTCGAGCATGCCCCGCAACACCTCGATCAGGCCGGGCGCGTCGTTGATGGTCACCCCTTCTCCGCGCACCTGCACGTCGCCCTGCGTGTCGATGATCATGCGCCGGATCTCCTGGCCAAAGCCGCCCATGACGCTGATCGACACGATCAACAGCATCACGCCCAGCGCCACGCCGAGCACCGAGATCGCGGTGAAGAACGGGAAGCGTTTCCCCGAGGGGAACAGTTGCTTCAACGCGAGATGAAAGGGCCAGGGCATGGGATTCAGGATTTTGCCACAGAGAGCACGGAGCTCGGACACAGAGAACACGGAGTCCGATCCAAGGAGATTTCCCGTCGTTGCGTCCGCTTAGTCATGGCTCCGTGTTCTCGATGCAACCCATCATGCGGTCGTGTTCCTGAGCTGCGGGAAGAGGATGACGTCGCGGATGCTTTCGGCTCCCGTGAGCAGGATGCAGAGGCGGTCGATGCCGATGCCCATGCCGCCGGCCGGGGGCATGCCGTGCTCCAGCGCGAGCAGGAAGTCGTGGTCGATCTTTTGCACTTCCTCGCCGGCCTGCGCCTCGAACATCTGGCGCTGCACGTCGGGATCGTTCTGCTCGGAATAGGCGGGCGCGATCTCCATGCCGCCGATGATGAGCTCGAAGACGTCGATCGTGCTCGGATCGTCGAGCGTGAGCTTGGCCAGCGGGCAGAGCTCCTTGGGCAGGTGGGTGACGAAGGTCGGCTGGATGAGCTTCGGCTCGATGAGCTTTCCGAAGATCTCGTTGGTGATCTCGTAGTCCTCCCAGGCCGGATCGACCTTGAGCCCGAGCGCCTCGACGCCGGCGATTTTGTCGGCCTTGGAAAGGTTGAACCAATCGGGGTTGCCGGTCTTTTCGCGGATGAGATCCTTATACTTCACCTCGCGCCACTCGGCGGCGAAATCGATGACCTCGCCGCTGGCCGCGTGGGTGATCTGCGAGGTGCCGAGCACGTCGTTGCAAAGCGAACGGAACAGGTCCTGCACAAGCGTCATCATGCCGCGGTAGTCGCTGTAGGCCTGATAGACCTCGAGCATGGTGAACTCGGGGTTGTGGCGGCGCGAGACGCCCTCGTTGCGGAAGTTGCGGCCGATCTCGAAGACGCGGTCATAGCCGCCGACGAGCATGCGCTTGAGGTAGAGTTCGAGCGAAATGCGCAGCACGAAATCGGTGTCGAGGGCGTTGTGATGCGTCTCGAACGGACGGGCCGCCGCGCCGCCGGCGACGCCTTGAAGGACGGGCGTCTCGACTTCGAGGAACTGGCGGTCCTCCAGAAAACGGCGGATATGCGAGACGATGCGCGAGCGCGTCATGAGGCGCTTGCGCGACTCCTGGTTGACGATGAGGTCGAGGTAGCGCTGACGGTAAACCTGCTCGGGATCACTGAGGCCGTGCCACTTTTCGGGCAACGGGCGCAGGGCCTTGGCGACGAGGGTGAACGACTCGACGCGCACGGTGATCTCGCCGGTCTTGGTCTTGAAGAGCGTGCCGGTGACGCCGATGAGGTCGCCGAGGTCGAGTTGCTTTTTGAAAACGAGGTAGCGTTCCTCGCCGAGCACGTCCTTGCGGAAGTAGAGTTGGATGACGCCCTGTTGGTCCTGGATTTTGACGAACGAGCTGCCGCCCTGCACGCGGAAGGTCACGAGGCGGCCGGCGACGGTCACGGTGACGGTGTTGTCCTGTTCATCGACGTATTGCGCGATGGCGTCCTGCGAGAAGTGCGTCGGCTCGACATTGGCGCGGAACGGGTCGAAGCCGGCGGCGCGCAGCTCGGCGAGCTTCTGGCGGCGCACGGCATGCTGGTCGTGGGAAATGTCCTGGGAGTTGTCGCTCATGAAGCCGGTCAGCGTGGGCGTCGCCCCCGGCGCGGGCAAATGGAAATTCCTTCGCAAAGGCCGCCCCGCGCTTAGGCGGGAAAAACCGCGCATTCAGGCCGCTTGATCCCCGGCGGCGACCGCCTTACCTATCTGCCATGCCCCCGCTCCTCGCCCCCATCATCGCCAGCGCCGGCCTCGGCGCGCTCATCGGTCTCATCCGTCAGTGGAGCGAACAGACCGAACACGCAGGAAACACCGACTTTGGCGGCGTGCGCACCCACACGCTGTGGGCGATCCTCGGCTGCCTGGCCGGTGCCGCCAACCGCGACTACTCGCCGTTCGCGCTCCCCGTGGTCGTCACCGTGGTCGCCGCGCACCTGATCGTCGCGCAGGGCCGCCTGGCCGGCGCCGCCTCGCCGGGCAGCACGTCGTTCGCCGCGTCGTTGCTCACGTTGATGACGGGCGCGCTCGTCGCTTGGGGCCATACGCAGACCGCCGTCGTCGTGGGCGCGCTCACCATGGTGGTCCTCGGCATCAAGCAGCCGCTGCACGCCTGGACGCGCGCCTTCACCCCGGCCGACATCCGCGGCACGCTGCAATTCGCCGCCATCACCGGCGTTATCCTCCCGCTCGTCCCCGATCGCGCGTTCGGCCCCTTCGACGGATTCAACCCGTTCGCGACCTGGTTCATGGTCGTGCTCATCTCGGGCCTCGGCTTCGTCGGCTACATCGCCATGCGCATCTTCGGCACGCGCGCCGGCATCCTGTTGACGAGTCTATTCGGCGGACTCGCCTCGAGCACGGCCTCCACGCTCGCGTTCAGCCGCCGCAGCCGCGAGCAGCCGGAACTCTCCGCCGACTACGCGTTCGCCGTGGTCATCGCCTGCACCGTGATGCTCCCGCGCGTCGGCGTGCTCATTTTTCTTCTCCACCCGCCGCTGGCACTGCGTCTGGCCCCCGCGTTCGCCGCGATGATGGCCCCGGCGATCATTTACGGATGCTGGCATTGGTGGAACGGTCGCCGGACAAAAAAAGGCGAAGTCGCCTCACCAGCGATGACCAACCCCCTGCGCCTGATGACCGCCATCAAGTTCGCGCTGCTCTACGCGATCATCGCCTTCCTCGTGAAGGCGGCCACGCAACTCGACTGGCAGGCCGGCCTCCTGCCGCTCAGCTTCGTGTCGGGCCTGACCGATATGGACGCCATCTCGCTCTCGATGGCCAACAACCTCCGCGGTGGCACGGTCGCCCTAGAGCTCGCCGCCCGCGCTGTGATCCTCGCAGGCATTGCCAACTCGCTGCTCAAGGCCGTGCTCGCCGCCAGCCTCGGCTCCCCACTGCTCCGCCGGCGCGCCGGCGGGATACTGGTCGCCACCGCCGTCGTCGGCGCGGTCGCGCTGTCGGCTTGAGCGGCCGCAGCCTGGCCCCCTGCCGGTCAACGCGCTTCTCGGCCCGAAGCCGTCGTTCAGACACCCATGAGAAAGTTGTCAAAAAAACAGCCCCGCCCGTCGTCTGCTTGAATCCGTGAGCCGCGCCGCCACCCGTGTCGAGGCGATGACGTCATCCGTTTACGAACTCATCGACCTCAACGCGAAACACGGCGGCATGGACCCGACCTGGATCCATATCGCCGGGCACTCGCTGCTGACCCGCCCCTTCGAGGACGCCGTCGCGGTGTTTTTGGAGCATGTCGGCCACGCCGCCGACGCCGACCGCGCCTGGATCATCGGCTACAATCGCGAGGCCACCCATTTCTACAACACCCACGAATGGTGCCGCCCCGGAGTCCGCTCCTACGTCGAGGATCTGCAACACACGCCGACCGGCATGATCTCGTGGCTGCACGATCACCTCGTCCGCAGGCGGGCCGTCATGGTCAACGCCATCGGACGAATGCCCCGCGCCGCCCGCGCCCTGCAGGCCGAATTCATCCGGCAACAAAACCACAGCGTGCTCTCCGTCCCCATTTTTCACGAAGATCGCATCTTCGCCATCGTGGGCTTCGACGCCACCCGCGCACCCGCCAGGTGGGGCGCCGCGGTCGCCGCCGCGCTCTTCCGCTGCGGCGAACTGATCGCGGCCGCCTGGACTCGCGCCGAGTCCAGCCCGCCCCCCGTCATGTGGAAACGGGCCGACCGCCACCCGTCGCTCGTCTATCTGCACAAGGGCGACCTGCTGCGCGCGGTGCCGATGGACCGGATACTCGCCATCCGCGCGGAGCGGGACTACACCCGCGTCCACCTCGCGGACGGCGTATCCACACTTGAATTACGCCCGCTCAAGGCCTGGGAGGCGCTGCTGCCCCGGGCCGATTTTCAAAAAATCCACCGCGGCGTCATCGCCAACATGCGCCGGGTCGAGTCGCTCGAACGCCCCGCCGCCGGCAACTGGAGCCTGCTGCTGCAGGGCCTGCCCGCCGCGCTGCCGGTGTCGAAGGCGTTCCGCTCCGAGGTGCGCAGCCGCCTGGGCTTTTAATGCGCCTGGCAAGGCGGTCGCGGACCGTTCGTCCGCAGATTTCGGCCGTTCGTCGATTCCCGGTTGTCGCCGCCCGGGGCGTGCGGCACTCGACGGACATGAAACTGCTCGCCGTCGCCACTTGCCTCGCCTCGATCACGTCGCCGGCCCATGCCGCCCTCTTCGATCTGGCCGGCGCCACGGTCGGCGGAACGCTCCAACTCAACGGCCACACCTACACATCCGGCCCGGCGACGATCAACGCCAACGACGGCGTGGTCCTGGACTTCAACCTCAAGCTCGATCAGGGCCCCGACGCCCCGGCGTTCTCGATCAACTTTGAAGACGACGGCAGTCCGTTTCTCTTCTCCGACCGGCAGGGCGTGTTGAGCATCGTGAACACCTCGATGACCCCGTTCGTTTTTCAAAGCGGTTTCAGTCTCACGATCACCGGCCTGTTCGCCGGCCCCGGATCGCCCGGCCAGATCGGAGGCTTCGAATTGGTGGACGGCTATGACGCCGGCCTGTTCATCGACACCCTCATCACCGAATATAATTCGCTCACCGGCATGTTGGTGCTCCGCAGCGAGGAGGACATCGAGGTGCCCGACATGATAAATCTGACCGTCCAGGGCCGCTTCCTCGAGGCCGCCATACCGGAGCCGGCGAACACCGCCTTGCTGGCCGGGGTCGCGCTGCTGGCCCTGCCCCTGGCGCGCAGACGCGGACGAAACTGACCGCCGCCCCGCCGATCACGCGCCGGCCCCCGCACCGGGTCCGTCGGCCCGCTGCACGATAAGCACCAGATGGCTCTCGGGCCATTGGTCGTATTCAAGATGCCGGCACACGCAGCCGCATTCGGCGACGAGGGCGAGCGTGCGCGGGATGCCCAGCACGCTGTAGTAAACCGGCGGCCCCATGGCTGCGTCGGTTTTCTCCTCCGCGCGATCAAGTCCCCCGGTGGTGAAGATGAACACCCCTCCCGGTGAAAGCGCGGCGAGTATCCTGCGCATGACCGGCTCCTGCGCGGCCAGCGGCAGATGCCACAGGCTGTCCCAGCCGGTGATGAAATCGTAGCGTCGCGGAAATTCCCACGCGCAGACATCGGCGTGGTGAAACGTCGCCCGCGGATGCCGCGCGCGGGCCAGCTCGATCATGCGCGCCGACACGTCAAGCCCCTCGACCTCTAGGCCGCGCGCGGTCAGCAAATCCATGAACCGACCGCTGCACCCGCAGCCCAGATCGATGGCGTGTCCGGCGTCGGCGGCGAGAAACGCGAGCGCGCGCCGGTGCGCGGCGAGTCCGTTCTGGCGATTGAAGGCTGCGCCGTTCCAACGATCGGCAATCTGGTCGTAGCTCCGTCCGGTCTCCTCGGGTGTCATGCGAAGAAGAGACCGCGGAGCCGGCGTTGGACTCAAGCCCGGAGGCGATGCCCGGTAGGGATCAGCCGCCGAACGGGAACAGGTGGAAAAACTCCAGCAGGAAGACCGCCGCGATCACGTAGCCGGTGACGCTCAACATGCGGGGTTTCCCCGAGGCCAACGCGAGCAACGCGGCCGCGATCAGGCCGAAGCCGATACCCTCGGCGATGCTGAAGGTCAGCGGTATGCCGATCAGGGTCAGCGCCGCCGGCGCGGCCGTGCGGAAATCCGCCATGTCGATCTCGGTCACGCTTTGCAGCATGAACACGCCGACCACCACCAGCACCGGCGCGGTGGCCGCCGCGGGCACCATCAAGATCAGCGGCGTGAAAAACAACGCCAGCAGCATCAGCCCGGCCGTGGCGATCGCGGTCAGTCCCGTCCGCCCGCCCGCCTCCACGCCCGAAGCGCTCTCGACATAGCTGACCACCGTGGAGGTGCCGGCCAACGCGCTGAGGATCGCCGCGATCGAGTCGGCCACCAACGCCCGGCCGGCGCCGGGCAACTCGCCCCTTTTGTCGAGCAGGCCGGCACGCTTGGTCACGCCGATCAACGTGCCAATGTTGTCGAACATATCCACCAGCAGCAGCGTGAGCAGCAACGGCAGGATTTTCAAAAAGGTCGCGGCCGAGGACAGAAACCCGAACTCCAGTTGCAGGAACACCGGCGCGGGCGAGGCCGGCAACGCCAACAACGCGCCCGGCGGCTTGGTGACGGCGCCGCCCTGCCCGTCCGGCACGAAAAGGCCCGCGATCGTGATGAGCGCGATCGACAACACGATGGCGCCCGGCACGCGGCGCGCCACCAGCACCAGAGTCAGCGCGATGCCGCCCAACGCCAACGCGACCGGACCCGAAGTGAAGTCGCCCGGCCCCACCAGTGTCGCGGGATTGCCCGTCACCACGCCGGCGTTTTTCAGGCCGATGAAGGCGATGAAAACGCCGATGCCGCAGGTGATGGCGATTTTCAACGCATACGGAATCGCCCGGACGATGCGTTC
>Ga0079224_100002616_pt1 | contig 22057 bp, 16 predicted proteins | sample Stecom2015_FD_80414 | JGI IMG/M metagenome (GOLD analysis project Ga0079224, IMG submission 80414) | Agricultural soil microbial communities from Utah to study Nitrogen management - Steer compost 2015 | ecosystem: Environmental > Terrestrial > Soil > Agricultural land | place: USA: Utah...
CCCGGTGCGGACCGTGCACGTCAACGTCACCGGCACCGAACGGGTGCTGGCCGCGGCCCTGGAACGGGGCTGCCGCCTGCTGTTCGCCTCCGGCGGCGAGGTCTACGGACGCTGCGACGGCGAGGCGCTGCGCGAGCACGACGACCGCGTCCTGGGCTCGGCCCAGGAGGGGCGCTGGTGCACCGCGGTCACCAAAGGGCTGGGCGAGTACCTGGTCACCCGCTACGCCCGCGAGTACGGGATGCCCGCGGTGATCGCCCGCCTGTTCGACGTGACCGGGCCGCGCCAGAGCGCCGACCACGGGCACGTGCTGCCCGCCTTCGTGGAGCAGGCCGTGCACGGCCGCCCCATCACCGTGCACGGGGACGGCTCCCAGACCCGCTGCTTCTGCTCGGTGCACGACGCCGTGGCCGCCCTGCTCGCCCTGATCGAGCAGCCCCGGGCCTACGGCCGCGCCGTCAACATCGGCGCCACCCGGCCCACCAGCATCATGGACCTGGCCCGGCGCGTGCGCTTCCTCACCCGGTCGACCAGCGAGATCGTGACCATCGACCACCGGGTGGCCCGCGGTCCCCACTACGATCCGACCCGCCACCGCGCCCCCGACACCGCCCTGGCCGCCGCCCTGATCGGCTGGCGGGCCACCACCGACCTGGACACGATCATCACCGAGACCATCGACGCCCTCTCCACTCCCACGCCCCTGCTCCCCCTGTTCGACGGGGACCTGACCGCCTGACCCGCACAACACCCGCTTGGATCGCCGCGGCACCGGAAAAGTTCGTCGGGTTCCGGCACCGCCCCCGCACCCCCACCCATAACGAATCGGACGAGAACTCCCGGCGCGCCCACCGCTCTGGGATCATGGGCCCGCCCCTCGTCAGCCACGGAACGGAACGAGCATGGTCCACGAAGGACAGGGACGCTTCGGCCCTCCCGCGCGGCACGGCATCGGCGGCTGGGGCGTTCCTCCCCCGCCCTCCCATCCCGTGCCGTTCCCGCCGCCCGCCCCGACGCACCCCTACCAGGCGCCGCCGTCCGGCCCCTCGGCCGGCACGATCCTCTCGCTGGTCTGCAACGTCCTGGCGCTGTGCACCTGCTACGGGACGGTGCCCGCCACCGTGGGCACCGTGCTGTCCATCATCGCGCTCGTCCAGTCCGCCGACCACCCGGACACGGCCCGCAAGCTCACCATCGGCGGCTGGATCAGCTTCGGGGTCTCCCTCGCCTTCCTCGTCCTGACCCTCCTGCTCTACGTCCTGTACGGCGCGGTGCTGTTCAGCCTCGCCACCGACCCCGCCCACTCCACCCACTGACCCCGGCCCGCTCAGATCCGCGGCGTCCGGGTCAGCTCCGGCATCCCGTCGGGGAAGAGCACCGCACGCGGGTCGGCCAGGTCCACGCCGTCCAGCGCCGCCGCGGCACGGCTCAGCTCCGGGTTGTCGAGGTGGCCGGCCACCGCCGAGATGATCTCCCGCAGCGCCTCCACCACGTCCACCCCGCGGCTCGCCGACGCGTACCGGGCGGCCACCGCCGGGGTCCGCGACTGGCAGGCCGCGCAGTGCAGCAGCACCCGCCTGCCCTCCGCGCGCAGCCGCGCCACCATCCGCGCCGCCTCGTCCAGCACGAAGTGCAGGTTGCGGTTGGCGCCCGGCCGGTCGTGCAGCCACACCTCGACGGTGTCCTGCGGTCCCAGGTGCGCGGGCTGGTCACCGGTGCCCATCCGGCACAGCGACACCACCGCCCCGGCGTCGGCGCTGCCGCGCACGTACTCCATGGTGCACAGCACCACCCCGGGGTCGTGGGGGTGGGGCACCGCGAACGGCCGACGGTTCTCCCGGTCCAGTCCGGGCACCGCCTGGGTCCGCCGCTGCGGCCACTCCTCGGGCGCGTCCCCGCGCGCGGCGACCAGCGCGGCCGCGACCAGGGTGCGCGGCGGCACCGTCGCGGCGAGCTCCCGCTGTGCGGCCAGCGGAATCCCCGACACCCCCCAGCCCGCACCGGCCAGCGCCCCCGCGTAGCGGGCCGCGGCCGCCCCGCCCCGCTCGTGGGCCGCCCGCACCGCCGCCACCAGCTGGGAACACGGGAAGACGCCGCGCGCCGGGTCCAGCAGCGGCGCCGGGGTCTGCACGACCGCACGCCACCCCACCAGCGCCGGATGCTCCCCGCGCTCCCCGGCGCCGGGCGGTGTCTCCCCGCGCACCGCGCTGAGCCGCACCGCCCGCATCCACCGCCGCTCGGGCCCGCCCGCTCCCACGGAGTCCGCGTCGTCGGCAAGGCCGCGCAGCGCCCCGGCGACCCGGCCGCCCACCCCCGCCAGGTACTCCGCCTCCGTCTGCGCGCGCTCCCCCACCAGCAGCGGCGCCACCGCGCCGCCCACCATCGCCCCGGCGACCCGGTCCCAGACCGCGTCCCAGGCGCCCCACGCCATCACCGTCTCCTTCCCGCCGCGCGTCCGCGACGCCCCGTGCTGTTCTTCCCCCGGCCCCGCCTCCCACCCGTCCCGTCCGGGCCGCGGAAGGGGTAGTTTGGCGGCGTCCCCACCTTCGAGGACGGCGGGAGGAGCGGGAATGGGACGCGTCACTGCCCGGGTGCGGGTGCGGCGGATCAGCGGCTCCTCCGCGCGCGACCGCCTGGACACCCTCGTCGTGGAGGAGCCGCTGGAGATGCGCGTCGGCGGACGCCCGCTGACCGTCACCATGCGCACCCCCGGCCACGACTTCGAGATGGTCACCGGGTTCCTCATCGGCGAGGGCCTCGTCGCCGACGCCGCCGACGTCCACTCCCTGCGCTACTGCGCGGGCGCCACCGAGGACGGCGTCAACACCTACAACGTCATCGACGTCGTCCTGGCTCCCGGCGTGCCGCCGCCCGACGTCTCGGCAGGGCGCCGCTTCGCCACCACCTCCTCGTGCGGGGTGTGCGGCAAGACCAGCCTGGAGGCGGTGCGCACCCGCAGCCGCTTCACCGTGGCCGACGACGACGTGCGCTTCTCCACCGGTGTGCTGGCCGCGCTGCCCGACCGGCTGCGCGCCGCGCAGAAGCTGTTCGAGCGCACCGGCGGCCTGCACGCCGCCGCGCTCGCCACCCCCGACGGCGACCTGCTGTGCGTCCGCGAGGACATCGGCCGCCACAACGCGGTGGACAAGGTCGTCGGGCACGCCGCCGCCCGCTACGGCCTGCCGCTGCGCGGCACGGGCCTGCTGGTGTCGGGCCGCGCCTCCTTCGAACTGACGCAGAAGGCCCTCATGGCGGGCATCCCGCTGCTGGCCGCGGTCTCCGCGCCGTCCTCGCTGGCCGTGGAGCTGGCCGCGCAGTCCGGGATGAGCCTGGTCGGGTTCCTGCGCGGCGACTCCATGAACGTCTACGCCGGAGCCCACCGCGTCGTGGACTGACCCCGGCTGCCCTTGTCCCGCTCCCCCGGGCGGGGCCTCCGGAGCGCCGCGGTACGCGGGGCGCCGCCGGCGCGCGGTTCAGCCGTCGGCGAGCAGGTAGGCGATCTGCGTGGACCACCTCCGCGGGTCGGGCTGCACGGCCGGGTCGGTCAGGTAGAACTCGAACCGGCCGTCCCACACCGTCCTTCCGGCCACGTCGCGTACGGCCCAGGCGATGCCCCGCCGCCGCGCCCACTCCTCCAGCACGGCGAACGACTCCCTGATCCGGTCGGGGTGCCCGTGGTGGGTCAGCACCGCGTAGGAGCCGCCCGGCACACGGCCGGCGACCACCCGCCCGTCCCCGGCGACGGGCTCGGCCAGGGGCACCCCCACCTCCAGGTGGAACTCCTCGTCTGCGCCGCCGATCACCCGGTAGCGGTAGAACAGCGGTCCGCCGGGCGCGATCCCGCGGTGTTGCAGCCAGCCGAACACCTCGGGCACCAGCGCGTTGGCGCGTCCCCACTCCCGCAGCGCCACCCGGATCGGGATGGACACGCAGGGCTGTTCGGCGCGGACCTCGATACGCGGTTCGGTGGTCATCGGGACACCCCATCCTGTGGTCGGTACGGTCGTCTCACCCAGGAATACGACCGGCCGCGCCGAAACTCATCGGTGCGGCGCACCCGAGTCGCCGCCCGCCCCGGCCGCCTCGGCGCCCGAGAGCTCCAACGGCAGTCCGAACAGCGGAAACAGCCGGTCCGCGGCCAGGAACGAGGTCAGGGCGGCGATGCGTTCCCCGCGGACCTCCACGACCTGCACCGCCCAGGCCCGCAGGGCGCCGCCGTCGGGAACGTACTGCGCGAAGGCCGCCGAACCGTTGGCCGCCACCGGGACCAGCCGCGACCCCCGGCACCACTGTGCGGCCGCCAGTGCCCGCCCGATCCCGGCCCGTCCCCGCAGCCACCACGCGAACGGCGGCATCGCCATCACGGCGTCCTCGCGCAGCAGCGCCACGAGCGCGGCGACGTCGTGGCGTTCGAAGGCGGAGCAGTAGCGGTCCAGGAGTTCCCGCCGGGTCCGGTCCAGCGGCCGCGGCGCGGTCCCGGCATCCGCGCCGCGCGCCCGCAGCGTCGCCCGGGCCCGCTGCAGCGCGCTGTTGACCGACGCGACGCTCACGTCGAGCAGTGCGGCGGTCTCGGCCGCGCTCCAGCACAGCACCTCGCGCAGCAGCAGCACCGCGCGCTGCCGGGGCGGCAGGTGCTGCAGTGCGGCGACGAACGCCAGGCGGACCGTCTCGCGTGCGGCCGCGAGGTCGGCAGGGTCCCCTGCCACGGGCAGCACGGAGGCGTCGGGGACCGGCAGCACCCAGTGGTCCTCGCCCAGCGGTGCGCCCAGCGGCGCCCCGGCCGACGCGGCGGGCCCCAGGTCCACGGCCAGGGCGCGCCTGCGCCGCCCGCGCAGCAGGTCCAGGCAGACGCGGGTGGCGATCGCGTGCAGCCACGTCCTCGGTCCGGCCCGCCGTCCGTCGAAGCGGTCGAGGTGGCGCCAGGCCCGCAGCAGCGTCTCCTGCACCGCGTCCTCGGCGTCGAAGGGCGATCCCAGCATCCGGTAGCAGTGTCCGGTCAGTTCGCCGCGGTAGCGCGCCGACCAGTCCGCCAGTCGGGCGGACGCGGCCCGCGGGTCGGAGTGTCCTGCCACGGTGTCCTCCCGTCGGCTTCTCTTGCCCCGTCTTCCCCGTCACCGGCCCTCCTTCCCCGCCCCGGTGCGGGGAAAGCCCGGTTCACACGGGGGCGTCCTGGGCCGTGCGCGGCTCCTGCGACCGCGGCGCGGGGGTCTCGGGGACCGCGGTCTGCGCGAGGAACGCGCCCGCCACCACGGCGACCGCGCCCACGATCTGCGCGGGGCTGAGCGCCTCCCCCAGCAGCAGCCAGGCCAGCACGATCGAGGTCACCACCTCCAGGTAGGCCACGCCCCCGGCGACCACCGGGGACAGCCGCCGCACCGCGGCCACCCCGGTGAGGTAGGCCAGGGCGGTGGTCACCAGCGCCAGCCACACCAGCAGCACCGGCGCGGGCACGTCCCGTCCGGCGAACTCCACCGCGCCGGCCAGCGTGCTCCACGGCAGGGTCCAGGGGCGGGCGAGGAGGCTCATCAGGGCCGCGGCGACGAGCGCGCCGTAGGAGATGACCGCGAGCGGGTCGACGTCGTCGCGCGCGGCGTCCGACAGCAGGAAGTAGGTGGCCTGGCCCACCGCCGCGCCCAGGGCCAGCAGCAGACCGACCGCGTCCAGGCGCAGGCCCGCCCACACCTCCACCAGGCAGCCCAGGCCCGCGATCGCCAGCACCACGCCCAGGGCCGCTCCGCGCGACACCGGGATCCGCCGCACCACGCGCGTCCACAGCAGGACCAGCACCGGGCCGAGGAACTCGATGAGCAGCGCCACCCCGACGGGGATCCGGGAGATCGCGGCGAAGTAGAACGCCTGCACGCCCGCCATCGGGAACATCCCGTAGGCCAGCAGCAGCGCGGGGCGGGTGCGCAGCGCCCGGTGGTGGTAGAGCGCGACGGGCAGCAGGAGCAGCGCGGCTCCGGCCACCCGCAGCCAGGTCACCTGCAACGGGTCGAGTCCGGCGTCGAGCAGGGGCCGCGCGGCGGGACCGGAGCCGCCGAAGGCCAGTGCGGAGAGGATCGCGAACACCAACCCGGACGACCGGTTCCTGCTGCTTTCGACCATTGCTCCCCCGATGGTGGATATCCGCTGACAGGACCTTTTGAGGTCGCGTTGATCCTAGGGGATGGGGTTTTCGGGGGGCCTGTGGCTTTCCTCTCGGTCAGCGCGGCGGCGGTCGCGGAGCGGCTGCGCTCCTACCGGAGGTCGGACACGCGGCTGTGGAGCCACTCCTCCAGTTGCAGGACGTGCAGGGTCGCCGCGGCCTTCGCCGCGTCGGGGTCGCGGGCCAGCAGGGCGCGGTGGATGCGGTGGTGGTCCTCGCACAGCCGTGCGGTCCACTCCTCCTCCTGCTGTCCGCGTCCCAGGCGCGCGCCGAGCGCGGGCGAGGACAGTCCGTCGACGAGGGCCGCCAGGGTGGCGTTCCCCGCCAGCGCGGCGACGGCCCGGTGGAACGCCGCGCCCGCCTCGGTCTGCCCCGCGCCGCAGCCGTGCCCGTCCTCCTGCAGCAGCGCCGCCAGTTCGGCCAGCTGCGCGTCGGTGGCGCGGATCGCGGCCAGCGCGGCGGCGGCCGGCTCCACGATCCGGCGCACCTGCAGCATCTCCAGCAGGGTGGGGCCGCGGCCGACCTCGGCCAGGACCGAGAAGGGCTCCAGCAGGCCGCGGGGGTGCAGTTCGGTGACGTAGACGCCCGCGCCGTGCCGCGCCTCCAGCACTCCCAGGGTGGTCAGCACCCGGATCGCCTCCCGCATCGAACTGCGGGACAGCCCCATCCCCGCCGCCAGGTCCCGCTCGGTGGGCAGCCGTTGGCCGGGGCGCAGCGTGCCGTCGGCGATCATCGCCTTGATCTGTTCGACCGCCCGCCGGGTCACCGTCATCCGTTCGACGCCGGGGGTCGCGCGCACGGCGCTGTCGGAGGTCACGTCGGTGCCTTCCTCGTCCTACCGGAACGTTGTGGGGGCCGTCCCCGCACGGCTGCGGGCCGTGCGGGGACGGCGGATGGTCCGGTCCCCGCCGACGGGGCGTCGGCGGGGACCGGGAGGGCTCACCTCCGGAGCCGGGTCAGGGGTCAGCTGACCGTGCAGGACTCACCGTTGACGGTGAACTCCTCGGGCTTGCCGTTGGACCCGTTCCAGGTTCCGTTGAAGCCGATGTCGATCGAGCCTCCCGGGGCGATGGAGCCGTTCCACGGCATCGAGGTGGCCGTCACCCGGGCCCCGTTCTGCTCCCAGGTGGCACTCCAGCCGTGGTCGACGGTCTGCCCGGACGGGAAGGTGAAGCCCAGCTCCCAGCTGCTCCACGCGGTGTCGCCGGTGTTGGTCAGCCGCACCGCGGCGGTGAAGCCGCCCGGCCAGTCGGTGGTCCGGTACTCCACCTCGCAGGCGCCGGAGACGGGCGGTTCCTCGTCCTCTTCGGTGGTGAAGCTGACGCTGGCCGACTGGGAGAAGTTACCCGCGGCGTCGTAGGCGACCACCCAGAAGGTGTACTTGCGCCCCGGCTGCAGACCGGTCAGCTCGTAGCTGGTCTGCGTGGTGCTGTCCAGGTACTGGATCACGTCGGTGTACCCCATCTCCAGCTCGTAGCCGACCACACCGACGTTGTCGGTGGAGGCGTCCCAGGTCAGCGTGGCGCTGGTAGAGGTGACGTTGGTGACCTGCAGGTTCTCCGGCTTGGTCGGCGGGACCGTGTCCTCCTCCGGCTCCTCCGAGCCGTCGCCCGCGTCGTCCTGGTCGGCGACGAAGGAGGCGACCCACGACAGCGGGGCGTTCCAGTTGATGGTCAGCTCGTTGGTGGCCCACGACTCGATGTCGTCGATGTAGCACATCTGCGGGGCGCACCCGGTCAGCGTGGCCTGGGCCGTGGGGTCCCAGGTGGAGGCGTCGGAGTTGGGGCCGCCCGCCAGGGTGCCCTTGGGCGGGTTGGGCAGGCGCGGGTCGAGCTGGTTGGCGTACCAGCGGCTGTGCTGGTTACGGGAGTCCTTCTCGCCGTAGCCGGTGACGTAGGACTGGTTCAGCGCGTTGCGGCCGAAGATGTAGTCCATGCCCTCCAGCACGCCGTCGCGGTACTTGGTGTCGCCGGTGAGGTCGAAGGCGACGGCCATGATCACCATGTTGTTGAGGACCAGGTTGTTGGATCCCCAGACGAACACGCCGCTGTCGGGGTTGTAGGTCAGGCCCCACGGGCTGGACTCGACGCCGGCGAGGTAGTCGTCGGCGGCGGCGACCAGGGAGTCGCGCACCCGGTCGCGGTCGGCCAGGTCGTTGGGCACCGTGGCCAGCTGGATCCGGGCCAGCGGAGCGGTCCAGCCCCAGTCGAAGGCGCCGTCGCGGAACACCTCCTCGTCGTCGGTGTGCAGCGGCGAGGAGGTCACCGCGGTGCGGTACTTCTCGGCCCCGGTGGCCAGGAACAGTTCGGCCGCGGCCCAGTAGAACTCGTCGGTGACGTTGTTGTCGTTGTAGGGGCCGCCGCCCTCGCCGACGGCCGGCGCGTAGATGGCGGGGTTGGCCTGGGCCGCGTCCCAGGCGGTCTCGGCGGCGTCCAGGCACTCGGCGGCGAAGGCCGCGTCGTAGGGCTCGAAGACCCGGGAGCACTGGGCTGCGGTGGCCGCCAGGTTCAGCGTCGCCGCGGTGGACGGCGGCTGCAGGTAGCGCGGCTGCGGGTCGGCGGCGGGCATCAGCGGCAGCCCGGTCCACTGCTCGTCGTGGATCTTGTGGTGCGCCATCCCGGCGAGCGGCTCACCCTCGGGGACCTGCATGCTGAGCAGGAACTCCATCTCCCAGCGCGCCTCGTCGAGCACGTCGGGCACGCCGTTGCCGGTCTCGGGCAGGCGCAGCGTGGAGTCGCCCAGCTTGTCGGGCTGGGCGGTCGGGGCGCTCTGGGAGCGCTCGTGGATGCTCATCAGCTGGTGCACCGAGATGCCGCCGTTGACCACGTACTTGCCGTGGTCGCCCGCGTCGTACCAGCCGCCCGACACGTCCAGGGAGTAGTCGCAGGTGCCCGGCGCGCACGGCACGTCGATGTCGCCCTGGTTGGGGGCCACGCCCACGTGTCCGGCCGCGCGGCCGTAGCCGGGGGCGATGGAGTCGAGGATCTCGATGCCGCTGCGCTGCGGGTAGTAGAACGACAGCGCGTCGACGCGCAGCTCCTCGTAGGCGCTCTCGTCGATGTCGAAGGGGTAGCTGGTCTCACCGTCGGCGGTGAGCGTGTAGCCGCTGCCGGCGGTGGTGTAGGAGCTGAAGTCGACGGTGTGCACGTTCAGGCCGGAGGAGGCGTCCGCGCCGTGCGGCTCGGTCTGGCCGGTGGCCACGACCGTGCCGTCGGAGTCGGCCAGCTCCCAGGTGAGCGCCTCGGTGGCGTCGGTGACGACGGTCGCGTTCTTGGGGCCGTGCGGCAGGTAGCCGACCTGGTTGACGCGGACCCGCGGGCCGGTGTCGGGCTCGTAGACGGGGGGTTCGGCGCCGCCCAGCAGGGCCACGTCGTCCACGCAGAAGGTCCACGGGTCCTCGGAGCCGCCGATCTGGAAGGCGACCTGCGCGTCGTCCCAGTCGACGGTGGAGGTGAAGACGTACTCGTAGGTCTGCGCCTCGGGGCCGAGGATGGCCCGCTCGTCCATCTGGGTGCTCCACGGCTCCACCGGCTCCTGCACCAGGGCCCGGATGGAGACCTGCTCGGTGCCGGAGGCGGTGAAGGAGAAGGAGTAGGACTCCCCCTCGATCAGCGGGACGTCGTCCTGTCCGATGATCACGTCCCAGGCGTTGAGGGTGCCGCCGGGGACGTCGACGCACAGCACGCCGTCGGTGGCGTCGAGCTGGATGTTCTCGGTACCCCACCAGGGAGCGGTCCCGTTGGTGAAGTCACCGTTGGTGATCTGGTTGACCTCGTCGGCCTGGGCGGGGACCGCGGTGAGTCCGAGGGTCGCCGCACAGGCGGCCGCCGTGGCCCCGACGAGGGGGGATCTACGTCTGGGTCTCGACACGGGAGTCCTTCCGTGGAGGGGGATCGTTGTCGTGGGAGGAGAATCCGCATGCGGAGGCCACTGCATGGGAGCGCTCCCATATTATGTGACCTATGACATAGAAACAGGATCACTCAGCGGTGTCAATGGGTTACGCTCAGATCAGACCTCTCTCCGCGGGGGCGGGGCGGGCGCCGCGGCGCCCGCCCCGCCCCCGACGGCCGCCCGGACTCACAGGGTGAACCCGCGGAACAGCAGGACGGCCAGGACCAGGCCCACCACCAGGTTGAACACCGTGGCGACGGCGAACACCCCGATCGGACGCCATCCGGCCTCCCGCAGGGAACCGACCCGGAACTCCAGGCCGATGCTGGTGAAGGCCGCGATGAGGAACCAGTCGCGCAGCGCCTTGGCGGTGTCGAGCCCGGCCTGCCCCGCCTCGCCCGCGAGCCCGGCCCAGACGGTGGCGACCACGGAGGCGACGAGGAAGCCCAGCACGAACTTGGGGAAGCGGTCCCACAGGGTGCGCGCCCACGACGGGCGGGCCTGCGCCGCCCCGCCCTGCGCGGGGGCCACCCGGAAGGCGAAGTAGGCGGTCAGCGCCACCGCGGCCACGCCCATCAGGACGTTCTGCGTGGACTTGACGATGGAGGCGATCTGCAGCGCGCCCTCGCCGACGATGGCGCCGGAGGCCGCGACCGCCGCCGTGGTGTCGATGTTGCCGCCGATCCAGGCCCCGGCCTGGGCGTCGTTGAGGCCGAGCAGCTCCACCAGCCAGGGCAGCAGGAAGATCGACGGCAGCGCGAACAGGATCACCAGGCTCGCGGTGTAGGCGAGCTGCTCCCTGCGGGCCTGCACCGCCCCGGCCGCGGCGATCGCGGCGCTGACCCCGCAGATCGACACCGAGGAGGCCAGCAGGGCGCGCAGCCGGTCGTCCAGGCCGAACCGGCCGCCCAGCCACCAGGTGAACAGGAAGACCGAGGCGACCAGGACGAGCGCCTGGAGGACGGCGGGGCCCGCGGCCTTGACGATCACGTCGAACAGGACCGTGGAGCCCAGCAGGACCAGGCCGGTCTTGATGAAGAACTCGGTGCGGAAGCCCCCGGCCAGGCGGTCGCGCAGGCCGGTCGCGGTCAGCAGGGCGTTGCCGAGCAGCCCCAGGACGACCGCGTAGACGGGGTACTCGACGGCCTTGGCGACCCCGGCCAGCCCGGTGCCCTCGGCGGCCTCGGGCACGGCCGTCTCCAGGGTGCGGGTCACCGCGGCCAGGGCGACGACGACGCCGACCCCGAGCAGGGCCCAGTACCAGGGGTGCCGGGGGGCGTCCGGGACCGCGGCCCCCGCGGCCTCGCGCGGGGCGGTCTCGCTCTCGCTCATCAGGGCACCAGCCCCGCGGGAATGAGGCCGACCAGGGAGGCGCCCAGCAGGACCAGGCCGACGATGACCGCCGCCCAGTCCTCGCTGACGCGGAAGCGGGCCGCACCGGCCCGCTCGGGTGTTCTGTCGTTCATACTGTCCTCACAGACGGGGGTAGCGGACGAGGGCGCCGGGGCGGGACCGCCACGCCGCCCGCCGCCGACGCCAACTAATCCTACCTGTTTAGTATAGATTAAGGGGCCTCCCCTCCCCGAGGCGGCTCCTCGACCACTCGGCCGCCGCCCACTACCCTGGGCCGCTGAACCGGTTCATCACACGGTGACGCGACAGCCGTCAGGAGCGCCAGTGAGCAACGACCACCTGCCCGAGTTCCCCGCCGGATTCCGCTTCGGCGCGGCCACCGCCAGCTACCAGATCGAGGGGGCGGTGCACGCCGACGGCCGCGGCCCCTCCATCTGGGACACCTACAGCCACACCCCCGGCCTGGTCCTCAACGGCGACACCGGTGACGTGGCCTGCGACCACTACCACCGCTACCCCGAGGACGTGGAGCTGCTGCGCCGCCTGGGCGTGGACGCCTACCGCTTCTCCATCGCCTGGCCGCGCGTGCTGCCCACCGGATCCGGCGAGGTCAACCAGCGCGGCCTGGACTTCTACGACCGCCTGGTCGACGCCCTGCTGGCCGCGGGCATCACCCCCACGGCCACCCTCTACCACTGGGACCTGCCCCAGGCGCTGGAGGACGCGGGCGGCTGGCGCTCCCGCGCCACCGCCGAGCACTTCGCCGCCTACACCCGCGCCGTCGCCGCCCGTCTCGGCGACCGCGTCCGCCACTGGATCACCCTCAACGAGCCGTTCTGCACCGCCTTCGTCGGCTACGCCGTGGGCCGCCACGCCCCCGGCGCCCGCGAGGGCACCCCCGCCCTGGCCGCCGCCCACCACCTGCTCCTCGCGCACGGCCTGGCCGTGCGCGAACTGCGCGCCGCCGACGCGGGCGAGGTCGGCATCACCCTCAACCTCGACCGGGTGCTGCCCGCCTCCGACGACCCGGCCGACCTGGCCGCCGCCGACCGCGCCGAGACCCTGCACAACCGGGTCTGGCTCGACCCGCTGTTCACCGGCGCCTACCCCGCCAACGAGGCCGAGACCTGGGGGGAGCTCGCCGACGGCTCCTACCGGCGCGACGGCGACCTGGAGATCATCGGCCAGCCGCTGGACTTCCTCGGCATCAACTACTACCGGCCCGTCAAGGTCGCCGACGGCCCGTTCGAGGAGCCCGACCCGGCGCGCCGCACCGCCGTGGACATCCGCGCCCCCGAACAGCCCTTCGAGGGGGTGCGGCACACCGCCATGGGCTGGCCCGTGGTCCCCGGGTCCTTCACCGACCTGCTGGTCGACCTCACCGAGCGCTACCCGAACCTGCCGCCCATCCACATCACCGAGAACGGCTCGGCCGAACCCGACGTCGTCTCCCCCGATGGCCGGGTGCACGACACCGACCGCGTCGCCTACCTCAACGACCACCTGCACGCCCTGGCCGCGGCGATCAGGGCCGGGGTGGACGTGCGCGGCTACTACGTCTGGTCGCTGCTGGACAACTTCGAGTGGGCGTTCGGCTACGAGCGCCGCTTCGGCATCGTCCGCGTCGACTACGACACCCTGGAGCGGCTGCCCAAGGACAGCTACTTCTGGTACCAGCGGCTCATCGCCCACCACCGCGCCCGCCACGGCGGCTGAGCCTCACCGCAGCCGCACCAGCGCGCAGGAGGCGGCCCGCAGCGTCACCGCCGCCTCCGCCACCTCCGCTCCGCCCCACGTCAGCAGCGTCGCCGCCGCGGGGCGCTCCAGGGCGACGGCGGCCGGGGCGTCGCGCAGGTTGCACACCAGCCGCAGGCCTCCCCGGTGCAGCACGAGCAGCCGACCGTCCGCCTCGGCCGCCACGGTGAAGCGGTCCAGGCGGGGGTCGGCCAGCTCCGGGTGGGTGCGGCGCAGCGCGATCAGCTCCCGGTACAGTCCCAGGATCCGGGCGTGGTCGCCGCGGTGGCGCTCCGCCCAGTCCAGCACCGAGGCGTCCCGGGTGGCCGGGTCCGCCGGGTCGGGTACCTCGGCGCCGTCCCAGCCGTGGGAGGCGAACTCGCGCCGCCGCCCCCGGCGCACCGCCTCGGCCAGCTCGGGGTCGGGGAAGGACACGAAGAACCGCCACGGCGTGCCGGCCGCCCACTCCTCCCCCATGAACAGCATCGGGGTGTAGGGGGAGCACAGCAGCAGCGCCGCACCGCAGCCCAGCAGGTCCACCGGGACCGTGGCGGACAGCCGGTCGCCGGCGGCGCGGTTGCCGACCTGGTCGTGGTTCTGCAGGAAGGCCACGAACCGGTGGCCGGGCAGCCGTGAGGTGTCCACGGGGCGTCCGTGGACGCGCCCGCGGAACGACGAGTAGGTCCCCGCGTGCCAGAACACCTGGCGCAGGGTGTGCGCCAGCACGCCGGGGGCGGCGAAGTCCCGGTAGTAGCCGTGGTCCTCGCCGGTGAGCGCGGCGTGCAGCGCGTGGTGCACGTCGTCGCACCACTGGGCGGTCATGCCCAGGCCGCCCGCCTCGCGCGCGGTGACCGTGGCCGGGTCGTTGCGGTCGGACTCGGCGACCAGGCTCAGCGGGCGGCGCAGCCCGGCGGCGAGCGCGTCGACCCGTGCGGACAGTTCGGCGAGAAGCGGCTCGGCGCGACGGTCGGGCAGCGCGTGCACCGCGTCCAGGCGCAGCCCGTCCAGGTGGAAGTCGCGCAGCCAGGACAGCGCGCCCTCGACGACGTGGGCGCGCACCTCGTCGGAGTCGGGGCCGTCCAGGTTGAGCGAGGGCCCCCAGGCGTTCTCGCCACTGAAGTAGGGGCCGAAGCGCGGCAGGTAGGCGCCGGAGGGGCCGAGGTGGTTGTAGACGACGTCGAGCAGCACCGCCAGCCCGCGGGCGTGGCAGGCGTCGACGAAGCGTTTGAGGCCGTCGGGTCCGCCGTAGGGTTCGTGCACCGCGCTCCACAGCACCCCGTCGTAGCCCCAGCCGTGGCGGCCGTCGAAGGCGTTGACCGGCATGAGTTCCACGACGTCCACGCCCAGCGCCACCAGGTGGTCCAGGCGGCCGACGGCGGCGTCGAAGGTGCCCTCGGCGGTGAAGGTGCCCACGTGCAGCTCGTAGATCACCGACCCGGGCAGCGCGCGTCCGGTCCAGGCGGTGTCGGTCCAGGCGAAGGCGGAGTGGTCGTAGACGCGGGTGGGACCGTGCACCCCGTGCGGCTGCCACACCGCCCTGGGATCGGGCAGCGGGGTGTCGTCGTCGCCGAGCAGGAAGGCGTAGTCGCTGCCGGGTCCCGCCCCCGCCACGGCGGCGCGGTGCCATCCGTCCGCCCCCGCGTCCATGGGGTGGTCCGCCCCGTCCACCCGCACCCTGACCCGCTCGACGGCGGGCGCCCACACCGCGAAGTTCCATGCCCCGGTCGTGTCCACGCGGCGTTCCTACCCGCAGCGGCCCCGGTCATGTGGGCGGCTGCGGGGCCGGGCGGAGCTCTCCTGCCGCACCCCGCCCACCGCGGTGTCGACGGCCGCCGCCTCCCCGGCCTCCCGCCTGCGCCGGGGCAAAGGCCTGCGCCGATGCCGTGAGCGCCGCCCCACCAGGGCCCGGGTGCGGGCGGCGCGGCTGGACACCGTCCTGTTCCCTCCCCCTTTCGAGGGGGAGGGCGCCCGGGCGTGCGGGAGAACTGCGGTCGGAAACTGTCCGGACACGGCCGTCCCCGCCGGTCAGTCCTGCCGTGTCGGTCCTTGACCGGTGTCGTGGGAGGGGCTGTGCACAAGATCGCGTGCCTGGGCGTAGTGGCAGGCTGCGGCGTGGTCGTCGCCCTGCTCCAGCAGCGGCGGCACCTCGGTGACGCAGCGGCTCCGCTGCTGTTCGCCCAGGCCGGCGAAGGTGGGGCAGCGGGTGCGGAACCGGCAGCCCGACGGGGGGTCCAGCGGGCTGGGCACGTCGCCGGTGAGCACGATCCGCTCCCGGGTCCGCTCCCGGCGCGGGTCGGGCAGCGGGATCGCGGAGATGAGCGCCTGGGTGTAGGGGTGGGCCGCCGCGGTGAACAGCCGCTCCACCGGAGCCGTCTCCACGATCCGCCCCAGGTACATCACCGCGACCCGGTCGGCGACGTGCCGCACCACCGACAGGTCGTGGGAGACGAACAGGTAGGACAGGCCCAGCCGGTCCTGCAGCTCCTCCAGCAGGTTGACCACGCCGGCCTGGACGGACACGTCCAGGGCCGACACCGGTTCGTCCAGCACCAGCACCTCCGGTTCCAGCGCCAGGGCGCGGGCGATGCCGACGCGCTGGCGCTGCCCGCCGGAGAACTCGTGCGGGTACCGGCTGCCGTGCTCGGGGTCCAGGCCGACCAGGCGCAGCAGTTCACGGACCCGGCGCGCTCCGCCGTCGGCGAAGCGGCCGTGGATGCGCAGCGGCTCGGCGACGGCCTCGAACACCGTCATCCGCGGGTCCAGGGAGGCGAAGGGGTCCTGGAAGACGATCTGCAGCCGGCGGCGCAGCGGCCGCATCCGGGCGCGTGACAGCCCGGTCAGCTCCTGGTCCCGGTAGCGGACGCGGCCGCGGGTGGCCGGGATCAGGTTGAGCAGCAGGCGGGCGGTGGTGGACTTGCCGCAGCCGGACTCCCCCACCAGGGCCAGCGTCTGGCGGGCGCGCAGCTCCAGGGAGACGTCGCAGACCGCGTGCACCTCTCCGCTGCGGCGGCGCAGCAGCCCTTTGGACCGCACCGGGAAGTGCTTGACCAGGCCGTCCGCCACGAGCAGGGGGGTGCCCTCCGCCTCGGCGGGCACCGTCCCGGCCGGCGCGGCGGGGACGGGGGGCGGGGGCGGGAACAGCTCCTCGGCCCGGACGCCGCCGAGCCGGTCGGTGAAGTGGCAGGCCGCGGCACGGGTCCGGCCGGTTTCGACCAGCGGCGGGTCGGTGTCGTGGCACACCGGCTGCGCCAGCGGACAGCGGGGCGCGAACGCGCACCCCGACGGCTCCCGCGTCATCGACGGCGGGGAGCCGGGGACCGGGACAAGCCGGGCGCGGCGTGCGGCGTCCATGCGGGGCTGGCTGCCCAGCAGCCCGAGCGTGTAGGGCATGCGCGGGGAGGAGAAGACCTCGTCGACGGTCCCGGTCTCCACGATCCGTCCCGCGTACATGACCGCGACCCGGTCGACGTGGCCCGCCACCACCCCCAGGTCGTGGGTGATGAGCACCAGCGCGGCCCCGGTCGCGCGGCGCGCGGCCCGCAGCGCCTCCAGCACCTGCGCCTGGACCGTCACGTCCAGGGCGGTGGTGGGCTCGTCGGCGATGATCACGTCGGGGTCGTTGGCCATGGCGATGGCGATCACCACCCGCTGGCGCATGCCGCCGGACAGTTCGTGCGGGTAGGCGTCCACCCGCTGCTCCGGCTGCGGGATGCCGACGGTCCGCAGCAGTTCCACGGCGCGTGCGCGGGCGGCGTCGCGGGACACGTCGCGGTGGGCGTGGATCGCCTCGGTGATCTGCCGGCCGACCGTGTAGACGGGGTTGAGCGAGGTCAGCGGGTCCTGGAAGACCATGCCGATGCGCGCGCCGCGCACCCTGCTGATCGCGGCGTCGCCCAGGCCGACCATCTCCTGGCCCAGCACCCGGGCGGAGCCGCGGACGCGCGCGGTGCGTGGCAGCAGCCCCATGACGGCCAGCGCGGCCACCGACTTGCCGGAGCCGGACTCGCCCACGATGCCCAGCGCCTCGCCCCGGCGCAGCCGGTAGGAGACGCCGCGCACCGCGTGGAGGGGCCCGTCGTCGGTGGGGAAGCGGACGTCCAGGTCGGTGACGTCCAGGACGACGTCGTCGTCCGCCGCGGCGGCGGACGCGGTGTTCTCGGCGTGGTTGGTCGAGGTCATCGGCGCACCATCGTCTGTCGGGGGTCGAGGGCGTCGCGCAGGCCGTCACCGATGAAGTTGATCGTCAGGCAGATCAGCACGATGAACAGTCCCGGCGGGTAGAACAGCCACGGCCGGGTGAAGGCGGCCGTGCGCGCGTTGTCGATCATCAGCCCGAGCGAGATGTCGGGCGCCTGGATGCCGAAGCCGAGGAAGGACATGCTCGCCTCCAGCAGGATCGCCGTGGCGATGAGCAGGGTCGCGGCGACGATGACGGGGCCGGCGGCGTTGGGCAGCAGGTGCCGCAGGATGATGCGGGCGTCGGAGGCCCCGGCGGCGCGGGCCGCCTCCACGAACTCCTGCTCCCGCAGCGACAGCACCACGCCCCGCACCACCCGCGCGATCGTGGTCCACGAGAACAGCGCGATGATCAGCGCGACCACCCACCAGGTAGTGCCGCCGCGCACGTTGCCGCCGATGGCGGCGACCGCGACGAGCAGCGGGACCACCATGAGCACGTCGACGGTGCGCATCATGACCGCGTCGACCCAGCCCCGGTAGTATCCGGCGACCGCGCCCCACACCGCGCCGAACGCGGTGGCCAGCACCGACACGGTGAGCGCGACCTTGATGGTCTGCTGGGTGCCGCGCATCAACTGGCCGAGCACGTCGTGTCCGGCGTTGGTGGTGCCGAAGGGGTGGTCCCAGCTGGGCGGCTGGTTGGGCAGGATCTCCCGGTGCACGGTGTGGTCCCAGGCCCACAGGAGCGGGCCGGCGAACGCGAACAGCACGGTCAGGACGAACACGGCGAGGCTGGTCATGGCCATGCGGTGGCGCACGAACCGGGCCAGCACCAGGCGGAGCTGTCCGTGTGCGGCCGTGTCGGGGGCGTCGGTCGGCGGGTCGGCCGATGGCGGGGTGGCGGCGCTGGTGGGCGCCTGCAGGTCACTCATGGCGGATCCTCGGGTCGAGCACGCCGTAGAGCAGGTCGGCGATGAGGTTGGCGAGGATGACGGCGGTCCCGCTCAGCATCAGCCAGCCCATCAGGGCGTAGGCGTCGCTGCGTTTGATCGACTCCACGAAGAAGTCGCCCAGTCCGCGCCACTGGAAGACGGTCTCGATGAGGATGACGCCGTCGACGGTGCCGGCGACCGTGACCGCGGCGACGGTGGTCAGCGGGATCAGGGCGGTGCGCAGGGCGTGCCTGCGCAGCACCACCCGGTTGGGCAGGCCCTTGGCGCGGGCCAGGCGGACGTAGTCGCTGTTGAGCACCTCCAGCATCGAGGTGCGCTGGTAGCGGCTCCAGGCCGCGTATCCGGTGAGCATCAGGGTCAGGGTGGGCAGGACGAGGTGGCCGAGGTGGTCGGTGAAGAGTTGCCAGGCGGTGAAGCCGCGGGTGTCGGCGGAGGTCGCGCCGACGGTGTAGAAGAGCGTGTAACCGGTCTGCTGGTTGGCCCACACCCCGGCCTCCTTGACGAGCGCGCCCAGCCAGAAGGTGGGCATGGCCAGGGCGAGGAAGCCGACGAAGGTCAGGGTGTAGTCGATCGCGGAGTACTGGCGTACGGCGCTGACGACCCCGGTGAGGATCGCCAGGCCCAGCGCCAGCAGCAGGGCGGCGGCGACCAGCCGCAGCGTGGTGCCGAGCCGGTCGGCCAGGGCCTGGCCGATGTCGTAGTCGGGTCCGCGGACCGACGGCCCGAACTCGCCGCGCAGCAGGCCGATGTCGCCGTCGCCGCCGATGCCGGTCAGCCACAGCACGTAGCGCTCCGGCAGGGAGCGGTCCAGGTAGAGGCGCTCCTCCTCGGCTTCGATCACCTCGGCGGGCACGGGGGGCTGCTGCACCTTCAGGTCGGCGAGCGGGTCTCCGGACAGGTCGACCAGCAGGAAGGTGAGGAGTGAGGCCGCGAGCAGCAGGGGGATGGTGCCCAGCAGGCGGCGGACGGTGTAGACGAGCATGGGCGGTCCTCGACGGGCGGAGCGGGCCGGGGCGCGAGGGCGCTCCCGCGCCCCGGGTCCGGTGCGGTTACTGGGCGGCCAGGCCCCACTCGTGGTGCTGGTAGAGACCGCGCAGGCTGGAGGAGGGGTTGTCGCGGACGTTGACGTAGTCGTCGGTCACGAGGATGTAGACCGGCATGGCGAACAGGGGGAGGACGTAGGCGTCCTGGGCGACGATGCGGGCCGCCTCGTTGGCGTGCTCGGCCGCCTCGTCCAGCGAGGAGGCGTTGCGGGCGAGGTCGGTGAGCTTGTCGACCTTCTCGTTGCGGTAGCCGCCGAAGTTGCTGTCGCTGCTGCTGCTCCAGTACTGGTTGGGCGCGGTGGCGAAGGCCGGGGTGCTGCTCCAGCCGTACTGCATGATGTCGTAGTCCTGGCCGGCGAGGGTGGCGCCCAGGTCGTCGGTGGGCTCGATGGTGGCGGTGATGCCGATCTCGGCCAGGTAGGACTGGATCAGCTCGGTGGAGGTGTCGCGCACGGTGTTGCTGGTGGAGCGCAGCCGGAACGGGCCCACCTCCTCGCCGTCCAGCGTCAGCGTGTCGCCCTCGTAGGTGTACCCGGCGTCGAGGAGGATCTGGCGGGCGGCCTCGGTGTCACCGCTGCCCTGGCCGGTGTCGGTGATGACGTCGGTGTGGTAGGGGCTGGTGTTGGGGAAGACGTGGTTGGTGCGGCGTTCGGCCTCGGGGTAGAGCTGGGCGATGGTGCGCTGCATGATGTCGTCCACGTCGATGGCGGTGAAGATGGCCCGGCGCAGTTCGACGTCCTTGAGCCACTCGTTGTCCAGGTTGAGGTCGACGTGCTCCCAGCTGGGGCCGGCGGTGATGCTCACGTTGAGGTCGGGGCGCTGCCGGGCCTGCTCCACGGTGTCCTGGCCGAAGGCCACGGGGGAGGTGCCGTGCGCCTCGCCGTTGTCCAGGGCGCTGATCCAGGTGCCCTCGTCGGTGAGGAAGCGGATGACGACCGTGTCCAGGGTGGGCTGGACCTCGCCGTACCAGGCGGGGTTGGGCTCCTTGATGACCTGGTTCTCCAGGTCGCCCTCGACCAGCCGGTAGGGGCCGCCGGAGAAGGTGGGCATGGTGGTGTGCAGCCACTCGAAGTACTCGCCCACGCCCTCGGGGGTGGTGATGTCGAAGCCCTGTTCCTCGGCGACGTGGGCGGGGTAGAGGCCGCCGGCGATGTCGTCGGCGCTGAAGCGGTCCCGCCACTCGGGGTCGGCCGCGCCGTCGGCGAGGGTGACGGTGACGGTGGAGCCGTCGTCACTGCCCTCGACGCTGGCGATCCGGTCGTAGTTGTCGGCGCGGGGCCGGCAGCCCTTGCAGTGCCCGGCCTCCTCGGTGGTGCTGAGTTTCCAGGTGATCTCGAAGTCGGCGGCGGTGATGGGGGTGCCGTCGTCCCAGACCGCCTCGGGCCGGATGGTGAGCTGGTAGGTGAACGGGTCCTCGTTGACGACCCGCGGCTCCTCGGCGAGCAGGTCCAGGTTGGGGGTGAAGGTGGCTCCGTCGGGCTCCCAGTGCCCGGTGTGCGGCAGGGTGCCGTGGAGCATCTGGAGGGTGTAGACGCTGCCGCCCTCCGGGGACAGGGTCGCCCAGGCCCCCGGCAGGGAGTCGACGATCCAGGTGATGTCGCCGCCGTCGGCCCGCTCCCCGCTGTTGCAGGTGTTGGGGTGCTCCGCGCAGTCGGCGAGGCCGTCGGTCGCGCCTCCGCCGCCCTCCTGCGGGGCGCAGGCGGTGAGAACGAGAAACGCCGCGGTCAGCGACGCGGCGAACACGGTGGATCTGCTGGTGTGGTGCACGGCCCTCTCCCCTTGGCTGTCCGTATCCGTGGTTACGAATCCCGCAAAACCGAACAATCTGGGAGTAATGACACCATTACCCTGAATAATCGCATAGTTTTCCCCACACTTTGTGATCCAGCCGCAATCTCTGCGCCGCCGTCCCGTCACCACCGGACCATTGTGGTGGACGGCCACATGGTTCGGGAAGCCGGACAGTGATATGTGACTTTTCCCCGGCGCCTCGCCCCCCTCGAAGCGGGGAGCCCTCGGCGCCCGGTGCGCCACGTCCAGCGGACGCAAAAACGACTATTTGAACCGGAGGCCAGAAATTCCCGGTTTTTTAATTCACGACAAAACTAAAATCATGGACAAATCTGGCATATTTCGCTTTTAGCCAGGAAACGGATGTCCGTTCCGATTTCGTCACCGGCGCCGGTACACCGACACCCGGAAGGCCGCGGTCGCCTCCACCGGTTCGCCCAGCCCGGCCAGCCGGTCCCGCAGCCTCTCGGGAGCCACGTGGCGGGCGCTGGGCGTCATCCCCACCAGGGTCGCCGTCTCCGCGCGGGTCAGCCGCAGCGGCACCGTGACCAGCTCCTCCTCCCCCGCCGTGAAGCGGCCCCGCAGCTGTGCGGCCAGCCGCTCCTCCTTGCGGGGGTCCACCGCGATCAGTCCCAGCGCCGAGCGCAGCTCGGCCAGGTGGTGCGCGGCCGGGGTCACCACCAGCAGCGCTCCGTCGCCGCGCAGCACCCGCGCGAACTCCGGCCCGTTGCGGGGCGCGAACACGTTGAGCAGCAGCCCCGCCGAGCCCGCGGCCAGCGGCAGCCCGCGCCAGACGTCGCAGCCCACCGCGCCCGCGCGCGGATGGGCGCGGGCCGCGCGCCGCAGCGCGTAGCGGGACACGTCCACGGCCAGGCCGTGCGCCCGCGGCACCACGTCCAGCACCGCGGCCAGGTGGTGGCCGGTGCCCGCGCCGACGTCGACCACCAGGCCCCCGTTCCACC
>Ga0079224_100002617_pt1 | contig 22056 bp, 22 predicted proteins | sample Stecom2015_FD_80414 | JGI IMG/M metagenome (GOLD analysis project Ga0079224, IMG submission 80414) | Agricultural soil microbial communities from Utah to study Nitrogen management - Steer compost 2015 | ecosystem: Environmental > Terrestrial > Soil > Agricultural land | place: USA: Utah...
CAGGCCGTAGCAGATGGAGGGCACGCCGCGCTCGAACATCGGCGAGTCGGAGATCACGACGACGTCGGCCTTCAGCAGATCGCGATTGGCGCGGATGAAGCCGTCGAGATTGACCGAGCCGACCTCTTCTTCGCCTTCGAGCAGCACCTTCATGTTCACCGGCAGCCGCCCGTTCTGCTTCATGTGCGCTTCGATGGCCTTGAAGTGCATGAAGATCTGGCCCTTGTCGTCAGCCGCCCCGCGCGCATAGATCTCACCGTCACGGACCGTCGCCTCGAACGGCGGCGAGTCCCACAGGTCCACGGGGTCGACCGGCTGCACGTCGTAGTGGCCGTAGAAGAGAATCGTGGGCGCACCCTCGGCATGCAGCCACTCCCCATAGACGACGGGGTGTCCAGGCGTGTCTTCGATGCGCACGTTCTCGAGCCCGACGCGCGTCAGCTCGTCGCGTGTCCACTCGGCAGCCTTCCGCACATCGTCTTTGTGCTGCGGCAACGCACTGATGCTCGGAATGGCCAGATATTCAGTCAGCTCGCGAATGTAGCGATCGCGGTTGGTGTTGATGAAGTCGATGACGTTGTTCATGGCAGCAGTTCGCAATCCGTAAGTTCTGAATTCTCAACTCACCAATTCTTAGTTTCCCTTGACTTCCGTGGGGAGCTCCTCGCGATCCCCCCATTCCTTCCACGAGCCAAGATAGTTCCGCACCTGAGGATATCCGAGCAGGCGCAGCGCGAGGTAGGCGTGCGCGGCGCGGTACCCGCCCTGGCAGTAGCTGATGACCTCCTTGTCGGGCGTCACGCCGGCTTCGCTGTACATCCTGCGCAGCTCCGACGCGGAGCGCAGTGTGCCGTCCTCGGCAAGGTTGCGCTTCCACTCGACGTGCACCGCGCCGGGGATGGCACCTCCCCGCGCGGCGCGCGCGATGCGGCCGGTGTACTCATCGTCGCTGCGGGTGTCGAGGATCACGGCATCCGGCGAGGCAAGCCGCAGCGCGACGTCGTGCCGGCTCGCCGCAAGATACTCAACGGGCTTGACCGGCCACTGCACGGGTTTCGGGACGAGGGCATCGCGGCTCACGGGAAGCCTGGCGTCGAGCCACGCCGAGAAGCCGCCGTCGAGCACACATGCGTCGGGGTGCCCGAAGTACTCGAGAAACCAGAACACGCGCGCCGCGCGCATCCCGGTCGTGTCGTCGTACACGACCACGGAACGGTCGGCGTTGATGCCGCGCTGCTCGAGCACGTGGTGGATCATCCACAGAAACGCCCGCCGTGGCGCCTCGTCGGTGTCGATCAGGCTGAAGCCCCAGAGGTCGAGGTGGATCGCGCCAGGAATGTGTCCCGCGGCAAAGGCTTCAGCCGGCCGCGTGTCGACGATGATGGGTGGCGAGGAAAAGCGCTTCCCGGAAGAAGCCTCACTGGCGCACTCGCCGGGAAACTCAGCCGGGAAGAACGCGGCGAGGGCCTGCGCGAGCTCGCGCGGCTCAATGATCAGGTCCGGACGGTCGAACCCCTTCGAGTCCATCGACGAATCCTATCGCGCCTTCGCCTTGAAGTTTGCGGACGTGGGCGAGAATCGTGTCACGTGCGGCGCCGACGAGCGCCGGAGCAAGATCGGGATAGACGGCAGCCACGAGCGCGTCGAGTGTCCGGGCCCCTGCCTCGAAGGCGCGCCGTACCTGCCTGTCGCGCTCGCGACGGTGCGCGATGTACTGATCGATCAGCGCCACCGGCTCCTCGATCACAGGACCGTGCCCTGGATAGACCCGCCGCGGGCCAAGCGCCCTGAGGTGCGCGAGCGACGCGAGATAGTCGCGCAGACTCCCTCCACTCGATGCGGCAATCATCACAGTTCCGCCCGCCACCAGCAGGTCCCCGGAGAAGCAGGACCCGCTCGCCTCGTGCCAGAGGCAGGCGTGGTCGGCCGAATGTCCGGGCGTCGCCACAATCTGCAGGTGGTCATCACCGGCGGGGATCGTCTGCCGTGCGCTCTCGAGTCCGACAACCGCATCGAGCGAAGGCCAGCGCGCCGTCAGTGCGGGCAGGCCAGACGCGTGATCGGGATGGCCGTGCGTGATGAACACACGTGCAAGCGGTCGCCCCGCGAGCGCGTCTTCAATCGCCGCGATGTGCGACACCTCGCCCACGCCCGCGTCGACCAGCAGCGGCTCGCGTCCGTCGACGAGCCAGGTGTTGTTGCCCGACGGCCCTGTGTACGGCCCCGGGTTCCCCGCCGGAATGCACGTGATGCGCAGCGCGCTCATGATCCGAAGAAGTACTTCACGCGAACATAGCCAAAGTCACGATCGGCAAAGCGTGTAATGACGTCATCTCCCTGGCCGGCGAACCAGCCTGCCGACGTCTCGACGTGAAGATCGTCGACAGGCTTCCACGTCAGCACAGCGCGCAGGAACGATGCCCGGTCAACAGGATTGAGGAGGGTGAACACACGCGTCTCGATCCGATCGCGATTGAACGTCCGGCTGAAGCCGCCGACGATGCTGACGTCGGCTGTCGATTCGACGACCAGAAGGTCGGGCGCGACGCGCGTCGCGGCCTCTTCGAGCCGCACGAGCACCGTCCCTGAGAGCGTGAAGTCACCGGCGCGGCGATCGACGCCTGCGCCTGCTTCGAAGACATCGCTCTCGAAGGTCGCAGGCTCGCCCGTCACCTGGAGCGTCCGCGAGGGGAAGTACGCGCCCTCCGCGCGAAGAGCCCACCGCCCGATCACCGTCTCGACGTCGCCACCAATCATGGTGAACCGCGGATGCTCGAGCCGTAACGCCGTCGGCGCCGAAACGCCGGTAACCAGCTCGAACGGCTCGAAGCCGCGCCACGCCGCGATGCTCCAATCGACACGACCGGTCGTCACGCCGAGGCGCGCGCCGCCCTGAAGGCGGCCGGCCGCCGGCGTGTCGCGATCGAACGTCCAGTCCGGGCAGGGCACCCCAGGCGGGCACGACGGCGACGGGAGGTCCGCCAGAAGGTTGAACGGCGACGCGTGCTCGTCGAGTCGATCGAAACGCCCTCGACGGAACACCGGTACGACGAGGGCCTCCACGCGCAACGCTTCGCCCGCAAATACACGCGCACGCACGAACGTCACCGGCAGTCGTGCCTCGCTGCGCCCTTCGAGCAGGAACGTCGCGACGTCGATCGGATTGATGACATCGGTCGGCTGCACCTCGTCCAGACGTCCCCATGTCAGACGCCCAGCCCCAACGCGCACGTCGCCCCGTGCCCCCGCGATCTCGACCCATGCCTCGCGCGCCTCGAGTGCACCGGCCGTGCTCGACCCGTTGCGCTCGCCCACACGGCCGTCGGCAGCGCCGACCAGCCGCACGCGCAGCCACGGCTTCGGATCGGCAACGGCGTCGACAATTGTGCGCAGGCGCAGTTCGGTGGCTGCGCCCGCCGGCGCGTTCGGCAGATGGTCGATCATCGCCGCCACGCTGCCGGTGACCGAGGCCGTCTGCGCCCACACGCCACCAGGCATGAGGACGAACCCCAGCGCCACCACCCCCGCACGCCAGACCGTCGTCATGTCACCGCTTCAGCCGGCCGCGGCGTTCCGCCCTGCTGCCCGAACAGACGCGACCAGAGCACGATCGTCGCCGGCAGAATGAAGACCTCAGCCAGGAACGCGACGACCATCGTCAGTGCGAGCATGCCGCCGAACCAGGCCGACGGCTTGTACTCGGACATCATCAGCACCGCGAACCCGGCACTGTTGATGAGCGCCGTCGTCAGCGCCGCGCGGCCCTCGTGGATCGTGGCTGCATGGATGGCCTGTGGCACGGTCACCCCGCGTCGACGTTCGAGTCTGAACCGGCTGATGAAATGAATCGTATCGTCGTCGACGATACCCAGCGCGACGCTGGCGACCATGACGGTCGCGATGTTCAGCGAGATGTCGAGCCATCCCATGACGCCGAACACCGCCAGCACGGGAAACAGGTTCGGAATGATCGCCAGCAGGCCATAGCGCCACGATCGAAAGACGATGAAGATCACCCCGAAGACGGTGACGAACGCCGTCGCGAAGCTCGTGATCTGCGACGTCACGAGGTAGTGATCCAGTTCGGCGAAGAGTTTGCCCGATCCGGTGACGGTCGTTGTGATGCCTGTAGCCGCAAAGGTCTCGACGGCAAACCGCTCGACGTCCGCCACGTAGTCGAACAGGCGGTCCGAGCTCATCGCCTGCAGCTTGATCGATATCTGCGCGGCCGACGCATCGGACGACACGACGCGTGACAGCTCGTGCCGGCCCTCGTCAGCGAGTGTGAAGACGAACAGCTCCTGCGCGATGGTCTCGGGCGTCTCGGGAATCACCGCGCCGGCCTCGCCGCGCCCTTCCAGCTCGCGATTGATGCGCTTGACGTAGTCGGCCAGCGTCGTGACCTTGCGCACTTCCGGAAACGCGGCGATCCGCTCGGCGAGCTGATCCATGCGCCGCAGGGTGTCGGGCTGCTGCATCGAGCCTGGCTCGCCCTCGAGCATGATCTGGAACCCGTACACGCCACCCAGCTTGCCGTCGATGACCGTCGCCGACTGCCCGAGCGGATGGGTCCGGCTGAAGAACGCGATGTGGTTCGTGTCGACCTGCAGACGCGTTACGCCCGCCGCGGCCATCAGTGCGATGGCCAGCGCCGTGCCGAGAATCGCCCGGGGATGTGACGTCGAAAACGCCGCGACGCGTGTGAGCGGCCCAAGGAACCAGCGCTCCTGCGGCGGCTGCGTACTCTCGGGCCGCATCCAGGCGAGCAGCGTCGGCACGAACACGATGGAAACCGCGAAGTCGACCATCACGCCTATCGCCGCGCCGATGCCGAACGTCCGGACCGCGACGACCTCGCTCGTCGCCAGCGACAGCATGCCGAGCGCGGTCGTGGCGCTCGCGCCGAACAGCGGCGCCGCCAGATGCGTGATGGCGCGATGGAAGGCCTCTTTGCTCGACGCCCCATCTCGAATCGCGTGGTCGAAGTGCTGAACGATGTGCACATCGTCAGCAAGGGCCAGCACGACGACGAGCGGCAGGATCATGCTGGACAGGACGTTGAAGCCGAAGCCGAGCAGCGAGTAGAGACCGAGCGTCCAGAGCACGCTGACGAGGATGGCCGCGAGCGTCAACGCGGTTTTCCGCGCCGACCGGAACATCACGTACACCGCGCCGAGCGTCAGCAGGAGAATCGGCGGCGTGAACTTCGTCTGGTTCTGGACCGTGATGCGGTTGTAGGTCTCGCTGATCTCGAGGCTCCCGTTGTAGAACGCCTCGAACCCGTCCGGCAGCTCCGCGTCGACGATGGCGTGAATGCGGTCGATGACACCGCCCCGGACGGCGTCGATACGGGCCTCGTCGAAGCTGACGATCACGGCCGCAACGGTGCCGTCCTCGGAGATCAGATCGCCGCGCAGCAGCGCGTCATCGAGCGCACGTTCGGCCGCCGCCACCGCGCCCTTCGCGTCGACATCGTCGATGAGGGGACGCACCTCGATGCCGCCGATGCCCTCCGCGTCGACGGGCAGCGCGTCGACCACGGTGGCGGTCGACAGGCTGCTGACGCGTTCGACCGTCTCGACGCGATCGATGGCGTTGCTGATGCGATCGATGGCGTCGAACGCCTCGCGCGTGAACAACGCGTCGCGGGAAGGCGCAACCAGCGCGACGATCAGCGTGCGCGTGCCGCCGAACTCCTCGCGGAAGCGTTCGTACTGCTGATAGACGGGCGCGTCTGGCGAGAACCATGACGTCAGGTCGTTGTCGATGGTGGTCCGGCTGACGGCCGGGGCGAAGGCGAGGGCGCCCAGGACGAGCGCGATTGTGAGCGCCCAGCGGATGGGCCAGAGGATGCGCGCGAGCGCCGCGCTCACCGGATGCCCCGCTCGAGCTGCACGCGGCTGAAGTCGTCGGGCCGCAGTCCGACGCCGTACTCAGCCTTGTCGACCCGCAGGTCGGTCCGCGTGCCCTCGAGCGCGTCGGTCATCGTCATCTCCGTCACCGTCCAGACGCCGTCGATGCGTTCGATCTTCCTGGCGTCGAAGGTCTTCTGCTGTTCGCCACGGCGGTTGAAGATGGCGGCGTGAACGGCAATAGGGACGTCCTTCCGAACGAGCGACACGATGCGGGTGAACCTCGCGTTGGCATCGCGGCTCGTCGACTCGAGCCGCCACGCCGGGTGGCGCGTACCATCGGGCGCCTCCCAGACCGCATCCTCGTCGAGCAGCCGATAGGTGTAGTCGTCGAGCTCGCGGCCGCCGATGTCTTCGTAGGTGAAATCCGAGCCGACGAAGCTCTCCTGCGCTTCGGATCCCGCGATGCGCCGCACCCGGCCCAGCGCCGGCAGATAGAGGAAGCGCTCGTCGTCAGCGTCGCGATGTTCCCAGACGAGAAAGCCCGTGCCGCGGATATCGGCGGGCGCGGTGAACCGGACCAGCGAACGGTCGCCGGGCACCGGGCGGCCCGGGCCGCCACGCAACCCCGTGATCACCAGGGCACGCTCGCGCGTCCGGCCCCGTCGGTCGACGAGCGTCATCGTCATGCTCACACGGCTGTCCGGGCCGGTATCACGTTCGTGTACCTGCCGCGCGATCCAGTGCGCCCGATCCTCCCCGGGCCGGGGCCCCTGCTGAAGGCCCGCGGCCTGAAGCGAGCACAGACAGAGCACGACGAGCCCGGGAATCCACTTCACGACGTCACCACTCACCCATCGACGAACGTGCGGGACAGCAGCGCGCGGCGCTCCTCATCGATCGCGACCGGCGCGCCGGCGGCGTAGTCGTAGAGGACGAGCACGGTGCGGGCGGCCGCCATCTGGCGCCCCGTCGCGACATCGAGAATCTCGTACCTGTAGGTGAAGCTCGTACGGCCGACGCCGTCGAGGAAGAGGCGCACGTCGAGGGTATCGCCGTACGTCGCGGCAGCCTTGTAGTCGCACTCGGCGCGCGCGAGGATCAGTCCCACCCCGCCGGCCGCGGTCGTGGAGTTCTCGCCGGTGAAATTCCAGAGCCGGCGCCAGAGACCGAAGCGCGCCTGCTCGAGATACGTCAGGTACATCGCGTGGTTGACGTGGCCCAGCGGATCGCAGTCGGCGAACCGCACTTCGACGCGGTGCGAATACAGGTGTGTCACGACGACTGACGCTTGCGCTCGAGGGCGCGCTCCGACTCGAGGCGTTCGAGTTCCACTTCCGAGTGGTCGGCGAAGATCATGGCTGCAGCAATGGCCTTGTGGCCCGCACGCTCGGCAATCAGCCTGTGCATCTGCTGGCAGACGCGGCGGTACGCGGGGTGCCCCTGCGGCGCGGTCCTGAGCTCGATGACATGCATCGCTTCGCGCGCGTTCATCTCCATGTAGAAACGCACGCGATAGGCCATCGAGACCGCATACGGCGCGATTTCGCGGCAACCGGCATCCATCAGCGCCGACCACAACGCGGCCGACCGATCCATGACCTCGCGGAAGTCGTCGGCGCCGCCGGCCTCCTCCACCGCCTCCGGCAGGGCGTACCCGTGACGCGGCGTCAGCGGCTGCCACTCGAGCGACAGCAGGCGATGGCGCTGCAGGTCGCGGAACGCGCCGTAGTCGGTGAGGATGTCGAAGCGGTACGACGTCCGCTCGAATGCGCGGCCGGGACGATGGCGCCGGTTGCGGCGGGTGCCGACGTAGGCGCGGATGATCGCCTCGCGCTGATCGGCCGACAGATGCCGGGCCACGGCCAGCAGCTGATCGTCCGGCAGATGGCTGCCGGCATAGAGCGCCGCGGCGGCGACCTTGATTTCACCCTCGGGGTCGAAGTCCGACAACACGACTTCCGGACGCGACTCGGGCGCCTCGCCGTCGAGCACCTGCGCGGCGACGTCGGCGGCGTCCTGCCGTGCCCGCGCAAGGTACGCGCTCCAGGCCACACCGCGGTCGGCGACGTCGACGCGTGTGAGGAATGCGGGAATGACCTTGCGCAGCTCCTCGAGAATCGCGTCAGCCGCGTCGTGCGCTTCCGTCAGCCGGCTGGCCCTGAGCCGCAGCAGCAGCGCTTCGTAGGCCTGACCAGTGGCGTAGATGCCGACGCTGCTCTGCGTGGCCGCCGGCAGCAGACCACGCAACGTGTCGAGCGCTTTGGCGCGGATGGCCGCGCGGTGCACGGCCTCGGAGTCGCCGTCGCGGCGCGGATGCCGTGCGGCGAAGTACTCGCGCATGCGCTCGTACCACGAGGCGTAGACGTCGAACGCGCGATCGAGCGTCTCGACGTAGCGCGCGCGCAGAGGATGCCCGTCCAGTTCGCGCGGCACGAGGTAGCGCCAGCGCCCGTCGCGCTTTTCCGTGTAGGGGATGTACCGGGTCGACTGTTCGAGGTAGGCCGCCAGCCGGCCCCACTCGAGCAGCTTCGTCAGCACGTTCGAGGCGTCCTCGACCGCCAGATGCACGCCGCCGAGCTGCGCGACCGAATCGTCTCCGTACTCGTTGAAGACGCGCTGATAGAGCTGCTCGGCGCGCTGGACGCCGACCTCGGCCTGCCCGTCACTGCTCGAGGAGCCGAGCTTGTCGAGGAACTCGTCGACGAACAGGCGGCGCAGCGACTTCGGTGAGCGCGAGTAGCGGGCGAACAGCGCGCCTTTGACGGTTTCCGGAAGACCCGTCAGCGCGAAGACCGGACGGTCGACGTTGGTGAAGTATGGGGCGAGGGCGCGGACCTCGTCGGCCGTGAACTCGGACACGCGATCATTATTCCTCATCCAGCCAGTACTTCTGGTACTCGTCGAGGAACGTCAGCGTCTCGAAGCCCTCCATGCGATCGAAGAAGAGCACGCCGTCGAGATGGTCGGTTTCGTGCTGGATCACACGGGCCGGATATCCCGTCGCGCGGAACTCGACGCGCCGGCCCTCCCGATCGAAGGCACGCACCGCGATCTCGCGCGCACGGGGCACCTGCCCACGGATGTCGGGGATGCTGAGACAGCCCTCCCAGTCCGTCTCGACGGTCCGCCCGACCAGGCGCACGTCCGGGTTGATCAGGGCGACGAGCGGCATCTGCGCGTCGTCACTCATGTCGCCGATCGGACGGCCCGCGTCGGCACCCGCGACGAAAATGCGGAGGCCCTCGTACACCTGAGGCGCGGCCAGGCCGATACCCTGGTACTCGGCCATGGTCTCGAACATGTCGTCGATCAGCCGCTGGATGTCGGGGGTGCGGATCTCGGACTCGTCGAGCGCGCGCGCCTTCGACCGCAGCACGGGGTGGCCCATGCGGGCGACTTTGCGAATGGCCATCGTCCGATTATATGAAGCCCGGCCGAACGGACGAGCTCCGATTACACAGACGCCGGCGTACGAACAAAGGCGGTGACCACCGTCAGGCAGCCACCGCCATTCTGTCTTCTGTATTCTGCGTTCTGGATTCGTCCCTACCCGTAGAACGCCGTCCAGGGCTTCGCGGCCGCGAGCGCGGCGTTGACGTTCTGGATGTTCTTCACGCCCTGGTCTTCGAGCCAGGCGCGGAAGGCCGCAGGGCCTTCCTTCGCGTAGACGGGAATGCCGTCTTTCCAGGTCGCACGGCCGCACAGCACGCCTGAGAAGTTCGTTCCGGCCTCGCCGGCCAGCGCCAGCGTCTCGGTGAACTCGGCGTTGCTGACGCCTGCCGACAGATAGATGAACGGCTTGGTCGCGACCTTCGCCGACTCCTGGAAGTGCCGGATGGCCTCGGCGCGCGTGTACGCGGTCTGTCCCTTGCCGCAGGCCGCCCCTTCGACGAACTGCATGTTCACCGGCACTTCGACTTTCATGACGTCGACGCCGTAGCGGTCCTTCGAGAACTCCTCCATGCTGCGCGTGACGATCTCGGGCTTCTTCTTCGCGTACTCGAGCCCCTTCTCGTCGGCGCCCTCCTCGTACCCGACGAACTCGAGGAAGAACGGAATGTCGTTCGCGCGGCATTCATCACCGATGCGCTCGACCCACGCGTGCTTGATCTCGTTGATCGGCTTCGGATCGAACGGCGTGTAGTAGAGCAGGATCTTGATGCAGTCGGCGCCGGCTTCCTTGATGCGGCGCACCGACCAGTCGTCGAGCAGATCGGGCAGGCGGCCGGGGCCGGTCTTGTCGTAGCCGGTCTTCTCGTACGCCATGAGCAGGCCGGCGTTCTTCGCACGGCGCTTCGACGCGGGCAGCCCCCATTCGGGGTCGAGCAGAATCGCACTGGCGTGCGGCGTCAGCACCTCGGTGACGAGGCTCTTGAACTCTTCCATCATCGCGTCGGTGACGTCCTTGCCGCCGTCCTTCGCGAGTGCCTTCCTGAGTGAGCCGCGCTGATCCATGGCCGCGGCGGCGATGATGTTCCGTTCGTTCGAAACAGCCTTGATGCCGGCCAGCTTTCCAGGTGAGAGTGCCATCATTCCTCCGGCACGGCACGATCGGCCGTGCGTTCCGACGTCGATCCTATCACCGGGAACTCGAAATCACGGACTTCCGCGGCGGCCACGGCCTCGTCGATCAGGGCGCCGGCATCGAGCGCCGCTTCGGCCGCTTCGACCTCGGCGATCGTCGCGCGCGTCGCCGGAAACTTCGGCGTGAACAGCGTGCAGCAGTCTTCGTCCGGAATGATCGAGATCGGAAACGTGCCGAGCGACTGCGCCGCCTCGACGATCTCGTCTTTGTCCATGCCGATGAGCGGCCGCAGCACCGGCATGGTCGCCGCGCGGTCGATCACCGTGAGGTTTTCGAGCGTCTGCGAGGCGACCTGACCGATGACTTCGCCGGTCACGAGGGCCTGGGCGCGTCCGCGCCGCGCAATGCGCTCGGCAATGCGCAGCATCATCCGGCGGTAGACGACGACGCGCAACGGCGGAGGCACCGAGACCAGCGCCTTCTGCTGAATGGGCGCGAAGGCAACCATATGGAGCCGCGACCGCAACTGCCACATCGTCAACCGTCGCGCCAGTTCGACGGCTTTCTCCTGCGACGTGCGCGACAGTACCGGATAGCTGTGAAAGTGAATCAGGTGCACGCGGCAGCCGCGGCGCATCATGCGCCAGGCGGCAACGGGCGAGTCGATGCCGCCCGAAAGCAGACACGCCACGCGTCCGCTCACGCCCGTCGGGAGCCCGCCCGCGCCCGGCTCCTTGTCGAACGAGTACAACGTCTCGTCGGTGAGCACCTCGACGTTGATGCGCAGCGCAGGCCGGCTCAAATCGACCCTCCAGCCGGTTGCTGCCTGCACCATCGCGCCGATGCGTCGTTCCATGTCGACCGACGACACGGGGTGGCGCTTGTCGGCGCGGCGCGCGGCAATGCGGAACGACGCGACGTCGCGCTTCGGCAGATCAGCAATGATCGCGCGCCCGATCTCATCGACGTCGATGCCGGTCCGACCCGCCCGCGCGAAGTTCCCGACGCCGAACACGCGCGACACCCTGTCGCGGACCACGTCGACGTCGGCATCCGGATCCAGGTCGAGCTCGAAGCGTCCACTCAGCACGCGGACGTATCGCACGCCGACATCGACCGTCGCCGCGCGCAGATTCCGCACGAGGCGGTTCGTGAAATAAGGACGGTTCCGCCCCTTCAGGGCGATCTCGTTGTAGTGGATGACAATCGAACGCACGTCAGAGGCCTTGCCGCAGCAGTTCATAGGCCGCGCGATGTCCGCTGCGCACGGCGCCTTCTATTGTCCCCGGCAATCCCGTCGCAAGCCAGTCGCCCGCCAGCAACAACCGCGGAAGCGGCGTACGGGTATCGGGACGCGGCGGCGCACCCGGGGGTACCGCAAACGTCGCCTGCTTTTCGCGAACGACGGTCGCGCGGGTCACGCGTGCGTCGCGCGCGCCGGGCAGAGCCGCCTTCAAGTCGCCGGCAACGGCGCCGACAATCGCGTCATCGTCGCGCACGGCGAGCCGCGCGGCCGCGCTGGTCGTCACCGACACGTGCGAGGCGGACTCACCCGTCACGGCGCGCCGATCGAACACCCACTGCGCAGTGCGGCCTATCAGGCCCACGAACAGCTCGCCGTCGAGAATCGGCCGGTCGAACCAGAGATTGACTGTCACGATGGGAATCGACCTCATCGATCGGGCCGCATCGCACGCGGGCACGAGCGCCGCAGGCGGCGCGTCCTCGAATACGGTCGCGAACTGGTGCCACGGCACGGCAACGACGAGCGACCGCACGTGCCAGCGATTGTCGCCGGCGCGCAGCGCGAAACCGGCTCCGTCGACGTTCACGCGGGCGGGACGACCCGTGCGTACCTGTCCCCCACGAGCCTCGATGTATGTGCACGCGGGCTCCGCATAGAGCTGCGAGAGGGGAACTCGAGGCAGCACGATCGATGCTGAACGACGACCGCCCGTGAAGAGTTCGCGCAACACCGGCGCGAACATCGACGCGGCGGCCTCGGCCGGGTCCTGGTTCAAGGCGGCAACCGCGAGCGGATCCCAGAGCCACTCGCGCAGGCGAGGCGTCTGCCCGAGCCGGTCGAGCCACGCGGTGACGGTCTCGTGCGCACCCGGCTCGGCGCGTCCAGCGGAGCGAATCAGCGAGAGTGCGAGCCTGGCGGCGCGCGCGCGTTCACCGACCGCCAGCGCACGCCAGCGCAGCAGACCTGACGCCAGATTGAACGGCGCGGGCACATCGGCGCACTGCAGGTCACGCCGCACGCCGTCGGGACCGACGAACGGCACACGCAGTGATGGCTGTACCAATAGCGCGTCGGCCATGCCAAGTTCAGCGATCAGCGCAAGCGTCTCGCGATAGCAACCGAACAGAACGTGCTGGCCGTTGTCGATCGGCTCGCCCGTGACGCGATCGGTGAGCGTCGCGGCGCGTCCGCCGAGCGCGGCACGGGCCTCGACCAGCAGGACGCGTCGCCCGGCCTTCGCCAGGGCCACGGCCGCGGCAATGCCCGCAAAGCCGGCGCCGACGATGGCGACGTCGAAGGTACGGTCCACGAGAATCTCAGGGCAGCGGACGGTGACGTCCGGCGAGCGTGTTCAGGTACACGCCGAGCGCGACGCGCGCGCGTTCGGGACGCGGCACGGTGACGCGCTCGGACATCACATCGAAGCCGCGCGCCTCGATCTTGTCGAACAGCCGGCGGTAAACCGCGTTCATGATCTCGGCCGCGACGAGTCGACGCGCGTGCCGGCCGGGAAACACCTCGGCCGCACGCGCAAACTGCGCGCGCGCTCGTGCGGCGTGCCGCGCGAGCAGTGCGCGGACGCGCTCATCGTGGATGCGCCGCTGCCGCACGGCCTCGCCGAGCAGATCGTCCGTGCAGCCGGTGGCTTCCTGGTCTTCGCGCAACAGGTAGATCCGTCCGTCCTGGAAGTCCGAGGGCACATCGCGCAGGATGTTGGTCAGTTGCAGGGCGATACCGAGTTCGTGGGCGTAGCGATCGGCGCTGCCGTCGCGCACGCCGAAGATCTCGAGACAGATGAGGCCGACGGCCGACGCGACGCGCTCAGCATATTCGCGCAACTCGCCAAACGTCTCGTAGCGGCGTGGCTCCAGGTCCATCTCGACGCCGGCCACGACCGCGTCGAAGTGCCAGCGCGTCAGCCGGAACTTCCTCACCCAGCGCGCGAGCTCGCGCCCCTGTGGCGTCGACGGCTCGCCTGCATTCGGATCTCCAAAAGCAGCGGCCAGCTCGTCCTTCCACCCACCCAACAAATTCTTCCCGGTTGAATTTTCCCGGTTGGAGTCGCCGGAACCGGGAAAACTCAACCGGGATGAATTTCGATGGTCCACCGCGTCGTCGACGACGCGGCAGAAGTCCCAGACGGCAATGATGGCGCGCCGCTGCGACGGGGGCAGGACCAGGAACGAGTAGTAGAAGTTCGTGTCGCGGCTCATTGCTGGTTCAACGAAGGCGCCTGCCATGCCACGAGCCGCGCCGCGAGCGGCGCCGCGTCGCGCCAGCCGAGCGACGGTCGCGCGCGGAAGACGTCGAACCCCGCGCGGGCCACGCGATCGAGGATGCGCGTACCGCCCAGCCAGGTCGCGTGCAGCTCGAGCCCCAGCCGGCCGCCGACCTTGTCGCAGACCAGCCGGCCCCGCGCGAACAGCTCGCGCGTGCGCGCCGCAGCCTCACCCAGCGCCGCCGCGAGCGCCGGCGTCATCGTGCCTCGCGCGATGGCGTCCTCAGACGCGCCATGGGCCGCTATGACGTCGGCGGGCAGGTACACGCGCCCCTTTGCCCAGTCGCGTTCGAGATCCTGCCAGAAGTTCGTCAGCTGCAGCGCTGTACACAGGGCGTCGGAGGACGCGTCGAGTGCCGGCGTGACGCGCTCGGAGGGCAAGGCGATGCGCAGCACCAGGCGGCCAACCGGGTTCGCCGATCGGCGGCAGTAGTCGAGCACATCGTCCCACGTCGCGTATCGCGTGACGTCGACGTCCTGACGAAACGCACTCAGGAGATCGAACAACAACGTCGGCGGCAGCTGGCGTCGCTCGATCGTCGCGGCCAGCGCCGCGAACGTCGCGCCCGCGTCGGTACCATCGTCATCAGCGCGACCCGCTGCGGCATCGTGCAGGCGGCGCTCCCAGTCGTCCAGCCGTTCGTGACGTTCGGCGGCCGGCAGCGATCCCTCGTCCGCGAAGTCGTCGGCCGCGCGCGCGAAGGCATACACCGCGGCAATATCGCGGCGCATCGCGCGCGGCACGAGGAGCGATGCCACGGGAAAGTTCTCGTAGTGTCCCGCGGCGATCCGCAGACAGACGTCGTAGGGGTCGCGGCTCACCACTCGGTCTCGGGCACCTGCGCGTCGTGGTTGGCGGCGCGCGCCATGACGAACAACAGATCCGAAAGCCGATTGACGAACGTAATCAGCAGCGCATCGGCGCCGAGCGCGACCATGCGTCGTTCGGCGCGGCGGCACACCGTGCGCGCGACATGCAGCATGGCGCCGGGCGGAGCGCCACCGGCGAGGATGAAGTGCCGCAGCGCCGGCAGGCGCGCGTCGAGCTCGTCGATCCATCCTTCGAGCCGCGTGATGTCGGCATCCGAGAGGGTCGCTTTGGTGACGCGTGCGGCAATGCGATGCTGCGGATCGGCGAGCAAGGCGCCCAGCGCAAAGAGGTCGCGCTGGAGCTGTTCCAGCATCGCCCCCAGGTACCCGGCCGTGCTGTCGGACGCGCCCTGCCCGAGCATGGCGCGCACGAGCCCCAGCCAGGCTTGCAGCTCGTCGATATCGCCGTAGGTGTCCACGCGCGCGTCCGCCTTCGAGACGCGCGTGCCGTCGAAGAGCGAAGTTTCGCCCGTATCGCCGGTTTTCGTGTAAATCTTCAACGCGTAGATTGTAAATGGTTAAGCGACCCGCGCCGCCCCTTCCGCCCCCGCTGGCCCGACGCCGGTTCCGACGATCCCTGCTCGCGTGGTACGCGCGTCATGGCCGCTCGCTGCCGTGGCGCGAGACGACCGATCCGTACCACGTCCTCGTCTCCGAGGTCATGCTGCAGCAGACACAGGTCGACCGCGTGTTGCCGAAGTATCACGAGTGGCTCGATCGGTACCCAACGCTCGAAGCGCTGGCAGCCGCGCGCCCGGCCGACGTGCGGAAGACCTGGCGCCCGCTCGGCTACAACATCCGACCCGATCGCCTGCAGCACATCGCCCGTGAGACGGTCGCCAACTACGGCGGCCGGCTGCCCGATGATCCCGACACACTCGCCCGCTTCAAGGGCATCGGCGAATACACGCTCGGCGCCGTGATGAGCTTCGGATTCCGCAAGCGCGCCGCGATTCTCGACACGAACGTCGCGCGTGTGCTCTTCCGCGTGTTCGTCGGCAAGGGCGATCCCCGGTCGCACGCGATGAAGAAGCATCTGTGGGCCATCTCGCGCGCGGTGTTGCCGCAGCGCGCGTTCTACGACTTCAATCAGGCGCTGATGGACCTCGGTGCCACCATCTGCACCGCGCGCAAGCCGCATTGCCATCGATGTCCGATGGCGCGGCAGTGCGTCGCGCATCCATGGCCATCCGCGTCGCTGCCGCAGTAATCGAGCGCGAGGGGGCCGTGCTCGTGACGCGTCGCCTGGCCGGCACCCATCTGGCCGGCCTCTGGGAGTTTCCCGGCGGTAAGTGCGAACCGAGCGAGACCGTGCAGGCCTGTGTGGTGCGCGAGCTGCGCGAAGAACTCGACGTGCACGCCGCGCCGGGCGCGACGCTGCTCGTCACGCGCCATACCTATCCCGCAAAGACCGTCGAGCTGCACTTCATCGCGTGCGCGATCGAAGGGGAACCGGTGCCGCAGCAGGGGCAGGAGATGCAGTGGGTCGCGCGCGAGGCGCTCGACGCCCTGGAGTTTCCCGAAGCCGACGCCGCGTTGATCGCGCTGCTCAGATCGCGGTGACGAGGGCGGTTGAGCCGTCGGGCAGCGTCAGCTCGGCCCCTTCCCGCGCATAGTCGCGATGCACATAGCCAAGGCCGATCGCAACGCCATCGCGTGGTGAATGCGCAGCGCTCGTCACGCGCCCCACTTCCCGCTCGCCGTCCGAGAGCACAGCGCCAGCCTCCGGTACCGCGCCGCCGAACCGCAGCGATGCCAGCTTCTTCGCGACCCGCCCGCCGCCACGGTGCAACACACGGATGATGACTTCCTGACCGACGTAGCAGCCCTTCGACGTGCTGATGGCGCGGTCGAGCAGGTTGGCCTCGAGCGGAATCGTCTCGGCCGTCATGTCGACGAGAAACGCCGGCCGTCGCGCTTCGAGCCGCAGCGCCAGGCGCCCGTCGGTCGAGAGTTGCGCGGCGCGTGCGCCGAGCGCTGCCCTGACCTTCTCTGCGTCACCGGTGCCGACAATCAACTCGAAGCTGTCGAGCCCATCGAGCGGCTCGTCGCGCCAGACGATGGCGCCCGCGCGCGCGCGGTTCGCAAACGGCGCCGTGAGCTCCGTCGACGCCGCCTCGCGGCCAATCGCGGTCAACGCGGCATCGACTGCCGCACCCGCGTCTGGACCCACGATGCCGAACTGCACGGTGTCTGCCGAGATATCCGACACTGCGACGTCTTCGGTAAAGATGGCGCGATCGAAGCGCGCGGCCAGCGTCGACGCCAGCGCGGCGGGCACGGAAAGCACGATCGCCCCGCCGTCGGCCTCGTCGCTCCGCAGCACGACCATGTCGCTGATCATCCGCCCCTGCGGTGTCAGCAGCGCCGCATAGCAACCCTGGCCCGGCCCGAGCCCGGCGATGTCGTTGGTGAGTTGTGCGTGAAGGAAGCCCGAGGCGTCAGCGCCCTCGAGCCGCACACGCCCCCGATCTGTCCGCTCGTCGAACGCGGCGGCCTGCCGCGCCTGCTGATATCCTGACTCCATGCGACGCATCTTCGATCTTACGACCCTTGCGGCGGCGCTCCTAGCCCTGGCGGTCCCGGCCTTCGCGCAGACCGCGCCCGCCGAAGGCACGGCGTCGTTCACCATCTTCGCCGGCGCCACGCCGGTCGGATCGGAAGAAATCACCGTCGCGAAGTCCGGCGATGGCTGGCGCATCAGCTCGAACGGCGAGCAGCGCTTTCCCGCACGGATCACCATCAAACAGTTCGAGGTCACGTACGCGGCCGACTGGCATCCGCGCGAGATGCGCCTCGACGCAGTCATCAACGATCAGGGGGTCACATCGACCACGTCGTTCGGCGTGACGACCGCCGTGACGGATCTCGATCAGGCCGGACGCAAAGGCTCGCTCTCGCACGAGATCTCGCCGCGCACCATCGTGCTGCCCAACGGCATGTACGCCGCCTACGAGGCCTTTGCCGTGCGGCTGGCCGGCGCGAAGGCCGGCGACACGTTCCAGGCGTTCGTCGTGCCGCAGACCGAAATCACGGCCACCGTCAAGGACGTCCGCGAGCAGAACGTCTCGACGCTCGCCGGCGACGTGCCGCTGACGCTCTACGACCTCGAGTTCGCGAACCCCGGCGGCCGCATGCTGCCGATCTCGGTCGAAGTCGACAACCGTCACCGCCTCGCGCGCGTCATCGTCGCCGGTCAGCTGACCATCGTGCGCAGCGACCTCGCCAGCGTGACGGCGCGCACCGAGACGTGGCGGAATCCCGGCGACGAGAACATCCTCATTCCGGCCAACGGCTTCAACCTGGCCGGCACGCTGACGATGCCGGCGCAGGCAGCCTCGACGCCCGTCACGGCCCGCCGCAAGTGGCCCGCCATCGTGCTGATTGCCGGCTCGGGCCCCACCGATCGCGACGAGACCGTTGCGGGCATTCCGATCTTCGGACAGCTGGCAGGCCAGCTTGCCGACGCCGGCTTCATGGTCGTCCGCTACGACAAACGCGGCGTGGGCCAGAGCGGCGGCCGCCCCGAAGCCGCCACGCTCGACTACTACGCGGATGACGCCCGCGCGGCGGTCCGCTGGCTGGCGAATCGCGACGATGTGGACGATGACCGGATTGCGGTGGTCGGCCACAGCGAAGGCGCCGCCGTGGCGATGCTGCTCGCCGACAAGGAGAAGAAGGTCGACGCGCTGGTGTTGATTGCGGGGCCGGGCACGACCGGCTACGACCTCGTGCTCGAGCAGCAGGCACACGCATTCGACGTCGCCGGCACCGAGCAGGCCGAGCGCGACGCGAAAATCGAAACGCAGAAGAAGCTGATGGACGCGGTCGTCGGCAAGGGCACGTGGGACGGGATTCCCGACGCCCTGCGACGCACGGCCGACTCACCGTGGTTCCGCAGTTTCCTGCTGTTCGACCCCGCAAAGGCGATGAAGAAGGTCGACAGACCGATTCTCGTGATCAGCGCGGCGCGCGACACGCAGGTGCCGCCGCATCACGGCGAGAAGCTCGCCGAACTGGCCAACGCCCGGCGCGGCAAGCCCTCGACGCCGCATATCGTCCTCGAGGGCGTCAACCATCTGCTCGTGCCGGCACCGACGGGCGAGGTCAGCGAGTACGCGTCGCTCTCCGGAGCGCGCATCACGCCCGATGTCGGCGCTGAGATCGCCCGGTTCCTGAACGCGGCCTTCTCTCTACGGTAGACTCTCGAATCTGTGCAGGCGACGTCATTGATTGCAGGGGTCCCGGCCGAGACCGCGCCGGGCGAGCGGCGGGTCGCACTCGTCCCGCCGGTCGTTCCGTCACTCATCAAGGCCGGATTCGAGGTCCTCATCGAGCGCCGTGCAGGGGCCGCTGCGGGCTTTCCCGACAGCGACTACGAGAAGCAGGGCGCACGCATAGCCGACCGGTCGGAGGTCTTCGCCGCGCCGGTGCTGCTGCAGGTGCGGACCTCGGCGGCCTCGCCTGGCGGCGCCGCCGACCTTGCGGCCTATCGCCCGGGACAGATCGTGATTGGCTTCAGCGATCCATTGTCCAATCCGCAGGGCGCACGCGACATGGCGGCACGCGGCGTCATCGCCTTCTCGATGGAGCTGATGCCGCGCATCACCCGCGCGCAGAGCATGGATGCGCTGTCGTCGATGGCCACACTGGCCGGCTACAAAGCCGTGCTCGAGGCCGCGGCTATCTCACCGCGCATCTTTCCAATGCTGACGACCGCGGCTGGAACCATTCCGCCGTCGAAGGTTTTCGTCATCGGTGCCGGCGTCGCCGGGCTGATGGCCATCGCGACGGCACGTCGCCTCGGAGCGAAGGTCGAGGCCTACGACGTGCGTCCGGCGGCGAAGGAACAGGTCATGAGCCTCGGCGCGCGATTCGCCGAACTGCCGCTCGAGGCTGAAGGCGCGGAAGACGCGGGCGGGTACGCAACGGCGCAGGACGAAAGCTTCTATCGACGCCAGCGCGAGGCCATGCACAAGTGGATCGCGGCCTCCGACATCGTCGTCACGACTGCGGCGGTGCCCGGACGCCGATCACCGGTACTCGTCACGGCCGACATGGTCGCGGCGATGCGGCCCGGATCGGTCATCGTCGACCTGGCGGCCGAGCGTGGCGGCAACTGCGAGATCACGCGTGCCGATGAAACCGTGACGTCGCCCAACGGCGTCACCGTGCTCGGACCGACGAACCTGCCCGGCACCATTCCTCACGACGCATCGCAGATGTACGCGCGCAACATCACGACGTTCCTGCTGCACCTCGCGCGACGCGAGAAAGGCCAGGAAGGACCGGCCGCCATCAACTGGGATTTGAGCGACGAGATCACACGCGAGACACTCGTCACGCGTGACGGCGCGGTCGTGCATGAAAGGATCAAAGCGCTGTGATGTGGGTGCTGAAAGCCGCGCCTGCGGCGGGCAGCAACAACGGCGAGGGCCTACTGTTCCGCCTCACCGACGGCTCGATCAAGACGCTGGGCCGCGCCACGCGCGCCGACTTCATCGTCGACGCGCCGCTCGTCTCACGCGTGCACTGCCGGCTGACCGCCGACAAATCGGGGCAGCTCGTCGTCGAGGATCTCGACAGCACCAACGGCACGCGGTTGAATGGCACCCGCGTGAAGCGCGGGGTCGCCAGAGCGGGCGACACGCTCGGCGTCGGACAGGTCGACTTCACCGTCGAACGCCACGAGCGCTAACGCAGGAACGGGTTCGTCCGCTTCTCTTCGCCGATCGTCGTCGACGGCCCGTGACCGGGATGAACGACGGTCTCATCTGGAAACCTGAACAGCACGTTCCGGATCGAGGCGAGCAGGACTTCGTGATCGCCGCCAGGCAGATCCGTACGGCCGATTGAGCCGGCGAACAACGTGTCGCCGACGTAGAGCTCATGTGTCGCGCTGTCACGCGGGCCGATGGCCAGGCACACGCCGCCTGGACAGTGACCTGGAGTGTGCAGGACGTCGACGGCAAAGTCACCGAAGCCCAGATCTTCCTTCTCCGCGTTCGGGGCGTTCTCCCGGGCACCGTCGGGCGTCATCGTGTAGAACGCGTCCACGGGCGGCGGCTGGTCGACGCGCAGGCCGAACATCAACCCCTGCTGCACGGCCGCCTCATAGAGAAACTCATCGTCGCGGTGCAGGTATACGGGCACGCCGAAAGCCTGTTTCGCCACCGCTACACCGGTGACGTGATCGAGATGCGCATGCGTCAGCAGGATGCGGACAATGCGCAGATCGTGGGCCCGGGCAGCGGCAATGAGCTGCGCCACCTCGTCACCCGGATCGATGACGATGCCTTCTCCGGTGCGGGGACAGCCGAGCACGAACCCGTTCTTCATGAACGGCGGCGCCGCCGCGACCTCATGAATCATGCGATGAGCCATTCAGCCTGCGATTGTCGCATGTCAGGACAGGAGGCATTTTCAAAGATGGCGTCTCATCCGTTCGTCTCGGCGTACCGTGATCACCGCAGCGTCCTGGCGGCTTCCGAAAAGCGGCTGCTCGTGCGCATCGCCTCGCAACTGCCGGCCCGCATCAACTCAGATCACCTGACCGCGCTCGCGGGCCTGTCGATGCTCGGCGCCGGCGCGTCGTTCTGGCTTGGGGGGCTCTGGCCGCCTGCCCTTGCCCTGGTCATCGTGTTCCTGGCGCTCAACTGGTTCGGTGACAGTCTCGACGGCACGCTGGCGCGGGTGCGCAAACACGAGCGGCCACGTTACGGCTTCTACGTGGATCACGTGCTCGACGCGGCCGGCATTTTCGTGCTGATGGTGGGCCTGTCGCTTGGAGGATTCATGTCGCCTGTCGCGATGCTGGCGTTCCTCGTGGCGTACTACCTCCTCGCGATCGAGGTGTATCTCGCGACCCACGCACTCGGCCGGTTCCACATGTCGTTCTGGGGCATCGGTCCGACGGAACTGCGCATTCTGCTGGCGGCGGGAACGATCCGACTGTTCTGGAGCGCGGACGTCACGCTGTTCGGCGAGACCGTGCGACTGTTCGATCTTGGCGGGTGGATGGCCGTTGCCGGCCTCGTCGCAACCGCGACAGTGGCCGCCGTCAATCATACGCGCGAACTGTACCGACTCGAGCCGCTAGAATGAGCATGTGATTGCCGCCTTCGTCGATGACCTGCTCTTCCGTTCGAAGTTGCGCGCTGTTGCCGCGCACACGGGTGCAGACGTCATCTTTGTGAAAGAGGCGGCCGAGTCGGCTGGCGCAGACCTCGTCATCGTCGACCTGGACGGGCCAAACGCATTGCCGATCATCACCGCGCTGGCG
>Ga0079224_100002618_pt1 | contig 22051 bp, 14 predicted proteins | sample Stecom2015_FD_80414 | JGI IMG/M metagenome (GOLD analysis project Ga0079224, IMG submission 80414) | Agricultural soil microbial communities from Utah to study Nitrogen management - Steer compost 2015 | ecosystem: Environmental > Terrestrial > Soil > Agricultural land | place: USA: Utah...
CCGCTATTGGCAAGAGACCGTGGGGGCCGGACCGCTTTCGTTGCACCGGCACGCGGCGCCGAGCACCCGACGCAGGCAGCCGCAGCTCGCGTCAGGAGCGCACTCGGGAATCCAGCTGCACGCGGGCCCGGCATCCTCGTCGCAATACCAGCCGACGGGACACATCCCGTCTCCACAGGGGCTGCAGGAGCCGTCGTCGCACAAGGGCGGTGGCGTGCTCGATGCTTCTTCCCCGGACGCGCTCTCGGCGTCGCCGTCCTCGGCGTCGTCGCTCGGGGACTCGAACGCTGAGTCGCTCTCCGCGTCATCGGGGCTCGCTGCCTCGGGGGTTCCACCCGACCCACACGCGCTTCCGAGCACGCTCAGCACCAGCACGAACACGGGCGCGGCGAGAAGCTCGGGGACCCGGCCCCGAAGTCTCCGTCCTGAAAGACGGGGGGCAAACCTCACGCGTAGGACCTATACGCGAAAGGCGCCCACGGGAACAAGCTGGGCGATGCCTCGCCTTCCAAGGCATAGTAAGAGGATTTCACGAAGGAGCCCGGACACTGTCGATCGAAACGGCTCTCCGAGAGGTGGCGCGCGTCAGCGTGCTCCGTCCCGACCTCGAGGCGTACGCGCGCGACGTCTGGCCACGCGGGCTCATCGAGCTCGCGTCGGGGCACCCGCGCGGGCCGGTGCCCGACGCGATCGTTTGGCCGGAATCGATCGAAGCGGTCGCGGCCCTGGTTCGACTCGCGCGGCGCGAAGGCTTTTCGCTCATTCCGTTCGGAGCGGGCAGCGGCGTGTGCGGTGGCATCCGCGGCGGCGACGGTCGCGTGGTCGTCGATTTGAAACGGATGAGCTCCTGGTCGATCCGCCCAGGGCCAGAGCTCGACGTCGGCGCGGGCGCGCTCGGGATTCAGCTCGAAGAAGCGCTTCTCCACGACGGCTACACCATCGGCCATTACCCCTCGAGCATCCTGTGCTCGACCACGGGCGGCTGGGTCGCCGCGCGCGGCGCGGGTCAGTGCTCCGGTCGCTACGGAAAGATCGAGGACATGGTGACCTTCGTCGAGGCCGTCCTCGGTACGGGGGAGCCGGTGCTCTTTCGACGGCGAGAACACGGTCCCAATCTCGTTCCGCTGCTGGTCGGGAGCGAGGGCACGCTCGGCGTGATCACGCGCGTCGGGCTCCGGCTGCATCCGGCGCCCGCTGCTCGAGCGTATGCCGCGTTCGCCTTCGACGATTTCGAGCAGGGCATCACCGCCGTGCGCAGGGCGTTTCAAGAGGGGCTCCGCCCCGCGGTGACGCGCCTGTACGATCCGCTCGACACGCTGCTCTTCGTGCACGGCGAGGACGCTCCGCGTCGGATCGCGAAGGAGCCGGGCCCCGTGGGGCTTCGCGCGGGCGCGCTGCGCGCCGTGCTCAGTGCGCCCGGCGCCGTCGCGCGTGCGCTCGCGCTCGCGGAGCGAAGTCTCTTGTCGCGCTCCGCGTTGATCGTCGTGCACGAGGGCGACGCGGGCTCGGTCGAGCGCGAGGCACGCGCCGTCGACGCGATTTGTCGGAGCGCTGGTGGGCGCGCGCTCGGCGAAGGCCCCGCACGGGCGTGGTTTCGACGTCGGTACTCGGTGAGCTACCGCCAGTCGCCGCTGTTTCGCGGCGGCGCGTTCAGCGACACCATGGAGGTCGCGGCACCGTGGGCGCGCGTGCCGGACGTGTATCGAGCGGTGCGCCGCTCGCTCGGTGAGCACGTGCTCGTCATGGCCCACTTGAGCCACGCGTATCCCGATGGCTCGAGCCTCTATTTCACGTTCGCGGGCGTCGAGCATGGCGGCCGGGACGCATTCGCGGTGTACGACGACGCGTGGCGCGCCGCTCTCACCGCGGCCATGGGCGCGGGCGCAACGCTCAGCCATCATCACGGGGTCGGCCGTAGCAAGGCTCCTCGGTTGACGGCCGAGCTCGGCGCGGGCGTCGCGGTGGTCCGCGCGCTCAAGGCCGCGTGGGATCCGAGCGGGGTGCTCAACCCGGGCGCCCTCATTCCTCCGCCGAGTGACGCCGAGCGGGTCGAAGCGCCGCCTGCGCCGCGCGAGCCGTTCTTCGACGCCGTGAGCGGTCTCGCCGAGCTGCCGGGGGATTTCCCGCTCGGAGAAGCGCGCGCGTGGATCGAAGCGCGCGGGCACGTGTTGCCGCTCGCGAGCAACGTGCCGGACGATCTCTCGGTCGACTCCTGGATCGCCCGCGGCATGCCGGGGTTGCCCGATCGCTACGCCGATCCCGTGTACACACCGCTCCCCGGCTTCTACGCGCGGCTCCACGACGGGCGCCGCTTCGTGGTTCGGCCGTCTCCGCGGCGCGCGGTGGGCCCGGATCTTTCGGCGCTCTTCGTCGGAGCGGAGGGGGCTTTCGGCCAGGTCGAGCGCGCCGCGCTCGTGGTCTCACCCAGGGGTGCCCGCGGCGTCGAACCGCTCGCCTGGAGCGGCGAGCGCAACCCGCCCCTCGGCGCCGACGAGCGCGCCGCCTTCGACAGCGCGTTGCGAGTCCTTTCGCCGCCCGCGTCCCCGGGTGACTCCGGCTCGAACTCCGCGGAGTGACGCCGGCGTTCGTGTCGACGCGCGAAAATTCTGCCCTCGAATGACTCGAGGGCGCGAACGGGCGGGTGGCGACATCCGAAAACAAGCGGTCCCCGCGGGCAGCGGCGAGGGCCGAGAGATCACCGGCGTGCGAAATCGAACGAAATCCGCAACCTCACTGCCCGAACCCAGATTTCGCTCGCTCCCTCGCGGGTTTCCGCCCTCTTCGCGCTCGCGATGACCCTGCGATCGCTGCGCGCAGAACGCGAATTCGTCTGGAAATCCGCTTCGATCTCGGCCACCCCGCCTCCCGCGTCCGCCCGAGCTCCGGGTTGAAACCGGTTTCTGCTCCGCCCGACAGGGGTGTGTTTCGAACACCCGCCGACTCGAGCGCATCCCATTGACGGTGAAGTCTCGATGTCTCAAAATTCTTCGAATGTCGTGTAGTGGGCGGCGTCGCGTCCGTCTTCTGCCATTCGCTGCGTTCGTGGCGGCGCTCGGGGCGAGCTGCGGTCCCACCGATGACGAGCCGCTGTTCGAGACGCTGCCCATCGGCGGAAAGACGGGAACCAACGACGGGGGAACGGGCGGTGGCGGGGGACCCCCGATGGCTGGCAGCGGAGGCCTCGGGCGTGGCGGTGGCACCGAGCCGGTCGCAGGCGGCGGGATGGCGCCGGGCCTCGGCGGGCGGGGCTCGGGCGGCGCTTCTGTCGGCGGGCGTGGCGGCGGCGCTGGTTCGGGAGCGGGTGGCGCCGCGCAGGGCGGCGACGGAAACGAGGGCGGTGTTTCCGGCGACGAAAGCGGTGGCGGGGGCGCGCAAGGAGGGAGCCAAGGCGGCAGTGGTGCCGAGCCGGGCGCCGCGGGGTCCGGTGGAAACGGTGGTACCGCCCTGGGTGCCGGCGGTGCCTCCGCGCCGGATTGCGACGATGGCAATGCGTGCACCGTCGATCGTCTCACCGCGAGCGGCGTTTGCGTTCACGACGCGCGCGAGTGCGACGCTCCGGGACCGTGCGCGACGAGCACTTGCGATCCGACGACCGGGGCGTGCGTCGTATCGCTCCTCGACGACGGGGTCACGTGCGACGACGGGAACGCGTGCACGGAAGCGGACCAATGTACCGCCGGTGTCTGCAGCGGCGTGGCGAGCGACATCGTCGTGAGCGACACCGAAGGCGGGCCGATTCCGGACGGCTCTCTGGACCGTCGCGGCAACTGCGAGCGAAGCGATAGAGGGCTCGAAATCGAGCTTTCGACGAACGCCTTGGGCGCGGTCGCGTCCCTCGAGGTCGCGCTCGATTTCAGACACGAGTACGTCACCGAGCTCGACGTTCGCCTCCAGCACGTGGAATCGGGGCGGGAGGTCGTGCTGTTCCATTTCGAGGGCGAGCGAGAGTACGACGAAGGCTCCGACGTGAATGGCGTCTACGTTTTCACGGACTCGGCTCTGGTCCCGTTCGGTCCGCCGGAGGACGACGACGACATCGAGCCCGGGACGTACGCCCCGCGAGAGCCGCTCTCGCGCTTCGCGGGAGCGCCCGTGGCGGGCACCTGGCGGCTCGTCGTCGTGGATACGTGTGGGAACGACGACGGCCGGATGCGCGGCATGACTCTGCGCATTCGACGGTCGTGCGAGTGACCCAACCCTTGGAGATGGAGGCGCCCAGGCAGGGCCGGGCAGGCTCGAGATGCGGTTCGCTTCCCGTCGAGGAAGCTCGAATCGAGCTTAGTCTAGTTCTCCGATAGTCCAAACGCGCAGAGAGGGCTCGGCCAGCATCGACGGGGGCGGCGTTTCGAGAGACTGCTGTCGGCGACGAGCGGTGACCACAGTGCTACGGCGGTCGGTCCATCGATTGAATCGCGATTTCCTGTTTCTGGATTTTTCTGCGACGGGATCGGCGGCGCATGTCGACGTATTCTGATTCCCGCGTCTCTCACCGCCTCCGCGGACGTGAGAGTCGCCGAAAGCCCTGGAGACGAACTCGAATGACCGCACTGCGCGCTAAGAACCTATTCGTCCTGCACTCGTGCCTCGTACTCGGAGTCGCCGGTTGCAGCGGGGAGCAAAGCCCCGGAAGTCAAGGGAGCGGCGGCAGCGCCCCCGTGGCGAGCGGAGGCGCGACGAGCGGCTCGGGAGGTACGACGAGCTCCGGCGGCGTCACGGCGCGCGTCGGCACGAGCCCAACCTCGGGCGGAATGTCCGGGATGACGGGAGTGGGCGGCACCGCCGGCACGCCGGGCACGGGCGGCGCCCCCACCAGCGGCGGCGCTCCTCCGAACGGCGGCACCGGCGCCATGGGCGGCGGGTCGTCCGGTGGTGCCCCGAACGGCGGTGGGAACGGGGGAATGCCGCCCACGGGCGGAAGCGGCGGGGGCTCGGCGGGGAGCCCGCCTCAAGGCGCATGCACGATCGAAGCCAAGGCGGTGTTGAGCGAGAAGATCGCGACCGTCGGTATCGTGGAGTGGTCGACGGACGCGCAGGGAGTCACGGGAGCGCGCATCGAGTTCGGCCCCGACACGAGCTACGGGCTCACCGCGCCGGTCGATCTCGACGAGCCGAGCTACCGCACGCTCCTGCTCGGGATGAAGCCGTCGAAGACGTACAACTACCAGATCGTCGTGGAGGCGAACGGCACGGAGTGCAGGAGTCAGAACTACACGATCGAGACTGGCCCCCGCGCGACGGGGCTGCCGCAAGTCGAGGTCACCACGCAGCAGCCGGACAAGCTCACTCCGGGGTTCACGATCACCGCGCAGTACCAGGGCACGGACAAGGGCGGCCTCGCGTACATCCTCGACCAGGACGGCGACTTCGTGTGGTGGTTCTTCGTGCAAGGGGGCACTCAGTTCACGCGCGCCGTCATGAGTCGGGACGGCAAGTACATGTGGGCCGCCAAGGCGAACGTCCCCAATTCGGGCGCAAAGGTCTATCGCATCGCGATGGACGGCTCGGGCGTGGAGGACCTCTCGACGGCCTTCGCGAATCAGAATCACGATCTTGCCGTCTTGCCGGACGAGAGCGTCGCGTTCATCGCCTACGGCAACAACGGCTGCGACGACATCAAGCTCTGGTCGCCCGACGGCAACGTGCGCACCATCATCAACTCGAGCCAGATCGCTTCCGGCGGCATGTGCCACTGCAACGCGCTGCAGTACTCGCCGACGGACGACACGATCGTCTTCTCCGAGCTGAACTCGGACCGCTACGCCAAGGTGAAGCTCGACGGCGAGGTCGTCTGGGTGCTCGGCAAGGGCGGTGATTTCTCGGGTGACGGCGCGTCCTGGGACAACCAGCACGGCCTCGACATCCTCGGAGAGGATCGGTTGCTCATCTTCAACAACGGTCCGGGGGGGACGGGAAGTCGGTCCCGCGCGATCGAAATAGCGCTGGATCTTTCCGGCAAGACTGCGACGCGGGCCTGGGATTATCAGGGCTCGACGTTCAACCAGATCATGGGCGACGTGCAGCGCCTGCCGAACGGGAACACCCTCGTGACGTACTCCGCCGAGGGATTGATGGAGGAAGTGGACGCGGACATGAACCTCGTCCAGCAGATCGAATTCGCTATCGGTGGAGCGTTCGGCTACGCGGACAAGGTCCCGAGCTTGTATCCTCAGAGGAGCTCGTCTGACTGAGCTCTCCGCCCGACCCATCGTCGGGCCGACCCCGATCGATGAGGTCTCCTCGATGAAGCGCACCACCAAGATCACGCTCGCCGCTTTCGTTCTCGCTTCCCTGGCCGGGTGCAGCGGCGAGTCCCCGGGAAACGACACGGGCTCCGGCGGCTCGGCGGGGGCGCCGGGGTCCGGGGGCGCGAGCGGCGGCAGCCCCCCCGCCCTCGGCGGCGCCGGTGCGGGCGGTGCAGGCAGTGGCGGCACGAGCGGAGGAGCCGGTGGAAGCGGCGGTGGGGCCGGACCGAGCTGTGGCTCCTTCACCATGGACGCCATGGGCAACGTCGTCGTCCCGGTCAGCAGCGCGCAGAACTACACGTTCTCGAGCTCGCTCACGATCAGCACGACGGCGGTTGCACCGAATAGCGACCTGACCTTCGACTGGAGCGCGGTGACCACGGACTTCATGGGTCACCCCGTGGATCCGGCGAAAGACATCGAGCACGTCGCGGTGCTCATCTGGGAGATGAGCCAGGCGATGCTCGAAGAGGGCATCAACAACGATTCGCTCAAGCAGCGGTTCCTGCTCACCGGCGCTCGGTTCGACCCGAACGACGTGGCGACCTCGGCCAACCTGCTCTCGTTCGGCGCCATCACGGGTCAGCCGATCACGCCGGATCAAATCCTCCCGTTCCTCGACCCGACCACGTATCCCCCGGAGGCGCACACGTACCTGGTGGTGGCCGCGAGCAGCACCGAGATCGGGCAGGGGGCACGGATGCTGAAGACGTTCCGGCTCGACCCGACCTCTACGAACACGACGGTGGCGCTCGACACGACGTCGGCGACGCTGTTTCACGACGCCAAGATCACGACCGCGCAAACGACGCCCGTGCCCGCCGGGACCGCGAATCTCTACGTAGACTGGTCGCAGCTCACCACGAACGCGTTCGGGCGCGACTTCGGTGACGCGACGATCACCGAGGTGATGGTCGCGCGCTTCGAGGAGACGCCGGCGGAGCTCGAGGCGGACTTCCTCGATCTCGAGCTCAACGCGGAAGAGACGTATCGCGGCGCCGTCACCGAAGGTGAAAGCCTCGTGCTGACGAACCTGACGAACGCCGCGACGGGCGCGCCGTTCGCCGGCATCGACGCGACGAGCACCTGGATCCTCGCGCTCCGATGCGGTTTGTGCATGAACCCCGCGCCCTGGTACCTCACCGTGCTCTCGGCGTGTCCGTGAGCGGAGGGCGCCGAGCGCCCTGTCGGTCCGGGCGGGGGACAGCAACGTGGCGCACTCGAACGCTGGTCAGTCGAAACGGATCGGCGTTCTAGAACAAGCACGCTCCGGGCTGCGGAGCGTCGTCCTCGACGTCGGCGGCGAAATCCGAGCCGATGTCGGGGGCTGCGGTGAATCCCGCGGCGACGCTGCCGCGCATGGCCATTCCTTCGTACCCGGCGTTGCTCATGTGCGCGCGCACGATCACGACTTGGTCTTCGCTGATCGCCACGGGCCCGCCCGAGCGCGTGAACGTATTTCCGGGCGCATCGGGATCCGTCGTTCCGTTTTCGTCCGTATGGCTGTGCTCGAGGATACGCCGGTAGACGAGCGCGCCCGACTCGTCGAGCACCTCCCAGAAGTCCGCATATTGCGTGCAGTCGATATCCGCGCTCTCCACGGACACGGAGAACGTGTAGCTGCCGGAGCTGCCCGTCGCGGACACTGCCGTGACGTTCGCGTACGGCGTGTCGCCCGTATTGCCGTCGGAGCCCCCGTCATTGCCGGGCTCGCCGTTGGTCGAGCCCGAGGTCCCGCCCTCGAGCGACCCGCTGCCGCCGCTTACGGTATCGCCGCCCTGCGCGGACTGCCCACCTTCTGCGGAGCCACCGCCCTGCGCGGGGGTGCCCGCGGAGCCGCCGCTCTCGGTGGAGGGGCCGCCTTTTCCGGAGCTGCCGCCCTGGGTCGTGCCTCCTTCAGAGAAAGCGCCGCCTTCCCCTGTCGTGCCGCCGCTCGCCGCGGGCGCTCCGCCCGTTGCGGCATCGGGCGACGGGGACTCGTCCGAGCACCCGAGCACCAGAACGGCGAGCAGGAGGGGAGCCGCTCGGCGATAGGAGAAACGATGCGCCATGTCCCGATGCTCCTCGTGCATGCGATCGTGCCGTTGAGGCGGCCGGTCCTTCCGACCACGTATCCCAAAGCGTACCAGACGCCCGGGAGCCCCAGGCGCGCCGCGGCGGATTTCCGAATCCACCCGCCCGAGAAAGATCCGGCTCGCGGAGACCGGCGCCTCGTTCCGAGGGCGTCGGTTCGGGACCTCCCCGAGGTTCAGAAACGATAGAGGACCTCGAGCGTCGCCATGTGCGAGTAGGCGTCGTAGGTGCCGGCGTTGACGGCGGGACTCGGCTGCCCGAGGTACGCGGGGTGGCAGAGGTTCGGGTCCGTGTACGGCGCCTGGCAGGGGCTCGCGGGGACCTCCTGGTACACGCGAGCGTCGGCTTCGGCGATGCGGTTCGTGAGCTGCTGACGGAACTCGTACGCCAGCGCGACCTCGAGGCCCGCGGCGAAGAGCGAGAAGCCGAGGCCGCCACCGAGCTGCTGGCCGCTCACGAAGTCGACGTTGGCATACTCGGGCGCCGCGACGGCGCTCTCGTAGAAGAGGCCGCCCCGGAGCGTGAAGGTGTCGGGGACGAGAGAGTAGTCGCTGCCGAGGTGGACGCTGACCGTGTCTTGCCACGCCTTGTCGACCTCGATGCTGCCGATGTCGACGCGATTGCCCACGACGTTGGCGACGAGCCCGTTCGTGTTCAGCGTGAATTTATCGACCTTCGACCAGGTTTCGTAGACGACGTCGAGCTCGACGTCGAACACTTCGCGTGCGCCCTCGAGGTGCCGATACCGCACGCCCGCGCGCGCGGTGAGCGGCAAGGGCAACGACAGGACCACGTCGTTCGCCGGAACGTTGTTGCGCAGCAGGCGAACGTCGGAGTCGCTGATGCCCGGTGAGAGCGGGTCGAGGGTGAGCGTGCTGTTCGTCTCGATTCGCGCGGGGATGACCTGCGCGGAGACACCGAGCTCGAGGAAGGACACGGGGCGGAACCACGCGCCGAGGGTCGCATTCGGCGTGAACGTGTCCGAGCCGCTCACCGTCGCGAGCATGTCGAGGTCGCTCGAGACGGGGTTTGCCGCGCGGGGAGAGGGCATGCCGTCGATGACGAGCTGGTAGTCGAGCTTCGGAACGGCGATCCACGAGAAGGTCGCGCCGAGCGCGAACGTTTCGCTCGGGCGATAGGCGGCGCTCGCCGAGTAGCTCAGGATGATCGCCTCGCGGCTGACCATCATGTAGCGCTGCCCACCGTCGACGGGAAACTGCTGCCGGCCGATCCCGGGCGGGGCGAAGATGGCCAGCGCGAACGCCCAGTCCTCGAGCCCGAGGTTCGTGACCGCTCCGATGAACGGATCGAGGGCTTGCCAGGGGACCTCGTTCTTCACGGTGGCGAAGCCGACGGACGGCGCGACGCCGCCCACCGCCTTCCCCCAGTCGAGCGTGGGCGCCCGCGTGAAGAAGTGCGCGTTGTACGAGAAGCGGTTGCTCGCCTGCAGGGTCGTGCCCTCGAGCAGGGCGAGCCCAGCCGGATTGAGGGTCACCGCGGAGACGTCGTCGGCGCGCGCCGTGAACGCACCGCCGCGGCCCGCCGCGCGCGCGCCTTTGTGACCCGAGAAATACCCGCCTCCCGCGAAGGCCGGTGCAGCGAGCGTCGCCGCGGCGAGGAGGCACCCAAGGCCGAATCTGTACTTCACGGACGCTTATCCAATCGGCTCGATCACGACCACGATGAGCGGCTGCGGGTTTTTGCAGTTGTCGCAGAGCGTGGCGAAGAGCCAGGTTCCGGGCTGCGTCGCGATGCTGAAATCCGTGAAGGCGGCGCCGGGCCCCGTCGCGGTCCGCTGCTGGAGCGAACGCAGATCGACGCTGGTCCCCCCCGAGACCGGCGCTTCGAAGAGCAGGGCGCCCGGCAGCGCCTTCGGCGACGACGGATCCGCGAGGAGCTCGATGTCGAAGAAGGATTGCTCGAGCTGAGCTGGGGTCATGCCCGGATAGAAGGCGAGGAAGGCACTGCTGACGAAGCTCGGCACGAACTCGAGGAGCTGCCCGTCTTTCGTGAGACCGGAGTAGTCGAGGGCCACCGGCCCTTGGCGCGGCACCTTGACGGTCTGCCGCGAGGCGATCTGCGCGGTGAAGCTGAGCTGCCCACACCCCGAGGGCGCCGAGAGCATCGTCGTGGTGGCGCCGGCCTTCGGCTCGAAGAACATGAAATTGCGGACACCTTTCGCGAGGCGTCCCTCCGCGAATGCGAAGAAGAAGGTGCTGTTCGGGTCTTCCACGAAGTTCGCCGCGATGTCGAACCCGGGGCCACCGAACGCCGAGAGCGGCGTGCAGGTGGCGCCGTTGGTCGGGAACTCGGCGAACGGGAGTGTGATGGGGAGTGTATCGGTCAGGATTTGGGAAGCGACCGTCTGAGCGTCGCCCGGCGCTTTGACCAACATCACGTACTGAACGTCCGTCGCCGGCGCTAGGTCGTGGCATTGGATGTCTTGCGTCGCCGCGTCCCAACAGAGCTGCATGTTCGCGTAGTCGGTCGAAACCTGCGGCACGGTGGCGACGTTGAGGCTGCTCTGCGAGGTGTAGTTGTTCGCATCCCCGATCGGGATGACCGCTGCCTGCGGTTCATCGCCATTGCCATCGCCATTGCCGCCACCGCCACACGCCGCGAGCCACGGTGCGACGCACATCGTCGCACACGCGAGAACGCGCGCGCCGCGCCGCGCGGCGGGGCGCGATGAGGGGAGGGCGGAGGGAGACCGGGTGCCGAAATTCATGCCGGGAGTAGACCCCGAAGTGCGCCTGGTGACCAGCCGGTTTCGCTCGGACCCCGTTGCAACTTCGCCCAGGAGCGGCCGGCGCCTTCCGTGACCTCCGGACACCGGTCGGCCGCACTGCGACCTCTCGCAAAAGGGAGATCTGTACCCGCACGCGGCATGGCCATGCACCGCGCGCGCGTGCTCACGCTCCGGGTCGTGTGCGGCACGGCGACGGAGACAGCGGTGCGCTCGCGTTCACGTCTCGTTCTCGACGAAACCTTTCGACCCCAAAGCTCCTCCGTTGCACGAGCGCCTGCGCTTTCGTTTTCGGTCTGGAGATCTTGCCGCAGGGCGGCGTATCCCCAGCGCATCGCGAGTGAGATGTATGCGACGAACGCCGTGGTTGCACCGTGGTGAGACTTTTACAGGTCGTCTCGGAGTGGCACGTTTGCGGTCGGAGCGTGCAGCGATATGATCGATGGACGGCCCCGCGTTGCAGACGCACTCACGACCCCAATGAACGGCCGAGCGTGAACGGAGACCCTCTGTGAGCCTACCGGAACTGTACCTATCGAAGCCGGGTGTCGCGTTCCCGGCCACGCGCGTGGACAATGCGGAGATCATTCGGCGGGTGCGGGAGCAATACCGGGGAGCGGAATCCGATTGGCCGGCGATCGAGTCGGGGATCGAGCACGTGTTCGGGTTGTGCAAGACCCGGGAGCGGTACCTCGAGTCCGACCCCAAGGCGCGCATCGCCGATCAGGCGGTGAGGGCGGCGAACCATTGTCTCGAGCAGAACGGCGCCTCGCTCGACGAGGTGGACCTGATCATCAACGGCAGCATCGCGCGCCAGTATTTCGAGCCGGCGACGGCAATGGAAATTTCGGCCAAGCTCGGTCTGAAGCGCTGCCACGCCTTCGACGTCACCGCCGCCTGCGTGAGCCACCTCGAGGCGCTGCAGGTGGCCGTCGCCTACCTCGCGCTCCGCAAGGACTACCGGACTGCTCTGGTCGTCACCTCCGAGCTCACGGGCCGGTTCCTCAGCTACGACATCCAGAGCGTGAAGGACCTCTACACGAAGTCGGCGGGCCTCACGATTGGGAACGCAGCCGCCTGTTTCTTGCTTCGATCGAAGCCGTGGCCGAACGGCAGCCTGCGTCTCCGCGGGATCGACACGTACACGGCGCCCGGCCACTGGGAGCTCTGCCAGGTGCCGATCGATGGCACCTTCGTCTCCGCGTCCGTCGAGCTGATGCGGCTCGGCAAGCTCATTCCGCCGTGGCTTACGAGCAAGCTCGCCTCGCTCGGCTGGGAGCCGACGGACGTCTCGCGCTACGTGTTTCACCAGCCGAGCGAAATCATGGTGCGCAAGGTCCTCGAGGACATCGGGGTCGATCCGGCGCGCGGCGTGTACACCCACTCGGTGTATGGCAACACCGCGAGCGCGAGTATCGGCGTCACCCTGAACAAACTGCTCGAAGAGCACACGCCGAGCCCGGGAGACAAGATCGTCCTCGGCAGCGCCGCCGCGGGCTATTCGATGGTTTTCGCGGCGGGCGAATGGGTGCCGGCTCAGTGAGGCGCTGAGCCGTCGCGCGCCACTGCTCGACGGGCGAGCGGCACGAGCTTCGGGCGCGCGGTGCGTACGGAGCGTCGCGCCGTCGTCTCGCGATGAGAGCATCGACGAATCGCCACTCGAGCGCTTTCGTTTCCGCTCTCGCTTCCGCGTCGATGCTTTGCTAATGACAGCTCGTCTCCGATGAGCCCGAGTACCCGTTTATTTTCGTTTCTCCGCCACGGGCATCGACTTGGAGTCGTGCTCTCCTGTCTCGCTTTCGGGCTCGTCGTTGCGTCGGCTCCCGATGCCAGCGCGGCGAAGAAGCGCAAGCCCGCCGCTGCTGCGAAGAAGGCCGCCGAGGTCGAGGAGGAGGAGGAAGAGGAGGGCTTCGAAGAGCCAAGCCCCGCGGAAGCCGACAGCGAAGACGAGGTCTCCACGGACATCGAGACGTCCGCGGAGGCGAGCGCCGAGGCCGAGGTCGGCTCGGGCAGCGGCTTGTTCGAGTCGAGCCTCGCAGGCGGCGGCGACGAAGGCGGGGACGGGGACGCGCTGGACGGAGGGGCGAGCGGCTCGGATTTTCGCCTGGGCGGGTACGTCCGGGGCGACGTCTTCGCCGGCAAGCTGGTGGGGCTTCAGCGCGGCGAGATCAAGGCGGCGTACGGTGAGCTCGCGCTCAAGGCCACGCTCAAGAAAGGCGACGTCGCGGACGCCTACGCCGAGGCGCGGCTTCAGTACGGGCTCGAGACCGAGCGACGCGGGCTGCGCGTCGATTTGCGAGAGGCGTACGTCACGGCCTACCTCGGTCCCATCGACGTGCGCCTCGGCAAGCAGATCGTCGTGTGGGGGCGCGCGGACGCCTTCAATCCGACGAACAACATCACGCCCACCGATCTCCGCGTCCGTTCGCCGATCGAGGACGATCGCCGCCTGGGCAACGTCGGCGCGCGCGCGTTCTGGTACCTGCGCCCGTTCAAGCTCGAGGGCGTGTGGATGCCGCTCTACGAGCCGTCGGAGATCCCGCTCGCGCCGGGCCTGGTGCCGCCCTTCGTGCTCTTTGCTCCCCCCGATTACCCGGATGGGCGCCTCGACAAGGGTCTCGGGGCGGCGCGGCTCCACGTCGAGCTGCCAGCGTTCGAGGCGTCGGTTTCGTATCTGTACGGGTACGCGCCGATGCCGGGGTTCCGGCTACTGGGCTACGACCCGGGCAACTCGCCCGACGAGCTTCGGGTCGCCGTCGCGCGCGCGCCCTATCACCACCACGTCTTCGGATTCGACTTCGCGACGACGCTCTCGGACGTCATTGCGATCCGGGGCGAGGCCGCCTACCGGAATCCCGTCAATTACCAGGTACGCCGTTGGGCGCCGCGCCCGGACGTGCAGTACGCGCTCGGGCTCGACCGCACGTTCGGAGCGCTGAACGTGATCGTTCAGTACCTGGGGCGGTACACCCTGGATTGGCAGCGGGAAGGGAGTGTTTCGGAGTTTGGCCTCGACCATCCGCAGGTTCGGGAAAACTGGACGTACAACGTCGTGCAGTCGCAGCTCCCCGGCGTGATCGCCGGCGAAGTGGCCGCCCGCAACCAGATGCTCTTCGGGCAGCTCGAGCAAATCCAGCACATCGGCACGGCGCGCCTCGAGCTCTTGCTCGCGCACGACACGCTCTCGCTGTCGGTGCTCGGCATGGCCAACGTGACGACCAAGGAGTGGCTCGTCTTCCCGAAGATCGCCTACAACATGGCCGATGGCATGACGATCAGCCTCGGCGGCGAATACTACGCGGGCCCCGACGGCACGCTCTTCGGCGCGATCGACGAGTACCTGAGCGCGGGCTACGCGGAGTTCCGCGCGAGCTTCTGACGGCGCGAGCGCGCCCGGCTGTGCACCCGAATTCGTCGCCTCTGAAACTGTTCACCGCTGCGGCAGTGGCGTCGATTTCCCGTGCCCCGGGGTGGACTCCGTGCGGTTGCGTAGGTACGAACTCCCCCGACTTCGAGCGCGAACGACCTTGCCGGTCGCGCGGTCGGAGGGAAAATCGGTCGCACAGATGAAGCTCTCGAGGGCGGTCTGCGTCTAAGTGAGGCGAGCGCTCCCGAGCGAGGAGAAATCCTGATGAGACATCGACTGGCGCGAACTGCTGTTGCCCTGACGTTGGCCATGAGCCTGGGTGCTGCCGGGCTCCTCTCCGGGCCCTCCAGTGCCCAAGCGGCCCCCAATGCCCGCGAGATCATGGACAAGGTCGCCACCACGAGAAAGCTCGACGGCTCCGAGGCGGTCATCAAGATGACCATCTTCAACGAGAAGGGGCAGGCCCGTGAGCGCAAGATCACGATGGCGTCGAAGCTTTACGACGGTGGGAAAACCGAGAAGCGCATCTACCGCTTTCTCTCTCCCGCCGATGTGCAGGGCACGGGCGTGCTCGTGTTCGACCACGACAGCGCGGCGGACGACGTGTGGATCTATCTGCCGGCGCTGCGCAAGACCCGCCGCATCGTGAGCTCGCAGCGCTCGCAGAGCTTCATGGGCAGCGAGTTCTCCTACGGTGACCTCAACATCCCGGCCCTCGACGACTACGAGTACAAGGTGCTCAAGGAGGAGGCCGTCGATGGCGAGCAGTGCTGGGTCATCGACGTCATGCCCAAGAGCAAGGACATTGCCGAGGCCGAGGGCTACTCCAAGAAGACCTACTGGATCAGCAAGCAGAAGCACTCCCTGCGCAAGGGCGTCTTCTACGACCTCAAGGGCAAGCTCTTGAAGGAGCTCGTCGCCAAGGACATCAAGCTCCTCGACCCGAAGAAGAAGCGCTACCGCGCCATGCGCATGGAAATGGTGAACAAGCAGAACGGCCGTCGCTCGGTGTTCGAGTCCGAGAAGATGACCGTCGCTCCCGACACCAAGGACGAGTACTTCACGACTCGTTACCTCGAGCGAAACTGATTCGCTCACTCTGCGATACTCGGGCGAGCGCGCTCTTCCGCGCCGCCCGAGTTTGCATTTTGTTGCGTGTTCGAAGCGCCGGGCTCCCGCCGAAAGGCACGCAGGCGCGAGATAAGACGGCTTTCGGTTGCGCGATTTCCCCCTGAGGCTGACCCCCGGCTAGCCGAGCGGGGTGTCAAATCGCCGCGTGTGGGAGCAGCCTGCCGGGGTCGAGAAGAGGTGGCGAAGCGGTTGGGAGGGCGGTCGACGATGAGGGGTTGGCACGACGATGCGTCGAACCGAGCTCGACGGCGCGGACGCGGGCCGCGCGACGGCGTTCGCAGACGGGCGACGGCGCCGCAACGGTTTTCGATCCACGCGAGGGTACAGGTGCTGCTTTGACCACGAGCTTGCGTTTTGGGAGATCGCCGCGCTGGTGCTTGCCGGCGCTCGCGCTGACCGTTTCCGCCTGTGAGGGGTCGCACTTCGAGAGCAACGGAGTGAAGCTCGAGTGCGCGCCCTCGGACTCCGCGTTTCGCGATGCGGCGGAGTTGTTCGGGGTCGAAGGGGTGCCGCGCTTCGAGCTCGTGATGGAGGAGACGACGTACGAGGCGCATCAGCGCCGCGCGCTCGAGGAGGAGTACACGCCGGTGACGGCGTGTTACGACGGCGAGCGCATCGGCAGGATCGCGGTGCGCTTCAAGGGGCAGGTGGGCACGCTCCAGAACTGTTTTCAAGACGGCAGGCTCGTCTGCGACAAGCTCAGCATGCGCCTCAAGTTCGACGAGTACGACGAGAGTCTGCGCTTCTTCGGGCTGAAGCGCCTGAACCTCCACTCGATGAAAGGGGATCCGTCGGCGCTGCGCGAGCGGCTCGCCTACGACACGTATCGAGCGGTGGGGGTGGAGGCTCCGCGGAGCGCGTGGGCGGAGGTCGTCGTCGATGGCTCGTCCCGGGGGCTCTTCTCGATGGTCGAGCAGATCGACGGGCGATTCACCGAGTCGCGCTGGCCGGACGACGGCGACGGCGATCTCTACAAGGAGGCGTGGCCCGCCTCGACCGACGCGGAGTTTTATCGAGAGCACCTCGAGAACAACGAGGAGACGGCGGATCCGGCGCCGCTCGTGGATTTCGCCCAGCGCCTCGCCGAGACGCCCGCGGAGCAACGCCTGGAGTTTCTCGCGGAGCGCCTCGACGTCGATCACTGGCTCCGCTACCTCGCCGTCGACGACGCGCTCGCGAACTGGGACGGCGCGACGACCTTCTACGTCGACAAGGGTGGGAACAATCACAACTTCTTCCTGTACGTGAAGGGCCAAGAGCTCGGCGCGGACGCGACGACCCTGCATCTCATCCCCTGGGACATGGACGGGGCGTTTCAGCTCGAGAATTGGATGGCCGGCGCGCCACACTGGCGGGAACCGATGCCGCATTGTCCGCGGGTCCACCTCGCGACGATCGCGCCGGGCTGTGATCCCATCTTGGCGGCGCTCGCCCAGGACGAGGCGGGCTACCGCGCGGCGGTCGACGCGGTCCTCTCGGGTCCATTCGCGGAGGGCGTCCTCGAGGCGGCGATCGATCGACACGTGGAGCGGCTGCGCACCGCGATCGCAGCCGATCCGTTCGGCCCGGACGTCGCGGAGTGGGAGGCGAGCGTGGAGCGCCTGCGTGCCGACTTGCCGGGGCTCCGCGAGCGCGTGTCGCGGCTCGTCGCGGGCTCGCTCGAGCGCGTCACCCTCTCGACCGATCGGCTCAACGACTTCACGCAATACGATGAGCTCGAGGTGCGCACCGGCATGTTCACCGCGGTCGCGCTCGGCGGGACGGCCCGCGCCGCGCTCTCACCGCCCGACTCGGAGCTCACCGGGGTGCGGTTCGAGTTCGCGATCCCGCGCACCGGGCAAGGTTGGGCGTACTCGATGCTTCCACTAAAGGACCCCGGCGCCGATGTTCGCGGCTTCACGGGGGTGCGCCTGAAAGTCCGTGGGCTTGGAGCCGAATTCGTTCAGATCCAACTCAATGGTGTGGAGATGCAGACCGACGGGCCGCGCTTCGCGTTCTGGCCCGAGCTCACGGAGACGGCGCAGACGGTCGAGCTCCCGTTCGCGGAAGCCGAGTGGAGCGGCGGTGACGGCGCGCCGGAGCTCGAAACGGTGCTGCAGCGCCTCGATAGCCTCGGTCTCTTCCTCTATACGGGCGAACGCAGCGCCACCGGCTTCGTGGAGATCGACGACGTCGAGTTCTACTGAGCCTGGCGCTCGAGTTTCCCGGTTGGGAAAGGCCCCGAGCCGCTCATCAGAAGACCAGCTTGCACTCCCACGTGCCTTCCGAGCAGGTGCAGTGTTGCGCCTGGAGGCGCGGCGGGGCGAACCCGGTTCCCGGTGCCGGATCCGCGGCGCGGGCGTCGTGCGACGGGAGCGGGCAAGCCGGATCGACCTTGAGACACTGGGTGGACGTCTGGACCGCACACAAGCAGTCCTCGGTGTCGTAGGTGCATGCGAGGTCCGCGTCGCCCTCGTCGCAGTCTTCACCATCCGGGTTGTGCTCGGGACACTGCGAGAGCGTTCCGCCGCACGCGGCCTCGCACTCTTCGAGCGTCTCGAAGTTGTTCTCGTTGCCTTGACACCCGCCGTACGAGAACGGGAGGCAACGCCCCGCGGACTCGCTGTAGGCGAAGCGCGGGATCGCGCCGTCGCACGGGCCGACGTCGATGGGCAGCGAGCACGCGGCGCCCGCTCCGCCCTCTCCGGTAGCGCCCGCGGCGCCTCCGGTGCTCGGCGCGGCGCCCGAGCCGCCGGTTCCTGGGGTGGCGCCCGAGCCGCCGGTTCCTGGGTTGGCGCCCGAACCGCCGGTTCCTGGGTTGGCGCCCGAGCCGCCGGTTCCGGGCTTGGCGCCCGAGCCACCCGTTCCTGGCGCGGCTCCCGACCCGCCAGTCCCCGGCGCAGCACCGGAGCCACCGCTTCCCGAGGCGCCGCCACACGTGGCTTCGCAGTCTTCGAGCGTCTCGAAGTTGTTCTCGTTACCCTCGCACCCGCCGTACGTGAACGGCACGCACTGGCCTTCGCTGGCGCTGAAGGCGAAGCGCGGAAACGCCGCCTCACACGGGCCCACGACGATGGGCAGCGAGCAAATGGCATCGCCGCCGCTCGTCGCGCCCGAGCCGCCGTTGTTCGCGCCACCGCTGCCCGTCGAGGTTCCTCCCGTTCCGGGGTTGGCGCCGCTGCCGCCGGTTCCCGCCTTGCTGGCGGAGCCCGTGCTTCCGCCGGTTTGAGTGGCGCCTCCGGTCGCTGCCGTTCCCGGCCCGTTGCCGCTCGGCGTCGCGAGGAGGTCGCCGTCGTCCCTCGATCCGCAGCTCATGGCCGCGAAGACGACCGCACCCATGAAGACTCGATTGCATAAGCCGCGAACGGGGAGCCCTGAAGTCATCGCCTCTCAATCCTTGTGTCGAGCCCGCGCCCGAGCAGGCATCGAGCTGTTCTGGGCATACAGCACACGTCGTGCCAGCAGCAGCGACGAGAAGATTCGCGAGGTTGGCGCGATGCCGATTCCGGCGCGTGGCACAGGCTGGCACAGTTGACGGTCCGAGCGCGCGCGCCCGCGATGTCCCGGAACGAGACGCCCACGCCGGGCACCTCCCGCGCCTCGACGAAAGGGCGCGTCGCTGCGAGCACCACGCGGGCGCGCCCGGCGCTGTTCGAGCCGCCTCAGCGGGGGATGCAGCGGAGCTCGAGGAGCTCCCAGACCAAGGTCGCGCTCGTGCGCGCTCCGGAGTCGCTCCACACGATGCCGTCCGGCCCGAGATAGTCGTCGTGGCCTTCGAACGCCGGGCGCAGATCCAGCCAGTGACACGCCACGGGGCTCCGTCCGCAGGCGTTGTGGAGGAGCGGTCGCAGCGTATCGAGGCCGTCCTTCAACGCCTGGTCGTTGCGCGGGTCCGAATAGGAGACGTACACGACGTGCTCGACGCCGTCGGCGGCCATGCGCGAGAAGAGCGTCTCGGCACCCCGCACTGCCGCGCGAACCTGCGGGCAATCGGGGGAGAGCGCGCCCGCGCACGGGTTCTGGAGCATGTCGGTGGCTCCGCCGTTCATGATCACCACGCGCGCGCTGCCCTCGGCGCGGCTCGTCGTGTACTGCGTCGAGATGCCAAAGGGCCCCTCGGCGAGGAACGACGTCAGCGCCGACGCGTAGCTCCGGTAGTGCTCACCCTCCGAGAGCGCGCCGCTCTCGAGCGCCGCCTGCTCGAGGTAGTCGGCGAACGGGCTCAGCTCGATGAGCGAGTCGCCGAGGATGACGAGCTCGCTCGCCGCGATCTCCGCTGGCTCGCAGGGCGGAGGCGTCGAGGAATCCAGGGTGGGGGGCGAATCGGCATGCCGGCAGGACCCCGCTTCGCAACGAGCGGCATCTCCCAAAGAAGCGCAGTCGGCATCCACGAGGCAGGTGACCTCGCAGTACGCCGTCTCCTCGGCGGCGGCGCACCGCCCGCTCGCGACGCGCGGCTCGAGCGCGACGCACTCGGCCTCTGCGGCCAGCGCAGTGCACGCTTCTGCCTGCGAGCACGGCCGCGTGCAGACGCCGCAGGCGCAGGTCAGGCCTTCGGCACAGCTCTGCCCGCAGCCTCGGAGAAAATGCGTCTCGCTGCCGCCGTCGGCGCTGACGTCGCCGCCGTTGCAGGAGAGGCCGAGGACTCCGCACGAGAGCGCGAGGAGCCACGCCCACGCAGCGCTCGGCTCATGGCTTCTCATCGGGGGCTGGACCTTCCTGAGCGATCACGCATTGTCCGACGTAGAGGAGCACGCGATTGTGAGTCGGCGGCGTAGGGTGAGCGGCGTTGTGCTCCTCGATCCGTCGCCGGAGCTCCCCGAGCGCGGCGCGCATTCGCGCGAGCGTTCCGTACGCTTCCTCCTCGTGCGGATGGCCGGGCCACACCTCCAGGGTATACGTGCTCCCGCCGATGCGATCGGCGAGATGGGGAGACGACCGCACCTCGCGGAGCCTGCCGGTGATGGTGTTGACCATGGCCTTGAAGTGGTCGAACACCGCCGCTTCCCACCCGGAGGGCGAGCCCAACGGGAGGAAGAGCGTGCTCGCACGGTAGCACGCGTCCGCTTCGGAGTACTCCACGCGCCCCGCGGACACGAGGCGCTCGAGCGCGGCCTCGAGCTCGGCGTGATCGGGGTGCTGCTCGGCGAGCGCCTGGAGCGTGAGCGGGCCCTCGCGGTAGATGAGCGCCCAGAGCAGCTCGTCGAGCCCCTCCGTGCGGCGTGCGCGGCGCAGCTCGGCGAGCTGCTCCTCCGACGTCGGGCGATACTCGATGGCCGGCCCGGTCCCTGACACGCTGAGCAACCCGCTCTCGCACAAATCGTAGAGAACGCTCCGAACCTGCGCCTCGTCGTCGCGCGCGAAATGGAGCAGCACCTCGGCGCGCGTCGCGACGCCCCGGCTCTCGACGTAGTCGAACACCGCCACCCAGAGCGAGCGCCCTCGATCCGTCGTGCTCTCCGTCAACCGCTGGATCTTGCGCTGGTAGGTGCGAAGACCCATCCCGAACATGTCCGCGCTCACCTTCCGGCTGACGCCCTGTCGCTCGAGCTCGCGGACCAGGTCGAGGAAGACTTGAGTCGCCACCTGGGCCAGCGGCGCGCGCGTGCCTCCCGCCGTCGCCAGTTGACCGATCAGAATCGTCGTTTGGCGAACGATGGCATGGATCAGAAGCTCGATCGTCATCGGTTCGCGCCGGGTGGACGCGGCTCCGGCCACGCTTTCCTGACACGCGTGGCCCGAGGGAGCGACCGGTTTGTGGCCTTCCCCGACGCGGCGACGAGAGGCGGGGTCAGTGCAAGTATGGCGCGATCGCCTCGTACCAAACGCCCGCCATGCGCGCGTAGCCCGCCTGGTTCGGGTGGACGCCGTCGCCGAGCTCGGACGTCGGGAAGCCCTCGAATTGATCGACGAGGAGGATGTGCTTGCCCGCCTTCGCGCGCTCCTCGATCAGCGGCGGGATGGCGGAGTTGTATGCCGATACCGCGTTTTGCGACTGCGGGAACGGGATGATCGTCGACACCACGAGCAACGCATCCGGAAGCTCGTCGAGGATCTGATCGATGAGCCCGCCGAGCCGATCCGGGGCGCCGTTCGGGTTGCGATACATGTCGTTCGTGCCGATGTGCAACAGCACGATGTGCGGCTCGGGGTCGAGCGCCGGGCTCGGCACGATGCCGTCGATCTGCTCGATGGTCCAACCGCTGTGGCCTTCGTGCGCTCTCGGGAAGGGGAGGCCCGCCACCATGTTCGGGCCGTTCATGGAGCCGCCGACGAAGGTGATGTTCTTGCCGTCGGCGACGGCCTTCGCGAACAGCTCGACGCGGTAGCCGCCAGAGAAGCCGATGCCGTCCGTGATCGAGTCGCCGAGCGGGAGGATCTTGCAGGGGTCGACGGCCGGGCACGGATCGAATCCGGCCGCACCGCCGCTCGGGCCACCCGCAACTCCGCCGCTTCCACCGCTTCCACCGTCGCCACCGCTTCCGCCTGGCGTCGAGGGACCGCCCGCGCTCG
>Ga0079224_100002619_pt1 | contig 22048 bp, 15 predicted proteins | sample Stecom2015_FD_80414 | JGI IMG/M metagenome (GOLD analysis project Ga0079224, IMG submission 80414) | Agricultural soil microbial communities from Utah to study Nitrogen management - Steer compost 2015 | ecosystem: Environmental > Terrestrial > Soil > Agricultural land | place: USA: Utah...
CGATACCAACCAATGCATCTCGTCCATAGTGCAATTCGGGATAGATGATGCCACCATTCCCTTCACCTCCTATGATGGCATTGGTGCTCTTCATTAACTCAACGACATTGACTTCGCCAACAGCACTGGCCTGATAGTTGCCACCATGTTTTTCGGTGACATCTCTTAAAGCCCTTGTGGAGCTCATATTGCTTACCGTATTGCCAGGTGTTTTGCCCAATACATAATCGGCACAGGCGACCAGCGTATATTCTTCACCAAACATCTCCCCTTTTTCATCTATAAACGCCAATCTGTCCACATCGGGATCTACCACAATTCCCAAGTCGGCATTTTCCTTGATAACGGCTTGCGACAAATCTGTCAAATGTTCCTTCAAAGGTTCTGGATTGTGCGGAAAATTACCATTGGGTTCACAATATAATTTTATCGTATGCACACCCAATCTCTCCAACAACAGCGGAATGGCAATTCCCCCGGTTGAATTCACGCCATCGACCACTATTTTAAAATTGGCGGCGTCAATGGCATTTTTATTCACAAGAGACATTTTCAGCACTTCATCAATATGCATATCAATATACGCATCGTTTTTCGTGATTTTCCCAAGATTATCCACATCTGAAAAGTCCATTTGCCCACTTTCTGCTATTTTCAAAATCTTTGCGCCTTCTTCACCATTCAAAAACTCGCCTTTTGCATTCAACAATTTTAAGGCATTCCATTGTTTTGGATTGTGACTTGCGGTGAGAATGATTCCGCCATCGGCATGTTCCATCGGCACGGCGATTTCAACAGTGGGCGTTGTGGACAAGCCCAAATCGATAACATGTATGCCAAGGCCCACGAGCGTGTTCATGACTAAATTCTGAATCATTTCTCCAGAGATACGTGCATCGCGTCCTACCACCACGCGATAGTGATCTTTGTTGCGATGTTGCTTTATCCACACGCCATAGGCCGATGCAAATTTTACTGCATCAATAGGGGTTAAATTGTCACCTTCCCGTCCTCCAATGGTACCTCGTATTCCTGAAATTGATTTGATTAGTGTCATTTATCTAAATTTGTTTTTAAGTTTTAAAAAATAAGTTTCAAAATATTTATATGAAATATGTGCCAATGATATGGTCAATACAAAAGTCAAAATATAAATCAAAAGAATCAGCATGGAATCGCTAAAAATGTTCATTCCTTGAAGTTTTAGCCCAATAAAAACAACTGCATTCATGGCAATAACGTGGTACATATAAATGCCATAAGAGATATGTCCTAAATGATTGAGCAAGCGGAAGTGAACTTCTTTTTTCCGATTATTATGGGCCAATGTATGAATGAACATACCAAAAAGCAGCATGGTGAAAAGATTGTAAAGCCAAACTTGTTCAAACTGAAATAAGTCAGTAAAAAAATAGAGCAAGGTCGCCACCACAATTAAAATTGGAATGACAAAGGTTTTCATTAAAAATCCAAGCAATTGTTTTTCTTCAAGAATCGCCACGATACCACCAAAAAACAAGAAAAAATAAACAAACCAAAATTCTCTCAACCATGAGAAAGCATCAAGATGAAAAAGGACAAAGTACAAAATCAATAATGATGATAAAACCCGCAAAATCCAATTTTTGGATAGAATAAAAAGCAAAGGGGCAATCATCAGATAAAATTGTTCTTCAATGCCAATAGACCATAAAACCTCCAGAATTCCACCTGGCGCATATAGCTTTGCAAATACATTTGGAAGGAAAAACACGGTGAGCAAAATGCCTTCTGACAATTCATATTTGATTTCAAAAGGAATTCCCAAATAAGGCAAAATCACGTTGTAAAAAATGAAACCAAACACAACAATCAAATAATACAAAGGGAGAATCCTCAGGACGCGACGCATATAAAATTTACGAATTGAGAACCGATCATCCAATTTATGTCTATAAATCAGGCGAATAATCAAAAATCCGCTCAAAACAAAAAACATATAGACTGCCTCGGTGCCCCTGTTTAAAATAGGAACAATAGGCATGCTTGGAAGGCCTTGGTTATAAGATAGTTGTGGCAAATGAAACAAAATCACCAAAGAGGCCAGAAAAAAACGCAATGGGTCTAAATTCGGTAATCGATCCAATAGATACTTTTTAAAGGCTAAAAATACATATATTTATTGAATGAATTTTTTGGCACATATCTATCTTTCCGGCGATGATGAACTGATAACTATTGGAAATTTTATTGCCGATGGGATACGCGGAAGGCAATACAAAAAATTCCCGATTACCATTCAAAAGGGCATTTTGCTCCATCGACATATTGACACTTTCACGGATTCGCATCCTATTGTAAGGCAGAGCACCAAACGGTTGCACAAAAATTACAGCCATTATAGCGGCGTGATTGTTGATATCCTGTATGATCATTTTTTGGCGAAAAATTGGCCGCGGTATTCCAATGTGGGTTTAGACGTATATGTTCAAAATTTTTATCAAAGTCTGGAAATGCATTTTGATCTTTTACCAGTTAGAACTCAAAAAATGATACCTTATATGAAGGCCGACAATTGGTTGCTCAACTATGCCAATATTGAAGGGATACAGAACGTATTGAATGGTATGAACCGACGCACCAAAAACATTTCCGGGATGGATAAAGCAACTATGGAACTCAAACAATTTTATGCCGAATTTGAAATGGAATTCTCCGAATTTTTTGAAGAACTGAGAACTTATTCAAAATTGAAACTTGTAGAAATAGAAACAGAGTTCAAGTTGTAAAGTGAAAATATCATGGGCATTAAACCAAAAAAAATCATAAAAATCGTTGCGGGAATTATTATCTTTTTGACACTTCCCACGCTGCTGCTTTTCGGATTTGTATATTTCAAATACGATGAAGACCTCCCAACGGGCAAAAAAGGCGCACCAGCCGAACAACTGGCTTTAAAGATGTGGGAGGCGTTGGATTATGATTCCTATCAGAACACCTCATACATTGAATGGACTTTCAAGAAAAGGCATCATTTTAAATGGGATAAAAATGAACAGTCCTGCGAAGTGTTTTGGAAAGACTACAAAATCAACCTGGACCTACATTCGCCCCAAAAGAGCAAAGCGTATAAACAAGAGATTGAAATCTTTGGCGATCCATCCAAAAAGCTTATTGAAAAAGCCATCAAATTGTTCAACAATGATTCATTTTGGCTCGTTGCTCCCTATAAAATATTTGATGAAGGAACCGAGCGCCGTTTGGTGAGTTTGGAAAATGGCAAAAAGGCATTGTTGGTCACTTATACCTCAGGCGGCACCACTCCGGGCGATTCGTATCTGTGGCATTTGGATAATAATGGCAAACCAACAAGTTTTCAGATGTGGGTAAACATTCTACCCATTAATGGATTGGAGGCCACGTGGTCAGATTGGAAAACTACCGAAAGTGGCGCACAGCTTCCAACGTTTCATAAGTTTTTGGTTTTTGAATTGGAAATAACGGATATCAAAACCACGATCTTATGAAAGGTTAGCTATGGTCACAAATAGGTTTTGACAATTACGCTTCTCAAATTTTATTGAAATGGTTCGCAACCATCATTCCAATGGAAATAAATCTATTCCATTTTCCTGCCTTACCTTCCTAAATTGCGAAAGGTATAAAGGCTCACACTACCTTTTTTGCTACATAATCCGTACCTTTGCATCTTTGAAATTTTATGAACCAATTTGACGATTCCATAGAGGTTAAAGGTGCCAGGGTACACAACCTTAAAAATATAGATGTGACTATTCCACGAGAAAAACTTGTAGTCATTACAGGGCTTTCCGGCAGTGGCAAATCATCCTTGGCATTTGATACCATTTATGCCGAAGGGCAACGTCGCTACATTGAAACTTTTTCTGCGTATGCACGACAGTTTCTAGGCGGGCTGGAACGTCCTGATGTGGATAAAATAGATGGGCTATCTCCCGTGATTGCGATTGAACAAAAAACCACCAGTAAATCACCTCGCTCAACGGTAGGCACCATTACAGAAATTTATGATTTCCTACGCCTTCTATATGCCCGGGCAAGCGATGCTTTCAGTTACAACACAGGCGAAAAGATGGTAAGCTATAGTGATGAACAAATTAAAACGCTCATCAATGAAAGTTTCCATGGCAAACGTATCAACATTTTGGCGCCGGTGGTACGCTCCCGAAAAGGACATTATCGTGAATTGTTTGAGCATATCGGGAAGCAGGGTTTTTTAAAAGTGAGGACAGACGGAGAAGTACATGACCTGGTTAAAGGCATGAAACTGGATCGATACAAAACCCACGATATTGAGATTGTAATTGATCGGTTGAAAATTGATGATAGCGCAGATAACGACAAACGATTGACAGAATCCATCAACACGGCGATGTATCACGGAGATGATGTACTGATGGTGTTGGACCAGGACACGAATGAGGTTCGTTATTTCAGCCGGAATTTGATGTGTCCCTCCACTGGGGTTTCCTATCCAAATCCAGAGCCAAATAATTTTTCATTCAATTCACCAAAAGGGGCATGTCCAAAATGCAATGGCATCGGGCGTCTATATCAAGTGAATGAAAAAAAAATCATTCCGAATGAAAACCTCTCCATAAAAGCAGGCGCATTGGTCCCACATGGCCCTTACAAAAACAGTTGGATTTTCAAACAGTTTGAAACCATTGCGCAACGCTACAATTTTGAATTGACAGATCCTTACAAGAAAATACCCGATGAAGCAAAAAAAATGATTCTTTATGGGGGCAATGAAAAATTTACCATCGAAAGCAAAACGCTTGGCGTCACCCGGGAATATAAAATAGAATTTGAAGGTGTGGCCAAATTCATTGAAAACCAGTTCATCAATTCAGATTCGGCATCTCTGACCCGTTGGGCCAAAGAATATATGGACAAAGTCGAATGTGATGAATGCCAAGGTGCTCGTTTACGACACGAATCACTCTATTTCAAAGTAAATGGTCAGAATATTGCCGAATTGGCAAATAAGGATATTTCCGATTTAGCGGAATGGTTCAACAATCTATCACAAAATCTGTCAGAAAAACAACTTCAGATTTCCGAAGAAATCATTAAGGAAATTAGAACACGTCTTCAATTTTTGTTGGATGTAGGCTTGGATTATCTGTCTTTGAATCGCAGTTCCAAATCTCTTTCTGGCGGTGAGGCACAGCGCATCCGGTTGGCAACCCAGATTGGTTCGCAATTGGTCGGTGTACTTTATATTTTGGATGAACCTAGTATTGGATTACATCAGCGTGATAATGAGAAATTGATAAAATCGTTAGTGTCACTTCGTGATATTGGAAACTCCATAATTGTTGTTGAACATGATAAAGACATGATTATAAGTGCTGATTATGTTATTGACATTGGTCCAAAAGCAGGGAAACACGGTGGTGAAATCATCAGTATTGGCACGCCAGAAGAACTCATGACCCATCACACACTCACGGCAGATTATTTGAATGGCACAAAAGAAATCAAAGTGCCAAAAAAACGGCGTGAGGGCAATGGCAAGTTTATCGAACTGAAGGGCTGTACTGGTAATAACCTGAGGAATGTTTCGGTAAAATTCCCATTGGGAAAAATGATCGGTGTGACAGGCGTTTCTGGCAGTGGGAAATCTACATTAATAAATGAAACGCTATATCCAATTATGAATGCCCATTATTTTAATGGCGTCAAAAAACCAATGCCATATAAGAGCATTTCAGGATTGGAACATATCGATAAGGTAATTGATATCAACCAATCACCTATTGGACGGACTCCGCGTAGCAACCCTGCCACTTACACCAAGACTTTTGACGAAATTCGCGGTCTCTTTGCCAAAATCCCAGAAGCAATGATTCGGGGCTACAAACCCGGACGATTTAGTTTTAATGTGGCTGGAGGTCGCTGTGAAACCTGTCAAGGAGGTGGGCTGCGGGTGATCGAAATGAATTTTCTTCCTGATGTCTATGTGGAATGCGAAACCTGCCAGGGCAAACGTTTCAACAGAGAGACTTTGGAGATTCGTTACAAAGGGAAATCCATCAGCGATGTTTTAGACATGACCATGAACGAAGCGGTTGAATTTTTTGAACACATCCCTAAAATCCACAAAAAACTAAAGACCATTCAGGATGTTGGATTAGGCTATATCACTTTGGGGCAACAAAGCACAACTCTTTCCGGAGGCGAGGCGCAGCGCATAAAATTGGCAACCGAATTGAGCAAACGCGATACAGGCAATACTTTTTACATTCTTGATGAACCAACAACAGGCTTGCATTTTGAAGATATACGGGTGTTGATGAATGTGCTCAACAAATTGGTCAACAAAGGAAACACGATTCTCATTATTGAACATAACATGGACGTCATCAAAACAATGGACCATATAATCGACGTGGGTTATGAAGGCGGAAAAGGTGGCGGACAGATCATCGCGAAGGGAACGCCCGAGGAAGTTGCAAAACACAAAAAAAGCTACACGGCCAAGTTCCTCAAGAAAGAATTAAACATAGGTTGAAAACGTAAAGATCGCGTCTTGCTTAATTTACGGACAATTCAGTTTGTTAACATTTTATTCGGGATAGAGTTAATAATATTTTTAATTAAATTATAAAAGTATATCAAATAATGATTATTTTAGTGAAATAACTCTAAAACTAATTATTATGAGAGGTCTTCTTTGGTTAGTAGCCGTAATTTGTATCGTCGTGTGGCTTTTAGGTTTTCTTGGCGTAGTAGAAGGTTTGGGCACCAGTAGCTTAATCCATGTTCTATTGGTCATTGCCATTATTGCCATTCTTTACAACATCATTGCAGGACGACGACCGTTATAGGTTACCCAGCAAATAAAATTGAATAAATTTAGGTAGTCCCTTCTTGGGATTACCTTTTTCTGCTTTTATACAAAGGTTTCATTGATAAATATACGTTTTGTGCTATTTTCTTTTAAATTTGTCAGTTTGGAAGATTTTTTGCTTCCTCTGAATTTTTTCTTGAATAAAATTACAAAATAGTTCGAATGAGATTAGAAAAGCACAGCAAGGCATGGAATGAAGTCAAAACCAACGACTCTTGGGCGATCTTTAAAATTATGGGCGAATTTGTCAACGGTTATGAAAAGCTGAGCAAAATAGGTCCTTGTGTATCCATCTTCGGTTCTGCACGTACCAAGCCAGATCATAAATATTATAAATTAGCCGAGGAAGTTGCCAAAAAAATAGTGGAACATGGCTACGGGGACATTACGGGCGGCGGTCCTGGAATTATGGAAGCCGGAAATAAAGGCGCACACATAGCAGGCGGCACTTCTGTTGGGTTGAATATAGACCTTCCTTTTGAACAGCACGACAATCCCTACATCGACCCTGATAAAAGTCTTGATTTTGATTATTTTTTCGTCAGGAAGGTCATGTTTGTAAAATATTCGCAAGGATTTGTGGTCATGCCGGGAGGTTTTGGCACACTTGACGAATTATTTGAAGCAATCACTTTGATACAGACCAATAAAATAGAAAAATTTCCCATTATTCTTGTTGGAACCGATTTCTGGGAAGGCCTGTTGGACTGGGTCAAAAAGATTTTGTTGGATTCCTTTCTCAATATAAGTGCAAAGGATTTGGATTTGGTTCATTTGGTGGACACACCTGAGCAAGTCATCGAAATCTTGGATAGTTTTTACAAAGAATATGAGTTGAGCCCTAATTTTTAAAGTAAAAGGATGATTGTTAAACTGTACAATTTTAATCCACATCCGTTCGTTACAATAAAAAACCTGATGGTTCACCTATTCTATCCACCTTTAAATAATGATGACAATTTCGACATACCAAGAAAAAACCATCATAAAAAAACGCGATATATCTGATCAACCCTTATATCGATTTAGCTCATTTTAGTTTAAAACAAGTTGTGATAGCCCATTGAAACTACCGCTTTTTCAGATTTTGATTCTTTTATATTGCTCAGTCAGTTTTGGTCAAAACCAAATCAGTATCGATGCAAAGTTTGACATGCCCAATAAATTAGTGACCATTCAACAATCCATCAAATATCAAAACACGACACGCGATACGCTAAAATCCATTTACCTGAACGATTGGAACAACGCTTATTCTACAAAAAAAACACCGCTTGCCAGACGATTTACCGAAGAGTTCAGTACCAAGTTTCATTTTGCAAAAAGTGACGAGCGCGGTTTTACGGCCATCACCTCCATTGTGGACGAATCAAAAGGTCCGTTGATGTTTTCAAGGCTTAAAGAGCATCCGGATGTTTTAGAGGTGATATTGTCAAAACCTTTGCTGCCACAAGAGTCCTATTACATCGACCTGAGTTATACCTCCATGATTCCCGATGACGGTTTCACCAATTATGGCGTGACCCGCAGCGGAGAATTCAATCTGAAATATTGGTACATCACGCCTGCAGTCTATGATGGCGAGTGGCAATATTACAGCAACAAGAATTTGGATGACATGTACATTCCAACTGCCGATATTAGCCTAAAAGTTGAAATTCCGAGGAATTATGCCCTTTATTCCGAATTGGACAAACAAAGCATCGTTCAGAACGACAGCACACAAACATTGCTGCTCTACGGGAAAAATCGTGTAGATACCAAGTTGTTCCTTAACAAGTTTCCAAAGTTCAAATATACCCAAACGGACAAATTGACCTTGATCACGGATATTCAGGAAGATAACATCGAACCTACCGAAAAAGCATTGGTGAATGACAAAATCGTGCATTTTATAGACAAGCATCTTGGCGCATATCCCCATACATTTTTAATGGTCACCAATATTGAATATGGCAAAGACCAACTTTATGGCATCAATCAATTGCCAGGTTTTCTAAGGCCTTTTCCTGATAAACTTCAGTACGAACTCAAAATTTTAAAGACTGCCTTAAACAATTATCTCAACAATACCTTATTGCTCAATCCGAGAAAGGATTACTGGCTAAAAGATGGCATTCAAATATATTTTTTGATGAAATACGCTGAAGAGAATTATCCCGATCTAAAACTTTTTGGCACATTGTCAAAGGTATGGGGGCTTCGCTCATTTCATGCGGCCGATTTGAATTTCAATGAGCAATACAACATGTACTTCATGCAAATGGCAAGAACCAATCGCGATCAGCCGCTGTCCATGTCAAAAGATTCGCTTTTGAAATTCAATGCCAACATTGCGGGAAAATACAAAGCAGGAATCGGATTGAAATATCTTGATGATTACATAAATGCTGACATTTTAGAGTCCACCATTCACCAATATCTTGATGCTTCTAAACTGCAGATGACAACGTCTGAGGACTTTGAATCGATGCTAAAACAAAATACGAATAAAAATATTGAGTGGTTTTTTGAGGAATACATCAAAACACGAGAGAAAATTGATTTCAAAATAAAAGATGTCATAAAGACAAAGGATTCCATCACGTTGACCATTAAAAATAAAAGAGAAAATTCGATGCCTATTTCATTGTTCACGTTGAATAATGATTCCATTGTTTCAAAAATATGGATCGATAAAGTGGATGGAGAAAAAAGCCTTACCATCCCAAGAAATGACATCAACAAATTAGTTTTGAACTATGACAATTCCATTCCAGAATACAATTTAAGAGACAATTGGAAATCGTTAAAAGGATTTTTCTTCAATAACAAACCACTTCAGTTTAGGCTCATTAAGGATGTGGAAGACCCTAATTACAACCAAGTTTTTTTAATGCCACTGGTGGAATTCAATAATATTTATGACGGTGTGACATTGGGTGCGAAATTTTACAACCGAACGGTGTTGCGAAAAAACTTCAACTATAAATTTTCACCACAATACGCCACCAAATCCAGAACGTTCACCGGTTCGGCCACGATGTATTACACCCATAATCTGGAAGACCAAAATCTTTATGATATTTCCTACGGTTTAGGTATTGGCTATTCTTCTTTTGCCAAAAACGCTTTCGTAACAAAAATCACCCCCAACCTCACCTTTAAATTCCGGGATGATGATGATTTCAGGTCAAATCAACGAAGCCTTATTAATTTGAGATATGTGGATATTTCACGCACAGTTAAGGACAATCCGCTTGTCGTGATTACCGAACCTGATTATAGGGTCCTTAATTTAAGATATATCAATTCCAAGGATGGATTGATCAACTTTAATAATTGGTTTGCGGATTTCCAAGTGGCAAAAGGATTTAGCAAATTGTCCTTTAATTACGAATACAGAAATCTTTCTGAAAGCAACCGCCAATTCAACTTTCGGTTCTTCGCCGGAACATTTTTATACAACAATACCGATCCGAGTTCTGATTATTTCAGCTTTGCTTTGGATAGGCCAACAGATTATCTCTTTGATTACAACTACCTGGGGCGTTCAGAAGCCACTGGTATTTTCAGTCAACAAATTATCATAGCAGAAGGTGGTTTTAAATCCAAGTTAAATCCTGCCTTTGCCAACCAATGGATGACCACCATCAACACTAGTGCATCCATTTGGAAATACATAGAAGTCTATGGTGATCTTGGACTAGTTAAAAATCGATATGACGATGCCCAAGTGGTTTACGATTCTGGTATCCGCTTAAATCTCGTGACCGATTATTTCGAACTCTACTTTCCTGTATATTCTAACCTAGGATGGGAAATAGCTCAGCCAGACTATGACCAAAAAATCCGAATCAAATTCACTCTAGACCCACAGGCCTTGCTGGGACTGTTCAGAAGAAAGTGGTATTGATTTGCAGAAGGCTTTAATCTTTAGGTTATACTTTTAAAAAGAAAAATAATTCGTGTATTCGTGGCACAACCTTCATATTCGCGGCGGCGACCAATTACATAATTGCGTAACCAATTAAGATTAGTTAACTTTGCAACAATTCAAACATGACGATGTATGCGAACAGACCCGAACACTACGAAGGAGATGACTTTTGAGGATTTTCGATCAGAAATCCTACAGGATTATAGAATAGCCAGGACGAGCCGGGAATGTAGCCTATTGGGACGCCGGGAAGTATTAACGGGCAAGGCTAAGTTTGGCATCTTTGGGGACGGTAAGGAAGTTCCACAGTTGGCTTGGGCCAAAGTGTTCAAGAATGGGGATTTCCGTTCGGGTTATTACCGCGATCAAACATTCATGATGGCCATTGGCGCACTCACTGTGCAGCAATTCTTTGCTGGCCTATATGGTCATCCTGATTTGGAACACGACCCGATGTCCGCAGGACGGCAAATGGGCGGTCATTTTGGGACTCATAGTTTGGATGCAGATGGCAACTGGAAAAACCTCACCGAGCAGAAGAACTCCAGTGCCGACATCTCCCCTACTGCAGGGCAAATGCCTCGCTTACTAGGATTGGCCCAAGCCTCCAAAATCTATCGTCATGTAAAGGGCATCGACACCACCAATTTTTCTAAAAATGGAAATGAAGTAGCATGGGGAACCATTGGTAACGCCAGTACCAGTGAAGGTCTTTTCTTTGAGACCATCAACGCTGCGGGCGTGTTGCAGGTGCCTATGGTCATCAGCATTTGGGATGATGAATATGGCATTTCCGTACATGCCAGGCACCAAACCACAAAAGAAAATATTTCCGAGATACTCAAAGGGTTTCAACGCGATAACGAACAAAAAGGTTACGAAATCATCAAGGTCAAAGGTTGGGATTATCCTGAATTGATTGAAGCGTATCAAAAAGCATCCCATATTGCCCGTGAGGAACATGTTCCCGTGATGATTCACGTCGTGGAACTCACACAGCCCCAAGGCCACTCTACTTCAGGCTCTCATGAGCGCTATAAAAGTGAAGACCGTTTGGCTTGGGAAATGGAATACGATTGTATAGCACAGATGCGAAAATGGATGTTGGGCAACAACATCGCTTCCGAGGAAAAACTGGACGAGATGGACAAAGCCATCAAAAAAGAAGTCCGCGATGGCAAGAAAGCTGCTTGGGATGCCTTTGTATTGCCTTTGAAAAACGAACAAAAAGAGGCCGTCTCCATGATCAATGCCATGGCCGACGCTTCCATCAACAAAGTTTTTATCCAGAAACTGGCCAATGACCTTGCCGCTATCGGCGAGCCTATCCGCAAGGACATTCTTTCTGCAGCCCGTAAAACGTTGCGTTATGTGGTGGCAGAAAACAATCCGGCAAAGCAGGCACTTCTCAACTGGATCGATTCGTATATAGAAAATATACAACCTAAATACAGTTCGCACCTGTTCAGTCAGTCAAAACATGGTGCCTTACATATCAAGGAGGTCAGACCCACGTATGATAACGCTGCCGAAGAAGTAGATGGCCGCGTGGTAATACGGGACAACTTTGATGCCATCTTCAGCAAATACCCAGAAGCATTGGTGTTCGGTGAAGATGCTGGACACATTGGCGATGTCAACCAAGGGCTGGAAGGTTTACAAGAAAAATATGGTGAGCTTCGCATTGCTGATGCGGGCATCCGCGAAGCTACCATCTTAGGTCAAGGAATGGGAATGGCTATGCGAGGCTTAAAGCCCATTGCCGAAATACAATATTTGGACTACATATTATACGCCTTGCAAATTATGAGCGATGACCTTGCCACACTTCAGTACAGAACGCAAGGTCGCCAAAAAGCTCCCGTCATCATACGGACTCGCGGTCACAGACTTGAGGGTATATGGCACTCAGGTTCACAAATGGGCGGTGTTATCAATCTCGTAAGAGGCATTCACGTATTGGTGCCTCGAAATATGACCAAAGCGGCAGGATTCTACAATACTTTATTGGAAAGTGACGATCCCGCCATCATCGTGGAATGCTTGAACGGCTATCGCCTCAAAGAAAAGATGCCAACCAATCTTGGCGCATTCAAAACTCCTTTAGGCGTTGTCGAGACCATCAAGGAAGGGAATGACATTACCTTGGTAAGCTACGGCTCCACCTTACGTTTGGTGGAACAAGCCTCTAAAGAATTACAGGAAGTAGGTATTGATGCGGAAATCATCGACGTGCAGTCGTTGTTGCCATTTGATTTGAACCACGATATTGTAAAAAGCGTTGAAAAGACCAACCGTTTGATGGTGATTGATGAAGATGTGTCCGGCGGCGCATCGGCATTTATCCTGAATGAAATCATCAACACACAAAATGCCTATCAATATCTGGACAGCCAACCGCAAACCTTGACAGCCAAACCGCACAGACCGGCTTATGGTACCGATGGCGATTATTTCTCCAAACCCTCTGCGGAGGATATCTTTGAGGCCGTTTATGCCGTAATGCATGAAGTGAATCCGGCCGATTATCCGAAGTTGAGATGAAACTAATGGTCAGTGTGATTAATTGTTGTTGCCCTACTCACGGTTTTCTATTCTCTGGATGATTTCCTTATATATTTCATTCTGCTTGAGGTCGTTCAACATACTTTTTGCAAATTGCTGGAAACGCCAATTATGGTGAATCGTCGCATCATCAAGATTTTCGATCGACAATTCATCAAACCCATTGATAAGTTTCAGGTAGTTAAAAGCATTCATACGCAATCCAAAATTGTATTGAGAGCCTGTATATCCTTTCAATTCATCAAAAACAGCTTGTTTTTTTTTAGGCTGATATTCAATGGTGTTCAAATTTAAAGCCAACCAAAGCAATCGAACATTATAATCGTTGAAACCAAGAATGCTTTTTGTTTGCTCAAGGTATTTCACTCGTTCTTGGGGAAAATTGACCCATAAATTGTAAAGAGCGGCTTCCTTTGTGATATACGATTTGTCATGGAGAAGCGATTCGTAACTGATTTTTAACTCTAGTGGTATTTCCGTCAGGTTTAGGGCGAGGGCCTGTCGCACTTCCCTACTGTTGTTGAAATCTTCCTTTTTGATGCGATAGGATTCTTGAGATATGATTTTAACCTTTGCCTTGTCCGATATGTCAGAAACCAAATAATCCTGGCATTTTGAAGGATGGGTTTCGCAGCTTACATCCATATATTCTTGAAGAAATTCTGATTTTTTCAAACTTTTCACCATGGCATCTTGAGGCAATTCAACTGACTCCAACCATACACTTACAAATCCAGATAAATCTTGACCACTCGTTTTCTCTACTTCTCCTATAAAATCTGAAGTTTCCACATTCGCAAACTGATGTTTCAACAAGTAATTTTTTATCGCCGCTCTAAAAGCCTCTTCACCCACTTGTTCTTTCAGAATGTGCAAGGCCCAACACCCTTTTGATAAAAAGTCAAACTACTGGATTTTGGGTCTAAAAGCGATGTGCTTTCCCCCGCTTTTTCCTGCTCCAAAAGCTGCTGTGCGTATTCGTATAATTGCCAATAGTAGTAATTTTCACCAAAAATATCGCGCTCCGCCAGCAATGCAAAGTATGTTGCAAATCCTTCTTGAAGCCAATGATGTGTGCCACTAGTCGCCGTTACCAAATTTCCAAACCACTGGTGCGCCAACTCATGTGCGTTTACATTGACATAGTTACGGTCATTGAATCCAATGGAATCAGTCACAAGTGCATCTGAAAAAATTGTGAGGGTAGTATTCTCCATGCCGGAATAGAGAAAATCCTTCACAGGCACTTGCTTGTATATTTCCCATGGATAAGGCACGCCTATTTCTTCTTCCAGAAAATCAAACATCTGTTTGCTGTAGCGATAGGTTGGCTCGACCTTTAACGAATCTTGGGGATAGTAATAATAATCCAATGGAATGCCGCTTTTGGAGGTTTCAGTTTTTTTGTTGTATTTGCCAATGGCTAATGCTACGAGATAGCTGCTCATGGGTTTGTCCATATTGAAATGCCATGTTTTTGTGGAATCAAATTCTTCCACATTTACCAATTCTCCATTGGCAACAACCTCGAAACCTTTATCATAACTAACGGATAAGTCAAATTCGATTTTATCGTTCATATCATCCACACTAGGAAGCCAATTGCTGGTATATTTGCCTTGGCCTTGTGTCCAGATTTGCTTATAACCTTCATTGGAATCTATAAAATAAAGTGCTATTTTGGGCTGTGCTTTATACGAAAAAGAAATTTCATTATTTGCCGAAGGTTCAAACCTGTTTTTTATCCACAATTTTGAATTGTCATTTGAGAAAGTCATTGAATTCCCATTCAACTTGACTTCGGAAAATGCCATCCGTATCGCATCTAGATAGATAGAATCTGTTGGTTTTAAAACATCAAAAGTGTATGTCACTGTTCCCGACACAACTTTTGCGCCCGGAGTAATCACCACATCAACCTTACTTTTTTTAAAATCCACAGACTCCGTTTGCTGGGCGGAAACAATTCCAAAAAAAAATAAAAAAAATAAAGAGAAAATTTGGTTCATAGGTAGGCCTAAACAATGATTAGACCAAAATAAGAAAAAATTCAGGTTTCATCTTTGAAGTATAAGAATTATATTCGTCCTAATGAACGTCAACCTTCAAACACCCATCGATTATCTCAAAGGGGTCGGCCCAAATCGCGCTGATTTGCTCCGTAGTGAACTTGGCATCCATACCTATCAAGATTTAATCAATCTCTTTCCGAATCGCTACATTGACCGCACGCAGTATTACAAAATCAACCAGTTGCAGCGCAATAATGCCGATGTGCAGATTACTGGAGAAATTACAAGCCTAAAAGATATTGGCGAAGGGAGAGGCAAACGATTGGTTGCCACGTTTAAAGATGAAACCGGTTTTATGGAGTTGGTGTGGTTCCGAGGTCAAAAATGGATTCGGGAAAGCGTCAAACTTCATAAGCCCTATGTGATTTTCGGCAAAACCAATTGGTTCAATGGTGTGTTCAACATGCCACATCCCGATATGGAGTTGATGGAAGCGCATGAAAATAATCTACGTTCGGCCATGCAACCGATTTATCCTTCCACAGAAAAACTTTCCAATAAAGGAATCACAAATCGAGTTTTGTCCAAAATAATGCAGCAATTGTTTCTGGAAACCAAAGGTCGATTTGAAGAAACCTTGTCAGAACATTTGATCTCTGAACTCAAATTGATTTCGAAAAAAAAGGCACTTTTCAATATCCATTTTCCGGAGAATCAAGAACTGTTGGCGAAGGCACAATTTCGTTTAAAATTCGAAGAATTATTTTATATACAATTGCAACTCATCATCAAAAATCTAATCCATAAATCCAAAATCAAAGGGTTCAATTTTGAACATGTCGGAGATTACTTCAACAGATTTTTTAAGGAGCATTTACCGTTCGAATTGACGGAGGCACAAAAGCGTGTTTTGAAAGAAATCCGAGCCGATTTGGGAAGTAATGCACAGATGAATCGGTTATTGCAAGGAGACGTAGGTTCTGGGAAGACCATTGTGGCGCTCATGTCAATGTTAATCGCACTTGACAACGGTTTTCAAGCTTGTTTAATGGCTCCGACTGAAATTTTGTCAGTCCAACACTACAATGGATTACATCAGTTATGCAATAAATTGAATATCAGCATTAAACTGCTCACAGGCTCAACCAATACTTCAGAAAGAAAAAAGATTCACGAAATGCTCGAAAATGGTGAATTAAACATCCTCATTGGAACTCATGCCCTACTCGAAGACAAAGTGAAATTTAAAAATTTGGGGCTTGCCGTCATCGATGAACAACATCGTTTTGGAGTCGCTCAAAGAAGTAAATTGTGGCACAAGAATGAAACTCCTCCACATGTTTTAATCATGACCGCAACACCAATTCCGAGAACCTTGGCAATGTCCGTTTATGGGGATTTGGATATCTCAATTATTGATGAATTACCACCGGGTAGAAAGCACATCAAAACCGTTCATCGCTATGATAAAAATCGATTAAAAGTGTTTCGATTTATCAAGGATGAAATTGCAAAAGGAAGACAAATTTATATCGTTTATCCTTTGATTCAAGAAAGTGAAAAAATGGATTATAAAGATTTGATGGATGGCTATGAAAGCATCTCGAGAGAATTTCCTATGCCTCAATATCAAATTTCAATAGTTCATGGCCAGATGAAAGCTGCCGATAAGGATTACGAAATGCAACGCTTCATAAAACGAGAAACCCAAATTATGGTCGCTACCACCGTAATTGAGGTCGGCGTGAATGTTCCAAACGCATCTGTGATGATCATTGAAAGCGCCGAACGTTTTGGCCTGTCCCAGTTGCACCAGCTTCGCGGGCGCGTTGGCCGCGGTGCTGAGCAAAGTTACTGCATCCTCATGACTGGACACAAACTGAGTGAAGACAGCAAGACACGGCTCCAAACTTTGGTCAGAACGAACGATGGTTTCGAAATTGCTGAAGTCGATTTACGTTTACGTGGTCCCGGGGATTTGATGGGAACGCAACAAAGCGGTGTATTGAATCTAAAGATTGCTGATGTCATCAAAGACAAGGACATTTTGCAACATGCTCGATATTATGCAAAAGACATTTTAAAAAATGACCCTTCTTTATCACTACCAGAAAATCAGGTTTTGAGATATACCTATGGCCAATTGACGAAGTATAAGAACATTTGGAATTATATAAGTTGAATGCCGAAAAAATATCTGATGTTATTTGATGAGTTTATTTTTCTTATAAAAAAATAAATAAATCACCTATATTGTAACACTAATAATGCTATTTATTTATCCAAATCAACTTATTTAAAACTAACTTAGAATGAAAAAACATTTACTTTTATTTTTGATTGCATTTTTAAACCTTAATGCATATGCTCAAATTACTTTTGAAAAAGGATATTTCATCAACACAGCGAATAACAAGGTTGAATGCTTTATAAAAAACATGGACTGGAAAAACAATCCTACAGAAATAGAATACAAATTATCTTTGGAAGGTGAATCAGCTATTGGAACTATAAACAATATGATTGAGTTTGGAATCTACAATGACTCAAAATATATTAGAGAAGTTGCGCAAATCGAGAGGTCCAATGACAATTTAAAATATTTAGATGGAAACAAACAACCGAAATTTAGTGAAGAACAAGTTTTTTTAAAAATCCTAGTTGAAGGAAAAGCTACTCTTTACACATATTATGACAGCAACTTAAAACGTTATTTTTATAGTGTTGATAATTCCAAAATTGAACCCCTGGTATACAAAAGGTATATGGTCACCGAAAAAAAAATGGGCAAGAACAATCACTTTAGGCAGCAGTTATTCAATGATCTTCAATGTTCATCGTTTAAGAAAAATACTATTGCAAATTTAAACTATGAATTAAAACCACTTTCAAAATTATTTATTGAGTATAATCAATGTATGAATGCTGATTTTGAGAATTACGAACCAACATCCGATTACAATTTCTTAAACTTTACACTTCGCCCGCGCTTTAATAGTTCTGCATTGGCAATAGAAAATGTTGAAACCAACTTAAATTTTGATTTCGAAAATAAAAATAGCTTTGGTCTTGGCGTCGAAATTGAATATATATTCCCTTTTAATAAAAATAAATGGTCGATAGCTGTCGAGCCCACCTATCAGTCCTACAAGAACAGCAAAACAACTAGCGATTACAATATATCGGGAGGAGAATTAACCGCAAAAGTGGATTACAGCTCGATTGAAATTCCCATAACATTCAGGCATTATCTTTTTCTAAACAACAAATCAAAAATCTTTCTGAATGCATCCTATGTATTAACCACACAACCTGAATCAGCTATTAGGTTAATCAGGACAGACGGATCCACTTATGCTACCTATGATATTGAAAGTCAAAACACCTTTGCGTTTGGATTGGGTTATAATTTCAAAAATAAGTACAACTTAGAAATTAGGTATTTAAAAAAACGTAATATTTTAAATAGTTATTCTTATTTAAGAGCCGACTATCAAACTTTCTCGGTGATATTCGGCTATACAATATTTTAACAAATTCATGTGCAGTCATTTCAATTATATGTCAAATTCTATCAAAAATTAATGTAAATAGCCATATAATAATAACCTTCATTCGAGTCTAAACTACAATGGTTATTTTTTTCTAACTATCATTGTATAAAATAATAAAATGCTTCATCTAAAGTTAAAAACCGACCCTCGTTGGGCTAACATCGTTGGTCGAACATAGAAGAAATATTGACAGACCATGCTTGGTGCGAAAAAAGCTGCGACCAATGCGATTATCATTATCACTCTAAATTCCGAATATCCAGGTTTGGTAACTGATTTATTGGAGCTGGCAAAAGCAGAGTTGGAGCATTTTGCAATGGTTCACGACATCATCAAGAAACGAGGATTCAAGCGGGGACGTGAGCGCAAAGACAGCTACATCAACGAACTGTACAAATTCATGAATAAAGGAGGCACCAGACTTGAAAGTATGGTGGATCGTTTATTGTTTTCCGCCATGATAGAAGCCAGAAGCTGTGAGCGTTTTAAACTTCTTTCAAAGAAATTGGCGACCCAGAATTATCCCAATTCTATCATGATTTGATGGTAACTGAAGCTGGGCATTATACAAGTTTTATTGCCTTTGCGAGGAAATATGGAAAAGACATTGATGTCGATAAACGATGGAAAGCTCTCGTGGAGTTTGAAGGCGAATTGATAAAGCTACGGCACACATGAAAGCATTCATGGTTAAGGTAGTTTCTTATTCTTCCAAAAGTGTATTTACAAATTCTTTAAATTCTTTTTTAAACTCTACATATTTCTCACCAGTAGCCGGTCCATTAAAACCAGTATGAATTTTACGAACCTTCCCAGTTTTATCAATAAAAATCGAAGTTGGATATGACAACACATGATTCAACATTGGCAATTTTTCTTGTGCTTTTTGTTTGTCAGAAGTGCCAAATTGTGCCAATAGTATGGGATAATTGATGCCAACATCATCTTTCAATCGCTCAATGCTTTTAAATGCCGCCTCTTGTGTCTTGGCATACTCAAAGGCCAAGGCAACAAATTCAATATCCTTGTTTTGGTTTTCCTTATAAAATTCTGAATAATATTTACTTTCATCCAAACAGTTTGGGCACCAGCTTCCCATAATTTGGACGACCACCACTTTGTTTTTGAATTGGTCATCGTTTAAGGATACCATTTTTCCAGAAGCATCAGGAAATTTGAAATCAATCCTATCGTAACCATCCTTTAAAAAAGTCAGGTTATCGGATTCGGGCAATTCAAATGTGTCATTTCGTTTGGCAATAAATGGCTCATTAAAATGATTGCCTGAATAAAAAACACCCTGTATGGCATTGTTGGAAACAGTCGCAGTAAACAAATAAGCATGGGCACCATCAAATGCCGACAGTTTTAATTCGTCACCATCCATCACGCCTTGCAAATAGCGATAGTCACCGGTAGTGGTTCTAAAAGTTCCCGTCACTATATTCCCTTCTTGCTTGAAAATCCCTTTCGCAATGTATTCATCGCCTTTAACGCCCGGGCTAAATATCGCCTCCCAATTCCCGCTGACATTTGCCATTGGTTGTTGGTTTGGTTCATCAAAACGGGTCCTATTATTATGGATGGCCTTAAATGGAAGAACTCTATCCAGATTTTCCTTGATGAACTCGCCCTGCATCAGCGTATCGTTCATGGCCAAAGCAAAATAGCCCTCAAAAACAGGCATTTTTATGAACACTGAATCGTTTCGATATTCAATATCGTCCACCAAAATCACTTCTTCTGCGTTGAATATTTTCATGCTTTTTTTGCCTATAATCTCAAAATTGAACGGAAGCATTTCAGTTTCTGAAATTTTCAATTCACCTCTCCAAACCCCTTGTTTTATTGGCGTGACATTATAATTTGGATTACAGGAAATGACACCGAGACCTAAACAAAGAAATAACACTTTTTGCATAACGAATTGAAATTCTGATTGAACAGCCGAAATAACCACAAAATACTTACAAATAAAAATTATTTAGCATTTCTATTAGAATTTAGTATTAGTATCTTTGCTGCCTCTATAAAATCAAACAATGAAAATTTCATATAATTGGTTAAAACAGTTCGTAAACATTGAGTGGTCTGCGGATAGAACAGGCGAACTCCTCACTGATTTAGGACTTGAGGTGGAAGGCATAGAACCATATCAATCCGTTAAAGGAGGCTTGGAAGGCGTGGTTGTTGGCGAAGTTTTGACTTGCATACAGCACCCCAACGCAGATAGGCTGAAAATCACCACTGTTGATATTGGAACGGGCACCTCTTTACAGATTGTGTGTGGCGCACCCAATGTGGTCGCCGGCCAAAAAGTACCAATTGCAACTATTGGCACAACGCTTTATACAGAGGAAGGCGAAGCATGGACCATCAAAAAAGGAAAAATCAGGGGTGAGGAAAGCCAAGGTATGATTTGTGCGGAAGACGAACTGGGACTAGGGAAATCGCATGAGGGCATTTTGGTTTTGGATGCGGATCTAAAAGTTGGAACGTTGGTTTCTGATGTTTTTAAAGTTGAAAATGACAAGGTTTTCGAAATCGGCCTGACGCCAAATAGAGCGGACGCCATGAGCCATTTTGGAACCGCACGCGACCTTAAAGCTGGCTTGATTCAAAAGGATTTGAATGTGGAGTTGATAACACCATCCGTAAGCGCCTTCCATGTGGACAACCGAACCCTGAAAATTGATGTTGATGTTGTAGATAAAACACTGGCGCCCCGATATTGCGGAGTTACTATCTCTGGTCTCAAGGTTTCAGAATCACCAGCTTGGTTGCAGAACCGTCTCAAAGCTATTGGCCTCACACCAAAAAATAATGTTGTGGATGTCACCAACTACGTTTTACATGAGTTGGGACAGCCCTTACATGCTTTTGATACATCAAAAATCACCGGCAATAAAGTGATTGTAAAAACATTGCCAAAAGGAACTAAATTCACCACACTTGATGGGATTGTACGAGAATTGCACGAAGATGATTTAATGATTTGCAATGCCGAAAAACCAATGTGCATCGCTGGCGTTTTTGGCGGAATCGATTCGGGAGTGACAGAAAGTACAACGAGTATTTTCTTGGAAAGTGCCTATTTCAACCCGATAAGCATCCGAAAAAC
>Ga0079224_100002620_pt1 | contig 22047 bp, 20 predicted proteins | sample Stecom2015_FD_80414 | JGI IMG/M metagenome (GOLD analysis project Ga0079224, IMG submission 80414) | Agricultural soil microbial communities from Utah to study Nitrogen management - Steer compost 2015 | ecosystem: Environmental > Terrestrial > Soil > Agricultural land | place: USA: Utah...
CGGGACCAGTCCCGCATCTGCTCGACCGCGGCGATGAAGGCGCCGGGCTCGGCGGAGGTGCGGGCCAGCAGCTGCGCGGTGAGCTGGTCGGTGCCGGGCGCGCGGCCGAGGCCGAGATCGATCCGGTCGCCGTGGAACTGCACGAGGGTGCCGAACTGCTCGATCACCGCCAGCGGCGAGTGGTTCGGGAGCATGATCCCGCCGGAGCCGACGCGGATCCGCTGCGTCATCGAGGCGGCGCGGTCGATCAGCAGCGAGGTCGCCGAGGAGGCGAGGGAGTCGGTGTTGTGGTGCTCGGCGAACCAGTACCGCTCGTAGCCGAGCCGGTCCGCGGCCTGCGCGCCCTCCATCGAGGCGGCGATGGCGTCGCGGGTGCTCTGGCCGTCGGAGATGGAGACGAGATCGAGGATCGACAGGGGCACGTGAGGAGCGTTCATACTGCTCAGGCTATCGACGCGGGCGTGGGGCGGGGAGGGCGCAGGGTGAGAGGTTCTCGACCCCGTCGGCGGGAAGCTTCCGCACCCCGGATGCGTTCCCGGCGACATGAGGATCTCCCTGCTCGACCGCTCCCGCACGCGCGCCGGCCGCGACGAACAGGCCGCCCTCGCCGACAGCGTCCAGCGGGCAGTCGCCGCCGAGCAGCTCGGATACCACCGCTTCTGGGTCGCCGAGCACCACGCCGTGCCGGGCATCGCCAGCGGCGCCCCGGCCGTGCTGCTCGCCGCGATCGGGCAGCGCACCGCGCGGATCCGGCTCGGCTCCGGCGGGGTGATGCTGCCGAACCACCGCCCCCTCGTCGTCGCCGAGCAGTTCCTGATGCTCGAGGCGCTCACGCCGGGACGCATCGACCTCGGGCTCGGCCGCTCCCTCGGCTTCACCGCCCCGGTCCGCGAGGCGCTGGGACGCACCGAGGCGAGCACGGAGGACTTCGCGGCGGAGGTGGGGCAGGTGCGCGACCTGCTCGAGGGCACCGCGCCGCTCACCGCCCGGCCCGTCGCGACGGAGCCCCCGCCGATGCACCTGCTCGCCACCGGTGCCGGGCTCGGCATCGCCGCCCGGCTCGGCCTCGGCGTGGTGCTCGGCGGGCCCGTCCTGCGTGCCGACGACGTGGGCGAGCGCGTCGCCGCCTACCGGCGCGAGTTCCGCCCGCACCGCGGCAGCGTCCCGCACGTGATGGTCTCGATGGACCTGCTGGTGGCCGACACCGACGCCGAGGCCCGCGAGCTCGCGCTCCCCGAGGTGTGGGCGATGGTCCGCTCCCGGGAGACCGGCGCGTTCCCTCCACTGGAGGACCCGGCCCGCATTCGGGCACAGGGGCTCTCCTCGCGCGAGCGCGACCGGGTGGAGAAGGGGCTCGGTAAGGCCTGGGCGGGCAGCCCCGCGAGCCTGCGGCCTCGGGTGGAGCGGGTGCTCGAGGCGACCGGGGCCGACGAGCTCCTCGCCGCGGGCGCCACCTTCGACCGCGCCGCGCTCGCCGGCTCCGATGCACGGGTCATGCGGCTGCTGGGCTGAGGTGCGTCGGCCCCGACCGCCGACCCTGTCCGTCTCCGCCGCTCAGCCGACGTCGAGCCCGGTGCTCAGCGCGATGTTCCCGGCGATCATCGCCGCGAGCACCACGAGGCCGATGACCGGCACCGCGCGCAGTCGCAGCGGTTCGGCGCCCACCTCGCGGACCAGGCGGGAGAAGAGGTGCGCCATCGGCGCGAAGACGAAGGTGGCGGTGCCAGCCGCGAGGATCGCGATCTGCTCGCCCGCTCCCATCTCCGCCCCGCTGAGCACGAGATACAGCAGAGCCAGCAGCACCGAGGCGATCATCCCCCACAGCCAGGGGAACAGCATCACGGCGTTGCGCCGCACGGGGTCCTCGCCCGCGAAGCGCGCCATGTGCGGGGCGAAGGCCCAGGCATTGGCGAACATGCCTCCGACGCCCACGCCCAGCAGCGCGAACTGCGCGACCACCGGCAGGCCCATCAGCTGCGCCGCCATGCCGGTGTCCCCGGCACCGAACGGAGTCAAGCACAGGTAGGTCACGCCCTCCTGCACGGACACGAAGGCGAACCAGACCCAGACCAGGTGGGCGAGGTCCCCGCGCTGCCGCAGCGGGGCCCACCGCTGCAGCAGGATGCCGGTGACGAGGCTGAACGCCGGCCCGGCGAGCAGGGCCACGACCTCCGCGGTGACGGTGAGATCGCCGTGGTGGAGGACGCCGAAGGGGTACAGGGTCCCGCCGTGTCCGAACACGAGGCCGGTGACGAGATGGACGAGCTCGTGCAGAAGGATCATCAGCGCGCTCGCGATCAGCGCGGCGACGAGGCTGTTGACGAGGAGCGAGCGGGCGGAGGGGAGGGGGATGGAATCTCTGTCGGCGAGAGCCATTCCCAGATCGTGGCACCTCGCGCGCGGCGCGGGGGCGATTCGCCCGATTCCATGACAGCTGTCATGACTCTGGCGCCCCGCCTCGACCTCTCGTAAAATACCTACTGAAGGTACATGTCGAAGGGAGAGGGCGCCATGGCGACCACGTTCACGAGCCGGGAGTTCAACCGCGACGTCTCGGCGGCGAAGCGCGCAGCCGAGAACGGACCGGTGACCATCACCGACCACGGTCGGCGCTCGCACGTGCTCCTGACGGCCGAGGAGTTCGATCGGCTGAGCGGCGCCCGCGAGCGCCTCGGGGATCGACTCTGGGCACGGGGAACGGAGGGCATCTACCTCGACCTGCCGCCGAGGCGCGTCGAGGTGCCTCGGGAGGACGACCTGTGAGATACCTGCTGGACACGAACGTCCTCAGCGACGCTCGTGCGCGACGGTCCCCGGCTCTGATGGCCTGGCTGCAGGAGCAGGTGATCGCCGACCTCCATCTGAGCGCCGTCACCCTGCTGGAGCTGGAGCGCGGAGTCCGCCGGAAGGAACGCGTCGATCCCGCAGGAGCCGGGCCGCTGCGACGATGGCTCGATGAGGACGTGCGGGCGTCCTTCGCCGGGCGGGTGCTGCCCGTCGACGACGAGGTCGCGGTCGCGGCGGCGGCTCTGCACGTCCCCGACCCGATGCCCGAGATGGACGCCCTGATCGCGGCGACAGCTCTCGTCCACGGGCTCACCCTCGTCACACGGAACATCAAGGACTTCGCCAGTGTGCCGGTCGCCCTCTTCGACCCGTGGACCGAGTGAGCGCCAGTCGATGCATGGCGGTCACCGCCGCCCGTGCAGCGCCTTCCGGAAGCACACGCTGATCCCGTCGGCCGGGTCGTAGGGCGCGAACACGTCGATCCGCTCCCAGCCCTCGCGCTCGTAGAGCGCGATCGCCTCGGGCTGGCGGTTGCCGGTCTGGAGGAACAGCTCGTCCGAGCCGCGGTCCCGGGCCGCGTCCTCGAGCCGGGCCAGGATCCGGCTCGCGAGGCCCAGCCTCCGATGGTCCGCGTCGACGACCAGGCGCTTGACCTCCCAGCGGTCCGGCAGGCGGCGCAGCGTCCCGGTCGCGGCGGGCTTCCCGTCCACGAGCGCGAGCACCACCACGGCCACGTCCTCGGCGCTCGGAGGGGCCGGGCGAGGGGAGCCCTGGCGCAGGGCCGCGTAGCGGGGCGAGAGCTCGACGTCCATCGACTCCCGCAGCGCTGCGCCGCGCGGGTCGTCCCAGTCGGTGTCGGCCCAGGTCAGGATCCGACCGCCCGGCAGGACGGCGAGGGAGGAGGCGGTGGTGGTCATGCGCTGGCCCCCACGTCCTGGCGGGCGGGGATCGAGGCGATGAGCCGGCGCGTGTACTCCTCGCGCGGGGCGGCGAAGACCTCTTCGACGATCCCGGACTCGACCACCTCGCCGCGGCGGAGCACGGTGAGGGTGTCGGCGAACTGCCGCACCACGCCGAGGTCGTGCGAGATGAACAGGTAGGTCAGGCCCAGGTCCCGCTGCAGCGTGGCGAGCACCTCGAGGATCGAGGCCTGCACCGTCACGTCCAGGGCGCTGGTCGGCTCGTCGAGCACGAGCACCTCGGGACGCAGCGCGAGGGCGCGGGCGATTGCGACCCGCTGCCGCTGCCCGCCCGAGAGCGCCCCCGGACGCCGGCTGCGCAGCGCCTCGGGCAGGCGCACCGCCTCGAGCGCCCATGCCGTCCGCTCCGCCCGGTCGGCGCGGTCGCCGACCTTGTAGTGCTCGAGCGGCTCGCGCACGATCCGCTCGACGGTGAAGCGCGGGTCCAGCGAGGTGAAGGGGTTCTGGTGGACGAGCTGCAGGTCGCGCCGCAGCGCACGCAGCCCGACGGGATCGGCGGGGTCGACGGGACGGCCGCCGACGGAGAGGGCACCGGCATCCAGCGTCTCGAGCCCCAGCAGCGCCCGGGCCGCGGTGGACTTCCCCGAGCCGGACTCGCCGACCAGCGCGTGGGTGCGGCCGCGGGGGATCGCGAAGGAGACGTCCGCGAGGGCGCGCACCTCCCGGTCGCGGGTGCGGAAGGTGCGGGAGATGCGGCCTGCCTCGACGTGCGCGTTGCCGGCCGGGTGGCGCGCGTCCCGCTCGGCGCGCAGCGGCGCGAAGCGGTCCGGGTTCAGCCCCGGCACGTCGGCCTGCAGCGTGCGGGTGTACTCGGCGCGCGGCGTCGTGAACACGGTTGCGGTGGGGCCGGCCTCCTGCACCTCGCCCTGCTGCAGCACCACCACCTCGTCGGCGCGGGAGGCGGCGAGGGCGAGGTCGTGGGTGATCAGCAGGATCCCGATCCCGAGCTCGGCCCGCAGCGTATCCAGCAGGTCGAGGATCTGCTTCTGGACGGTGACGTCGAGGGCGCTGGTGGGCTCGTCGGCGATCAGGAGCCGCGGGCCGGGCAGGATCGCGAGCGCGATCAGCACCCGCTGCAGCTGCCCGCCGGAGAGCTGATGGGGGAAGGAGTCGAGGATCCGACCCGGCTCCGGCAGGCCCACCCGCTCGAGCGCCGCGTGCACGAGCGCCTCGCGCTCCTCGCTGCGACGGGCGCCGGGCACGAGCGCCGCCGCCTCGAGGGCCTGGGCCCGGATCGTGCGCACCGGGTTCAGGGAGGAGCCCGGGTCCTGCGGCACGAAGCCCAGCACCCTCCCGCGCAGCGGCAGGAACTCCCGCTCGCGCAGGCCCGTCACCTCGCGGCCCTCGATCCGGATCGACCCGTCCACGCGGGCGCGGCGGGTGCCGAGCAGGCGCAGCACGGCCCGCGCGATCGTGGACTTGCCCGAGCCGGACTCGCCGATCAGGGCGAGGGCACGGCCCGCGCCGACGGCGAAGGAGACCCCGTGGACCACCTCGGCGGGGCCGTAGGCGACGCGCAGGTCCTCGACCTGCAGCAGCGGCGGGGCAGGGGCTGCGGTGTCGGCGGCCGACGCGGTGGCGGCGGAGGCCTCGGCGGCGGAGGTGTCGGCGGTGGATGCGGCAGTGGAGTTCATCGGTTCCTCCCGAGGTCGAGCCAGCTGGACAGGCGGCTCACGGACAGCACGACGACGGCGATGACGAGGCCCGGGGCGATCACGAGCCACGGGGCGTGCAGGAGGTGCTCGCGGCCGTCGGAGACGAGCAGACCCCAGTCGGAGGCGGGCGGCGGATCGCCGTAGCCGAGGAAGGCGAGGCCGGCGATCACCAGGATCGCGATGCCGAACTGGAGCACCGCGAGCGAGAGCACGGGGCGCACCGCGTTCGGGAGCACATGGCGCAGCAGGACGTATCCGGCCGAGGCGCCGCTGAGGCGGGCCGCCTCGATGAACACGCTGGTGCGCACCCGCAGCACCTCCGAGCGCATCAGCCGCGCGAACACCGCCACCGCCGAGACGCCGGTCGCGATCGCCGCATTGCGGGTGTCGTAGCCGAGCGCGGTCACGATCACCACCGCGAGCAGGAAGCCCGGGATCGCCAGGAGCACCTCGACCACGCGGCCGATCACCGCGTCGACCCAGCCGCCCAGGTACCCGCCCAGGAGGCCCAGCAGCCCGCCGGCGAGCACGCCGATCGCGACCGCGATCAGGGCGCTGGTCATCGAGGAGGCGGAGCCGTGGACGATGCGGGTGAGCAGGTCCCGGCCCAGGTGGTCGGTGCCCAGCCAGTACCCGGCGCCGGGCGCGGTGAACTTGTCGTCCGGCACGCCGACGGCGGGATCGTGCCCCGTGACCAGGCCCGGGGCCAGCGACCACAGGAGCACGACGGCGAGCACGGCGAGGCTCGCCAGCACGCTCGCGGGCGGGAGACGACGGGAGAGGGCACGGGCCGGGGCCGTCGCGGCGGCGACGGGACCGCCGGCGACCGGGCCGGGGGCGGCATCCAGGACGCTCATCGCAGATCCTCCTTCCCGCGCAGGCGCGGGTCCAGCAGCGGGTAGAGCAGGTCGATCACGAGGTTCACCACCACGAACACCAGCGCGGAGAGCACCACGGCCGCGAGCAGCACCGGCACGTCCTGCGCGGCGACCGCCTTCTGCACCAGCGTGCCCACGCCGGAGCGGCCGAAGATCGCCTCGGTGATCAGGGAGCCGCCGAGGACCTCGCCGAGCACCAACCCGATGATCGTCACCGTCGGCAGCAGGGAGGGGCGCAGCAGGTGCCGAACCACCACCTCCGCCGGCCGCAGGCCGCGCGCGAGGGCGACCTCGGCGTAGTCCTGACCGGCCGCCTCGTCCAGCGCCGTGATGAACACCTGCGCGATCTGCGCGGAGACCGGGATCGCGAGGGTCAGGGCGGCGGCGAGGGTGGAGCCGGGGCTGTGCGGCTCGACGAGGCTGAACAGCCCCAGCGTCACCGCGAGCACCTGGATCAGCACCAGGCCGATGAGGAAGTTCGGGGTGGACAGGAACACCGCGGGCAGGGCGCGCACGAGCGCGTTCGCCGGGCCCTCGGGCAACAGGCGCGAGGCCAGGGCCAGCACCGCCGCGATCAGCACGGCGAGCGCGAGCGCGGTCGCGGCCAGCGCGAGCGTCGAGGGGATCGCCGCGGCGAGCATCGCGGTGACCGGCTGGGAGGTCGACAGCGAGGTGCCCAGGTCGCCCGTCAGCGCATGGCCGAGCGAGACGACGAGCTGGACGGGCACGGGCCGGTCCAGGCCGTGGAAGGCGCGGATCTGCGCCTTCTCCGCCTCGCTGTACCCGGCCTGGGGGTCCTCGAGCTGCGCGGAGATCGGATCGCCCGGGATCGCGGCGAGCACCGCGAACACGAGCACGTAGGCGAGGACCACCACGACCAGCGCCTGCCCTGTGCGACGCAGCGCGAAGGACGCGTAGCGGCGGGCGGTGCGCGCGGCGGCCGACGGGGCCGCGAGGGTCCCCGTCGGCCCGCCCGGGGCGGTGGGGGTCAGGACGCTCATGAGGGCTCCTTGCGGGCGGCGTGGTAGGAGGGGATCGCGACCGCGTTGAATGTGATGCCGCGGAGGTCGGGGGACTGGACGTAGATGCGCTGCACGTTCTGCTCGAGCGGGATGAAGTACGCCTGCTCGAGCACGTGGCGGGAGAGCTCCTCGACCAGCGGCGCCCGCTCCTCGCGGGTCGCGGCACCGGCGACCTCGTCCCGCAGCCGCACCAGCTCCGCATCGGAGGAGCCGGTCTGGAACCAGTCCTCGCCCTCGTCGGTGATCACCCCGGCGACCGTGCCGACATCCACGAAGCTGCGCGTCACCTCGTTCACGCCCTGTTCGGGATCGTTCGTGACTCGTTCGGTCCAGGTGGGGATGTCGAGCTTCTGGGTGGCCACCCGGAATCCGAGCCGGCCCAGGTGCTGGGAGATCAGCTCCGCCTCCGGGACGGAACCCGTGAGATAGGGGGTGGGGTAGATGGTGAACCCCAGCTCGACCCCGTCCTTCTCCCGGAAGCCGTCCTCGTTCCGGCCGGTCCAGCCCGCCTCGTCGAGCAGGGTCGCGGCGAGCTCGGGATCGTAGGAGAACAGCTCGGTGAGGTCGGTGGTCTCCGGCACCCCGGCCTGCAGCCAGCTGGTCGCCGGCTGCCAGGCGTCGGTGAACACGGTGCGGAGGATCTCCTCTCGGTCGATGCCGCGGGTGACGGCCTGCCGCACGCGCACGTCGTCGAAGGGCGCCACCTTCGTGCGCAGGCTGTAGCCGTGCACGAAGCCCAGGTAGCGGGGCACCTCGATCACGAAGCCGGCCTCGGTGAAGGCATCCAGCACCTGCGGGTTCACGTTGTAGGAGAGGTCGGTCTGGCCGGCCCTGGCGGCCGAGGCGCGCAGGGTGTCGTCGGGCAGCACCGTGAAGGTGATCGCGGCGAGCTGCGCCGGCCCGCTCGCACCGAGCGCCTCGGGCGCCCAGTCGTAGTCCTCGCGCCGCACCAGGCGCACCCGCTGCCGCGGCTCCCAGCTCTCCAGCACGAAGGGTCCCGAGCCGATCTGGCTGGCCAGGTCGGCCTGCTCCTCGAGGGAGAGGGCGAGAGAGGAGGGGGCCATCAGCTGGCAGCCGTGATAGCCGAGGGTGGGCAGGAAGGACAGCGTCGGCGCGGTGAAGGTGACCCGCACGGTCAGCGGATCCAGCGCCTCGGCGCCCTCGTAGGTGCCGCCGGGGAACAGTCCCACCCGCGCCAGGCCCTCGTCGGGGCGGCCGACGGCCCAGGCCTCGAGGTTCGCGAGCACCGCCTCGGCGTCCAGCGGGGTGCCGTCGGAGAAGGTGACGCCCTCGCGCAGGTGCAGCACGTACTCGGTCGCCTCCTCGTTCTGCTCCCAGTGCGTCGCGATCCAGGGGGTGACGGCTCCCTCGGGATCGGTGTGGACGAGCTTGTCGGTCAGCTGCTGCCACACGTTCGCCTCGTAGCTGGAGATCGCGCTCTTGGAGGGGACCCAGCCGCCGTCGAGGTTCGAGATGAGGAAGGAGAGCTCGAGGTCGTCTCCCGCGCCGCCGCTGCCGCCCCCGTCGGCGAGGGCGCCGTCCAGGGCGCAGCCGGCCAGGGGCAGCGCGGCGAGGCCGAGCGCACCGGCGCCGAGGCCCTGCAGCAGGCGGCGGCGGCTCGGCCCGTCGGGGCGTGCGGTGATCGCGCGCCCGTCGATCGCGGCCCCGTCCTCCGGCGGTCCGACGGGTCCCGGCGCGGGGCGGCGGGCGCTCATCGTCGGGCCTCGGGGGCGGTCAGGGCGGCGATCAGGCGCTCGGCGCCGTCGGACAGCGCGGCCTCGTCGAGGTGGCTGATGCCCACGCGCAGGCGGCCGTGGTCCTCGTCGTCCCCGGTGAGGAAGAAGTACCGGCCCAGCGCCATGTCGGTGCCGAAGCGCTCCCGGGCCAGGCGCTGCGCCGCGGCGAGGTCGATCCCGTCGTCCAGCACCCGCGCCCACAGGAAGATCCCGCCGGTGCGCTGCTCGATGCGCACGCCGCCGGGCACACCGGTCTCGAGCAGGTGCGCGAGGAGGTCTGCGCGGAGGGCGTAGCGGGTGCGGGCGCGGTCCGCGATCGCCTCGAGGCCGCCGTCGAGCGGCTCGCGTCCCCCGGCGCCGACGACCCGCTCGACCACCGACTGCACCAGCACGGAGGAATGCTGGTCCTGGTTGGCGCGCAGTCGGGTCACGGGGCCGACGAGCCAGCTCGGCAGCACCAGATAGCCCAGGCGCAGCCCGGGCCCGAGGATCTTCGAGAAGGTGCGCACGCGCACCACGAGCTCCGAGTCGGTCGGATAGTCCTCGGGCACCTGGACGCCGGGGAAGGCGAGGCCCGCGTAGGCGTTGTCGGAGACGATCACGAAGCCGTAGTGCTCGGCGAGGGCGGTCAGCCGCTCGCGCTGCAGAGCCGGGGTGATCAGGCCGGTCGGGTTGTGGAAGTCGGGCACCGTGTAGAGCAGCTTCGGCCGCGCCCCGGCCTCGAGCCGGTCCTCGAGGGCGTCCAGATCCAGCCCCTCCCCGGTGAGCGGCAGGGGCAGCACCTCGACCTCGTGGTGCTGGAGGTCCCGGAAGATCAGCGGATAGGTCGGGTCCTCCACCACGATCCGGTCGCCGCGGTCCAGCAGCGCGTCGAACAGCAGGGAGAGACCGTGGAAGGCGCCGTTGGTGAGCAGCACCCGGGAGGCGTCCACGCCCTCACGGCGCGCGATCCACTCCCGCAGCGGCGCGATGCCCGCCGGGGTGCTGTACTGCAGCGCGCCGACGAGCGCGGCGGGATCGGAGGTGAGGTCCTCGGCCGCGCGGTGCAGCGCCTCCAGCGGGAGGTCCCCGGCACTCGGCGCGCCGCCGAGGAGGGAGACGGCGCCGGGCAGGGGAGAGGCGGCGGGGCCGAAGCCGCGGGCGAGGTCCTCGCGTGCGCCGAGTCGGGAGAGCAGCCCCGCGGAGAGGCTCTCCGGGGTCAGGGCGGCGGGGTCGAGGGCGGTCGTGCTCATCACAGGGCCTTCCCGGGGTTGAGGAGCTGATGGGGGTCGAAGGCGGTCTTCAGGCGGTGCTGGAGGTCGCGGGAGGCGGGGGAGAGCTCGAGGTCGAGCCAGCCGCGCTTCGCGGTGCCGATGCCGTGCTCCCCGCTGACGGTGCCGCCGAGCGCGAGCGCGGTGCGGACCAGCTCGTCGGCCGCTGCCAGCAGCGGGGCGGGCAGCTGGCCGGGCGCGTGGTCCTCGGAGCGGGGGAGGGCGAGGGAGGGGTGGAGGTTCCCGTCGCCGGCATGGGCGATCGCGGAGGTCTCCACGCCGTGGCGCCGGCCGATGCCGGGCAGCGCCTCGAACATCTCGCCGAGGCGGGACTTCGGCACCGCGACGTCCTCGCCGAGGCGGTGCCCGCCCGCGCCGGAGCCGCGGCCGGAGCGGCGCAGCTCCCACAGGTGCTCCGCCTCGGCCTCGTCCTCGATCTCGCGCACGGTGCCGCCGGCCGCGGTGAGCGCGGCGGCGAGGTCCGCGAGCTGCTCGTCGATGCCGTAGCCGTCGAGCTCGATCAGCAGGATCGTGCTCTCGCCGCGGGCGAGCTCGGAGCCGGTGTGCGCGTCGATGTCGGCGAGGGTGGGGCCGTCCATCAGCTCGGTCGCGGCGGGCCGGACGGGGCTGCGGGAGATCGCGTTCACGCCCTCGGCCGCGGCGCCCGCCGAGTCGAAGCGCGCCAGGACGGTGCGTCGTGCGACGGGCCGCGGACGGATCCGCACGGTCGCGGCGGTGATCACGGCGAGGGTGCCCTCGGAGCCGATCAGCAGCTGGGTGAGGTCGAGGCCGGTGACGCCCTTGATCGAGCGGTGCCCGGTGCGCAGCAGCGTGCCGTCGGCGAGGACCGCCTCGAGGCCGAGCACGGACTCGCGCGTCACCCCGTACTTCGCGCAGTGCAGCCCGCCCGCGTTGGTCGCGACGTTCCCGCCGATCGTGGACAGTCGCGCGCTCGCGGGATCGGGGGCGTAGAAGACGCCGTGCGGGGCGAGGGCGGCGGAGAGGTCGGCGGTGATCACCCCGGCCTCGACCACGGCGACCTCGTCGAGCAGGTCGATCTCGCGGATCCGGGTGAGCCGCTCCAGGCCCAGCACGATCGCGCCGGTGCTCGGGGCGGCTCCGCCGGAGAGGCCGGAGCCGGCGCCGCGCGGCACGACGGGGGTGCGGGTCTCGTGGGCCAGGCGCAGCACCTCCTGCACGCCGGCGGTGTCCGCCGGCAGGACCAGGAGGAAGGCGGTGCCGTCCGGGGCCTGCACCGCCGTGTCGCCGGCGTAGCGCGGCGCGGGGTCCTCGTTCACGGCCTCGTCACCGAGCAGGGGGCGCAGGCGCGCGGCGAGCTCGGCGAGGCGCTCGGCGGGGCGGGCGTCGGTGAGGGGGCTGGCGGGGCTGGTCACAGGGCGGGACTCCAGGTGGGCCGGGCGGTGGTCGTGGCCCAGGGTGCGCCCTCCCTTTCCATAAGCGCAAGTGCTGACCGTCACAAGTCGTCACGTTGGGTGATTTGCGACATCCCGAGGGGCGCGTGCCCCCTGTGTCGGCGCTTTCCGTGCCCGTGCCCCCCCGCGTCCGCCCTCCGCACCCGGATGCGACGAGGCCCCGCCGATCAGGGATCGGCGGAGCCTCGTCGGCGGGACCTCTCGGGGTCCTGGTCAGCGCCCGGGCGGGCGGAACCCGGCCTGCGCGTACTGCGCGCGCAGGCGCTCGTTGTGGCGGGAGGCGGCGAGGCACCCCCAGACGATGCTCGTGATCCATGCGGCGATCCCGATCAGCGGCACCAGGGTGAAGAGGAACGCCCCTAATCCGAGGGTGAGCACCGAGAGCAGGCCGATCACGATGGAGGCGAGCAGGATCGCGCCGAGCGTGATGCCGAGCAGGATCAGCGCCCCCGGCACGGTCGCGTAGAACATGCCGAGCACCCCGAAGAAGAAGGTCAGCACGAAGGCGACTCCCGCGCTCTTCTCGGCGGGCACCACGACCACCGGCGGCGGTCCGTAGGCGCCCTGCGCCGGGACCCACGGCTGCACCGCGCCGTGCGGGACCGCTCCGCCCGTCGGCCCGCCGTGCGCGCCTCCTGGCGCGCCGCCGGTCGCGAACGGGTCGTACTCCCGTCCCTGTGGTGCGAGGCCGCGCGGCGGCACCGTCGTCCCCTCGATCGCGGGCCCGTGCCCGTCGTGCCCCGGATGCGTCATCGGAGTCCCCCTCGGTCGCCTCCGCTCATCGTAGGGGCTGGATCGGACATCTGTCCGGGTCCGGCGAGGATGTGGACGGGCTCAGCCCCGTGCGTCCGCGTCCTCCTCGGGCGGGCGCAGCGCGGTCTCGTCCTCGCCGTGGATCGGCACGTGCGCCTCGGGGATGTCCTCGTAGCTCGCGGGATCGGAGATCGGCTCGAGATGGGTGAGCACGTGCAGGGTCGGCATGACGCCCATCAGCTCGTGCTCGAGACCCTCGATGTAGTCGTGGCCGCGCTTGACCGTCCAGTCGTCGGGCACGAGCACGTGCACGTTCATGTACTTCTCCTGCCCCGCCTCGCGGGTCTGCAGGCCGTGGAAGGTGACGGTCCCGTCGGTGCGGCGGCGCAGGATCTCGGTGATCACCTCGTGCTCCTCGTCCGGCAGCGCCTTGTCCAGCAGGCCGGAGACGGACTCGGTGATCAGGCCGATGCCGGTGACGATGATGTTCACGCCGACGGCGAAGGCGACGAGCGCATCCAGCCGCTCCCAGCCCGTCAGGACCACCAGCGCCACGCCCACCAGCACGCCCGCGCTCGTAATCACGTCGGTCATCAGGTGCTTGCCGTCGGCGCGCAGGGTGATCGAGCCGTGCTTCCTCCCCGCTCGGAGCAGCACGAGCGCGACGCCGCCGTTGACCAGCGAGGCGATCACGGAGATCACGAGGCCCCAGCCGACGTTCTCGAGGGGCCGCGGGTTCAGGAAGCGCTCGACCGCGGTCACGAGGATGACGCCGGCGGCGAGGAAGATCATCACGCCCTCGACCGCGGCGGAGAAGTACTCCGCCTTCGCCCGACCGTAGAGGAAGCGCTCGGTGGCCGGGCGGAACGCGACGCGCAGCGCGATCAGCGCGACGACCGCGGCGACGAGGTTGACCACCGACTCCGCCGCGTCGGAGAGCAGGCCGACGGATCCGGTCATCACCCAGGCGCCGGCCTTGAGGGTGATCGTGACGATCGCCGCGGCGATCGAGAGCCAGGCGAACTTCGTCAGGTCCACCTTCTGGCGGACGGGACGGGAGGAGGTCTCGGTGCTGCTCACGGATGGTCCTTGCGGGGCGGGTCGGGGGCGAGGGAGCCGTCGGGGGCGATGTGCTCGAAGATCTGCTCGACGAGCTGGACCACGTGGGGGTCCTCGACGGTGTAGTAGCTGTGGCGGCCCTCGCGGGTCGCCGAGACGATGCCGGTCAGGCGCAGCTTGCGCAGGTGCTGGCTGGTGGTGGGCAGGCTCAGGCCCACCCGCTCCGCGAGCTCGCCCACGTCGTAGCGGCCCGTGCTCATGAGCTGCACGAGATGGAGGCGGGCGGGGCTGGCGAGCATCGAGAAGGTGTCCGCGGCCGCGGCGAGCTGCGGCTCGGTGGGCGCGCGGTCCTCCGGGGGCGTCGTCATGCCTGCCATCCTCCCTAACGTTTCGTCATTCGCGCAACTGACGAAATGGACGATGTGGCGCGCCCGACGGGGAGTGTGCCCTGAGCGGCGGCGGCGCGTCGTACTGTGAGGCCCCCGTCACAGCGACGTCGACGAAGGAGTCTCCGCATGTACAACCTCTCCGTGGTGCTCGAGGACAGCGCCCGCACCGCCCCCGACCGTCCCGCCCTGGTGCTGGGCGAGACCTCCATGACCTACGCCGAGGTCGACGCCGCCGCCTGCCGCGTCGCGCACCTCCTGGTCGAGCTCGGGGTCGAGCCGGGGGACCGGGTGGCGCTGAGCTGCCCCAACCTGCCGCAGTTCCCGATCGTCTACTTCGGGATCCTCAAGGTCGGCGCGGTCGTCGTCCCGCTGAACGTGCTGAACAAGTCCCGCGAGATCACCTACTACCTCGACGACACCGACGCCGCGGTCGCCTTCTGCTTCGAGGGCACCGAGGAGCTGCCCATCGGCCGCCACGTGGTCGAGGGCGCCGCTGCCGCGGCGCGTCCGCCGCAGATCGTGCTGATCACCACCGACCCGTCGGCCGAGAGCCCCTACGAGGGGGTGCCCACCCTCGCCGGCGCCGTCGCCGAGCGGCCCGGGACCTTCCCCACCGTGCAGCGCGCCGAGACCGACACCGCCGTGGTCCTCTACACCTCGGGCACCACCGGGCGGCCCAAGGGCGCCGAGCTCAGCCACTCCAACCAGCTCATGAACGCCCTGACCTGCAACCGACTGTTCGACTCGCGGCCGGGGGAGGACACCCACCTGGTCGTCCTGCCGCTGTTCCACACCTTCGGGGCGACGGTGAACATGAACGCCGGCTTCTCGATGGGGGCGACCCTCGTGCTGCTGCCCCGCTTCGAACCGCAGCAGGCTCTCGAGCTTCTGCTGCGCCACCGCGTGAGCGTCTTCGCGGGCGTGCCCACCATGTGGTGGGCGCTGCTGCGGCTGCTCACCGGCGGCGCCGCGGCCGAGGGGCTCTCCGAGCACCTGCGCCTGGGCATCTCCGGCGGCGCCCCGCTGCCGGTCGAGATCCTGCGCGGCGTGCAGGAGCACCTCGGGATCTCGATCATGGAGGGCTACGGGCTGTCCGAGACCTCCCCGGTCGCCTCCTTCTCCCGCCGCGAGCGCCCGCGCCCCGGATCGATCGGCCTGCCGGTGTGGGGCGTGGAGCTGGACCTGATCGACCCCGCCGACCCCGACTGGGCCCGCGTGAGCGAGGTCGACGAGATCGGGGAGATCATCGTGCGCGGCCACAACGTCATGACCGGCTACCTGGGCCGCCCCGAGGAGACCGCCGCGGTGCTGCGGGACGGCTGGTTCCGCACCGGCGACCTCGGACGCCGCGATGCGGAGGGCTTCTACTGGGTCGTCGACCGCTCCAAGGACATGATCGTGCGCGGCGGCTACAACGTGTACCCGCGCGAGGTCGAGGAGGTGCTGCTGACCCACGAGCAGATCTCCCTCGCCGCCGTGGTGGGCGTCCCGCACGAGCGGCTGGGGGAGGAGGTGGTCGCGCACCTCATCCTCGTCGACGGTGCGACCGCCACCGCCGAGGAGCTGAAGGCCTGGGCGAAGGAGCAGATGGCGGACTGCAAGTACCCGCGCGAGATCGTCCTCGCCGAGTCCCTGCCGATGACCTCCACCGGGAAGATCCTCAAGCGCGAGCTGCGCTGACGCCGCCGGCGTCGGATCAGGCGGCGTCGGATCGGGCGGCGTCCGATCGAGCGGCGTCGCGCCCGGCCCACATGAGCCCGCCCGCAGGGACCGGTGTCCTGGTCGCCGCGGGCGGGCTCGGGTCGTGCAGCGGAGGGCCTCAGTCCACGTAGCGGGTGGGCTCCTCGTCGACCGGGAGGCCGGCCTGCGCATAGGCGCGGAACCCGCCGACCAGATCGGTGGCCCGGTGGAAGCCGAGGTCGCGCAGGTCGCGGGCGGCGAGCGAGGAGTAGTACCCCTCGTTGCACAGCACGATCACGGGGTCGTCGTGGCCCGGCCCGCCGTCCATGCGGTGCGCGGAGGAGGGGTCCAGCCGCCACTCGAGCACGAGGCGCTCGACCACGGTCGCCCCGGGGACGTGCCCCTCGGGCTCGCGCGTCACGGCCGAGCGGATGTCGATCACGTGCGCCCCGGCCGCCTGCGCGGCGGCGAGGTCGGCGGGCTCGACACGGTCCACGCCCCGACGCGCGGCGGCGAGGACCTCGTCGATCCCGTGGCCGGCGGGCGCCTCGGCGCGCCGACGGCCGTGGGCGGCCGACGGCTCCGTCATCGGCGCCGCCCGGAGGAGAAGGCCGCGAGGCCGCCGCCGACGGTGTTCCCGCTGCCGGAGCCCTCGGAGCTGGTCGAGTAGGTGGCGGGAGCCGGACGGCCCTGACGGCGCCCGCCGCCGGAGCCCTGGCCCTGACCGCCGCGGCGCCCGCCGCCCTGGCCGACGCTGCGACCCTGGCTGTTCGAGCGGCCCTGGCCGCCCGGACGTCCCTGGCCGCCGGAGCGGCCGGAGCCGCCCTCGCCGCCGCGGCCGCCCTGGCCGCGACCGGCCTGCTGGCCCTCGCCGCGCCCGCGGCCCTGACCATCGCGCCCGGACTGCCCGCGGCCGCCCTGACCGCGTCCGCCGCCCTGACTGCCGCGACCGCGACCGCCCTGGCCGCCGCCGCGGCGCTCGCCCGCCATGCGGCGCTCGTCCAGCGGCTCCTCCGGCTGGCGCGGCTCATGGGTCGCCACGCGCTCGCCGGGGGCGAGCTCGGTGAGGACGGGGCTGGTCGAGACGACCTGCTGGTGGTAGGTGGGGGTGATCCCGGCCTTGCGCATCAGGTCGTTCACGTCGCGCTTCTGGTCCGGGGTCTGCACGGTGATGACCGTGCCGGACTCGCCGGCGCGCGCGGTGCGGCCCGAGCGGTGCAGGTAGGCCTTGTGCTCGACGGGCGGGTCGGCGTGGACCACGAGAGCGACCTCGTCCACGTGGATGCCGCGCGCGGCGATGTCGGTGCAGACCATCGTCGTCGCGGTGCCGGAGCCGAAGGCATCGAGGTTCCGGGTGCGGGCGTTCTGCGAGAGGTTTCCGTGCAGGTCCACCGCGTCCACGCCGCGGGCGGAGAGCTTGCGGGCGAGGTTCTTCGCGCCGTACTTGGTGCGGGTGAACATGATGGTGCGGCCGGGGGCGGCCGCGAGGTCGCGCAGCACGTCGAAGCGCGTCTCCTTGTCGACCTCGAGCACGTGGTGCTCCATCGTGCCCACGGGGCTCGTCGCGGGGTCCGCGGAGTGCGTGACCGGGTCGTGGAGGAACTCCTTGACCAGCTTGTTCACGCCGGAGTCGAGCGTCGCGGAGAACAGCATGCGCTGGCCGCGGCGCGGGGTCGCCTCGAGGATGCGGCGCACCATCGGCAGGAAGCCCATGTCGGCCATGTGGTCGGCCTCGTCGATCACGGTGATCTCGATGGCGCCGAGATCGGCGTGGCCCTGGCCCATCAGGTCCAGGAGCCGGCCGGGGCAGGCGATGAGCACGTCGACGCCGCCGGCGAGGGCGTTCACCTGCGGGTTCTGACCGACGCCGCCGAAGACGACGGCGCTGCGCAGGCCGGCGGCCTTCTCCAGCGGCTTCAGCGAGTCGGCGATCTGCGAGGCGAGCTCGCGGGTGGGGGCGAGCACGAGCGAGCGCGGCCGACGGGCTGTGCGGCGCTTCGGGGTCTCCAGCAGGCGCGCCACCAGGGGCAGCAGGAAGGCGTAGGTCTTGCCCGAGCCGGTGCGGCCCCGGCCCAGCACGTCGCGGCCGGACAGGGAGTCCGGCAGGGTCGCGGCCTGGATGGGGGTGGGAGAGGTGATCCCCAGCGGCGCGAGGGCGGCGGTGAGGGAGGCGGGCACGCCGAGGCGTGCGAAGTCAGGGGTGGTCACGAAGGGTGATCCGTTCTCTGTGCGTTGCACCCCGCACGTCGTCGTCACGTCGGGACCGCTCGAGGCGGTCCTCTCCGGCCGACGCTGTCGCCGTCTGCGGGGCCTGCCGCTCCTCGTGCCCGACGTCGTGCGTCGAGGGGTGCGGGGCTGCCCGGACGGGACCTGTGCCGCGGCGGGAGGACGGCACTCCCGCCCACCTTACGCGGCGGTCACCTCGCGGGCGACGGGCGGCGCCCCGCATGTGAGATACCACCGTGTCCGCCCGCTGCGGCCTCCGCCCCCGTCGGCCGCCCACCCTGGATTTCCAACGTTGCACATTCCGAGGCGATGGGGTTGCCTGGCTCCCGACAGATCACCGCCGATCACGCGCCAGGAGCCCCTGTGATGACCCCTTCGACCCCCGCGCTGCCCGAGGCGCTCACAGCGCTGTTCACGCGAGCCGACGAGCTCGCGGCCCAGCTGGACGCCCCGCTCTCCGCCGCGCCCGACGTGCCCCGCCCCGAGCACCCGCGCCCCCAGCTGCAGCGCCCCACCTGGCTGAACCTCAACGGGACCTGGGAGTTCGAGATCGATCGCGGCGACACGGGCCGGGAGCGCGGCCTGCTGGACCGCGCGCTCGAGGACGAGATCACGGTGCCCTTCGCACCCGAGACCGCGGCCTCCGGGATCGGCGACCGCGACTTCCTCGAGGCTGTCTGGTACCGCCGCAGCCTCACGATCCCCGCGGACTGGGAGGGCCTGCGCCCGATCCTCCGCTTCGAGGCGGTGGATCAGGACGCGACCGTCTGGGCGAACGGTGTCGAGGTCGCCCGCCACCGCGGCGGCTTCACCCCCTTCGCCGCCGACCTCTCGCAGGTCCCCGACCTCGGCGCCGGCGACGAGGTGAGCATCGTGGTCCGCGCCCGCGACCCGCACGATGCGCCCCAGGCCCGCGGCAAGCAGTCCACCTGGTTCCGCCCCACCCACGCCAACTACCACCGCACCACCGGCATCTGGCAGAGCGTCTGGCTCGAGGGCGTGCCGGCCGACGAGATCCGCTCCCTGCGGATCATCCCCTCGCTCGCCTCCGCCTCCTTCGCGATCGACGTGCCGCTCTCGCGCAGCACCCCCGGCACCTGCCTCGAGGTCATCGCCTCCGTGCCCGGCGGGGAGGAGGTCGCGCGCACGAGCGTCCGCGCCGACCTCGACCTCGCCCCGCACCTGGCGCTGACGATCCCCGAGGAGCACGTGCGCGTGTGGGGCGCCGGCGCGCCCGAGCTCTACGCCCTGCAGGTGCGGCTGCTGGACGCCGACGGCGCCGTGCTTGACGAGGTCCGCTCCTACGCGGGCCTGCGCTCGACCTCCCTGAACGCCCACGAGTACCGCCTGAACGGCGAGAAGGTCTTCCAGCGCCTGGTCCTGGACCAGGGCTACTGGGAGGACTCGTTCATGACCGCCCCGTCGGACGATGCCTTCACCACCGACATCCGCCTCGCGATGGAGGCCGGCTTCAACGGCGCCCGTCTCCACCAGAAGGTCTTCGACCAGCGCATGCTCTTCTGGGCGGACCTGCACGGCTATCTCACCTGGGGCGAGTTCGGGGACTGGGGCGTCTCGGGTCTCGGCCCGCTGGGCGACAACCAGCAGCCCACCGCCTCCTTCATCGGGCAGTGGATCGAGGCGGTCGCCCGCGACATCAACCACCCCTCGATCATCGGCTGGTGCCCGCTGAACGAGACCCACCAGATCCTCCACGACCGCTATACGCAGCTCGATACCGTCACCCAGGCGATGTACGACGCGACCAAGCTCGCCGACCCCTCCCGCCCCGTGCTCGACGCCTCCGGCTACTCCCACCGGGTGCGCGGCGCCGACGTCTACGACTCCCACTCCTACGAGCAGGACCCCGAGCGGTTCCGCGCCGAGCAGGCCGGGCTCGCCGAGGGCCGCCCCTTCGCCAACCGCCGCGACCTGGCCCCGGACGAGTACCCCTTCGCCGACGGCGAGTTCTCCCTGCCCTTCGCCGGCCAGCCCTACTTCGTCTCGGAGTACGGCGGCATCTGGTGGAACGAGCAGGAGGCGAAGGAGGCGGCCGAGGCGGCGCGCGCCGGGAACAACGCCGCCGAGTCCTGGGGCTACGGCCAGCGGATCACCAGCGAGGAGGAGCTCTATGCCCGCTTCGAGGGGCTCACCCGCGTGCTGCTCGAGGACCCGCTGATGTTCGGCTACTGCTACACGCAGATGACCGACGTGTTCCAGGAGAAGAACGGCGTGGTCGACTTCGCCCGCGGCCGCAAGCTCGACCTCGCCCGGCTCCGCGCGGTCCAGGAGCAGCCCGCGGCGTACGAGACCGAGGGCTGAGCCGCCCGCGCCGCGCGAGCCGCCCGCGCCGTACGAGGAGCCGGCGGGGCGCCCCGCCCCGCCGGCCCTTCGCCCCGTCGTCCCCTCCCGCCGCCGTCGCCCGGTATTTCCGTGGCGCCGGCGGCGGTGCGGCGTGACGATGGGCGCATGATCGATCAGAGCCGACTGTGAGACGCACAGGCCGCCGCCGAGTACGACACCCCCGGCCTGGGCATGTTCGCCCCCGAGGTGCTGGGGCCGGCGGTCGATCTGCTCGCCGAGCTCGCCACGGGCGGTCCCGCGCTCGAGCTCGCGATCGGCACTGGCCGTGTCGCGATCCCGCTGCGCGAGGCGGGTGTGCCCGTCACCGGCATCGAGCTGTCGGAGCCGATGATCGCCCGGCTGCGGGAGAAGGCCGACGAGTCGGCGCTGCCCGTCGTTGCCGGCGACATGACGTCCACCTCCGCGGGGGAGGGGTTCGCCCTCGTCTACCTCGTGTTCAACACGATCGGGAACCTCCTCGCACAGGAGGAGCAGGTCGCCTGCTTCCGCAATGCCGCCCGGCACCTCGCGCCCGGCGGGTGCTTCGTCGTCGAGCTCGGGATGCCGCAGCTGCGCTCCCTCGCCCCCGGCCACGGCGGCACCGTCGAGGTCTCCGAGCCCGGCTACCTGCTCGTGGACACCTACGACCCTGTCTCGCAGCAGCTCGTCTCCCATCATGTGCGCTTCGACCCCGCGGTCGACGGGGCGCGCGGGGCGCGCCTGGGCCGCACCCCGCAGCGCTACGTGTGGCCCGCCGAGCTCGACCTCATGGCGCAGCTGGCAGGATTCACCAGGGAGTCCCGCTGGGCGGACTGGGACCGCAGCGAGTTCACCGCCGACTCCCGCAGCCACGTCACCGTCTACCGACTCCCCGGAGGAACCCCGTGACCCGTCCCGCTCCCGACTCGTCGACCCGCCCCGCGGGGTCGCCGGCGGCCCTCCACCGCGACGCGCTGACCCTCGAGGACGTCCCCTCGCTCACCGCGCTGCTGAACACGGTCGACGGCCACGACGAGCTCGGAGAGCCCGTCGAGGAGCCGAGCATCCGCGAATGGCTGCAGACGCCGCGCCTGGACCTCGCCGAGGACACGGTCGCCCTGCGGGCCGGCGGGCAGACCGTCGGCTTCGGACTGGTCACCGTCTCCGCACATCCCGACCGCGACGGCCGCGCCCGCGTCCAGCTCAGCGGTGCCGTGCACCCCGAGCATCGGCGTCAGGGGATCGGCACCTCGATCCTGGAGCTGCTCGAGGCGCGCGGCAGCTCCCTCGCCGCGCAGCGGCACCCCGGACTGCCCGCGGTGCTGCGCACGAGCGGCGGCCGCGATCCCGAGCCGGACACCGGCCCGGGCGGGGCCGACATCCGCCCCGTGCTCGAGCGGCGGGGGTACCGACGGGTCCGCTCCTGGCTCGAGATGGAGCGCGAGCTTCCTGGGCCGGCGCTGGAGCTCCCCGCCCCGGAAGGGGCCCGGATCCTCGCTCCCGCCCCGGAGCAGAGCGAGGCCGTGCGGCTCGCCCACGTCGCCGCCTTCGCCGATCACTGGGGCTCCGCCCCGATCGATGCGGAGACCTGGCAGCTGTAGACCACCTCCCACACCTCCCGCCCCGAGCACTCCACGATCGCCCTCGCCCCGGACGGCACCGTGCTCGCCTATGCCGTCACCTCCGAGGACCGCCCCGGCGTGCTGCACGTGGCGCTCGTCGGCACTCGGCCCGAGGCGCGCGGCCGGGGCCTCGCCCGCGCCGTGCTCGCCCGCACCCCCGCCCCCGGCGCGGACGCCGGCCTCACCGCCGCCGTCCCCCATGGCGGTCGCGGCGCCCCCACCGGCGCGACCCAGCGCTCCCTGATCGGTCGCCCA
>Ga0079224_100002621_pt1 | contig 22045 bp, 19 predicted proteins | sample Stecom2015_FD_80414 | JGI IMG/M metagenome (GOLD analysis project Ga0079224, IMG submission 80414) | Agricultural soil microbial communities from Utah to study Nitrogen management - Steer compost 2015 | ecosystem: Environmental > Terrestrial > Soil > Agricultural land | place: USA: Utah...
GGGCTACGCCCCGTCCGCCCCGTCCACGCGGGCCGGGGCCGGGGAGCCGGTGCGGGCCGCCTCGGCGATCGCGTCGCACTCCTCCAGCAGACCGGGCGGGGCCTCCTCGGCGGGCAGGGCCCGCACGGCGGCGCGCATCCGCCCGGCGCGCCCGGCGGCGTCGGCGAAGCGGTGCAGCGCCAGCTCCATGCGGGCGGCCATGTGCTCCGCACCGAGCCGGTCCCGCTCCGCGGCGGGGCCGAGCGCGGCGAACACCTCCGCGGCCGCCCCGCACCGCCCCAGCGCCTCCTCGGACGCGGCGACGTTGACCGCGTACTGCTCGGGGGAGTCCACATCCGCGTCGGGCAGGCCGTCGGTGCGCTCCAGGCTCAGCCGGGCCCGCTGCATGTGCGTCTGGCCCAGCTCGGCGCGGAGCGCGTCGCGCGCCTCGCCCTCCCCGGCCTCCGCGGCGGCCGCCTCGTTGACCCGCAGCGCCTCGTCCATCACCTGCTCCGCCGCCTCGGGGCCCTCCGCCGCGGACAGCGCCCAGGCGCAGGCGCGCAGCGCGCGGACCACCATGGCCGCATCGCCGACCTCCCGCCACACCTCCATGGCGCGCCGGTAGGCCCGCACGGCCTCGGCGTGCAGGCCGGCCGCGTTCAGCGCGCCCGCCGCCTCGTGCGCGAGCTCCGCGTGCTGCCGCCGGTCGGGCCAGTCCCCGGTGGCGTCGGCGGCCAGCGCGAACTGCTCGGCCGCCGCCTTCGGCTCCCCGAGCCGCCGGTGGCAGTGCGCCAGCCAGACCCGGACCTGCACCGGCGCCGCCTCGCCGTACTCGGGGCCCAGGTTCGGCAGCACGTCCTCCAGGGTGGTCGCGGCGTCGGCGAACCGCTCCCGGGCCATCAGCGAGCGGCCCAGCTCCATCTGCGCGGACGCCCCGGTGCCACCGGCCCGCACGTGCAGCGACACGCACTCCAGGAAGAGGGCCCCGGCCTCCTCCGCGGAGCCGCCCTGCTCCATCAGCGCCCGGCCGAGGAGGTAGGGCAGCTCGGCCCGGTCCTCCGGATCGAGCAGTACCACCCGCTCCGGGTCGCCGTGCACGGCGCGCGCCGCCGCCTCCGCGGCCTGCGGCTCGCCGCGCTCCAGGTGGAGCCGGGCGATGAGCACCGCGTCCGCGGCGGCGCGCGCCTCCCGGCCGGCCTCCCGGTGGCCCTCGGCGGCGTCGGTGAAGAGCAGCAGCGCCGCCTCGGGGTCGAACGGCGCGGCGAGCCGGCCGCGCAGCTCGGCGATGTCGGCGATCCGGGCGCGGACCGCCGGCCCGGCGGGGAGCCCTCCCGCGGCCTCGGCCAGCCGCTCCAGGTCGGCGTCGAGGTCCGCGGCGGCCTGCGCCGGGTCCTGCTCCTCGCCGAGCAGCGCCAGCCGGAGCCGGCCGCGGAACAGCGGCACCGCGACCGCCTGCTCGTCCGTGGCGGCACCGGCGGCGTGCAGCCGCTCCGCCTCGGCGCACAGCCCGTCCATCCGGGCGCGCACCCCGTCCCGCTCGCCGGCCGCCGCCCGGACCAGCACGGCGCGGGCCCGGGCCGACACCGCCCCGCCCGGGTCGCCGGCCTGCTCGTACAGTCCGGCGGCCTCCTCCAGCAGCTCGGCGGTGCCGGGTTCGGGCGGCAGGCCGACCGCGGCGCCCTCCGCGATCTCGGCGCGCTCACCGGGGGACGGCTCGGCGCCGGCGGAGGCGAACGCCCGCTCCGCCCGCCGCCAGGCCTGCGGGGCCGCCGGGTGACCGGCCCCGGACAGCCGGCGGGCCTCGGCGAGCTGCGCGGCGGGGTCGGCGGCGGGGGCGGCCGGAACCGGCGGGACCGGCACCCGGGGCGCGCGCAGCGCGGGTCCGCCCAGCCCGAGCGGGAGCTCCTCCAGCAGCGGCTCGGCGTCCATCCGGGCCCGGACCCGCTCGGATACGACGGTGGAGCCGTTGCGCCGGTCGAACCGGTCGGCGACGGCGAGCGCATCGCTCCGCGCGTGCTCCAGCAGCGCCTCGCAGGTCCACTCGCGCCCCTTCGGGCCGGGGACCGGCCGCTCCCCGTGGCCCAGCTCGGCGACCCGGCGCATCAGCAGCGCGACGCAGGCCGCCCACTCCATGAGCATCACCAGGTCGCCGTGCTGCTCCCAGCGCTGCGACTGCTCGGCGAGGATCTCCAGGCCGCGCGGCTCGTTCCCGGTCAGCGCGCAGAACTCCAGGTGCGAGGCGACGGCCTCGGTGAGCGCCTCCACGGACCGGACCAGCCGGTAGCCGCGCAGGTGGTTGCCGCGCGCCCGGTCGGCCCGGCCCAGGCGGACCAGCGGCAGCAGCGAGTAGGAGAGCACGTAGTGCGGCTCGTGCAGGCAGCTGCTGGTGCCGTCCAGCACCGGGGCCCAGGCGTCGACGGCAGCCTCGTCCCGGTGCCGCTCCGCCTCCCACTTGCCCAGGTCGCGGACCTCGCAGGCCCGGCAGTCGGCCATCCGGTCGCGGTCGGCGAGGAGCATCGCCGAGCGGGCGCGCTCGGCCCGCTCGGTGTCGCCCAGGTACCAGGCGAGCTCGAACTCCTGGCTGTGCACCGGCCGCTCGGAGTGCCCGGCGAGGCGGTACCGGCGGCGCATGTCGGCCAGCAGCCCCTCGATGGAGGCGAGCGGCACGTCGGGGTGGCGGATGGCGTCGCCGTTCACCCACTTGAACTTCCAGTGCAGGTCGTGGACGTCACCGGAGTCGAAGTCGTCCGGCCGCTCGTCCCACATCCGCAGCATCCGGGAGAACGGGACCAGCATCTTGGGGCCCTCGGAGCTGAAGCTGTACGCCGAGACCAGCCGGTCCAGCGCCTTGATCAGCAGCGACCGGTCGCCGGTCGCCTCGGCCTCCGCGGCGAGCGCCTCGGCCCGGGCGGTGTGCGCCGGGCCGTAGGCCTCCCGGCCGAGCCGGAGGATGTCGGTGCGGATCTCTTCGCGGGAGCGGACGGTCATCGGGCGTCTCCGGAGGGGCGGTCGGTCGGGGGCGTCTGCGGGGCGGGGGCCACCGCCCAGTCGAGCAGTTCCAGGAAGGTCCGGTTGAGCAGGGCCGAGTCGGCCGGCCGGAGCGGGCGCCGGGACATCAGCAGCGCCTGGCCGTAGAGCGCCTCGACCGCGGTGCCGGCCAGCCGCGCGTCGTCGACCCGGGCCATCCGGCGCACCAGCGGGTTGAGGTGGTTGAGCACCAGCCGGGCGCGCGGCCGGGACTCGCGCAGCGAGCCGAGGACGCCCGCCCACAGCTCGTCGGAGGCCGCCTCCGCGGCGGCCCTGCTCCGCTCGTGCCGGGCGTCCCGGTCGTCCAGGTACAGGGCGGGGACGGCGGCGGGCTGGTAGGCGCGGAGCGCGACGTCGCAGTCGAGCCGGTCCAGCGCGGTCCGGGCGGCGGCCAGGAACGGCGCCAGCGCCAGCTCCTCCCCGCCGTCCACCGGGTCGAGGTGGGCGGTGACGGTGTCGGTGTCCAGCTCGGCCACGGCGGTGCCGGGCCGGGCGCCGGGCAGCAGCTCCACCAGTTCGGCGTCGTAGGTGTAGCCGCCGTTGACCACGCCGATGCCCTGCGCCGCGGCGATCGCGGCGACCTGGTGGAACTCCTCGGTGGTGCGGGTGTAGTGCACCACCGGGTGGCGGCGGGCGAACTCCTCCAGCGACACCCGCCCGTCGGTGGTCTCGAACGGCAGCCACGGCAGCATCGCCCGGAGCATCTCCGGGGCGTGCCGGGCCAGCGACTTCACCCCCAGGTGGTGCACGGACAGGAAGCGCCCGAGCAGCTCGGGGGAGCCGGCGGCCAGCTCCGAGAGCCAGCCGCGGATCCGCTCGCCGAGCGCCTCGCGCACCGCGGCCAGCGTCTCGTCCTCGTAGAGGCCCTCCCGGGAGGCGGTGGGGTGCAGGCCGTCGGTGTCCAGTACGCACCGGACGAAGAACGCCCACTCCGGCAGCAGGCCGTCGGCGTGCTCGGTGAGCAGCATCCCCTTGAGGTGCACCCGGTGCGCGCCGCGCTGCGCCGGGCTGACCGCCTCGGGCAGCACGTAGGCCACCCCGCGCACCCCGGCGAGCGGCACGTCCAGTTCGATCGCGTCCAGCGGGGCGAACCCGAAGGTCTCCGCGCAGTGCTCGGCGAACGCGGCGCGCCGGGCGTCCGGCCCGGTGTGCGGCCGGTCCCACACCGGCCGCTCGGTGATCCGCTCGCCGCCGACCCGCACGTCGTAGCGGAGCAGCGAGCCGAAGTGCCGGGCCAGCTCGGCGACCCGCCCGGCCTCCAGCCACTCCCCGGCGCCGGGGCGCGCGGCGAGGTGCACCGTCGTCCCGGGCTCGGGGCGCGCCTCCTCGGGCAGGGTGCGCACCGTGTAGGAGCCGTCGCCGCGGGCCCGCCACTCCACCGGCGGCGCCTGGGGGTCCCGCGCGGAGCGGCTGACCACCCGGATCTCCTCGGCCACCACGAAGCAGGCGAGCAGCCCGATCCCGAACTGGCCGAGGAAGTCCGCCCGAGCCGACTCCAGGCCGTCCCGCTTGGAGCTGCGCCCGATGGTGGCCAGCAGGTCGTGCACCTCGGCCTCGGTCAGCCCGATGCCGGTGTCCTCGACCCGCAGCCCGCCGTCCCCGGGCAGCAGCCGGACGGCCGCCGGCGCCCCGGGGTCGAGCGCCCGCCGCGCGGTGATGGCGTCCACCCCGTTCTGCAGCAGCTCCCGCAGGTACACCTTGGGGCTGGAGTAGAGGTGGTGCGAGAGCAGGTCGACCAGTCCGCGCAGGTCCACCTGGAAGGTATGCGACATGTCCTCGATCCTCGGCAAGGGGGTCACGACGGGCGTCCGGGAACCGGGCCCGCGCCGCCGCGCCCCACCGTCCGGCGGGGCGCCGTGCAGGGACGTCCTACCTGCCCGGTGAGACGAACGGCGCGCCGGGAGCGGCCTCCCGCCCCCGGCGCGGCGCCCTCCCTGCCGCACGGGCCCTCCGCGCCTGGGACGGGGCGCAGGCCGCCCCGGTTCCTCGGCCCCGGCCGTCTCCCGCCTCCGGCCGCCCCTGCCGGTCCCCGGATCCGCGCCGGCCGCCCCGCCGGTCCACCTGCCGGCGGGCGCGGTGCCGGTACTCCGCCGCGGCCGATCAGCCCGGCGGAGAGGATGAGGGGGCGGCACGAGGACGCGGCCGCAGAAGGGCGGGAAGGGGCGTGCGGGAGGACACCGGACCTCCGGCGAAAGGACCATCGGGGCGCCGGGGTCTCCTCGGGCGGGCCGCCGGCGCCGGGGCCGCGGCTCCCGGTGGGGAGCGGAGCGAGGCCGGGGCGTGCGCGGCACCGCCCGGCTCTGCCCGTGGTGGCCCCAGCAGGATTCGAACCTGCGACACCGGCTTTAGGAGAGCCGTGCTCTGTCCCCTGAGCTATGAGGCCTTCGGGGACCAAGGGTAGCGGAGGACGGCCGGAGGTGCCGCACCGCCGGGGAAGGCGGAGGCGCGGGCCGGGAGGGCCCGGGCTTTGAGTACTCTTTCCCCTATACGGTTGTCATCACTCGCGCGTGACATGAGCCACATTCGACGGTGTGCGCCGGCGCGGGCGGTGCGCCGGGGCGGCCGCCATGTGCGGTCGGCGAGCCGGGACACGGTGGTGACCTGGGAGTCCGTGCGGGCGTGCGGCCGGGGCCGGGAAGAGCGGTCCGTGGTCACGCTCGGCGGATCGTACCGACACGTCCGGTTGTGGACTTTGTAGTACCTTGCCATGCGGCCACGCCAACGTCCGAAGATCCGAAACAGGCAGTCCGGAGGACCAGGTGCCGTTCTTTCGCGTATCGCCGCGGTCGACCGACCGCGGTTCGAGAGGCGGATCCGGTTCCGTGCTCTCCCTCCCCGAGGGGGCACGGTCCCGTGCGGTGCGCGGCGTCGTCGTGGTGCTGCTGATGGCGCTGGTGCTGATCCCGGTGGGCGAGGGCGCGCTGGCGCCGATCACCGCACCCGCCTCGGCCGACGAGGACCTCGACGCCCTGGCCGAGAAGGCCGAGAAGGCCAAGGAGGACCTGGAGGAGGCCACCGAGGACTACACCGACCGGGAGAAGGACCTCGAGGCCGCCCAGGACGAGCTCGTCGACACCCTGCACGACCTGCAGCAGACCGAGCTGGAGCTGAGCGACATGCGCGAGCCGCTCGCGGAGATGGCCAGCACCCTGTACAAGCAGCCCGACGCCGGCGTGCTGGGCCTGATGACCTCCGGCACCATCGAGCAGGACCTGCACGTCGACTCCTACGTCGGCAAGCTCGCCGAGGACAAGGACGCGCTCATCGAGGAGGCCAACGACCTCCGCGACGAGCAGGTGGACCTGACCAACCAGGCCCAGAAGCTGCAGTCCGAGACCCAGCTGGCCAAGGTCGAGCTCCGGGGCGACCTGGACGCGCTCAAGAAGCAGTCCGAGGAGAGCACCGACGAGCTCACCAAGGAGCTGAAGGACCGCGGGCTGGACGTGGACGCCTACATGGCCGGCGTGGAGTGCGACGCGGAGAAGGGCAGGGCGGCCAAGGATTACCCCAACGGCCTGCTGCCGCAGGGCGCGCTCTGCGAGCTGCCCCAGGGCGACCACTTCCTGCGCGCCGACGCCGCCGTCGACTTCATGAAGATGGACCAGGCCTACCAGGACGAGTTCGGCAGCCCGATGTGCGTCACCAGCTCCTACCGCGACCTGCCCAACCAGCACCGGGTCTACGCCGAGCAGCCGCCCGGCAACGCCGCGGTCCCCGGCACCAGCAACCACGGCCTGGGGCAGGCCATCGACCTGTGCGGCGGCGTGCAGAGCCAGGGCAGTCCGCAGTTCAACTGGCTGGAGGCCAACTCCAGGGAGTACGGCTGGTTCCACCCGGCCTGGGCCTACTCCAACCCGTTCGAGCCCTGGCACTGGGAGTACGAGCGCTAGGCGCCCCTCGGCCCCGGTCCCGTCGTTGCGGGGCGGGAGCGCCCGGGCGGGTGGGGGTCCGCCCGCCCGGCAGGCGCCCGGCGGCCTCCGGGGAAGGCCGCGCGGAGGCGCGGTCAGTTCGCCGCGACCGGCTTCTCCGGGGTGATCTCCGAGGTGCAGTTGGGGCAGCGGTCGGCCTGCCGGCTGATCTCGCTGAAGCAGCGCGGGCACTCCCGGGTGGTGGCCTCCTCCTGCTTGATCAGCTTCTCCATCAGCTTGCTGATCGGCAGCACCACGAAGAAGTAGAGGATCGCGGCGGTCAGCAGGAAGCTGATCGCGGCGTCGATGAACGCCCCGTACATGAACCGGCTGCCGTTGACCTCGAAGTAGAGCTCGCCGAACTGCGGGACGCCGCCGAAGATGCCCAGCAGCGGGGTGATGAACCCTTCGGTGAACGCGGTGATCAGGTTGGAGAAGACGGCGCCGATGACCACGGCGACCGCCAGCTGCACCAGGTTCCCCTGGAGCAGGAACTTCTTGAAGCCTTCCATAGGACCTCAATCCCTCTGTACGTCCGGAACACGGCTCCGCCCGGCACCGGGGCGCCGGGCGGGGTGAAGTGCGCCGAACAGGATTCACTACGGTACGTCGAGGGTCAACCGCGAATGGTTAAAACGACCGTTCCCGCCTGGGAGTACCCGGCGAGCCCGCGGGCCTCCTCGGCCGTCGCGGCGACCACGACCAGCGCCCCCGGGGGCCCGCCGAGCGCCCCGCCGGGCGGCTCCGGGACCGCGATCACCGGGCGGTCCTCTGCGACGACCTGCGCCGGCGGCGGCCCGCCGGGGACCAGTCCCTCGTCCAGCGCCGGAACGGCGGCCAGCAGGTCGACCCGGGAGCCCGGTTCGACCAGGGCGACCGCGCCGGCGTCGGCGATCCGCACCGGCACGGCGACCAGCCCGCCGCCGTAGTCGGCCGCCGGCGGATCGGCGAACCGCGCGGTGGTCAGCACCTCGCCGCGGCGCACCGGGCCGGTGAGCGACCGCCCGGCGGGGTCGCTCTCCGCGGGCAGCGCGCCGTCCGGCACGGCGCCCCGCGGGATCGGGCGCACGGCGGTGTCGGACGCGCCGACGGGGGAGCGGGGCGAGAGGTCCCGTGCGGCGACCAGGACCTGTTCGACGGGTTCGGGGGCGGGGCGCAGCACCAGCAGCGCCCCGGCGAGGGCGAGCGCGGCACACGCGCAGCCCAGGGCCCCGCGGTGCCGGGCGACGGCGAGAGCCGGTCGGTACGGCATGCCCCGCAGGCTAGGCCCGCGAAGGGCGCGGCCGCGGTACGGATCCGCCCCCTGTGGACGGGCGGCTGTGGACGGCGCGGAGGGGCGGCCGGTCCGCGCCGGGAACGGGCGTGCGGAGGTCTCGCGCGCAGCGCGCGGCCACCGGGCCGGGAAGAGCGGCGCCCCGGCGCGGCGGTGCGGGGACACCGGGAGAAGGGGAGGCCCCGGCGGCGCGGGCCGGGGCGGGAAGCGGCCGCGGCCGGGCCCCGGGGACGGGGACCGGCCGCAGGAGCCGGCGGCGGGGAGAAGCGGGCAAGAGCTCTCGGTCCGCCGCGGGGAGTCAGGCCTTGGCCGCCACCGGGGCGCTGGAGCCGCTGTCCGCGCTCTTCGCGGAGGAGCCGCCGGAGGACGACGACTCGGAGGAGGCCGAGCCGTTCGAGGACGAACCGGCGGAGGAGTCCGTGGCGGCCGGTGCGGGGTCCGCGGAGTCCGACGGGGACGACCCGTTGGAGCCGTTCTTCGCAGAGCCGGCGAGGACGGAGCTGTCCGAGCTCTTGGCGCTGTCGGTCCGGTAGAAACCCGATCCCTTGAAGACGATGCCCACCGCCGAGTACACCTTGCGCAGGCGCCCCTCGCACGAGGGGCAGACGGTCAGCGCGTCGTCGCTGAAGCTCTGCACGACCTCCAGGGGCTCGCCGCACTCGGTGCAGACGTACTGGTATGTAGGCACGTGGTTCCTCCTTGCTGGCACTCTTGCCCGTCGACTGCTAAATAGTACGCGGTTGAGCAGCGGGGCCGCGACATCGGGGCCGCCGTGGCAGGGCGCCGAACCGCCGGTCGATGCAACGCGACCGGGGGGTCCGCTGTTCCGGAGCGGTCCGCGGAGGCGGGGCCGGAGCACCTCCCTCAGAGCATCCGCACCCCGCCGCCGGGCGTGACGACCCCCTGCACCGCGCGATCGTGCGGCTCCGCCGGAACCTCGTCCAGGAATTCCGTGTCATAGATCACACCGAGTGTGAGGGTGTTCGGGCCGACCAGGGAGAGCGCCCGGTCGTAGCAGCCGGCCCCCTTGCCCAGCCGCCGACCGGCCCGGTCCACCGCGAGCGCCGGGCACACCACCGCGGCCGCCCGCGCCACCGCCTCCGTGCCGTACCGCGGCCCGGTCGGCTCCAGCAGCCCGAACCGGGCCGGCGCCAGGCTGTCCGGCCCCTCGTAGGCGGCCCAGTCCAGCGCCCCGCCGGGCAGGAAGACCGGCAGCAGCACGTAGACGCCCTGCTTCCACAGCGTGGCGACCAGCTTGCGGGTGTCCGGCTCGGTGCCCACCGAGTAGTAGGCGGCGACCGTGCCGCCCATCGACAGCTGCGGCAGGACCGCGACCGCGTCGCGGATCGCGGACCCGGCGCGGTCCCGCTCGGCCTCGGTCGTCTCCTCCCGGGCGGCGAGCAGCCGCCGGCGCAGCTCGGCCTTGGTGCCGGAGGCCCGCGGAGCGGCGGGCTCGGGTGCAGCGTTCATGGTGCCGAGGCTCGCAGAGACCGCCCGGTGAGGGGGTGGGGAAGGGGCGGTGAACGCCGGGTGCCGAGCCGCCGCGTTCCCCCTGGACACGCGGAGACGCCCAGGTCAGCACGGGCGAGGCGGCGCAGGCGCGGCGACGGGGTGCCCTAGAGTTCGCTCATGATGGATAAGCGACACTCCCCGCTCGGGATCACCAAGGCCGTCGTGCCCGCCGCCGGTCTGGGAACCCGCTTCCTGCCGGCGACCAAGGCCACCCCCAAGGAGATGCTGCCGATCGTCGACAAGCCCGCGATCCAGTACGTGGTCGAAGAGGCGGTCGGCGCCGGCCTCGGCGACGTCCTGATGATCACCGGCCGGAACAAGCGCTCCATCGAGGACCACTTCGACCGCGCCTACGAGCTGGAGGAGGCGCTGCGGGTCAAGGGCGACACCGAGCGCCTGCGCGGGGTGCGCGCCCCCAGCGAGCTCGCCCAGGTGCACTACGTCCGCCAGGGCGAGCCGCGCGGGCTCGGCCACGCGGTGCTGTGCGCCGCCGCGCATGTCGGCGACGAGCCGTTCGCGGTGCTGCTCGGCGACGACCTGATCGGCGAGCGGGAGGCCCTGCTCAAACGGATGATCGAGGTGCAGGCCGAGCGGGGCGGCAGCGTCGTCGCGCTGATGGAGGTCGAACCGGAGCAGGTGTCGCTGTACGGCTGCGCCGCCATCGAGCCGACCGGCGACGGCGACGTCGTCCGCGTCACCGACCTGGTGGAGAAGCCCGCCGCGGAGGCCGCGCCCAGCCGCTGGGCGGTGATCGGCCGCTACGTGTGCGCCCCCGAGGTGTTCGGCGTGCTGCGCCAGACCCCGCCGGGCCGCGGCGGGGAGATCCAGCTGACCGACGCGCTGCGCGAGCTCGCCCGCCGCAAGCCGGACGAGGGCGGTCCGGTGCACGGCGTGCTCTTCCGCGGCCAGCGCTACGACACCGGGAACAAGGCCGACTACCTGCGCACCGTCGTCGAGTTCGCCTGCGCCCGCCCCGACCTGGCCGACGACTTCGTGCCCTGGCTCCGCGACTTCGCCCGCGAGCTGCCCGGCGGCTGAGCGGCCGGAGGGCGGAGCGGCCGCCCGGCCTGGGGGCGGATCCGCCGACCGCCCCCGGACCGGCCGGCCGGACCGGGCACACGGCGACCGCCGCGGTGCGGGCCGGCGGCCCCGCGGGGCGCGCACGCCGTGTCCGGACGGGCCCGACGGCCTCGCCTCCGCCCCGGCGCCCCCGGGCGACGGCTCCAAGCGCGCCCCGGGCCACCGCGGGCGGCGTTGTGGGAGAGTCCGGTTGTACGGGCCGGTGGAGGCCGAGATGATGGCCGGGGCGGGGCGGACCGCCCGGGCCGCGCGGGGCGCGGCCTGCGGCCGCCCGGTCCGGAGGCGGGTCCAGGGGTTCTCGGAGGTTCATGGTGAAGAGCGTCGAGCAGCACATCGCGGACATCCTCGGGGTGGTGCGCCCGGTCGCCCCCATCGAGCTCGACCTGCAGCGGGTGCACGGCGCGGTGCTCGCCGAGGACGTCCACTCCACCGTGTCGCTGCCGCGCTTCGACAACTCGGCGATGGACGGCTACGCGGTGCGCTCCGCCGACGTCGCCGCGGCCCGGGAGGACGCCCCGGTGCGGCTGCCGGTCGCCGCCGACATCGCCGCCGGGGACTCCGCCGTGCACACCGTCCTGTCCGGGCACTGCGCCCGGATCATGACCGGGGCGCCGATGCCCTCCGGCGCCGACGCGGTGGTGCCGGTCGAGTGGACCGACGGCGGGCAGGCCGAGGTGGCGATCCACCGGCCGGCCGCGGCCGGCAACGCGGTCCGCCCGGAGGGCGGCGACGTCCTCAAGGGCGACCTGGTGCTGCGCGAGGGCGCCCGGATCGGCGCCGCCGAGATCGGCGTGCTCGCCGCGATCGGCCGGCGCTCCGCCCCGGTCCGCCCCAAGCCCCGGGTGGTCGTCCTGGCCACCGGCGAGGAGCTGGTCGAGCCGGGCGAGCCGATCGGCCCCGGCCAGATCTGGGAGTCCAACGGCTACATGCTCACCGCCGCCGCGGTCGACGCGGGCTGCGCCGGCTACCGGCACGCCTTCGTCGGCGACGAGCCCGGCGCGGTCATGGCCGCCCTGGAGGACGTCCTGGTCCAAGCCGACATCGTGATCACCACCGGCGGCGTCAGCATGGGCGCCTACGACGTGGTCAAGGAGGAGCTCTCCCGGCTGGACACCATGCGCTTCGAGAAGGTCGCCATGGAGCCCGGCAAGCCGCAGGGGTACGGCACGGTCGGCGAGGACGCCACCCCCGTCATCACCCTGCCCGGCAACCCGGTCAGCGCGTTCGTCTCTTTCCAGATCCTGGTCCGCCCCGCGCTGCAGCGGATGCGGGGGCTGCCCCCGGAGCCGCTGCCCGCCGTCCGTGCCCGGCTGACCGAGAGCGTGGCCTCGCCCCCCGGGCGCCGCTCCTACCGCCGCGTCGTCCTGGACCAGGTGCAGGGCGGCGCGGTCGCCACCCCGGTCGCCCGGCAGGCCTCGCACCAGCTGGGCGCGCTCGCCGAGATCAACGCCCTGGCCGTGGTCCCCGAGGAGCTGACCGAGCTGCCCGCGGGCGCCGAGACCGAGGTCGTCCTGCTGCCCCGGCCGTGACGGCGGCTACAGTCGAACCCCACCGTCCCGCAGCCGGAAAGCGCAGCGCAGCCATGTCCACACCGCACCCCTCCGGGTTCAGCCACCTCGACTCCGCGGGCCGGGCCCGCATGGTCGACGTCACCGCCAAGGAGGTCACCGCCCGCACCGCCACCGCCACCGGCCGGGTGCTGGTCTCCGCCGAGGTGATCGACGCCCTGCGCGGCGGGACCGTGCCCAAGGGCGACGCGCTCGCCGTGGCGCGGATCGCCGGCATCCAGGGCGCCAAGCGCACCCCCGACCTGGTCCCGCTCTGCCACCCGATCGCGGTGCACGGCGCCGACGTCGAGCTGACCGTGCGCGAGGAGGACGTCGCGATCACCGCGACGGTGCGCACCGCGGACCGCACCGGTGTGGAGATGGAGGCGCTGACCTGCGTGATGACCGCGGCCCTCGGCCTGGTCGACATGGTCAAGGCGATCGACCCGGAGGCCGTGGTCACCGACGTCCGGGTGGAGGAGAAGACCGGCGGCAAGACCGGCCACTGGACGCGCTCCGGCGCCGGCCTCGGGGAGGGCGCATGACGACCGGGGAACCGGGCGCCGGTGCGCCGCGCGCCGTCGTCATCACCGCCTCCAACCGCGCCGCCGCCGGGGTGTACCCGGACCGCTCCGGCCCGGTCCTGGTGGAGGCGGTGCGCGCCGCCGGGCTGCGCGCCGACGGCCCCTGGGTGGTGCCGGACGGCGAACCGGTCGCCGAGGCGCTCCGCCGCGCGCTGGACGCCGGCTACGACGCCGCCCTCACCACCGGGGGGACCGGGCTGACCCCCACCGACGCCACCCCCGAGGCCACCCGGCCGCTGCTGGCCTGCGAGATCCCCGGCATCCCCGAGGCGCTGCGCGCCTTCGGCCGGGACAAGGGCGTGCCCTCCGCGGTGCTCTCCCGCGGGCTGGCCGGCGTCGCCGAGCGGGACGGGCACCGGATGCTGGTGGTCAACCTCCCGGGGTCGCGCGGCGGCGTCCGGGACGGCATGGAGGTGCTGGCCCCGGTGCTGCTGCACGCGATCGACCAGATGCGCGGCGGCGACCACTGACCGCCCGCCGGACGCCGCTCCGGCCGTGGATGCCGGCGTCCGGCCGTGGTGGAATACTGGGGTGAGCCGCCCGAAAAGGCGTAGAAGAGGCGCTCGGGCGGTACCGGAGGAGAGCACGGAAGTGAACCGGATACGCGGTTGGCCGGTCACCCTGGCGGAAGGAGAGGTCGGCCTGCGCCCGCTCCGCGTCCGCGACGCGCGGGCGCTGCGCGAGACCCGCCTGCGCAACGCCGACTGGCTGCGCCCCTGGGAGCCCACCTACCCGGAGATGCCGCTGCGCTCCTCCTCGCTCACCCCGTACGTGGCCATGCTGCAGGCCATCCGGAGGGAGGCCCGGCACGGCCTGTCCATGCCGTGGGCGATCACCGTGAACGGGGAGTTCGCCGGGCAGCTGACCATCAGCGCCATCGTGTGGGGGTCGGCCCGCTCCGCGCAGGTCGGCTACTGGATCGACCAGGCCCGCGCGGGCAGGGGTGCCACCCCCACCGCGGTCGCGCTCGCCGTCGACCATGCGTTCTTCGCCGTCGGCCTGCACCGGATCGAGGCGAACATCCGCCCGGAGAACGCCGCCAGCCGGCGTGTCGCGGAGAAGCTCGGTTTCCGCGAGGAGGGCGTGCGCAAGCGTCAGCTGCACATCGACGGCGCCTGGCGCGACCACATCTGCTACGCGCTGACCACCGAGGACGTCCCCGGCGGGCTGCTCCGGCGGTGGCGCGCGCACCGCGACGGCAGCGCCGCGGAGGACCGCTCCTGACCCCGGCGCGCCGGTCGGCGCCCCGGTCTTCGCGACATAGCCGCCGCCCGGCCGGGCGCACGGTACCGTCGTACGGTCGGCGCCTCCGGGCGGGGCGGGCCGGAGCCCGCAGAGCCCCGCCCCGTCCCCCGAGGAAGGGCCGGCGGAAGAAGAGGAAGACTGCAATCTCACGACACTCCGGCCCGAATACCGCGCATTTGCGGACACTCGGTCGTACCGTGCGGAACGTAGACGCATCAGGGATGTCGGCAACACGTGCATACGGCGCATGGAGGACGGCGCATGGGACGCGGACCGCTGAGAGGCGTGGACGCCGGGCCGTGAGGCGGGACCGGGGGACCGGACCGCAGCCGGACTCCGGCCGCCGTGGCCGCAGGGCCAGGTTCGAGGGGCGTCCGGGAGTGTCCGAAGGCCGGCGGTGCGAGGAGGGGCGATGAACAGCTCAGCCTTGTACTTGGCCATTGTCGTGGTGTGGCTGGTCGTCCTGGTCCCGATGCTGCTCCGCCGGGACGCCGCCGACCCCGACCCCGCCGCCCTGGACCGCAGCGACCCCCGGGCCGCCGACCCCGGTGAGGAGGGCGAGGAGGACGTCCTCGCCGACCGCGCGGAGCAGGCCCCGGCCGCCGCCGCCGGCGATGCCGACCGCGACGAGGACTACGGCGAGTACGACGAGTACCTCCCCGGCCCCGGGGACGACGCGGACGGCGAGCCCGCGCCGGTCCACCTGGACGGGCGCGACCGGGAGCCGGCCGCCGTGGAGACCGCCTCCTACTCCGGCCCGGCGGATGGCCCCGGCGCCGACCCGGAGGAGGAGCCCTACGCTTACCCGCCGCCGCCCCCGGTGTCCCGGGCCCGGGTCATCGCCCGCCGGCGCCGCCGCACGGCCGGCCTGGGCGGGCTGCTGGCGGCCACCGCGGCCGCCGTCGCGTTCGACCTGGGCCCCTGGTGGGTGCTGGTGCCGCCGGTGCTGCTCTTCGGCGGCCACCTGGTGCTGCTGCGCGAGGCGGCCAAGGCCGACGCGGAGCGCCGCGCGGCCCTGGAGGCGCAGCGCCGCGCCGGGCTCCGGCGCGCCCGCCGGGCCGAAGCCGCCCGCCGGGCCGAGGAGGAGCGCGGCGCCGACGTCGTCGACCTGCCCGCCCCGCGCGGCCGCGAGGTCTACGACCAGTACACCGACGCCCACCAGCGCGCCGTCGGGGACTGAGCCCCGCCTGCCCGCGGTGCCGCGCCTTCCCGGGATGCGGCCCTGCGGGCGCCCCGCAGGGGGTGGGCGGTGGCGGGCGGTGTGCCGCCCCGTTGCCGTCCCGCCCCGGCTGCGGGGGAGCGGGGCGGGGCGGTGGAAAACCGTTCAGAGCACCTCCGCGGAGCTGCTAGAGTTTAGAACGTCTTCAGGGGCTGTAGCGCAGTCCGGTAGCGCACCTCGTTCGCATCGAGGGGGTCAGGGGTTCGAATCCCCTCAGCTCCACCTGAAGCAGAAGGCCGGTTCCCGCTCGGGGCCGGCCTTCTGCTTTTGCCCGGAAGCCGGCGGGGCCGGGCGTCCCGCGGGCCTTTCCCCACCCCTCCGCGCGGGGCTCCGACGCCGCGGCCCGCGCCGCGCTCACCCCGCGTGACGGCGGGCCCCGAACGTCCGGGGAGGGCGGGCCGGCCCCGCCCGCTCGGGCGGCACCGGTGCGCCGCGCCGACCGGCATGGACATCGCGCCGAATCTGCGTGTCGGCGTGCACACCCGGGGTGCGCCGAGGACAATGAGCGCCGAGCATGGGCTCGTGTGCTCACCTAGAGTGAACAGGTCGTCTTTCCCTGTGAGGTGCCCACTTTAACCTGGTGGATGCGATAAGTTCGTGGTGCGTGCCGAATTCGCCCCGTCGGTCCGAACAATTCACCTGCCCACCCCATTCGTAACCGTGTTCGGAAAGGGTGGGCTCGCCTTGGGGGACACTTGGTCTCGGCGGGGTCTTCGGGAGTGTGTGCAGGTCGCGCCTTTTGTGTGTGACGAAATTCAGCGGTGTGCACGAGGCGGCCTACTGTGTCGTATTTTTCTACTACATGGGCGGAAATAGGCCTTAGATCAACATTAATATTTGCTTCTGGGTCTTGTGCGCACTGTGACCGATAGGTCATCTTATTGAACGGGGATGGACGACCAGACGAGCGAAAGGTGCGTTGTGCTGAAGAAGTTGTTCGTGACCGCGGCCATTGCCGGCGCGGTCACCATGGGTGCCGCGCTCCCGGCCTCGGCCGATGCCGGCCCTGCCGCCTCGGAGACCGGGGCCACCGCCTACTCCGGCGGGTGGAGCTGGTGGACCGGTGGCTGGAGCTGGTGGAGCGGCGGCTGGAGCTGGTGGAGCGCCGACGGCCTGACCGAGACCTCCATCGCCATCGCCGAGGACATCGTCTCGGCCATCGAGTAACGGAACACCGGTAGCGGAGCGAACGGACCGCGAGGTACGGCCAACCGGCGGAGGCCGTAAAGGCGGATCGGGCGCTCCCCGACAAGAAGCGTCGCCGCGCCGAATGACCGATCCGGCCCGGCGAAGCGAATAGGGGCCCTGACCGGGAAAGACCGGTCGGGGCCCCGACCCGTTTCCGGCAATGGATTTCCGGAGCCGGGGCGGGGGTAGGAGACCGGGTAAAGCGGAGTCTCCACGGCCGGCGGCGAACGGAGCCCTGCGGCCCGCGGCATGAAGGGCGTCCGCGGCCGGCGGCGGGCGGAGAGCCTCTCCTCGGCGGGGCCCGAGTCCCCGGGCCCCGCGGATGACCGACTGTTCGAGGGAGGGACTGCGTGACCGAGCACCCGGAGGCCGCACCCGGGCCGCAGCACCCCCGGCGCCCGCAGTTCCCGCGCGGGGCCGAGTACCCCGAGGGGGAGGCCGCCCCAGGCGGCTACCACGCGCCCGACCCCGGTTACCTGCACGGTCCGCCGCCACCGCCCGCACAGCCCTCCGCGCCCGGCGGCGCCCCCGCCGAGGAGCAGGAGCCCCGGGCCGCGGGTGAGCCGTTCCGGCGGTCCACCCCGGCGCGCCGCAAGCCCATCCCGGCGATGCGCGGCGGCGGGCACGGCCGGCTCATCGCGGTGACGGCGCTGTTCGTCATGGTCACCGGAGGGTCGGCCGACTACCTCTCGTCCACCTGGCGGGCCGCCCTGCACCTGCTGTTCTGGGCCGGGGTGGCCGCGGCCGCGCTGATCACCGCCGGCCGCGAGCAGCGCAACGGGTGGGAGCCGTCGCCGCGCTGGGTGTGGCCGACGGCCGCGATCGGCGGAACCCTCCTCGCCGAGCTGCTGATCGCGCTGTTCGGCTCGCCGGCGATCATCGCCGGCTCGGTGGTGGTGGCCGGCCTCTTCCTGTTCCTGGTGATGCTGTTCGGCTGAGGGCGTCCGGCCGAGGGCGTCCGGCCGGGCGGGCCGGATCGGGCCGGGAGAGGTTTCCCGGTCAGGTCGCCTCGTCGTCGAACGGGGGCCGCTTGCCGTTCAGCTGGGAGGCGGGGCGCCGGGCGCCCTCCTCCTCGTCGTCCTCGGCCTCCCAGAAGTGCTTCTGCACGAAGCGCTTGGGGTTGAGGTCCTGGACGTCGAAGTCCTTGAATTCGGGGCCGAGCCCCTCGCGCAGGTCGTCCTTGGCGCTGTCGGCCATCTTGCGCAGCTGGCGCAGGACCCGCCCGACCTGCTGCGCGGCCTTGGGCAGCTGCTCCGGGCCGAAGAGCAGGAGAGCGAGTACGCCGAGGAGGACGAACTCCCCACCGCCGATGTTGAACATGCCCTTCCTTCCCTCGGCCCCCGGCCTCACCTGCCGGTACCAGCAAACAGGTTAACCGCTCCGCGGCTCGGCCGGCACAGCGGGCCGCTCCGCGGCCGGAGCGCGCCGGCGGGGCGGAGCGGGTTAGTGTTGTCCGGGATTGCGCACCCCGCCGCGGGCGGGAGACGGGCGGGGAGGAGCACGGTGCCGGAGCCGACGATGCGCGACAGGGCCCGGCGGATCGTCGAATCGGGATGGTTCCAGAACGGGGTCATCGCCCTCATCCTGATCAACGCGGTCTCGCTGGGGCTGGAGACCTACGAGGAGCTGTTCGCCGCCGCTCCGGAGGTGTTCTCGGTCACCGAGACCGTCTTCGTCGGGCTGTTCGCCGCGGAGCTGGCGCTGAAGGTGTTCGCCTACGGCCGGTCCTTCTTCCGCGATCCGTGGAACTGGTTCGACGCGATCGTGGTGGGCATCGCCCTGGTGCCCTCCTCTTCGGGCTTCTCGGTGCTCCGGCTGCTGCGCATCCTGCGGATCCTCCGCCTGGTCAGCGCCGTCCCGCAGATGCGGCAGATCATCGGGGCGCTGTTCCGCTCGGTGCCGGGGATGAGCACGGGCATCGGACTGCTGCTGATCACCGTCTACACCGCCGCGGTGCTGGCCGAGAAGCTGTTCGAGGACGTCTCCCCGCACTACTTCGGCGACCTGCACACCTCGCTCTACACCATGTTCATGGTGCTGACCACGGAGAACTGGCCGGACATCGCCGAGTCGGTGACCGAGCAGCGCCCCTGGGCCGCGGCCTTCTTCGTCGGCTACATCGTGGTGACCGCGTTCATCCTGCTCAACCTGGTGATCGGCGTCATCGTCACCGCCCTGGAGGAGGAGGTGGAGTCGCAGCGCTGGAAGGAGGACCAGGAGCTGGAGCAGGTCCAGCACGACCTGGTGATGGCCCGGCTGGAGGCCCTCTCCGAGCAGGTGGAGCGGCTCAGCCGGCAGGTGGCCGGCCTCGGCGGGGAGGGCGCCGGAGGCGGCGACCGGGCAGACGGGGGACCGGCCCCCGGAAAGTGAAAAAGCCCTCCGCCCGGGGAACGGGCGAAGGGCCGAGAATCGGAATCAGCAGCCGTCAGAGGGCCTGCACATTGGAAGCCTGCGGACCCTTCGGCCCCTGGGTGATCTCGAACTCGACCGACTGGTTCTCTTCCAGGTTCCGGAAGCCGGTACCCGCGATCGCCGAGTAGTGAACGAACACGTCCGGGCCGCCGCCTTCAACGGCGATGAACCCGAAACCCTTCTCAGAGTTGAACCACTTCACGGTGCCCTGAGCCATTTGCTCTCCCTTTGGGGACTACAACGGGGCCGCACCCTGCTGGCCCCGGGTTGCCGAGCGCCCGTCCCGAGAGCCAACGCCCCGAACACCAGCGCCCGCGTGAAGTTCCGCGAGGCGCCGAAGCATCCGTGAAACCACAACCGCAACCAGTGCTCGAGACTACCAGCCGGCATCCGGGATGCCGAGACCTTTCCGTATGAAAATCGAGCGAAGGGAAAGTGGAATTTCACCCACCCGCCGGTCGTTGTTTTCCGCCCGTCCGGCGGCCCCGCGGGGTCACTCGCCGCCGGCGTTGCCGAAGATCCAGGTTTCGAACCACATCCGCTCCCGCCACGCCTCGTAGGGCATCAGCTCCGCGCTGAGCACCGGGTACATGTAGGCGAAGTCGATGATCACCAGCAGCATCACCACGCCGAACACGATCCCGCCGAAGATGCGCCGCCCCGGAAGGTAGTCCGGGCCGGCGCCGTCGTCGCCCATCGCCAATCCCAGCGCCAGCACCATCGCCAGCACCAGGAACGGCAGGAACGGCAGCGCGTAGAAGACGAACATGGTCCGGTCCGGGTAGGCGAACCACGGCAGCCAGCCCGCGGCGACCGCCAGCAGCACCGCGCCGGCCCGCCAGTCCCGGTAGACCAGCCACCAGCCGGCCATCACCACCAGCGCGGCCACCGACAGCCACCACAGCACCGGGGTGCCGATCGCCAGGATCGCCGAGGAGCACTTGGCGGCGCCGCACCCGGTCTGGTCGCCCTCGTAGAAGAACGCCACCGGGGTGCGCATCACGATCCACTCCCACGGCCGGGACGCGTAGTCGTGCGGCGCGTCCAGCGTGCTGTGGAACTGCATCATCTGCGAGTGGTACACGGCGAGCCCGCGCACCGCGTCGATCGGCCCGGACAGCCAGTCCGGCAGCCGCTCCAGCGCGGGCAGCGGGTGCTCCGCGCCGTACTGCCGGCCGTACCCGCCGGCGGTGGCGAACCAGCCGGCCCAGGACGCCAGGTACACGCCCGCGGCGACCACCACGGTCTGCAGGAACGCCGGCACCGCGTCGAACAGCAGCCAGCAGCGGAGCAGCAGGCTCCGGCGGAGCGCGAAGGCCAGACCCACCGCGGAGAGCACCAGCAGCACCGCGGCCACCGCCGCCGGTCCGGCGCCCAGCGCCGCCCAGACCAGCACGGCCAGGGCCGCCCCGACCAGCGCGCACAGCACCAGCAGCGCCGCGGTGCGCACCGCCAGCAGGGTCTCCCTGCCGGCCGCGGCCCCGCCCTCCGGGGCGCGGCCGGTGAGGATGGAGGACCAGCGGCCGCCACCGTCGCCGCGCTGCCCGGCGCTGCGCCGGGCCCCGAAGTCCCACGCCACGGTGAGCAGCCCGAACGCGGCGATGAAGAAGAGCGCGCTCCACTTGGTCCCCACGGCCAGGCCGAAGCAGAGCCCGGCGGCCAGCCGCCACCAGCGCACGCCCAGCCAGGCCGCGGTCGGGTCGGCCAGCAGCCGCTCGCGCATCCGGTCCCGGTCCACCAGCAGGCAGGCGAACCCGGCCAGCACCCAGAACGTCAGGAAGACGTCCACCATGGCGATCCGGCTCATGGTGAAGTGCAGGCCGTCCAGGGCGAGCAGCAGGCCCGCCGCGCAGCCCAGCAGCCAGGAGCGGGTCATCCGGACCGCGACCCGGACCAGCACCAGCACCGACAGCGCACCGAACAGGGCGGCGGCCACCCGCCACCCCTCGGGCGTCATGGAGGTGCCGAACGGGGTCAGCCCCCACAGCCAGTCGCCCAGGGCGATCATCCACTTGCCCGCGGGCGGGTGCACCACGAAGTCGGCGCCGCCGGTCCACAGGTCGCGGCCGCCGCGGGCGAGCAGGTCGTCGGCGTTCTCCAGGGTCTCGTGCTCGTAGCCGAATTCGAGCAGCGAGTAGGCGTCCTTGGCGTAGTAGGTCTCGTCGAAGTAGATCGACGGCGGCTCACCGAGCCGGATGAACCGGAGGACGCCGGCGAAGACCGCGAGCAGTACGGCGCCCGCCCATCCGGCCCATGCGGGGGTCGGCATCGGCGGGAGGTGCGGGCGCGCGGGCTCGGCGGGCGGGGAAGGGGCGGCGTGCTCCGCTCTGTAGGGCGGTGCGGTGGAGGTCATCGCTGCTCTTATAGTCGATCGGAGACGGGGCGGCCGCGAGTGGGGGCCGGCGGCCGGAGAGTAGTGCCAACCGTAGCGTCTATCAACGGGAGCGGTGTGTGACGGAGGGGGCGAGTGAGGGGCGGAGCGGGACGCTGACGCTGGCCGGGATCCCGATCGGCAACGGCGACGACGCCCAGCCGCGGCTGCTGGCCGCGATCGAGGGGGCCCGGCTGATCGCCGCCGAGGACACCCGCCGGCTGCGCCAGTTCGCCGCTCGGATGGGCATCCGCCCCGGCGGCGAGGACGGCGCGCGCATCGTGTCCTACTACGACGCCAACGAGGCGCGGCGCGCCGCCGAACTCCTCGCCGAGCTGGAGTCCGGAACCGACGTGCTGCTGGTGACCGACGCCGGCATGCCGGGGGTGTCGGACCCGGGATACCGGCTGGTGTCGGCCTGCGCCGAGGCCGGGGTGCGGGTCACCGCCATCCCCGGGCCGTCCGCGGTGACCACCGCCCTGGTGCTCTCCGGGCTGCCCACCGACCGGTTCTGCTTCGAGGGCTTCCCGCCGCGCAAGGGCCGGGTCCGGCACTTCACCGAGCTCGCCGGCGAGCGGCGCACCATGGTCTTCTTCGAGAGCCCGCACCGGCTGGCCGGCACCCTGGAGGCGATGGCGGAGGCGTTCGGCGCCGACCGCCCGGCGGCGGTCTGCCGCGAGCTCACCAAGACCTACGAGGA
>Ga0079224_100002622_pt1 | contig 22043 bp, 18 predicted proteins | sample Stecom2015_FD_80414 | JGI IMG/M metagenome (GOLD analysis project Ga0079224, IMG submission 80414) | Agricultural soil microbial communities from Utah to study Nitrogen management - Steer compost 2015 | ecosystem: Environmental > Terrestrial > Soil > Agricultural land | place: USA: Utah...
AGGTCAAAACTGGCATCACTGTCCCCGAGTTCGGGGTAACCTAATGGCATGAGCCGTATACGTGGCCCGTATGTACGGTTCTGTGAGAGGGATGAGGCGGTGACGCCTCACCCTACTCGATGCTTTCCGGGCTTCGGAATTAGCCGCACTTCCGAGCCTAACCCTGTAGAAGTATTGTAGATATTCCCGCCGGGCAAAGGCCGCCCGAGGCCTTGTTATCCCCGGGCAGGGTGGGTAGTATCCCCAGGCATCACCTGTCGCAAGCAGCCTCCCAGCAAAGAGAACTCCATGGCCAAAACCCGTCGCTCCGGGCTTGTGTTACTTCTGCTCGTCGCCCTTGTCACCCCGGTGCTGGCAGAATCCGACCGGGTTCCGGTTGCCGTCGCGCAACCCAGGGACCAAAGCAGCGGCGAGATCCTGCGCCTGTCCGGTGCCGTCACCGCCAAAAATATCGCCAACCTTTCCCCTCGGGTGGACGGCCTGGTGGCGGAGGTGGTGGTGGATGCCGGCAGCGAAGTCGCCGCCGGTGATCGCCTGTTGCAGCTCGATGCAACCCTGGCCAGGTTGGACCTGGAGCTGGCCCAGGCGGCGGAGGCCGAGGCCGCTGCCGCCAGCGCCGAGGCCGGCAGGTTGCTGGCGGAGGCCAGGCGACTGCGGGAACAGCAGCACATTTCCGTCACCGAGGTGGCCAGCAGGGAGGCCGCTGCCGCCCAGGCAGACGCTGCCCACGCCGCGGCCAGGGCCAGGAAAAATGCCGCCGCCGAGATGGTGCGACGGCACCTCCTGCCGGCACCCTTTGCCGGGGTGGTCAGCCGCAGATTCACTGCCGCCGGGGAGTGGGTGAGTCGGGGAACCCCGGTCTTTGAGCTGGTGGCCCTGAGCCCGGTCCAGGTTGACGTGATGGCCCCCCAGGAGCGCTTCGCCGAACTTGCCGTGGACACCCAGGCCACCGTCTACCCGGACGCGAGGCCGGGCCGGGGTTATGCCGCCCGGGTTGCGGACCTGGTGCCGGTGAGCGACCAGAGCCGCTCGTTTCTGGTGCGCCTGGTGGTGGAGGATGCCGGGATCGACCTGTTGCCGGGAACCTCGGCCGCGGTGGAATTTCGCCTCGGCAACAGCGGCCAGCCGGGCCTGCTGGTGCCCAGGGATGCGCTGTTGCGCCATCCCGACGGCGGCCAGAGCCTGTTCGTTGTCGAGGACGGCGTGGCCCGGCGCCGCACGGTGGCCATCAGCGATGCCCTCGGGGGCAATATTCTGGTGACCTCGGGCATCGCCCCGGGGGAACCAGTGATCGTGCGCGGCAATGAACTGGTGAGGGACGGCCAGGAGGTGACCATCACGGGCGGCACCGAATGACCCCGTCCCCGGAGGTGGGTTGCCATGTTTGAAGGGGGCGTGCGCAACGGCAAACTGGTTGCCGTAATCGTGTTGATCGTGTCGGTGCTGGGGCTGGCGGCGGCCTTCCGCATCCCGGTGCAGATGATCCCGGATCTGGATGTGCGCACCATCAGCGTGGTGACCAGCTGGGCCGGTGCCACCCCCCAGGACCTGGAAAAGGAAATCCTGATTGAACAGGAGCGCTACCTGCGCAACCTGCCCAACCTGACCCGCATGGAGTCCCTGGCGGAAACCGGCCGCGCCACCATCGAGCTGGAGTTTCCCTTTGGCGTCGATGTCAACGAGGCGCTGATCCGGGTGGCCAACGCCCTCAGTCAGGTATCCGCCTACCCGGAAAACGTCGATCAGCCCCGGTTGCTGAGCAGTTCGTTCTCGGAAAATGCATTCATGTACTTTTCCCTGGCGCCACTGCCGGATAACCCCCTGGGCCTGGATATGGATCTGGTCACCGACTTCGTCGAGGATCAGGTGCGGCCGCGGATGGAGCGGGTGGCCGGAGTATCCCAGGTGGATGTGCGGGGGGGTGCCGAGCGCCAGGTGCAGATCACCCTGGATCCCGCCAGGCTGGCCCAGCGGGGGGTTGCCCTCACCCAGGTGCGGGACGCTCTGCGGGCCCGCAACAGCGACAGTTCGGCGGGTGACCTGGACGACGGCAAACGCCGCTATCTGATCCGGGTCATCGGCCGCTTTACCTCCCTGGAAGAGCTGGAAAACCTGATCATTTCCCGCACCGCCGCCGGCGATATCCGCCTCAGGGATGTGGCCGAAGTGAGCATGGACCACTTTGAAGTGCGCCACCGGGCCTATGCCAATGGTGTCCGCAGCCTCAACCTGGCGGTCAAGCGGGAGCCGGGGTCCAACGTCATCGCCATCAAGGGGGAGATGATGGCGGTGGTGGCTGAACTCAACAGTGAACTGTTGTCCCCCAACGGCCTGCAACTGGAGTTGATGAGCGATGACGTGCGCTATGTGCAAGCCTCGGTACGCAATGTATTTACCAACCTGTTGTTGGGGGCGCTGCTGGCCACTGGGGTCATGTACCTGTTTTTGCGCTCCCCCAGGGCCACCCTGATCGGGTTGATGGGGATTCCCGTGTGTACCATCGCCGGGTTTCTCGGCCTGTTGCTGTTCGACCGCACCGTCAATGTGATCTCCCTGGCCGGGGTGGCCTTCGCCATCGGCATGACCCTGGACAACACCATTGTGGTGCTGGAGAGCATTCACCAGGCCCGGCGCCGGGGCCGGGACGCCATCGAAGCGGCGATCTCCGGGGTGCGGGAGGTGTGGCCGGCGGTGCTGGCTTCCAGCGCCACCGCGGTACTGGTGTTTTCGCCGGTTCTGTTTATTCAGGAGGAGGCGGGCCAGCTGTACTCGGATATCGCCATCGCCATCTCCGCCGCCATCATCGCCTCCATGCTGTTTGCGGTGATGGTGGTGCCCGCGGCCACTGCCCGTCTGGGGTTGGGGAATGTCCATCAGGAGAGCAGTCGCTTTGCCGCGGCCATCCTCCACAGCGCCGCCTGGCTGACCGCAAGCCCGGGACGGCGCAACGGTTGCCTGGCCCTGACTCTCGCCCTGACCCTGGGGGGCGCCTGGCTGTTGATTCCTCCGGCGGAGTATTTGCCGGAGGGCGAGGAGCCCAAGGCCTTCACCAGCATGATCGCACCTCCCGGCTACAATATGGGGGAGATGCAGGCCATTGCCGATGACATCCTGCCCCTGCTGGTGGCGGCGCGCAACGCCGATCCGGAGCTCTTTGACCGGGGTGAAGCCAGGTTGCCGGCCCTGGCCTACTACTCCCTGCAGATTTCTCCCGGCAGCCTCCGGGTGATGAGCGAACCTGTGCGGGACGGCGATATTGGGGCGATGATGAATGCCCTCACCGAGTTGTTCAGCGCGTACCCGGGGATGCGGGCGTTCTCCCACCGGGGCTCCATCATTTCCAGCAATCAGGGGGGCACCAGGGCGGTAAATCTGGATTTTGCCGGGGCCGATCTCGGGGCTCTGTACGGCACCGCCGACCATGCCTTTCGCCGCGCCGAGACACTGTTCAGCAACCCGCAGATCAGCTCGGAGCCCTCGTCCCTGTCCCTGGATCAGCCCCTGGTGCAGATACGCCCCCGCTGGGAGCGCCTCAGTGAAGCCGGGTTCAGCGCGGATGAGTTTGGCTATACCGTGGCCGCCCTCAGCGACGGTGCCTTTGTGGATGAGTTCTTTATCGACGACGACAAGGTGGATATCTTCCTGTTCAGCAGCGCCGGTCAGCAGCAGACCCTCACCGATCTGGCGGCCCTGCCGGTGCACACCCCGGCGGGGGCTGTGCTGCCGTTGGCGGCCCTGGCGGATATCAGCGAAACCGTCGACAGTGATTTGCTGCGTCGGGTCAACGGCCAGCGCACCGTTACCCTGTCCATTATCCCGCCCCGGGGAGTGGCCCTGGAAACCGCAGTGGCCAGGGTGCGCAGCGAGTTGATTCCGGCCATGAGGGCGGCGGGGGAGGTGGACCAGGGAGTGAGCGTCACCGTGTCCGGGGCCGCTGACCAGCTGGATGCCACCCGGGAGTCGTTGGGCAGCAACTTCGTTATTGCCCTGGTGCTGATCTATCTGTTGCTGGTGGCGATTTTCTCCCACTGGGGGCTGCCCCTGCTGATTCTCACCACTGTGCCCCTGGGTATCGCCGGTGGTGTGGTCAGCCTGGCCGCCATCAACGGCCTCGGCAGCCTTGCCGCTGTGCTCAGTCTGCCCTCCTGGCATCAGCCTTTCGACATGATCACCATGCTCGGCTTTCTGATACTGCTGGGCACCGTGGTCAACAATCCCATTCTGATTGTGGATCACGCTCGCCAAAACCTGAGGGCGGGAAAAATGGCCGTGGAAGAGGCGGTGCGGGAAGCTCTGGCCTCCCGCCTGCGGCCCATTCTGATGTCCACTGCGACCACGGTCTTTGGCCTGGCGCCCCTGGTGCTGAGCCCAGGGGCCGGGGCGGAGCTCTACCGCGGGGTGGGTATCGTGGTGATGACCGGCATTCTGTGGTCGACCCTGATCACCCTCACCTACCTGCCCTGCCTGCTGGTGTTGGTTTTCAAGCTGGCCCGCAGAGGGCGGGGCGGATGAACAAGCATCGGCGGACACTCCCCTGGGCTGGCACGCCCTCAGAGTTGGCACAAATCCCGCCGGCAACGTAAGATGCCGGGGCCTTGGGGGAGGATACAATGCCCTGTGGTGGCCGGGCGGCCGCCGACATTTCTTTTTGCCAATCAAACAAACGGCTATTCATGAGCGACGCAGCACTTTCCATCACCGGTCTGGTCAAGGAATACGACAACGGCTACAAGGCCCTGAAGGGCATTGACCTGGAGGTCAAGCAGGGGGACTTCTTCGCCCTGCTGGGCCCCAATGGGGCGGGCAAATCCACCACCATCGGCATTATCTGCTCTCTGGTGAGGAAGACCGGGGGCGAGGTGCGGGTGTTTGGCAAAAGTATCGACACCCACTTTTCCGAGGCCAAGAAAGATATTGGCATCGTGCCCCAGGAGTTCAATTTCAACCTCTTTGAAAAGCCCTTGGATATCCTGGTGACCCAGGCCGGCTACTATGGCCTGCCCCTGCATCTGGCCAGGGAGCGGGCAGAAAAATACCTCCGCGAGCTGGATCTCTGGGACAGGCGCGGGGTGCCATCCAGGGAGTTGTCGGGGGGCATGAAGCGCCGGTTGATGATTGCCCGGGCCCTGGTTCACGAGCCCAAACTGCTGATTCTCGACGAGCCCACCGCCGGGGTGGATATTGAGCTGCGCCGCTCCATGTGGCAGTTTTTACGGGATATCAATGCCAGTGGCACCACCATTATTCTCACCACCCACTACCTCGAAGAGGCGGAGAGCCTGTGCCGCAATATCGCCATTATCAACAACGGTGAAATCGTCAAGAACACCAGCATGAAGAGCTTGCTCAAAACCCTGCACCGCGAGGTTTTTATCTTCGACACCAAAGACACTCTGAGCCGGCTCCCGGACCTGGGCGAGCTCCGCGGCGCCCTGATCGACGAACATTCCTTTGAGGTGGAAGTGGAAAAAAGCGACTCCCTCAACAATTTGTTTACCCACCTCAGCAGCCAGGGGGTGGAGGTAGTGAGCATGCGCAACCGCGCCAACCGTCTGGAGGAGCTGTTTATCGCACTGGTAGCCTCGGACAACGACGACCACCGGGCAGCGGGGAGTTCACTGTGACCAGCTACGAAAAATGGATTGCCTTCACCACCATCCTGATTCGCGAGGTGCGTCGCTTTACCCGCATCTGGCCCCAGACCCTGTTGCCGCCGGCCATCACCATCAGCCTGTATTTTGTGATCTTCGGCACCCTTATAGGTCCCCGTATCGGGGAGATGTCGGGCTTCACCTATATCGACTTTGTCGCCCCCGGGTTGATCATGATGGCGGTGATCACCAACTCCTACAGCAATGTGGTGTCCTCCTTTTACGGCGCCAAGTGGGGCAGGAGTATTGAAGAGCTGCTGGTGTCCCCGGTGCCCAACTATGTGATTCTCACCGGCTTTATCATGGGGGGCGTGGCCCGGGGGCTGGCGGTGGGGCTGATCGTGACCCTGCTGTCCCTGTTCTTTACCCGCCTCAATGTGGAGCACCTGTTTATCACCTGTGGGGTGGTGTTTCTCACTTCGGTGCTGTTTGCCCTGGCGGGCTTTATCAACGCTGTGTTCGCCCGCTCCTTTGACGACATTTCCATCATCCCCACCTTTGTGCTGACGCCCCTGACCTATCTCGGCGGCGTCTTCTACTCGGTGAGCCTGTTGCCGCCGTTCTGGGAAAAGGTCTCCCACCTCAACCCCATCCTGTATATGATCAACGCCTTTCGCTACGGCGTGTTGGGTGCCTCGGATATCGACACCGGCACCGCTTTGGTGATGATCGTCGGGTTTATCGTGGCGCTGTGGTGGTACTCCATGCACCTGTTGCGCACCAGCAAGGGGCTGCGCAACTGATGGCCGGATCCAAGCCCCAGCTGGGGGCCCCCACCGTTTACCCCGACCACTACGATCCCGGGTTGCTGGTGGCTATTCCCCGGGCTCAGGGCCGCGCCCAGCTCCACCTGCCCGGCAATATGGCGGGTGCCGATCTGTGGACTGCCTTCGAAGTGTCCTGGCTCACTCCGGGAGGCAAGCCCCAGGTGGCCGTGGCCGAGTTCCGGGTGCCCTGTACCTCCCCCAACATTGTCGAATCCAAATCCTTCAAGCTGTATCTGAACTCCCTCAACCAGACGTGCTTTGCCACCTGGGACGAGGTGGTCGCCGTGCTCGCCCGCGACCTGGGGGGTGGTTTTGGCGCCGCCATTGGCGTAAAGCTGTTTACCGTGGACGACTACGGGGCGCTGGGGGTAACCAGGATGGAGGGCAGCTGTCTGGATAGCCTGGAAATCGATTGTGCCAACTTCCATCCCGACGGGGGGTTGCTGGCGTTGCGGGCGGAGGCGGGGGTCGATGAGCGCGTCTACAGCCACCTGCTGAAAACCAACTGTCCGGTTACCGGGCAACCCGACTGGGCGACCCTGGCCATCGCCTATCGCGGCCGGGGGATCTGTCATCGCGGGTTGCTGCGCTATCTGGTGTCGTTCCGCCAGCACCAGGACTTCCACGAGCATTGCGTGGAGCGCATTTTTGCCGATATCCTCAGTCAGTGCGCCCCGGAATACCTCAGCGTGTACGCCCGCTACACGCGCCGGGGCGGCCTCGATATCAACCCCTTTCGCAGCACCCATGACGAGCAGCCGCCCTGGTGCCGGATTGCCCGCCAGTAGGGCCCGGCCGCCGTAAAATCGCTTGCCCCGTTAGCCCCGGGTTATTGCTCTGCAACAGTGACGATGTCGGCTTTGGTGGTGGCCACGATAGCCAGCAATTCTCCGCGCTCTTTTTCCGGCACCTGATGTTTGTCCAGCACCCCGTTAAACAGGGTTGCCATCCGTTGCCAATTGGCTTCGCTGATATTTAGATGGACGTGTGATGATTTCATGTCGCGCCCATGGTACCGGCAGGGCCCCCCTGTGGCCTCACAGACCATGGCTGTCACATGGTATTTGAGATAAGCGGCGGGAACCGTCTGGCGAGCGGCATCTATGGCGGGATTCTCGTTGAGCTCGGGATCCGGAACCATCACATCAATAAAATCGCTGACCACGACCGATATGGGCGCCAGCCCGCCAAGCCGTTCATAGAGAGAGGCGCTGTCGGCTTCCTCGGCCTGAGAGCTTGAGAATACCATCGCCATCAGGACCACCAGCCCTGTGGCTGTAAAACCATTGCCAATGTTCACAGTAGCTTCCTCCATTTTCTTTAGCATCATGTTGTCGAAACATCAGTGCAGCCTGACTGATGCCACCCGTCTGTGAGAGTGTGAGTGACTCCATTGAACATAGCACAGGGAGCGGAATCTGCATGCTACCTGCGCGCCTCCTCAACAGGGCTCAGCCTGTGGTGATCTGGCTAGCCTGGTGCCGACCTGCTGGCGTCAAGCAGGGTGCAGATATCCGCGATGGTCTGCTTCAGCGGGGTTGGTGTAAAGTCGGGAAAAAGCCCGCGCAGGCAGTCGATAGACATGTCGAAATGTCGCAGCTGCGAACCCTGGTCTGTAATAGTGAACGCCAGGGGTTTCCCATAGCGTTCTGCGGTGATCGACGATGTCAGCTGGGCCAGTTCAGCCAGAGTGATGGGGCTGCCGCCCCCCAGGTTTAGCACCTCGGGCCACTGCTCTCCGGTGTGCTCCACCAGGCCCAGGATGATTGCCGCGGCGTCCCTGACGTCCAGAAAATCCAGTATCTGGTTGCGGTTCCCGTCGATGGTCAAGTGCCGCCCGGCCAGGGCGTGGGCGGCCATCAGGTGTGGCGCCTCGCCCTGGTCGAGGCGAAATACCGGGGCAGGACCAACCAGTTTGGCGAGCCTCAGGGAGATGGCACGGATGGACGGCATGGAAGCCCTGGCACTATGCAACAGCAATTCACTAGCGTAGTTCATCATGCCGTAGAGGGTCACGGGTGCCGGCGGGGAATTCTCGGCCCAGGGGTGTGGTGCCATGCCATAGACAGCCTGGGATGAGGTATAGATGAATTGCTTCACTGCCCACTCCCTGGCCAGTCCCACTATGGCCGCCATTAGTTCCAGGGACTCGGCGACTTCCCGTGGGTTGTTGTTGCGTCCCTTAGCCAGGTGGCAGATGACATCGGGAGTTGGTAGGTCGAGGTCGCCGGCGAGCAGTGTTGGCAGCGTCACCCAGGCGATCTGCCCGGTGGCCCTAGGTGGTAGCGGGAAAAGTTTTAGTTTGGTCGGATCCCGCACCGCCAGGGTAACCCGGTGGCGATTGCTGGAAGTCATCAATAGCGGCACCAGGACGGTGCCCAGATAGCCGGTCGCCCCAGTGATCAGGATATGGGCCATCTCAGGGTTTCACCCAGCGCCTGACCAGGCCAACCATCCTGCGCACGGCCTCTGGTGTCAGGGGCTGGCCGCCCTCCTCGGCACCACTCAAATACTCATCGACAATATCGGCTGAGTCAATCCACTCGAGGGGAGTGCCAGTGTGCAGCAACTCGTCGTTATGGACCACCAGGACCAGGTGCTGTACATCGCGGCGCAGGGTAAGCGCTCTGGTGCGACCGTGGAGTCCTTTCGCAGTGAGTGCCAACAGCTGTCCATCGGGTGTCAGTGTCTGTAGGTGGCTGCTCAGGTAGGCGCGGACACCCGACTTGGCCAGGGTGGCATGACGCGCACTGGCCTTGCGCCAGGCGCCGTCACCGCCCACAAAAACTTCGACAGGTATGGTGCCGTCGCCGTCCACCAGCCGCTTAAGGTACTCTCCGATACAGCGCCGCGAAACGTCTCCACCACCCAGCAAGGGTGAGTAGTTAACCTCGTTGATGATTGCTCCGTTGTCGTGCCAGGGCACGGCAATATCCGGGGTGATGATGTCGATGCCGGCCACCTGCAGGCGGAACAGCTTGGCAGCATCTAGGGCGATGCGCAGGTTTTGCGGATGGATTCTGTCGGTCACGTCGTCATCGACGCCGCCCCACTGGGTGGTCTCTATGGGCCTGAGGGGTACCTGAGTGCCTGTGGCGGGCACTGATGCCGGCGTCAGACCCGCCTTCGACAGGGTTGCCGACGCCACCTCGTCGAGGGGTTGCAGCTCAGAGCGCAGCCATGGCGGCACTGCAGCTTCCCGTGCCAAAGCGGCGTCAACCAGTTGCGCGATGGTGGATGTGCCGTTTGCAATTATCGACATGGGCAGCCTTTTGACGCAGTACAGCAACTTGCCATTGGCGATGAATAGGCGATGGCAGACACCGGGTACCTGTTGTTCTATGATAACCCTCTTGTGTTGCGACACCGCCATGGCGGAATTGAAGGCGATTTCCAGGGAGGATGCGCAGTCAACGTCTACGGTGACCCCCTCGCCCCTCTCTCCGTCCACCGGCTTTACCACCACGGGCCAGCCGATAGCTGTGGCGGCCTGGGTGGCGCTGGCGAGATCACCGGTACTGGTATGCCGTGGAGCGGGTAGGCCGGCGGCCCGCAAGAGCTGCGCGGTAGTGATTTTGTTCGCGGACAGCCGCATACCGACGGCTGAGTCATTTTCGCTGGTGCTGCGGTCAAAGAGCACGGCCTTCTCACCCCAGCCCAGTTGGTACACGCCGCGGTTAAGACACCGAAAGGGAATTCCCCTCTCGTAGGCGCCCTTGAGCAGGGGGAGGGTGGATTTGCCCTGTCCGAGGCTGGCCATCACCGGCTTGATAACCTCGCTGTGGAGACGATTGAAAACCTGCTGGCTGTTTGCCGGGGTTGGAGGGTGGGTCGCCAGCCACGGGGCGGTGGCAAAGGCGTGGTTCAGCACCTGGTGGTAGGTATGCGCTGGGCAATAGTCGATGGCGGGCAGGGCGACCTGCGCCTGAAACCCGTGTTGCTTCCCCGGTTGCCTCCGGCAAGCGAGGATCTGCGCTGGCTGGAAGCAAGGCAGGCCGGCTGCTTGCATCATGGTGCGAGCCAACAGCAGGCACCGCCACAGCCAGTAGTGAGTGGATTGGCTCACTTCGGTCCGCGGTAGAGCCGGGGGTGGCTGAATCGCGAGATCGCTGCCAGCAATCGCCTTGAGCCACAGGTCAACTCGGCTGAGGTCGGCACTGACCGGCACTGTGAACGATATCGAGAACTGTCGCGTCAATTGGCGCAGAGGTTTGCCAGGTCTGGTGGCGACAAGGCGGTTGATCTCGGCCATCACGGGCTTTCCCTGTTCATTGCGCGGAATTTGGTTGACGATGATAACGCGGTGGGGGGCGGAGGAGCCCAGTCTGTCGCGGGCATAGGACAGCAGCTCGGCTTCCCTCGCTTGGCTTTCCTCGCAGAGAACCACCAGACACACAGGGACATCCTGGTGGATATGGTGGCTGAGGGGAACCGCCAGGGCATCTTCGACGCCCTGGTGGACCAACATCTGCTGCTCGATTTCCGCCGGATAGATATTGATACCGTTTTTGATCATCAGGTTGTCGGCGCGTCCCAAGTGGATGAGCTGGCCGTCCGCAGTCATTCTGCCGACGTCACCGGGGTAAAACCACCCGTGGCGAAAAAACTGTTCGGAGGCCTGCTTATCTCCCAAATAGCCCTCTATCATGCCGGGGGTTTTTAGTCTGATAAGGCCCGGCTCCCCGGGGCCCAGCCTTGCCCCCTCGGCATCGACGATTTCGAGCCGTGTGCTGGGGAAAGGGCGCCCCACGCCACCGATGGGGGCAAAGACATCATCCAGAGTTGTTATGCAGGCAGTGTGGGATTCGTTGGTGCCGTAGAGTATATACAACTTAGGGGTCAGTCGGTCGCGGATAGCGGCGCGCAGTCTGGCGGAAACGGTAGAGCCGCCGACCATCATCGCCGTCAACGACCCATAGCGTGCCGCCCCCTCGGGGGACAGTGTTTTGAGGAGTTGCGCGATATGGAATACCGTGCCGTACAGCACAGAGATATCGCCCGCGGCGATGTGGTTTCCACAATCGAGCTTTCGCTGCTCACCGAGGAAGATGCTGGCGCCAAGGGCAAAGGCTTCAAGATAGCGCTGTTTGCTGGCGTAGAAATCCAGATGAATCAGCGATACCAGGCAGTCGTTGGCGCTGTAGGGCAGCCACTCCTGGCCTGTGGCCATGCGCGCGAGCTGTTGACCGTGGCTGACTGGCATGAGCTTAGGCTGGCCAGTGGAGCCTGACCCCGTCACGATCAGCCAGGGGACGGTTGTGTCCCTGGCCTGGGCTGGCAGTACAGCGGTGGAAAAATCCAGCATGGCTCGACTTACCACTACCGAGGGTAGACTTTCGTGGTGCACTTGGTGGCCATCCGTGATCAGAATGTCGGCATTCACTGCCCGGAGCATGGCGCCCTGGCGCAGTGACGGCATGGCGGAGGACAGGCTGAATTGGGTGGCCCCCAGGTGGGCGGTGGCCAGCATGGTTGCCAATAACAGCAGCTCATCGTCGCAGCAATGAGCCACCACCTGGCCCGGGCGGGCACCGGCCTCCTCAAGTGCGGCGGACAGGCTAACGATTCCATTGCAAAACTCCGCGTAACTCAGGGTCAATGTCTCTGTACGGATGCACGGACGTTCGGGGAATTCCCTGGCCATCGCCAGTATAGGGTCGAGCAGGTTCATGGCTTGTCCCGCTCTTTGTTCTTGGCGACGGCCTCCTCGAGCACCCTCAGCAAATAATTCGCATTGCGCTCAATGTCGTGGTTTTCGGCGTGGGCGGCGTAGGCATCCGCCACCAACGCGGCGTAAAAATCCTGGTCATCGAACACGCGGATGATCAGGTCTTTCACACTGGAGAGCTCTCGCTGGCCGAAGGGCCTGAGGTAGGGCTCGGCGAAGTACTCACCGGGCAAATCCAGGAGCAAGCCGCCTTTGCCGGCGACTTCACCTATGCCACCGGACCTGCTGCCAATCACGGGAATGCCGTTCACAAGCGATTCGACAATTACTCTGGGGCCACTCTCCCACCACAGGCTGGGAACCAACAACACTCGGGCTCTACCGTAACTAGGTTTCATGTCAGGGGTATTGGCGGTTACCCGGACGTTGTCGAGTTGGGTTCTCGGGGAACCTAACTGCCGGCTGACGCGAGTCAGCAACCCCTGCCAGGTTCCTCGGGTGTCGACGATTTCAAAGCGGATGTCGGGCCTGGATTTTTCCAGCGCCATGGCCAACTGGATAACCAACATGGCGCCTTTCTGGGGGATCGGGTTGACAAACAGTATATGGCTGCGCTGGTGGTGATCCGCCCGTACCGGGAGGGGGTCGACAAAGGTGCCCACTGGCACCAGATCGTAGCCTTCTCGCTCCCGGTACATCTCGGCGGTGGCCCTGGTGTCGGTGATCATCAGGCTGACGTCTCGGCACCACCTGCTGCCGCGGTTCTTGCCGTGCATCAGAAAAACGCCGACGGGAATCCCCTGGGCTCGGGCTTCACTGGCGGTGACAAGGGTGATCAGCGAGTTGTCGAAAAACAGTACGATATCGGGCTTGAACTGGTGCAGCAACTGGCAGTACTGGTCGAACCAGCGCTGTTCCTCGTAGGACAGCATCAGGCGGCGCTCTGTTCTCCTGGTTACCAGCAGCAGATGGTCGAGGGCGCCGTCCCGGTAGCGAATAAATTTTCCCTCCTGGGCGATAATCTCCTGCCACTTGTTTTGCAGTAGTGCCCTGCCCTGGGCATTGACAAATACGGTGGCGCCGAGGGCCATGACATTACACCCCCTCTGGCTCAGTTGCTTGAGGCACTCCTTGACCATCAAGGCTGCACCGTTGGCAGTATCCAGAAGGGTATTGGGAGATGCCCAGAGAACTTTCAGCGGGATAGGCATGGGCTGGCAATACACTCGTCTATGAGGCTACTTCGCAGTGGCATTGGGCGACCTGTCATTGAACCTGTGGGTGATCTGGGCGCTTCCCACCATGCCCTGGCGGCGAATAAGGCCGGAGATGACCTGAATATGTCGATGAAGGTCATCGCCGGAGGTGATGCGCACCGAGTTGTCGTTTTTGAAACACTTGGTCTCAAGCTGCTGTTGTTTGTAGCGCTTGTAATCCTGGGCGTTGTTCCAGTGATTGCCTTCGCGAATATTTTTGTCGCAGCGCTCCGCAAAATCCGCCATGAACTTGTAATGGAGCAGCGGAGCAACCAGGGGCGAGGGGATTCCATAGCTGTCAAAATGTGGCCCGATGTGGTCATAGCCGTCCTCCTCGACCAGATACAGGGTCTGCTTGCTGGTGATGGGCGGCTTGGTGCCGGGTTCGACAAAGCGATTTCTCGGGCCTCCGTACAACACCAGGCGGCCCTTGTCCCAAACTGCCTGGGTAGTCTCCACCGGGTCCACCCAGGGGCAGATGTCGCCGAAGGGTTGGCCACTCCGGTAGGGGGGCAGCCGGCTTGTGGGCTGCTCCGAATAGGCGTCGATCATCGGGGTGAATACCCGGTTCAGCCCCAGTCGCTCGGCCCTTGCCGTCAGCCCCGCCAGGCCTTCCCTGGTATCCCCCGGCCAGCTTAGCAGTTCATCGGCATCCACACACAGCACCCACTTACCCAGCGCATGCCTTTTGGTCAGAACATTGACCCAATCTCGGCCGGACCGGCTGGTTCGATACTTGGCGGAATCGGTGCGGTAGAGCATCACGTCCGGTTGCTGTCGAAGAAACTCGGTGCTGCCATCTGTGGAGTCGTTGTCGATAAAGAGAAACGCCTGGCAACCTAGCCGGCGGTAATACTCAATAAACCAGGGCAGTTTGGCGATCTCGTCCTTGACGATAGACAATACCGTTACCTTTGCTTCAAGCGCAGTCATTCGGGAGCTGACATCCAGAACCAGGTCGTCAAGGGCCGCTCTGTCAATTTCCATTCTGGCAGCGGTTGAGCGCCGGGTGACCTCGGCGCGGCCCAAGGTGGCGGGCTTGGGCACGAAGCTGTGGGGCGTTGCAAGGGTCTGGCGAACCTTCTCGTCATCTGGTTCGACGCCGAGAAAATTGAACAGCGGTGCGATGGCGCTACCACCCTTGATCAGGGTTTCATAGCGCATGGTAAATGCGTTGGCGTGCCTTGAGGTAAATGTGAAGAAGATGTCGTCCGCCCTCTGCAGACGCTTGGTTAGTGTGGCCGGGTCTTCCTTTTTCCAGAATGCGCTGTTAACCACTTCCCGGTGGTCTCTGGTATTGAAGACAAACGCCGGCTGGGGAAATAGCAGTGCCAGAAACTTGAGGTAGGGAATAAGCTCATCCAGGTGGTCCAGGTAGCGTATTTCCTTGAAGCCAATGCGGCTGTAGGGCTCCTCTAAGGCAAATTGTTCCAGGACAAGCTGTCTTGCGCTTGCCACAAATCGCTCCGGGTTGAGGCGGTCGGCACCGTACCAGGCATCATTTGGTGATTGCGCCTTATCCCCCCAGTCATTCCTCGCGGCGGTGAGGGCCTTCCAGGCGCCGTAGAGTCCCCAGCAAAAGTCGTAGTTTTCGCCACGAATGGTTGTGTCGGGGATGGTGTTGAGCACTCCCTGAAGAAGTGTGGAACCGCTGCGGCCGTAGGTGACGATCAGAATCGACCGGTAGTTCATGGTGAGTCCGTCCTGGAACTGTCGATGTTCTAGAATACGGCGCAGGACACCAGGGGTGCTGCGCAGGTCGGGTGGATCCCTGAGGCCCAGTGGGATTCCGCTGGACCACAGCTTCGGTCAGCTCCTGGACAATGCCAAATCCAATTCCAGCACCATGGTCACAGAGCCAATCATCGAGTAGGGGGGCGACGATACCCTCAGCGACGCTTTTTCCCTTCAGGATAGATAAAAGGGCGGTGGCCCTGGGCAGAAATTCCGGGCGATGATTGGCGGAGCTTCTGTAGCGGGCGCCCATGACTCCAGGGCCGATGCCGTTGCCAGAAAACGCTGCGCTGGCGTGGGTTTTCATGGACGCTTCCCGGGACGCTGAGATTCTAACAAACGAAGCCAGTGCCAACAATAATAGCCTCACCCGGGCCTATGGTTCCTGCTCCCCGATCGCTGCCCCAGGACCCCATTCGGGGAGGCGGTTGAGCGCGCTAACCTGTGCCGGAAGTTGTGGCCAATCCTTGCAGCCAGTGCCCCGGGGGCAGGTTTCGCCATTTTCAGCCCATGGGGCTGGTGCCGATCAACACCAGGTGCAGATAGAACGTGAAGGCGCCCCACAGGGCCAAACCCACCACCACGGCGATGATGTCCCCGGATGCGCCCGCTGCCGGGCGCGTGATCCCGGCGCGGCGATCCCGGCGTCGGGCACTGATGTAATCGGCGCTGGCCCAGATGAGGAAGCTGCCAAACAGCACCGTGGCGGCTAGGGAGCCGGTGCCAATGAGGTGGGCTGCAGCCCAGATCGCCGTGCCCAGGACCATGGGGTGGCCGAGCTTGGCCTTGATCTGGTTGCTGGGCACATTGCCGGCCACCACCAGGATCAGGGCGGGGATCATCAGCAGACCGGTGAGGTATCCGGTCCAGGCTGGTGGGCTCCACAGCCATGGGGTGTCCACCCGGGCCTGGCCGTAGCCGACAATAATCAGCACAAAGCCGGCGAGCGCCACCAGGGAATACAGTATTTTCCAGGTGTTGTCGCCGAGCCTGGCGATCATGCCAGAGCGCCACTGTGGTGCACACATTTTGATGGCGTGAGAACCCAGGAATAGAATCAGGCCGAGAATCAGGATTGCCATTGGATGTCTCCTTGCAGGGTGCTTGGTATTATCGCTGTTGTGTGCAAAGCAGCAGACATCTTAGCAGGGTTGATCGGGACATCCGGTTGATCGCAATCAGGCCACGGCTTGCGGTGCTCTTCTCACCTCAGTACTGAGTTGCCAGCCCGCTCTGGAGGCCATAGGTGGCAATGCTCATCACCGTTGTTCCAGGCGCAGGTACACCTCGCTATAGCCCCCTGCGGGATAGATGGCATTGTGGGCCGGTCGCCCCGCGACGGGGACCACTCGCAGGTTGGCGGCAAAGAGCTCCTCGAGCAGTACCCGCAACTCCAGCCGGGTCAGGGGCGCTCCTGGGCAGACATGGATACCCGCTCCATAGACAAGGTTGTCGCTGCTGTTACGGTCGAGCCTGAAATGCTCGGGGTCAGGGAAAACCAGGTCATCACGATTTGCCGCACTCCACATCAGGGTGAATCGGGTGCCCGCCTCAAAGCGCCTTCCGCCCACCTCCACCGGACAGGTGGCAATGCGGCGGTTGCTCACCAGGGGGTCGTGGAGGCGCTGAATTTCGTCAGTGGCCTTGTCCAGCAGGTGGGGGTTGTCTCTCAGCATCTCCTGCACCTCGCCATTGTTGGCGAGAAAGTTGAGGACGATTCCGACAGCGGCGGCGATGGTGCCGAGTTCGCCCACGGTCCAGTTGCGGATGATGCTGACAATTTCCTCGTCGCTGAGGGGCCGGCCCTCGACCTCCTCTTCCAGCAGGCGAGCGGTGATATCCTGCGACTGGCTGCCGCGCCGTTCCACCAGGAGAGCTTGTATGTGGTGGTCGAATTCGCTGGCCACCGCTTCAAGCCTTTCCACATCCCTGGCCAGGGTGGCGTCGTGGTTTTTCCGCACCCAGGCCAGCAGGGGTTGTTCGAGGGCTTCCGGCCAACCCATGAACGCGCTCTGGCAGCGTAGGGCAAAGGTGTGTCCGAGCTCGGACATGATCTCGATATCCCGTTCCCTGGCAAGGGCGGCGACCAGTGTGCGTGCTATGGTCCGTGCCTTGGGCTCGAAAGTGGCCATCACCTCGGTGCTGAAATATCTATCGACGACCGCCCGGAATAGCCCATGTTGTGGCGGGTCCATACCGTTGGGCACAGACAGGTGGCTAGACACTCTGCTGCTGAAGCTGTGGTGATCCAGCACCATGGCCTTGACATCCTCGTGGCGGAATACGGACCAGTTCAAATAATCGCTATGGGCCACCGGGCAGGTGTCGCGCATCCTGTCGTAGGCGGCCAGCTGATCCTGCTGCACCTTCTCGCTGCGGGGATCCCAGGTGTTTTTCGGGTATCTTGTGGTCATGGCAAGCCTCCGTCATAGGTCGTTACAGGAAAAGAATTACCCACACCAGTATTGCCACCAGTGGGCAGTACAGGTTCATGGCATGGCCGAGGATATGCCTGCGGCCACCGAGTTCCATAAAGTGGACGACGATGATGCGTCCCTTGATTATGGTGAGGATCAGGATCAGGCCCGCCACCCAGGGGGACAGGGAACCCTCCGCCAGCAGAAAGCCGCCGATGGTCACCAGCATCAACACCAGCCACCTGGCAAGTACCGGATTCATCGTCAGCGAATCACGTAGAGGATGGGAAACAGGAGAATCCAGATCAGGTCAACCATGTGCCAGTAACTGGCGCCACTTTCGAGACCCAGAGCATTGTCCTGCCCATAACCTCCTCTGAACAGTTTGCCTGCCATCACCCAGAGAAACCCCATGCCGAGGATTACGTGCAGTAGATGAAAGCCGGTGATCAAAAAATAGGCCATAAAGAAATGGTTGTCCCGCAGGCTGAGACCGGCTCCACCCAGTTGCCCGTACTCCCAGCACTTGACGACCACATAGATCAATGCAGCGGCCAGGGCCGCCCACAACCACCTGCAGGCCTGCCGCTGTCGGTCGGCGCGGTTGGCCACCACCCCCTGGGCGACGAGGGCGCTTGCCGTGAGCAGGGCCAGGGTGTTGATCAGGCCTGCAACCGGGTGCAGGTGCTGTTGGCCGGTGTGAAAGATGTCTGGATGCAGGCTTCGCATCCAGGTAAAGGCGACAAACATCAGGGCAAAGGTAGTCACCTCGAGGAGAATCAGCATCCACACCACCAGGTCACCGGGTAGAGGCTCCCATTCGCGGGTTGTCTCCACCTCTCGGCCAGCCGCTGTCGGCAGCCCCATTGAAGTCATGTTTCACCTCTTCTATTCACGCCCTGGGCCGCTCCCGCAAGGTAATCAAAAGGAGTAAGATGTATAGCACATACATCTTAATGTCGTCAAACCGTCACTGGCGGTTATAATCTGGACATCTATCGCGGGAGACAGGTGCCATGAAGCTGACCCAATACACAGACTACGCTCTGCGGGTACTGATGTACGTCGCCGAGCGCCCCAACGATCTGGCCACCATTTCCCAGATCGCCAGTCACCACGGTATCTCCCGCAACCATGTGGTCAAGGTGGTGCACCAGCTGAGTACCCTGGGTTACCTCAAGACCCAGAGGGGTAAGAATGGGGGCCTGAAATTGGCCGCTGACCCCTGCGCCATCGGCCTCGGCCGGGTGGTGCGCGACATGGAGCCGAGTATGACTATCGCCGAATGCTTCGGCACCGACCCCAGGTGCTTGCTATCCCCCCGCTGTGCACTAAAGAGTGTCTTCCAGCAGGCGCTGCGGGCCTTCGTGAGCACCCTGGATCAGTACTCGCTCCAGGATATTGTCGCGCCGGGCGGACTTGCGACCGGCGACTTGATTTTGGCGCTAAATCAGTCAGAGTGACGTTGCCCCGTCCAGTTCAAGGCACGATGGTAAATTGATTCTGGTCAAGGTATCGGCTGCGCCAGAGGTTACACTACAAAGGAGAGCGACGATCGGCTGCAATGTCGTTCGGTTGCGGGCCGCGGTCAGAAGCGGGCCGTATCCCTGCTGCTGTGATCCCAACCGGGGTAATGCCATGTCATCACTGAACACCTGCCGGCGTTTGCCCTTCCTGTGGCTGGCCTGGAGCTGCATCGGCCTGGGCGCCGCCGGGGTGGTGCTGCCCCTGCTGCCCACCACTCCCTTCCTGCTGGTGGCGGCCTGGGCGGCGCCGCGGGGATCCCCGCGGCTCTGGGCTTGGCTCCACGACCACAGCCATTTCGGCCCCCTACTGCGCGCCTGGCGCGATCACGGCGCCGTGCCACGACGGGCCAAATGGCTAACCCTGGGCCTGCTTCCCCTGAGCTGGCTGACCCTGCTGGTGGTGGGCTTTGCCGCGCCGGTGCTGGTGGCAACCGGGGCGCTGTTCCTGGCAGTGGGCACCTTTATAGCCACCCGCCCCACTGCCTGAAGGGGCCGGGTGGGGTGGTACAAGGGTTGTTGGGGGCGAGCCTGAGGTGCGGGTGGTTTTTCGGCGACCAGCGCATGTGGTTCCGTCGGAGGTCGGCCTTTGCGGGCTTCCCCCGTGGCTGCCCTTACACCAGGGGCCGCCCGTCGCTGTCCGTTCCCGCTACTTGATGATTTTCACCCCGGCCCTGGTGTTGGAAAAAATATCCCGGCGCAGCTGCTCGTAGGCCTCTTCCAGGTTGGCCATCACCCGCTGTTTTTGCAGGTGGGGGATGTTTTCCAGGTCCATGAACATGGTGAAGCCCTCGGTGGTGTGCTCCACGCAGAACTCCTCCTTGCCCAGATTGGCGCGCAAGTCCACGGCGGCGAAGGCCTCGACGGGCTCGCTGAACCCCTTGAGGGTGAGGGCGCCCCTGGGTTCGCAATAGATCAGGTCCTTGACCAGCTCGTAGGTGCCCCGGGAAATCAGAATCTGCCCCGCTTGGGCCTGGGACTCCAGGCGGCTGGCCTTGTTGACCTCGGTGCCCAGCAGGGTGTAGTCGAAGCGGCTTTCGGTGCCGAAGTTGCCGACGGTGCAGAAGCCGGTATTGATGCCGATACGTATCGCCAGAGGCTGCTTGATGCCCTGGGCGGACCAGCGCTTGTTGAGATCAATCATCCGCTTCTGCATGGTCAGGGCCATGGCGACGCAGGCGACACAGTCCTCCTTGGCCCCCTTGGTGACGGGGTCGCCGAAGAACACCATGATGGCATCGCCGATAAATTTGTCGATGGTGCCGCCAAATTTCAGGGCGATATCCGACATCTCGCTGAGGTACAGGTTGAGCATCTCGGTGAGGACATCCGTCTCCAGTTGTTCGGACAGCTCACTGAAGCCGACAATATCGGAAAAGAACACCGTCACCCGCTTGCGCTGGGTTTCCAGGGCGACCCGCTTGCCCGAGAGAATTGCCTTGCGCAGGGAGGGGGACAAATACTTGGCCAGCTTGTAGTTGTTCAGCTTGAGTTGTACCAACTCTAGCCTTGCCGATTGCAGCCCGGTGTCCAGCTCCAGCTGTCGGCGGTACATGCGCGAGCCCAAATACACGAGAAAGCAGGGCAGGGCGAGAATGGCGACAATGCTGACTGTTTCCGAGGTATGCAGGACGATATCCGGTCGGCGCGCCGCGAAAGCCACCAGCATACCCAAGGTGAAGATGGCGACATGGGCTGCCAACAGGCCGATTCCCCCCAGGCACACGGCCCTGACCGCCACCAGTAGCGCCGCGCTCACCAGCGTGGTGTAAGAGAAGGGAAGCAGGAGTACACAGAGCCCCAGCACCAGGGCATCACAGTGGCGGATCAGCTGCTGCTCCCGCAGCTTGGTGGCTTCGCCGGGGCGGCTACAGCCCGGCAGATAGCTCAGCACCAGATAGGTTCCAGCCAGCAGAACCAGGCCTCCGGTGGCGAGAAGTGGATGGGCGGCAGCACTGCCGCTGAACTTGACGGAGGAAATCAAAACCGCAGCCGCGGCGAGACGAAACACCACATCCACGGATTGTGCTATGGAATGGGGAACCGCCAAGTTATCATTGCTTCCTACAGTGATAATGGGTGTCATGGGTGCGGCTGGCGCGGCAGGTTTGTGAACCAGTCTACATTTTTGGCATACGGAATCAAGATTTTAGAAGCAGATCCGTGGGGATTTTCAGGTTGAGTCAATCCACTGTCATCGCGACACTGAAAAGTAGGACATCATGCGCGCAGCTGGGTGATCCACCGCCCACTGCCGATCAGTTGCAAACCCTCTTTGAAGTGGCCTTTCGCGCCGCCGACCACCGCCAGTTGAAACCCTGGCGCTTCCTGGTGGTTGAAGGGGAGGGTTTGTCCAGGCTGGGGGAGCTGTTCCTCAGCGCGCGCCAACACAACTTCCCGGCACCCACTCCAGAGGAGTGCGCCAGGCTGCTGGCCCTGCCCCGGCGGGCGCCGATGATCGTGGTGGCGATATCCAGCATCAAGGAAGACCCCAAGGTGCCGGAGGTGGAGCAACTGCTGTCGGCGGGTGCCGCGGTGCAAAACATGCTCAACGCCGCCTTTGCCCAGGGTTTGGGCGCCATCTGGCGCACCGGCGATCTGGCATTCAACCGCCAGGTCGCCACGGGCCTTGGCCTGGCGGACAGCGAGAGGATTGTCGCTTTTCTCTACCTGGGCACACCCAAGGTCCCCCCGCGGGCGCCCCCGCCGGCGGACATAAAAAATCATGTCAGTCACTGGCCATAACATTGCTTTTGAGATCGCGCTTGTGTACAGTTGCGGCCTCTAAAAAGGGGCCTGCAGCAAGATCGCTAGTCCTGACTATGACAATGGTTAACTCCCCGAAAAAGAGCCAGGGGAGGGGGTTGTCAAAGCATATTCACCTATTTGGCGAGGTGTCCGAGGGGTTGACTCGGAGGCGCAGCCGGAGAGAGCGCCCGCGTAGCGAGGCGACCCGAAGGGCGAAGAGCGCAGCGATGAGTAATGAGCACGCCTGGAAAGTGTGTATAGGTTAATCCCTATCGAGGG
>Ga0079224_100002623_pt1 | contig 22042 bp, 16 predicted proteins | sample Stecom2015_FD_80414 | JGI IMG/M metagenome (GOLD analysis project Ga0079224, IMG submission 80414) | Agricultural soil microbial communities from Utah to study Nitrogen management - Steer compost 2015 | ecosystem: Environmental > Terrestrial > Soil > Agricultural land | place: USA: Utah...
CCACCGCAACCGCGCGCACGCCGAGCGATGCGCCACAGGTCACGTCGGCGGGGGTGTCGCCGATGATCACGACCTCATCACCGTTCGGGATCCTGCCGAACAATTCCGCGGCACGCTTGACCGCGATCGCCGGCAGCATCGGTCGGTCGGCGTGATCCGAACCGTAGGCCCCGAGCCGGAATCGCCGTGGATCGATCCCCGCCGCCGTGAGCTTGAGTTCTGCACCACGCACGACATTGCCGGTGAGCAGTCCCACGCACACCTCGCTCCGCGCCTCCAGTGCGTCGAGTAGCGACGGGATTCCGGGCAGCGGATTCACCAGGCCGCGACGAAGCTCGAGTTCCTCCTCGAGATGCGACAGGTAGCGATCGAGCAGCGCGAAGATCGACACCTCGCTGGCACGATCCGGGTGGCCGGCCGCGTGGTAAAGCTCGCGCACGATTTGCGGATCGGTCTTGCCGTCAAACCTCACCGAGTCGAAGAAGTCGAGTTGCTCGAACTGCTCCGCGAAGGCGCGACGGATCGCGGAGCGTCCCGCAGCGGAGCTTGAGAGCAGGGTGCCGTCGATGTCGAAGAGGACTAGGGTCCGGGGCATCAAGTGAGTCTCCGCACCGTGTGCAATCGCCCGCGCAACGATGCTGCGCGACTGCCCTCGACCCACGGCTCCAGGGTGACCTGGCCGGTGTCCGCGGTGCTGTGAACAATGTTGTCGTTGTCGGCTGCGATCGCGACGTGATCGACTCGACCGGACTGTGAATCCCTGAAGAACAGCAGGTCGCCAGCCGTGATCCCGGCTGGATCCACCTCGCTGCCGATCGATGCCTGGTCGCGAGAATCGCGCGGCAGCGGAATCCCCCTCGCCAGGAAGGTGGTCTGCACCAGCCCGCTGCAGTCGACGCCGGCAGTGGTGACGCCGCCCCACAGGTACGGTGCACCGGCGAATTCACGCCAGGCCCATTCCGCCGGCGAGACCTGGCTGTTGTCGCGCATCACCTCACCCCAGGGGCGAATCGAACCCGAGGTGATCTTCGCCGACCGGCCATTGGGGAGTCGAACTCGTGCCTCGCCATCTGGCGCCAACCTGGCGCGGTGCGGTGCGACCAGGCTCACGCCGCCCACGTCGAGGGCGGCACCCTCCGACCACGCGGCGTTCACCAGCCACATCTCGGCGTTGCCGATGCTGGTCTCGTGCACGTAGCCGCGATGCAGCCAGCCCTCGTACTCGTCCAGCAACGTGCGCACCTTGATCATCTCGCCGTCGCGCTCGACGATCCGTGCCGCCTCGCCGAGCACCAGTTGACTGACCTGTCCGGAACTGAGGGATGGTGCAGCGAGCAGCGGGGTGGCCCGCACGCCGGCGATCACTGCATTCACGCCTGCGGGTCTCCCCCGGAGCAGGTCCTGCAACGGGTGACACCCCTGATCGTGCAGACGAGGCAGACGAAGGTGCCGCAGCCATCGCAGGGGTAACCCTCGGAGGCGCGCTCCTCGCGACCGCAGGAGCGGCAGATCATCGCGTCGCGTTCGGCGAGCGGCGGGCGGGGCGTGGTGTTCATCGTCAGTGCTGGATCGCGTAACGCTTGATCTTGGCGATCAGCGTTGCTCGTGATATTCCCAGCTCCTCCGCGGTGCGGGTGCGATTGCCGCCGTGGTGCTTGAGGGTGCGCTCGATGTGCATCCGCTCGACCTCATCCATCGTGAGTGGCGTGTGTCGGCGGTCGAACGGGCCGGGACGGGCGCGAAACTCACCGGGAAGGTGCTCGATTCCGATCGCCTGATGGCCACGGGCGAGCAGCAGGGAACGCTCCAGGACGTGGCGCACCTCGCGAAGGTTGCCCGGCCACGGATGGTTCGCAAGTCGGTCCAGCGCCTCATCGGTGAGCTGATTGGGTGCCCCCGGGTTGGCGCCCGAAAGCTGGTTCAGCACCCTCTGGATCGCTGCCATCAGGTCTGCCTTGCCGATGTCGCGCAGCGGGGGCACCGTGACCGACATCGACTTGAGCCGGAAGTACAGCTCGCGCTCGAAGCGATTCTCTGCAAGCTCGGCGTCGGGATCGCGCGAAGTGGTCGCGATGATCCGCACGTCGACCGGAATCTCGCGGGTGCCACCACTGCGCCGGAACGCGCGCTGCTCGATCAGTGCCGCGAGCTGCACCTGCACGCCAAGTGGTGCCGCTGTGATCTCGTGCAGCGCCAGCGTGCCGCGGTCGGCAATCTCGACCAGGCCTGCGCGCGACTGCTCAGCGGTCTGGTTGACCGGGGCGTCCACTCCGAAGAGCGCCGCCTCCAGTCCGAATGCATCGGTCGAGGCCGCGACCTTCTCGATGAATGGCTCCGCGGCGCGATTGGACAGGTCGTGAATCCGGCGCGCGATGGTTCCCTTGCCGGTGCCGGGCTCGCCACACACCAGGATCGCGGGCTGGTTGCTGCGCGCCAGCACGGTGAGCTTCTGCCGGAACTCGCGCATCGGTGGTGAGGTGCCGAGCGATGCAAGGTCGCCGGTGTCGGCGCCGCGTCCGATCAGCGTCCGGTTGACCCTGCGAAGCCGCACCTTCTCGGCGGCGCGCTCCGCAGCCGCACCCAGGTGGTCGAGGTCGACCGGCTTGACCAGGAAGTTCTCGGCGCCATTGCGCATCGCCTGCACCGCCAGTGGCACCTGCGCGTCGCCGGTGAGCATGATCACCGCGGTATCGCTGCCGCGCAGTCGCTCGAGCACCTCCAGGCCGTCGATCCCGGGCAGGTGCAGGTCCACCATCACCACGTCGGGAAGCGTCCGACCGAATGTCACCAGTCCGGCCTCACCAGTCAGCTCGCGATGCACGTCCCAGCCGCGCTGGGCGAAAAAGTCGCCCAGTGCCCGCAGCAGCGAGACATCGTCGTCGATCAGCAGTATGGAGTCGGCCACAGGCAGGATCCTGACCGGTACGGGGAGGGCTGCGGGCGTCTGGCCCGGCGGACTGCCACCTCCCGATAAGATATCACCTCACGGGAGTGGCCGTGGCATCATCACCTGCAGGGCACGCGGCATCACGCTCACCGAGAAAGGCGTCTGGCCCCCGGGCTCACCATCGTACTGCACCGGATGCACCTTCCCGTCTGCGACTTCCACGGTGAACTCTCGTCCACGAGCGTAGCCGACCATCACGTCCTGACCGAACGTGCCGGTCCGCTCGGTGACCAGGTCCCACACCGCGCGCACCGTCTCACCCACCGTGTTGGCGCGAACCGCAATGAGGTCGAGCTCACCGTCCTGCGGGGAGATCCCCGGACCCAGCCGCACCACCCTGGGAAACACCTCACCGCAGTTGGCGATCAGCACCATCGCCGCATCGGCCTCGTGCAGCTTGCCGTCGATGGTGATCCGGAAGGGGATGTTGCGGATCTCGGAGAGAACCCGGAACGTGGTGGCGACATAGGCCCACATCCCCCAGCGGTGCTTGGCTGCCGAATCGGTCTCGACCATCACCCGTGCATCGACGCCGGCACCGGCCGCAACCGCGAAGTAGTGATCACCATCGGGAAGCGGCAGTCGACCGAGATCTATCGCGCGCGGAACGCCATTGACCATCACCTGGGCCGCCCGAATCGGGTTGATCGGCAGTCGCAGGTTGCCCGCGAGCAGGTTGCCGGTGCCACCGGGAATCAGGCCGAGCGACGTGCCAGTGCCGACCAGCGCGGCAGCGGCCTGCATCGTGGTGCCGTCGCCGCCGAACACCGCAACCACGTCGAAATCATCCTCGACCGCCTGCGCTGCGAGGCGGCGCGCGTCTCCCGGACCTCCGGTCGCGCGCACCTCAAGCTCCCACCCCGCATCGCGAATGGTCGACTCGACCGCGAGCAGCGTTGACGCCTCGGTGCGTGCGGCGTTGGGGTTTGCGATCAGCAGGGCGCGCGTCTTCAAGCTAGTACTCCCGTTCCCAGAGCAGGTCACCACCCAATTGGTAGCGTCTCGGAATATTGTTGAATCCGTCGCCGAGCCTGGTACCGATGCACGACTGCACCGGCTCGGCGGACGCCTGCGCTCGCCAGTCGCGTGCGATGCGATACTCGACTGACGCACCGAAGTTCCGGGCCGACAGCGATTCCTGCTGGCCACCACCGAGGCAGAATCCGGCATTCACGGTCACGAACCAGCGAGGCCCGAGCTGCACGCCAGCCGCGACCGAAGTGAAGCTGCCCACGTCGGTGCCACGCGCCGGAATGCCGGGGCGAATCTCGAACAGGTCCAGGCCGAGACCGGATTCCTGCACCAGGGTTCGTTCGAATTCACCCGACAGCGCCGTCAGCCAGGCCTGCAACAGGTATTCACGGCCCGCTTGTCCAGCAGTGTTCCCGGCCAACTGGAATTCCGACCGTCCGAACACCAGGTACGACAGGATCTCGCGCTCCGGCAGGTCGCGTCCCGGCGACGACAGCTCGACACGCGGCACCTGGATGGTACCGGTGATCCTCGCCACCACTGGAATCTCATCGCCATCGTAGGCGCGAACCAGGTAACTGGCCTGGAGGTCGAGTTCCGCGTTCAGGTCGGAAGTTCCGAGGTAGGTTACCGTTCCCCGCTCGATGGTGAACTTCCGGCTGATGATGCCACGGAAGTTGAGGGTGTACTCACCGCGCGGCGTGTCGAGCGTGCCGGCGACATTGTAATCCTTGCCGGTCTTGCTCACCTGCACCGACCCCTCGAGCTGGATCTCCGCCTCCGCCGAGCGCAGCCACACGTCACTGCCGACCACCACTCGCAGGTTCTCGATCCTGAGCGAATCAAGGAAGCGGTTCTGGAATGCCGTCCCCAGGCCAAGCCGCCGGATCTCGTCGATGTCGACAAAGTCGCGGTAGGCGGGATCCTCGAGGTCGAGCACGTTCTTGTTGATGATGTCGGCGAAGTACACGTCGCTCGACGATATCGTGATCGAGTTGCCGCGCAGCACCGGCCTGGTGAGCGAGCCGGTGAGGGTCACCGTTCCGGTGGGACGCGCGACGAGGAATCCCGGCACGTTGATCGCCAGGAACCGGCGCGATGTCAGCTCCAGGTTGAGGGAGGTGCGCTGCAGGTCCTCGAACCGCACCGAGCCCTCGATCGCGAGTTCACCCTCGTCACTCGCCAGGGTCAGCCGCTCGACGATCAGCGAGTCACCGTCGAACGTGGCCGTGCCTCGAATCGGGCTGTACCTCACGCCGAGGTTCGGGATCGTCGTGCGACCGTCGTACACCGCCGCGGTACCAGACAGCCTGGGGTCATCCCAGGTGCCGCCCACGGTCAGGTCGAGCGACATTGCACCGGTCGTGCTCCGTACCGAGTTCGTGAAGGCCTCGATGATCGCCAGTTCGGCAGAGTCGGCGGTCGCGCGGATCTCGATCGGGCCCGGCAACCTGCGCTGGGTGCGCGGCGCCAGGGCGAGGTCGAATGGTACGGTAGCATCGATCTCGAGCACCGGCTCACCGAGCCGCCAGAAGGCGACGTTGGCACGAGCGGTCCGGTCGGCGTAGTCGTACGCCGCCCGCAGCAGCGGCGGATTCGCCTCACCGAACCTCGGACCGGTCACCATCGCGTTGCCGCGCAGCAGGGGGGCGTTGCGGGTGCCGCTCAATCTGAAGTCGACCTGGGCGATGCCGCCGACTTCGGCGGTGTCGCGACCCATCACCGCATAGATGTCGGCGAGATCCAGGCCGATTACCGACGCGGACAGCTCCGCCGTCCCCGAGCCGGGCACTGCACCGCTCAGCATCATCAGACCCGAGCCGTCGACCGTGCTCAACACCATCGTGTCGCTCAGCGTGATGATCCGGTCGGTCACGGTGAGCACCGCTGGGCGATCAAGGGTCCACTGCTGGCGCGGCAGGTCCAGGCGCAGCGAGTCGATCCCCAGTTGGTCGCCGTCGGGCTGGGCAATTCGCCAGCCACCCAGTGACAGTCTCGAATCGCGCAGGTTTCCCGACACGGCGGCGCTGAGCGAATCGGCCGAACCACCCACCACCAGGTGCACGTCGGTGCCAAGCTGGCGGCCCTTGCCGATCGAATCCACCGTGGCATCGAGCTGGATCCCCTTGCTCGACAGCGAATCGGCGCGCACATCGGCGGTCAGCTTGCGCAGCGTCCAATCGTCTATCTGCACCTGCTCGGCCTCGACCCGGCCGTCGATGGCGGGATCCTCCAGCGATCCGAGCACGTCGACGCGCAGGCTGGCGGTGCCGCCGAGGCGGCGAAAGTTGAGTGAATCGGGTTCGAGCTTGAGCTTGGCGCGGGCCAGCGAGTCGAATGGCTCCAGCGAGAACCCTGCGGCCTCGACGTGGAGGCTGCCTGAATCCGCGGCGGTCCAGCCCAGGGTGCCCTCGGCGCGGACACTGCCACTGGCCCAGTCGGCGCGCAGCGAATCGAAGGTCATCAATCGACCATCGGAAGAGATGTCACCACTCACGCCCGCGAGGGTAATCCCCTCGATCCGCGACTGGCCCAGGTCGAGCCGCACGTTGCCCACCGGGGCAACGCCGGAATCGATCACGCCGTTGATCACCATCAGGCCGTTGATCGCGGTGTTCCCGCCGCGGCCGATCACCGCATCGACATCGAGCCGACGCACGTCGAGCAACAGGTTCTCGAACCGATACCTCGGCGCAGTGGCACCGATGACGCCCCGGGCGACGACATCGCCGATGTCACCGGTCAGGTCTGCATCGATTGCTAGGGAGTCCAGCGGACCGCTGGCGATCACCCGACCCGACACGCCACCGCGCGGCGTCAGTGCCGGATAGCCGCTGCGCAAGCCATCGAATGAGAGCCGATCGAAGCGGGCATCCATCTCCAGTGCGAGTGGATCCCGGCGAGTGTCGAGCCGCACGGTACCGATCATTCGCGACAACGCACCTTCCGGCGACTCGTGCTCGGCGGTTCCCTGGAAGGTCACGTCCTGGAAGGGCCCGTCGAGTCGGCCCACCAGCCGCATGCGTCCCGGCAGCGCCACCGCAGGCACCTGTGCAGTGACAGTGGCGAGATCGACCGAGGATTCGGCGAGCACAAAGTTCCTGAACGTGGCACCACCCTCGCCCATCGCGAGACTGCCCGAGAAGTCGAAGGTAGAGGTCACCGGTCGGGGCGTCAGGCCGTCGCGGAAAGCGACGCTGCCCGAGAGCTGCATCAGCGACTGGTAGCCGTTGGCCTTCAGTCGACCCGTCGCCCAGCCACTCAGTGGCAGGGTGTCGAGGTACGGCCGGGCGACCTCGAGCGAGACGTTGTCGAGCACCAGGTCCAGGTCGCGCACGCCGAAGCCGCGATCCACGTCGAGGATCGCCACCAGCCGGCCCGCCGCGCGCGATGAGGAATCGCCGAGCTGGAGGTTCTCGAGAACGAACTCGGAGTGACGATTGGTGGTCGAGAGCGCCACCACCGAGCCGCGACCCGTCCAGTCGGGGAAGTCTGGCTGAATCCACCTCAGGTCACGCAACGCGACGGTGTCGGCGTCGAGTGCGAAGTCGTAGCGGATCGTGTCCTGTGGCCAGCGCACCGCCCCGCTGCCGTGAACCACGGTTCCGGGCAGTGCCGCCTCGCTGAAGTTGAACCGCAGCGAGTCGGCCTTGGTGACCACCTGACCCTCGAGCGCGACTATCGACAGATCAGGATCACTCAACCGACCGCTCAGTGAAGCGATCTCCACGAGAATCGGGTCGTCCTCTGGAGTGGAGATTCGCACCAGCGGCAGGCGAGCGTTGACTCCACGGGCACGATAGATCCGCACCGGACCATCACTGCCGTCGGTGATCTCCGGCTGTGCCGGCATCGCACCACGCGCGGAGATCGGCTGCTTCGGCGGACCGGGCGTGATCGGCACGTCGACCCTGATCGTGGCGTCGTGCACCACGACGCTGCGCAGTTCGACCCTGGGCGGCGGTCCGTCGCCGCCGCCGCCAGCGCGGAAGACCTCCTGGTAGCTCCAGCGCCCGCGCCGCAACCGCGCGATGTGAACCTCGGGCTGGCGGAGGTCGAGTTCGCGAATCACGATCCGGCCGGCGAGCAGTTCGGGCAGCAGGTAACGCGCCTCCAGTCGCGGCACTCGCGCCAGCATGGCACCGGTGGAATCGTGCACGGCGACATCCTCCATCACCACGTGGCGGAAGATGCTGCCCCTGATGCTGCCGATCGAAACCTGGCCCGCGATGCTGCCGCTGATGAACTGCGTCAGCGCTCGCACAGTGATCGCCCGTCCCGGCGGTGAGTAGAGCAGCACCAGCATCGTACCGATGACCGCGGAGACGATCACCAGTGGCGGTCCCACCGACCACGCCGCGATCGAACGGAAGAGCTTGCGCCAGCGCATCAGAAGGCGTGCCCGATCGAGAAGTGGAAGGTGAAGTCGCGGCTGCGATCGCGGCGATCCGAGTCACGGATCTGCACCAGGTCACCGTTCACCGTGCTGGTGTACACCGCGCCACGCTCCAGCTGGTAAGGGTTGTAGCCCACATCGAAGCGAATCGGCCCCAGCGGCGACGCGACCCGGATTCCGGCACCTGGAGTCACCCTGATCCCAGCCGAGCCGGAGCGGGACCACAGTGCGCCGGCGTCCACGAATGCGGCGAGGCGGAAGCGATCGGACAGGAACGGCGCCGGGAAGCGAAGCTCGAGGTTGGCGACCGCGACCCGATCACCACCGGTCGCTGCGACCCGCAGCGCGCTGACGTTGTAGGTGGTGTCGGTGTCGCCAAACGTGACCGAGTCGCGCGGGATCACGTAGACCACCGGGCCGAGCTCGTTGCGATCGTAGCCACGCAGGTCGTTGGGACCGCCAGCGTAGAATCGCTGCTCGGGTGGCACGAAGGACGCCCGTCCACCCGTCAGGTCGATCTGCGGCGAGAAGATGATGCCACCACGAGTGTGCGCCGCGACCACCAGCGAGCGCGTCAGCGGCCGATAGAACGACGCCTCGCCGACCAGTCGGGTGAACTGCTGCAACCTGGATGATCCGAGCAGCGAGCTCGACACCGTGGCCTCGGCAGACAGCACCGTGCCGCGGGTGGGATCGAGAATGTTGTTGACCCGCTGACGCGTGGCACCCAGGGTCAGGGTGGTGAGCACCCGCCGCTCGCGAAGCTGGGCGACGTCCTCTCCGACACAGGCATTGAAGTACTGGCAGAACGACGCCTGGTTGGCGCGAGTCTGTCCGTAGGAGATCCGGTAGCCCAGCGTGATCGGAATCCTGCGGACCGTCTCCCGCGTTACCGCCACCTCGGCGCCGACCTCCTCGCGCATGTACACCGCGTACTCGCTGCGGCGCTCCGAGAAGACCGTGAGCGAAAGCGTGTTGTCCGGCGACAGGAAGGCGTGGCGACGCAGGGTGACGTCGATGCCGAAGTTCGCCAGTTCCGACCCGACGGTATCCGCCGCCAGCGAGGAGCAGATCGAGTTCTCCGCCCCGAGATCGAATGGCGAACCGACCCCGATCTTGGAGAGTCGGCCCGAGACATCGACCACGCGCCCATTTCCCAGGAAGTTGCGCGCGGTCCAGCCGGCACCGATACGGAAGCAGTCGTTGGTTGCGTAACCGACCGAGCCACGGGCGCGGTGACTGCGACCCTCGGCGACATCGACCTTGATCGGCACGACCGAGTCACCCGGCGCGTACGCCAGGGTGTCGATCGCCACGGTTGCGTAGCGGAACAGTTCGCTGGCGTAGAGCGAGCGCTGCGATCGATACAATGCATCGAGACTGTAGGGACGGCCCTCGCGCGCATTCACCAGCGATGCGATGAACGCCGAGTCGACCTGGTCGTGGCCCTGCACTTCGATGGCACCGAACACGGCCGGCGTGCCCGGACTCGCGAGGAACGTCACCGTGCCGGTGCGGGTTACCGAGTCCGCGCGCGCGGCACGATCCACGGTGGCAGCGGGGTAACCCGCGTTGCGAAGCCGCTGAGCCAGGGTGTCGGCTGTCGTCTCGATCAGGAATCGGTTGAAGGGATCACCCTCTGCAAGCGGCAGGTCGCGCACGACTGCCTCGCGTCCCGGGACTCCTTCGAGGCCCTGGATATCGATCGAGGTCACGCGTGTCGGTTCACCTTCCTCGATGTGGAAGGTGATGTCGATCGCCTCTGCACCGCGGTCGACCGTCGTGTCGACCCTCACCTCGAAGAAGCCACTCAGGCGATAGAGCAATCGCACCCGCTCAACGTCGGCGCGAAACTGGCGCTCGTTGAACAGCCGCTTCTCGCCGAGGCCGATCCACCGGAACAGCGGGCTGCGCGCCAGCCACGCCGAATTGGTCGTGGCGATCGAAGCCTCGAGCAGCAGGTTGTCGATCGACTTGTTGCCCTTGAAGTGCAACCCGCGCACCACCAGCGGCCCCTCCTGGGCGACGAGGGGGGACGCGAATGCCGCCAGGGCGAGGAGAAGGCCGGCAGGGCCGATTGACCGCATAGTGTAAATCTGGTTTCTTGAAGGGGTTACGCCAACCGCCCCGAACGATGTCCTTGGCCGGAGCCGGCCGACCCGGTGGTCCCATCCTGCCGGTTCCGCCCGGTCTGATGCCTGATCCGGCCGACTCGTCGGCACCGGATCGGGAGTTGGTGTTCATCATTCACCGACGTTCCAAGGGTCGGAGCGGCCACAAGGGACGCCCGACCACCTGACCGATCACACGGAGAATCGGCCTTGTCACCCACCGCGATGCGTTGGTCGGCCCTGTTGCTCACGGGTTTCCTGGCCGCCGGAGTGCCGGCACCCATCCAGGCTCAGTCGCTCAGGAGCCGACTCGAAGCCCGGCTCGACGCGCCCGAACTCCGCCGGCATCTCTGGGGCGTGTCGATCCTCGGTCACGATGGCCGGCGTCTGTTCGGCCGCAACGAGGACCGGCTCTTCATCCCGGCGTCGAACACCAAGTTGGTCGTGAGCGCGGTCGGCACCGTGATGCTGGGACCCGAGTTCACGGTTCGGACGTCGGTGTACGGTGCCGGTCCGGTCGTCGACGGTGTGCTGCACGGCGACCTGGTGCTCTACGGCCGCGGCGATCCGACCTACTCCAATCGATGCTACGACATCGACCAGTCGCGCCCCGGAGTGTGCGACGAGGATCCTGCCGCAAAGCTTCGTGACCTCGCTCGCCAGATTCGTGAGCGCGGGATCCGGCGCATCGACGGCGACCTGGTAGGAGACGGGTCGTATTTCGACGAGGAGCTGGTGCATCCCGCCTGGGAGACCTACGACCTGTCGTGGTGGTACGCGGCACCAGTCTCCGGTCTCGGCTTCAATGACAACTCGATCGACGTCGAGATCGCCGCGGCCGACTCGGGTGACGTGCAGCCGCGCATCACCTTCTCGCCCGACGTGGGCATCGCAACCATCGAGAATCGGGCCTGGATCGGGCCCCGGGACGCGCGTCGCACCTTCGACATCGTGCGCAGCGCCGACGGCAGCAAGTACGTCGCCACCGGTGTGATTCCGCTGGGTTCAACGCGACGGACCGAACACCTCGCGGTGATGGACCCGAACCGCTTCGCGGCGCTGGCATTCCGGAAGGAACTGCTCGCGCAGGGCATCGTGGTCACCGGCGAGGTGCGCTCCACCACCGATTCGACCGACCATGCCGTCGCACGAGCCACGCCTCCGCTCGCGGAGGTATCGTCGCGGCCATTGCGTGACTGGGTATTCCCGGTGCTGAACACCTCGCAGAACTGGTTCGCCGACATGATCCTCAAGCAACTGGGTCGCCGTTTCGGGGAATCCGGCTCCTGGCGCGAGGGACTCGCCGTGGAGCGGCGCTTCCTGATCGACTCCGTCGGCATCGACAGCACCTTGTTCGCGCTCTCCGACGGTTCGGGCCTCGCGGCGAACAACCTCGTCGCGCCGGTGGCGTTCACGCAGCTGCTGTCCTGGATGCGCAATCATCCCACATACGAGGCGTTCGCCGCAGGAATGCCGCAGAGCGGTGAGCTCGGCTCACTTCGTCGTCGCTTCATCGGCACCCCGCTCGAGGGCCGGGTGCGCGCCAAGACCGGCAGCATCAACCGGGTCAACACGCTGAGTGGCTACGTGGAGCGCGAGAATGGCCAGGTCATCACCTTCTCGATCCAGGCCAACAATCACACGCTCGGGTCGGGCGGAATGATCCCCGCCATCGACTCGGTGGTGGTCGAGCTGGCCAGGCCCTGAGCTTCTCGAGAACCGCTCCGTCAACCCCCGGGCGACCGGGGGTTCTACATTTGCGCTATGGCCATCGACCCTTCCAAGCTGCGGATCGCCATCATCGGCGCCGGTCCCTCGGGCTTCTATGCCGCCGAGACGATCCAGAAGGCCCTGCCCGAAACCCGGATCGATATCTACGACCGGCTGCCCACCCCGCACGGCCTGGTCCGCGGCGGAGTCGCTCCCGACCATCCCAGGATCAAGTCGGTCACCCGGGTGTTCGAGAGGATCGCTTCCCATCCGGCGGCGCGATTCATCGGCAATGTCGAGGTCGGGCGCGACGTCAGCGCCGAGGAACTCCGCACCAGTTACGACGCTGTGATCTACGCGGTGGGCGCGCGCGCCGACCGTCACCTGGAGATCCCCGGAGAGGAACTGCGCGGCAGTCACGCCGCCACCGAGCTGGTGGGTTGGTACAACGGCCACCCGGACTATTGCGATGAGGTGTTCGACTTCGGTGTCGAGGCAGCGGCCGTTGTCGGTCTCGGGAATGTCGCGATGGATGTAACCCGAATCCTGTCGCGGCCGATCGAGGACCTGCTGACCACCGACATCGCAGATCACGCGGTGCAGGTGCTGCGCAACCGCGCGGTTCGCACTGTCCACGTGCTCGGCAGGCGCGGGCCGGTCCAGGCCGCGTTCACCACTCCGGAACTGCGCGAACTGGGCGAGCTCGAGGACGTCGACGTGATCGTCGATCCGCGTGACCTGGTGCTGGATCCGGTGAGCGAGGCGTATCTCGACACCGCGAGCGATCGCACCGCTGCGAAGAACCTCGAGGTGCTCCGTGAGTGGGCTTCGCGCCCGCCTGGCAGCGCGACGCGCAAGATCGTGTTCCACTTCTCGGTCTCACCGGTCGAAGTCCTGGGCGAGGATCGTGTCACTGGCCTGCGTGTGGCGCACAATCGCCTGGAACCGGACGGCAGCGGTGGCGTGCGCGCGATCCCCACCGACTCGACCTTCGTGCTCGACATCGGCCTGCTGTTCCGCTCGGTGGGGTACCGCGGCGTCGAGTTGCCGGGTGTTCCGTTTGATCCCATGCGGGGCGTGATCCCCAATGTCGGAGGACGGGTCGTCGAGCACGCCGGAAGCCACACCGCGATCATCGGGCTCTACACCTGTGGCTGGATCAAGCGGGGCCCCAGCGGTGTCATCGGCACCAACAAGGTCGACGCCGCGCAGACGGTCGACAACCTGCTGGCAGATCTCACCGCCGGCAGGTTGACCCCGGCGATTGGTTCACCCGACGCGCTGCTGGAGACTCTGCGTGGGCGTGGCGTTCGGCTCACCGACTGGAGCGACTGGCAGCGGCTCGACAAGGTCGAGGTTGATCGCGGCACTCCGATAGGCAAGCCCCGCGAGAAGATCGTGCGGATTGGTGAGATGCTGGGAGAACTCGACCGGAGCTGAACAGCTGCCTCGCCCGGCATCGACCTGCACCTTACATTGATCCAGGATGACCACTCGCATCTACACTCGCACCGGCGACGCCGGCCAGACCGCCCTGTTCGGGGGCGGCAAGGTTGGCAAGGACAATCCTCGCGTCGCCGCCTACGGGGACGTCGACGAGCTGAATTCAACGCTCGGAGTGGTCCGTGCCACCGCGCCCACCGACTTCTTCGACTCGCTGCTGGAGACCATCCAGCGAGACCTGTTCTCAATCGGTGGTCACCTGGCGACTCCGGATCCCGAGAAGGTGCGCAAGGCACTCGCGAAGGCGGAACTGTCATCGACACGCGTGCAGCTCTTCGAGCAGGCCATCGATGATGCCGACGCCGAGCTGGAACCGCTGAAGGCGTTCATCCTGCCCGGCGGCACTCCCAAGGCGGCAGCGTTGCACGTGGCGCGCACGGTGTGCCGTCGTGCCGAGCGACAGGTGGTGGCACTGGCCGCGGCAGAGCCGGTGCCGGCGGAATTTCTAGTCTACCTCAATCGCCTGAGCGACCTGCTGTTCACGCTGGCCCGGCTCGCGAACCATCGGGCCGGCGTGGGAGACGTCACCTGGTGACCACCTGCACCGTCACTCACCGTGACGGCACCACCACGATCCAGATCGGCGACGGAATCTCCGAGCGACTTCCGGAGCAGATCAACGGGTTGCTGCCAGGGCATCGCGCCATCGTCATATCCGACGCGAATGTCTCCGCAGCGCTCCCGCACCTGCTTCGCGAGCTGCCTCGCTACACCTTTCCCGCAGGCGAGTCCTCGAAACAAACTGCCACCTGGTCGGACCTGGCGACCCGGATCCTTGCCGATGGGATCGATCGCCGCACCGTGATTGTGGCACTGGGCGGCGGTGTCACCACGGACATCGCCGGCTTCGTCGCAGCCACGCTGCTGCGCGGTGTGCCGTGGATCGCAGTTCCCACTTCGACACTCGCAATGGTCGATGCGGCGATCGGTGGCAAGACAGGCATCGACACCGCAGTCGGCAAGAACCTGCTCGGCGCAATCCATCACCCGGTCGCAGTGATGGAGGACCCCGCATTGCTCGAGACACTTCCCGACGCCGAGTATCGCAACGGCCTCGCAGAGGTGGTCAAGCACGCCGCGATCGGCGATCCAGATGGCTGGCGGTGGCTGGAACAGGCCGCGATGGCCATAGTTGCGCGAGATCCGGCGGCGGTCGAGCGGATGATCGGGGCCTCTGTGCGCATCAAGGCCGCAGTCGTGAGCGAGGACGAGCGTGAACTCGGTCGCCGCTCGATCCTCAACGCCGGGCACACTGTCGCACACGCGCTGGAGCACGCCACCGCCTACCGCCTCGCACACGGCGAGGCGGTCGCTATCGGCCTGGTGATCGAGACCCGACTCGCCGAGCAGATGGGAGTTGCTGCGACTGGCACCGCCGACAGGATTGCAGAATTGCTGGAACGTCTCGGCCTGCCTTCAGGAATCGCGATTGATTTCGATGTCACGCAATTCGAGAGTGCCCTGACCGTCGACAAGAAGAATCTTGGTGACCAGGTCCACTGCGCGCTGGTCGCGGATATCGGTCGTATGGCCGGCGATGCCACTCGCGGCTGGACGACCCCAGTCGATCCCCGGGCGCTGGTCAAGCTGCTCGCCTGAGCCGCGAGCACGGATTCTCCACAAGCCCTCCACAACGAGCGTCCAGCGCATCACAAGTCGGGTCAATGACTTGGCGGCTTGCTGCACATCAGGTGGAAAAGACGGCTGGGGAAAGTGTGCATCAAACGGCCAAGTTCAATTGGCGTAAGTTGTTGCATTGTCGATAGTTACAGCCCCTTGACAGGGCAATTGGCCAGCCCAAATTGCGTCATCCAGCACAACTCCGCAGGCCATACTCTCCTCAATCGAGGGGGCCCATGCCCCGATCCTCACGGCGGACCCGTCGCCGGGTAGAACGTCCCACTTCCGCGCCCGCGGGAGAAGCGTTCGAGCAGTACCTCAACGACATCCGCGACCTGCCGATGGTCGCCGACGTCGAGGAGGAACGAGAGCTCGCTCGACGCGCTCGTGCGGGTGACCAGGAGGCGGTCGAACGCCTCGTGACTGCAAACCTGCGATTCGTGATCGCATTCGTTAAGAGATACCAGGGTCACGGCCTCGAGCTCGGCGACCTGGTTGCGATCGGCAACGAGGGACTGCTGCGCGCGGTCCGCAAGTTCGATCCGGATCGCGGCGTCAAGTTCATCTCGTATGCGGTCTGGTGGGTGCGCCAGGCGGTGCTCAAGGCCCTAGCGGAGCAGACTCGCTCGGTGCGCTTCCCACTCAACCAGAACAGCGCCGCGGTGCGCTTCGCGCGTGCCCAGGGGCTGCTGGCGCAGGAACTCGGCCGCACCCCCACCGACGAGGAACTCGCAACTGCCCTGCTGCAGCCGGTGCAGGAAGTGCGCAGGGCGCGGCGACTCTTCGTGACCGAGGTCTCACTCGATGCGCCGGTCGATGCAAGCGACAAGCGCTCGGCGACGCTCGGCGAGCGATTGCCGTTCCACGATGCGAACGAGATCGAGACCCGCACCGACGAGGTGCTGCGTCGGGATTTCCTCGATCAGCTCTTCCGTCGCTATCTCACTCCCCGCGAACGTCAGATCCTCTCGCTGTACTACGGCCTCGACCAGAACGAGACCACCCTCACACTCGAACAGATCGGTGACGCGCTCGGTGTCACCCGCGAGCGAATCCGGCAACTGCGCGAGCGCGCCTTTGCCAAGCTGCGCGACTGTCCCGAAGTGAAATCCCTGGGAACCTTCAGGGCCGCCTGAACGTCAATTCCGACAAGGATCGCCGGCAATCCCGCCGGCGGTTCTATAATTGGCGGCATGGGGAGCCCTGCAAGGTGAGCGACTCGATCCTCGGCCTGCTCGTTCGGATCGCGGGCGCTGACGCAGTGCGTCGCGAACCGGGCGGAATGGCACGCGTGACACCGACAACCAGCGACGCTGTCGCCGGCATCCTTGGCGTGGCTCACGACGAGGGCTGGCGGGTCGCGATCGAGGGCAATGGCACCTGGCGCGCCGAGGATGCGCCCGCCGACGTGATCCTGTCGCTGCGTGGCCTTGACGAGCCGGGCCAGATCGACCCCGGGGCAGCCCGCGTCCTTGTCGGGGCCGGTGTTGCCCTGGAGCGGCTCCGGCTGCAGGTGCTGGAGTCTGCCGCCTGGCTGCCTCTCGATCCTCCCGGTCGCCCCGATCGCAGCATCGGCTCCGTGGTGGTGACAGCCACTGATGGACCACTGCGGAGCGGCTTCGGCGGCGTTGCCGATCAACTCCTTGCTGTGAGCGTCGCCACCGGCGACGGACGCACACTCCGAATCGATCGTGGTTCCGATCCCGATCTGCTCTCCCTGCACGCGGGCAGCTTCGGCGCGCTCGGCATCATCACCAGCATCGAATTGCTGCTCCGTGCCCTGCCCCAGGCCGACGAGACCTGGGTAGCGGTGGGGCCCCGCGACCCACTTACCGCGGCAGGGCAGGAGCTGCGGCTGCAGGAGGCACCCGTCGCCGCCGCAGAGCTGTTCTCGCCGGCGCTGGCCACCGAGTCCGAGTGGTTGCTCGCCGTGCGCCTCCTCGGCGACCCCGACGAGGTCGATGCCGCAAGGCAGAAGCTCCCCGAATTGCCGGTCACCTGGGAGCAGCTTGCCCCGGTCCGTCGCACCAATCTCTGGAACGGTGCCGCTCGTGCCGTCACCACCGTGCCGGTCTCGATCCGCCTCGGCGTGCTCCCGGAGAGCCTGGACGAGACCATCGACCTGGTCGTGAACCGGCTCGGCGAGGGGATGCTGAGTGCCGGTGCGACCGTGGGCGGGCTGCGGTGGAGTGGCGTGGCCGATACCGAATCACTGCGGACGCTGCAGGGCGAGCTCGCGCTGCGCGAGATACCCCTAACGATCGAACGGGCACCGTGGCGAGTGCGTCGCACACTCGGGCACTACGGCGCATATCGCGAGCGAAACGCACGCGAGGTGTCGCGTCGCCGGCCGGAGTTCGATCCTGCCGGAATCCTGGTCAGCGCGCTCGACGCGGGACAGGAGCCCTGATGAAGACATTGAGTGCCACGGGTGCGTCGCTGCAGCAGTGGCAGTCCCAACTGCACGCAATCCGTCGAGACGACGTCGTGCTCAAGGTCGAGGGTCCCGGCGCGCTAGGTTGCCTGCAGGGCCTGTTCACCAACGACCTCGAGCGTGCCGGCGTGGATTCCCTCACCTGGGGAGCCGTGCTCACCCCCAAGGGGATGATTGTCACCGATTGCTGGATGCGCCGCAGCGCTGACGCGATACTGGTGATCGTGCCCCGGCAAGGTGCCGCTGACCTGATCGAACTGTTCCGCCGATCGCTGCCGCCGCGACTGGCACGGGTCACCGATCTACGCGAGACGCATCACATCTGGTGGCTGGTTGGCGGCGCACCTGGTGCACTCCCCGATTGTGACGTTGCAATTCCGGCGGCAACCGCGCCGTTCAACGCGCTGGTGATCGCGCCAGCATCAGAGGATTTCCTGTCTGCCAACGGCTGCGAGATCGCCGAGCCGGAAGCCGCGGAAATACTGGGTTTCCTGGCGGGCTGGCCAGTGGTCGGAAGCGAGATCGACGACCGCACCCTGATCCAGGAGGTCCGCTTCGACGAACTCCAGGGAGTGCGCTACGACAAGGGCTGCTACGTCGGCCAGGAGACCGTGGCTCGACTGCACTTCCGCGGTCACCCCAATCGCACGATGCGCGCGCTGGTGGGTGGTGGCGATCCGCCGCTGGATCCGGTGGTCACCAACGCAGCCGAGAAGGAAGTGGGCACCATTGCGCGACTGCTGCTGATCGACGGCAGGTGGATCGCCAGCGTCAAGTTGCGTCGCGAAGTTGAGAACGGTGAGCAGGTCTCTGTCGGTGGCCGTCCGGCAGTTGTCCAGGAATTTCCTGTGACAGCGTGATTCGAATGCACGACGCCCCGCAACCGAAATTGCAGGGCGTCGGGGTGCATCGTTGTGCGATGTTGACTCAGTGAGTCGAATCGCCGGTCATGTGCTGCAGCGAGTCGACCATGTTGCCCATGCTGTCGACCATCGCGTCGAGGCTGTCCACCGTCGCCTCGACCATGCTGTCGTTCGCGACAGCCGCATTGGTCTCTTCCATCGGGGCCTCGGTCTTCTCGCCACACGCCGCAACCAGTACCAGCGCCGCCGCCATCACAAGCTTCCGCATCGCCTCTCCCTTTTGATGTGAACCGTGTATGGTGATCGTGGCCCGTGCCGCGAGACGGCCGCAATCGCCCGATGCACCATTGCCCAAGTTAGGGAGTACTCCCGGGGTGTCAAGCGTTGCCCCAGCGTAAGTCGTGAATTGGCATCGACTTCCAAATGGGGATCGGGACACTCCCGATCAGCTCGACGCCTGGACCAGGGGGGCCGCCGCCGCCACGATCACGTCACAGGTCCGCTCCAGCCCCAGCCAGCCCGTGTTCAGGGTCAGGTGATAGTTTCGTGGATCGTACCAGTCGCGGTTGTACCACTGGCGGTGATACCTGGCGCGATTGCCGTCGACCTCCTTGATCCGCTTGATCGCCGAGTCGACGTCGAGGCCCAGCCGCTCCGCCACCACGTTGGCGCGATAGTCGATCGATCCCACCAGCCGCACGTGCAGGGCGTCGACCCGGGCCGACAGCAGTGCCACTGCTGCCCGCCCCACCACCACCACGTTGCCCTCCCTGGTGGCGTCGGCGATCACCTGCTCGGACACCCGCACCAGCCGGGCCTCCTCTGCCTCGGGAAGCTCGACATTCTCGTTGTCCAGCAGTTCGGGGGTGGCCGCCGCGAGAGCCCGGGCCAGCCGCTCGATGAAGGAAGGACCCCGCTCCTCCCGCTCTGCCACGTCGCTGGGTGAGAGTCCGGCCCGGCGCGCCACCTCGTCGACCATCTGGTTGTCGACCAGCCGCCAGCGGAGCTGTTCGGCGACCAGCCGGGCCACGGTCGAACCGCCTGCCCCATATTCACGAGAGATCGTGATGAACATCAGTCCTCCACGGCGGACCAGAGTCCGCGCCGCAGCACGATTGCACCCACCAGGGTGATGAAGCCGTTGGTCAGGATGGCGCCATCGGCACCGAAGTGTTCGGCGATCAGGCCGGCCTGGAATGCTCCGATCGGCGCCAGGCCCAGCACCACGAAGGAATACACCGACATCACCTGCCCGCGCAGGTTGGCCGGCGCAGCAAGCTGCAGGGATGTCGCAGTGGAGATGCCGTTGGTCGCCATCGACGCCCCGGCGATTCCCAGGCAGATCATCGCTGCGGTGAGCGAGTCGACCTGCGACAGGACCAAGATCACCGCTCCCAGCACCAGTGAGCCGAGACTGGCTAGCCGGCCGCGCGACATCTGGCGGCCGATGCCACCCACGATGATCGCGCCGGTTGCCGCGCCGAGTCCGAGTGCGGAGGTCAGCGCGCCATAGCTGGACGCACCGCTGCCGAGCACCTCGCGCACGAACACCGGCAGGATCGGAATGAAAGACACCGCGAACACCGCGACCAGCACCATCTGCACCATCAGTGCCGACAGCAACCTGTGCTCCCGAATGAACCGCACTCCGCTGAAGATCGACGGTCGCGCGGTCGGGGCACGAACCGGCTGGCGGTACCGAATCCTGAACAGGCTGAGTAGCACGGCCAGGTAGCTGAGTGCATTCAGGAAGAAGCACCAGCCCGCCCCCACCAGGACCAGGATCACGCCGGCGATCGAGGGCCCGATCACTCGCGCAAGGTTGTAGATGGTCGAGTTGAGCGCCGCAGCGGAGACGAGGTCCTCGTATGGCACCAGCTCGACCAGGAACGCCTGGCGCGCCGGCACCTCGAAGGCGGTTGCCAGTCCGTGGACCAGGGCCAGGCCCCAGATCATGTGCACTGTCACGACGCCGGTGAGCGTCAACGTGGCGAGGGTAGCCGCTTCCAGCAGCATCACCGACTGCAAGCCGATGATGAAGCGGCGCTTGTCCACCCGATCGGCCAGCACGCCCCCGTAGAGCGTGAACAGCAGGATCGGCAGCGTGTTGAGCGTGGTCACCAGTCCGACTGCAAACGCGGAGCCGGTGAGCTCGAGCACCAACCATCCCTGCGCGATCGATTGCATCCAGGTGCCGATGAGCGACACCGTCTGTCCAGCGGCGAAGCGCGAGAAGTCCGGGTGCTTGAGGGCACGAAACGGTCCGCGCCCCGTCGAGGCACGGACCGATTCAAGCAGGCGAGCCGCGGCAGCGAATCTCACCGCCAGCGAATCGTCTTCACCTTGCGCCCCGCGGGCAGGGTCTCGTTCTCGAGCGCGCCGTTGATCAGCGCAATCTCCTGCGCAGTCGCGGCGTTGTTGCTCCGCGATGCCAGCGTCGCCGGCGTGGTGTTCGCCGAGAGCGTGATCACGTCGATTTCCCGCACCCGACGGAATGCCTGGTTTGTGGCGGTCGGGCCGAAGGACCTCACGATCTGGTCGAGCGTGCGCCCGTGCGTGTTCCAGAGATTGGCGAGTGTGAGCCCGAGGAACTGGTACACTGTGCCGCCGTGCTCGACATACAGCACCTCACCGGCGAGCTGCTGGTTTTCGCTCGACGTCGCCGTGAACTGGACGATCGTGCCACGCAGGCCGTTGACCGTGACATTGCCGCTTGAACGCACCGTCACGCCCTGCTGTGCAGCGAATGCCTGAGCGGCCGCAGGGGCCGAAGACTGCTGCACCCCGGACAGCGTGACCTGTGCCTGGCCGTTGGGATCGGCGGCTATCACCTGGGTTGCGAAGTTGGCGCGCTGCCAGTTCTCCGGAATGGCGAACTGGAACTTGAGCACCGGGTGGAGGTAGCGACCGCCCTCGAAATAGCCCTGGCGGGGATCGTCGCCGTACACCAGTCCGTCGATCAGGTCGAGATAACGATCACGGTCGGTGCGCAGGTTGGCGTAGCTGCTCACAGTGTCCGCCCAACGCTGGCTCGCCGCCACGCGATCGCCCGGATCAGGATGTGTCGAGAGGAACGCCGGCAGGCGATCGCCACTACCAGATGCCTCACCCACGCGCTCCAGGGTGCGGAATGTCTTGGGCATCTCGCGCACGTCGTAGCCCTGCCCGAGCGAATAGCGGTGTCCGAGTTCGTCCGACTGTCGCTCGTCGTCGCGCCCGAACTTCAGGAACAGCACCGACGCGCCGACCTGGGCGAGCTGACCAATGCCACCTGCCGCAATGTCGGGAGCGGCGATCGCACCGGCGATGAGTCCCGCCTGTGCCAGCGTCTGGGTCGAGATCTGTGACACCGAGTGCTTGGCGGTCACGTGGCCGATCTCGTGACCGAGCACACCCGCAAGCTCGGCGCCCGAGTTCATCACCGACAGGATGCCACGAGTGACGAAGATGAATCCACCCGGAGCTGCGAATGCATTGATCATCGGG
>Ga0079224_100002624_pt1 | contig 22037 bp, 20 predicted proteins | sample Stecom2015_FD_80414 | JGI IMG/M metagenome (GOLD analysis project Ga0079224, IMG submission 80414) | Agricultural soil microbial communities from Utah to study Nitrogen management - Steer compost 2015 | ecosystem: Environmental > Terrestrial > Soil > Agricultural land | place: USA: Utah...
AAAAGTCGTTGGAAATCCTCTTCATTGCGGGAATGAAGGGGAAAAGGCCAGGAAAAGTCGTTGGAAATCCTCTTCATTGCGGGAATGAAGGGGAAAAGGCCAGTAAAAGTCGTTGGAAATCCTCTTCATCGCGGGAATGAAGGGGAAAACGCCAGGAAATGTTGTTAGAACTCCTCTTCATCGCGGGAATGAAGGGGAAAACGCACTTGCAAATCCCTCTAAATCCCCTTCACCGAGTTAATGAAGAGAGAAACAGCAAGAAAGTCTCCCGAATCCGAATTCCTCATCAACGTATGCAACTTGCTCCTGAGTTCCAATCCTTTTCTCAAGATACTTTTAAAATTTTACTCTACTAAACCAATTGATTTTAACCCATTGAATACACCAGAGTCTTCAACATCTGTTGTTTTGTATTTTGCGTAGGAAAATAAATCAGGATGGGCATTTCCCATTGCAAATCCATAACCGACTGCTGAAAGCATCTCTTTATCATTCATGCCATCACCAAATGCAACTGCTTGTTGAGGTGAAAGCTGAAGTGCAGCCAACACGGCATTTACAGCAACCCCTTTATTTACCTTTTTACGAATAACGTCTCGGCAGTTCTTCATGCCTTCTACATTTATTGCGGAAAGATGAATTTCATCAATCCGTTCGAATTTCTTCTCTGCATGTTCTTCATTCGTGATAATCGATGACCCTAAGATTACCTCTTTCATTGATCGATCATAAATCCTATTTTTCCTTAAATGAAAAGTTTTGATGAATTCCTTTACAAGCTCAGATTCCATACTAGTAAAGAGGTTGTTTTTTTGCGAATACAGGACTATATCAAAATTGTTTTCTTCCGTAATGGTTAATAAGTGATCTACTAAGCTTGGTGGAAGTGGTTCGTTAAAGAGAGTTTTCCCTTCGTGTATAGCAAATGCCCCGTTATATGCAATATAAGATGTAATCGAGAGTTCATCCCCAATATCCGTTATTTCATGAAGCGGCCGACCAGTTGCTAGAAATACATCAATTCCTTTTCTTTTTAGTTGAGCAATAGCGGTTTTCGTTGATTCTTCAATCGTATCATTGGGTTGTAAAATGGTACCATCTATGTCAAGGAAGACAATTTTTATAGTAGGCATTTATTTACTCCTTTTTTAGATTAGTATACCATGTTGGTTCATTTGAAACCTGTTGGGGATTTATTCGTATATATAAGTATAAAGGAGGGTACGGTTATGAAAGCAAAAATCGGTGGTTTCATTCTTTTATTGGCTTTTCTTTTAATATTTCCTATACAGAGTTTTGCGGTAGACTATTGGATTAGTGATGTGAAGATAGACGCTCATCTGCAAAAGGATGGGACAGTGCATGTTATAGAAGAGCATACCTATGAATTTGAGGGTGAGTTTAATGGAATTACCCGAACTGTTATACCGAAGGAAGGAAGTACTATAACAGACTTTACAGCGACTGAAAATGGCTCGGAATTACAAATCGAAAAGGAAGATAACCTATATAAGATTCATCGTAAAGGAGAGGACGAGACTATTACAGTTACACTCGCCTACACGATTGAAAAGGGACTGGAATTCTACCAAGATGTCGCACAATTTTATTGGCCGTTTTTCGATAGTCGTAATGAATCAACCTATGGAGATCTCGTTATTACGGTTCATCCGCCCCAGCCAACAGATGAGGTGATTGCGTTTGGTTATGATGAGGCATTTCAGAAAGAAACCGTACAATCTGATGGAACCGTCAACTTCTATTTTGGAGAAGTTCCTAGTGAAACCAATGGAGACATTCGGATTGCCTATAATGTTGGTCTATTTTCTGGAGCGACCTATTTAACCTCTGATGAGCCAATGAGGAATGAGATTTTAAATGCAAAAAATGAACTGCTTGTTAAAGCCCAAGAATGGGAGAAAACTCAAGAAACTCTTGCTAAGATTTCATGGGTGTTAATCCCAATTTTTATCCTCACCTTTATCGTGATCATAATTCGGCACAGGATGGAAGGGAGGGCAAAGCTAGCAGTGGTAAAACGAGAACTAACAAATCCTGGCGTACTTCCAAAGCAGGAGCTCAGCTTACCCGCAACAATTTACTATACAAGCCCTAGCTATGTTCCGAAGGGAGAGACGATGGCTGCAGCGTTATTAGACTTGGTAAGGAAGAAAATGGTCAAACAGGTGTCTGATGAAAAATTTCAACTTGTAGACCAAACAGGTGCCTTGCCACATGAGACTGTATTAATTGAATGGTTATTTGAGAAAATTGGTAAAAATGGTGAGTTTAGTTTTTCAGACTTGGAAACATTCTCAAAAGACAAGAAGAACAGTGGTAAATACTCTAGTTTTCAAATGAAGTGGGGAGAGGCTGTTCGCAATGAAGTAAAAGAACGCAAACTCTATGAAGATAAATCAAAGTTCAAATTGTTTTTTGGTCTATCAAGCATTGTGTTAGTCCCATTTTTAGTTCTGTTCCCCATGTATGAGTTATTTTTATCGTTTGTTTTAACATTGGTATTGTTTGGAGCAATTATTGTGTATTTGATTGCATACCATCCTAAAAATATGGAAGGCTTACGAATTTATCATGAATGGTTAATGTTTAAAGAAAGCTATAAAGCATTGACACCAGGAGAATGGAAGAAATGGACAGAGGATGACCAAATGCGTGCCTATATTTATGGGTTAGGATTAAGGGATAAGGGAATGAAGGAACAAAACGAGAATTTGATATCAGCTTTTGCTACACCGTATTTTAATCCGACTGCAGGGTTTTACCCATATTCGATTTATTCCTTTGGGTATGTCGGCCCTAACGCATCTGCTTCCTTTGAATCTGCAAATGAGTCCATCGGAAGTGGTAGTAGCAGTGGAGGCAGTTATGGCGGAGGAACTGGTGGAGGCGGTGGAGGATCAGGGGCTTTTTAGGTAGTATGGTGATACAGACCCAAGGTTCCCATCGTTTTTATTATCAAGACCAAGGAATCGATTCACTTGAAAAAAAGCGGCAGTCTAGGCTGCCACTTTTTTATTGTTTAATACAATTTCCCTTGACGATATAGAACGGTTGATAATCTTGTAACAGAGTGAATATAACAATTTTGTCTTAACGTATAAGAACCACCGAAAAATGCAGGTAAGATGGCATCAAGAGTTGCCTTCATTTTATTGAAGAGTTGGTTAAATACCTCATCTTCACTGTAAAATTGAGTTTCGCGGCCTTGTAACCACTCTAAGTATGAAACTATAACCCCTCCAGCATTAGCAAGAATGTCTGGTATGATTAAAACACCATTTTGACTTAAGAATTCATCAGCATCCTCGGTGATTGGAGCGTTCGCACCTTCAACAATAATTGGAGCTTTGATTTTATCCATATTGTCTGCATGGATTTGATCTTCTAAGGCAGCGAGAATTAACGTGTCTACATCTAGATAAAGAATCGCTTCACGGTCTAATATATCTGCTTTTACTCCAGCAATAGCCAATTCTTCAGGAGAAACAGGTAAATCACCCTTGTTGCCCTTTGTGAATTTAACAAGGGATGGAATGTTTAGACCATCTTCATTAAATAACGTGACATTACGATCACTAATCGCTACGACTTTATTTTGTAAATATGTACACTGATAGGCTTCCAGTGCTGCAACAGAACCAACATTTCCAAAGCCTTGGATAGCAAGTTTCATTGGTTTATTTTCAAACTTAGAGACTGTTTTGGAAAATGAATTATCTGTTTTTGTAAGTAGGCCTCTTTGATTTTTGATGAAATCATGAAATAGATAACGGAATGTAAAATATACGCCTTTCCCTGTGGCTTCACGCCGTCCTAGAGAACCTCCGTTTACCACGCTCTTTCCTGTAAAACTCCCTCTGTATGGAGTACCAGGGCGAATGCTTTTGTACTCGGCCATCATCCAATCCATTTCACGTTCACCTGAACCTACATCTGGCGCAGGAATATCTTTATCTGGGCCAAGGCTATCACTAAAGTAACGAACATATTTTTTACAAATCTGATGAAGTTCTTTCTCGGATAGTGTTCGAGGATTGACAACAAGTCCTCCTTTTCCTCCACCAAATGGAACATTATGTAGTGCGTTTTTTAATGTCATCAGGGAAGCTAGATTTATCACTTCATCCTCGTTGACTGTTTCGTGGAAACGAATTCCCCCTTTATAAGGGCCCAATGCATTATTATGCTGAACGCGGTAAGCTGGAATTCGAACTACTTGGCCATTTTCTAAAGGAATTCTTAAAAATGATTTATGTACATGATTCGGGGTAGATAAAATGGAGGCTAAAGAGGTGAATGCTTTCTCCCTGGTTTCCCCTGTTAATTCTGGAATAAACGTATCATCCTTCATTAAAGCATCTAAGGATCGCTGAACAATTTGCTTCGTTTTATTCAATTTCATTCCTCCCATTGTTGAAAGCGTTACTAATTTTATTGTAACACAACATAGGAATTTTTATAGGAATAAGGACAGGGGGGACAAGCTATTTGTTTTACTTTATTTTGGCTAAAATCGTGTACTTTCTCTTTGCAGAAGAATGATAATTTAAATCCGTTCTTTTTGTTTGCACTTCCTACTGGTTTAAAATATGATAATACATATGAGAATGATAGGAATTGAGGGGACTACAAGTGGCGAAAAAAATATATATTATCCATGAAAATGATGATTGGACTTTACATTTGACAAAACGGTTGGATGAATTAAATCTACCATATGAAGCATGGCATCTAGATCAAGGAATGATTGATTTAACTGCAGAGCCACCAGAGGGTGTTTTTTATAATCGAATGAGTGCGTCCTCCCATACAAGAGACCATCGATTTGCTCCAGAATTAACAGGAGGTATTTTAGATTGGCTCGAATTTCATAATCGTACAGTTTTTAATGGTAGCAATGCCCTTCGTCTTGAGTTAAGTAAAATCAAACAATACACAGCGCTTGAGAAAAATGGGATCCGTACTCCAAAAACGATAGGTGCAGTGGGGCGCAAGCAAATTATTGAAGCAGCAAAAAAGTTAGGTAAAATACCTTTTATCACAAAACATAACCGAGCGGGTAAGGGCTTAGGTGTTCAATTATTTCAATCTGTTGAAGCGTTAGAAGCCTATGTGAATAGTGCAGCATTTGAAGAGCCAGTTGATGGAATTACGCTAATACAGGAATATATTGAATCACCAGATTCCTCGATTACAAGAGCAGAGTTTGTTGGGGGGAAATATGTATATTCTGTTAGAGTAGATACATCTGAAGGTTTTGAACTTTGCCCTGCTGACGCATGCCAGATTGGCGATTTATTTTGTCCAGTTGGAGAAGAAGTAGAAGAACGTCCGAAGTTTGAAATTATTGATGATGTTGACCCAGAACAAATTGCAAGATATGAAACTTTCCTTAAAAATGTAAATATTGATGTAGCAGGTATCGAGTTTGTGAAAAATGCCGAGGGTGAAGTTTTCACCTACGACGTTAATACAAATACCAATTACAATTCTGATGCAGAAGCAAAAGCCGAGAAATATGGAATGTTGGAGCTCGCAAAATTCCTTGGAGCAGCACTAGAGAAGGAATGAGATTCATTATTTTGTGATAAATACAGAAGTAATTTGAAAGAAGGGGTAGCGTTACACGCTGCCCTTCGTTTGTTTTACATATTGAACAGAATAAGTCCTATATAAAATAAATGCGATTGCTGACAAGAAAATACCAGAAATATATGGTAAACCGCTTCCGATACTGTATAGCAATCCTCCTAATATAGGTCCGAGAATTCTTCCTAATGAATCGAAGGAAGACAATAATCCTGTAACACTGCCATGGCCATTTTTTGCTCGCTTCGTTAATAAGGCTGAAACGGCAGGACGAATGACACCATTACCCACTCCGAAAATGGTTAAATAAATTGCAGCGGTAAGAAAATCCTTTGTAAATAAAATAAGGAAGAAACCTAAAGCCGACACAACGATACCAATTTGAATAACAAAGCCTTCACCAAATCGTTTCGTCAATTTTCCCACAAGACCACCTTGAACAATAGCGCCAGCTAATCCCATTATCATAAAAATATAACCAAGTTCAGTCGTCCCTAATCCTGCTTTCTCAGCTGCAAAATAAGCAAATGTAGCTTCAAGCCCCGATAGGGATAATGTGATAAACAAGGAAATGAAAAATAGAACAGCTTCAGGCCCATTAATTGCTTTCAAAAGACTAGGTCTTTTTCTTCCTGATGGATGTCTCGCCTCTTTAGACAGAGATTCCTTAAGGATGAATAGAACTAATAAAAAGGTCAAAAAAGATGAAAACCCTGCTATGTAAAAAGGCATTTGTAAGTCTGTTTTCGAAAAGATACCTCCTATAGCTGGCCCAAAAATAAACCCTAAACCGATAGAAGCACCAATGACTCCCATACCTTTCCCTCGATCTTCTTCAGATGTAATATCTGCAGCATATGCCATAACAGTTGGCATAGTAGCGGCAGAAAGGAATCCTCCGACAATTCTAGCAGCAAAGAGCATCCAAAGCGCAGTAGATAGGGCCATTAAAAAGAAGGAAACGGCAAGGCCGAAAATTCCGATCATAATAACAGGCTTGCGACCAACTCGATCGGAAATTCTTCCCCACATCGGGGCAAACAAAAATTGCATGAGAGAATAAACAGCCATTAGCAGCCCTAATTCAGTTGGTGATGCACCGAGATTCTCTGCATAAAAAGGTATAACGGGAATGATAATACCAAACCCAACATATACGAAAAACATAACAGCAAATAAGATGGGTAATGCTTTTTTTGTATCCAACATTATGTCACTCCAGTATGAATAGCTTACTTTCCTATCATAAATTAAATAAAACCTTTTTGAAAGCCTTGGGGAAGAGAGTCAAGAAAAATTCATCTTACTCGTTAAGCACCTGGATGTTTTTTCACTCTCAACAAAAGTTTATAAAGCAAAAAAGCATCTTCAAAAAGATGAAGATGCTTCTTAACATAGGTCTTTCCATTACATAATACGTCTAACATGACCCTTAAAATGTTTATTCCAGTAGCCACTTGACATATCAGCAACAGCTACACCAGTAGAGTTCTGAGAGCCGATAAATTTACCGCCTCCGACATATATTCCAACATGACCATCTTTTTTATAAGTATCAAAGAATACTAAATCACCAGGTTTCATGTCATTAACTGACACAGCCGTACCTTGGTGCCTTAATGCACTCGTGCTTGAGCCTACATTAACACCTGCTTGAGCAAATGCCCAATGAACAAAACCAGAGCAGTCAAACAAACCATTTGCAATATCAGAAGCACTTCTACCGCCACCGAATTTATATGCAGATCTTCCGATGTATTTATACCCTGCATTAATAACTGTGCTAAGTGAACCTGTCACTTTTGGAGAAGAGGTTGGAACTTTAGCAACAGATGCAGTTGTAGGTGTAGTAGATGTTGAAGTAGTAGCTGAAGCATTGTTTTCAGCTGGTGTAGCAGCAAGCATACTTGCACGAAGTTCTTCAATATCTGCTAGTGTTTTTTGTTCTTTTGATTGCAAGGCAGCTTTTAATGAGTCATTTTGAGTTTTTTGTTCCTGAATTTGTGCTTGCATAGCTACCAATTCTTCTTTTTTACTTTGTAAAGAAGTAAGTGTTTCCTGAATAATATCTTGTTTTTCTTTTACTAGATTGATTGCATCCACTTGCTCATCTACTATTTTTTGATCAGCTTGCATAATGGTAGTAACAGCGCTCACACGGTTTATAAAGTCACTGAAACTTTGAGCACCAAATATAACATCTATGTAACTAATAGCACCGCCAGATTGCTGCATCATGCGGACACGTTCTTTTAGTATTTCGTTCCGAGCCTCAATCTCTTTCTCTAATTGGTCAATTTCAGCTTGAAGTGTATTGACTTTTTCTTCAGATTTTTGAATATCAGCCTCTGTTTTGGCAATCATTTTATTGTTTTCTTCAATCGCTTGATCAACTCTAGCGATTTGTTCATTTAATTCATTTAGTGCACGCTGCGTTTCTGAAAGTTCACTTTGAAGTGAATCCAATGTATCGGCATTAGGTGAGATCACATATGGGGAAAAGGCACTTAGCATTAAAGTGGCACTTAACGTTATCAGTGTCTTTTTCAAGATAATTCCTACTTTCTTACTAATCTACTTTTTATTAATCTAGTTTTTTACTCTCCAATATTATCATATATTTCTTTGAAATTCTCCATTTGTCGCGAAATTGTTACATTTTGTTATAATTGTAATGTTTCTATAAAGTGAATAATAGCAATGCAAATAGAGGTTTCGCACATTTGGTGTCGAAATATAATTGTAATAATTGCAATATGAAATATTCGCATGTTCCTACTAAAGTAGGAGGACCGGAAAGTAATTTCAATTAACTATTAGCAGTATCCCAAGTCGTATACTTCTGTAATCTTAGAAACGTACTTTGCATACTATTCTTTAGAGATCGTACCGTTTTTGAGAAAGGTTGTACATAAAATGAAACTAAAAGTAATGAAGGGAATAGGTGAGTCCTATCTAGTTGCGGGAATCGGAGGTCTGCTCTTTTACTTCTTGCATTTTCCAATACCATGGATCCTTGGTCCAATGTCATTTATGATTTTATATAAGGCTATTGCACACCGAAAAATGATTGTGTCTACAAGGGCATATAATGGGGGACTGGCAACCCTAGGAATCTACTTTTGTTTATCTTTTACAAGTGAAACATTTTCCACAGTGTATCCTTATATTCTACCGTTTTTATTAACGACAGCTTTATTATTATCAATTAGTGTAATCAACAGTATCTTTATAACTCGTTTTATAAAAATTGACCCCATGACAAGTGTTTTTGGTTCAATTCCAGGGGGACTATCTGAAATGGTCGCGGCAAGCCACTCTTTGAATGCAAATTCAGCTATGGTAACGATATTTCAAACTGTTCGCTTGTTAACGGTAGTCTTTATAGTTCCAGTCATAGTCACACAGTTTTTTGTAAGGAATAGTGAAGCCTCCTATGAACTAATAAAAAATAGCAGTAATGTTCCATTACACTCTTATTTGTGGCTTTGTATTGCTGTTGTTGTAGGATGGTTGCTTCGAAATAAGCTTCCAGCTGCTTATGTTGTTGGACCACTAGCGGTTACGGCACTCCTTGGTGTTTTAGGTGTAGGCTTACCTTCTATTGCTTCATGGTTTTTGATAATAGCTCAGGTTACTGTAGGGATGAAAATGGGAAACAATATCAAACTACGAGATATTAAGTTTGGTGGAAAGTATTGTGGATTGTACTTGTTGCTGACTATTTTTTTAATTGGAATTTCTTTTGGATTTGGGTATGTGTTTGCTCTCTTCTCGGATTTAGATTTACCAACTGCTATGCTAAGTCTGGCACCTGGTGGCATAGTTGAGATGGTGTTAACGGCAGACTCAATCGGAGCAGACCCAGCTGTGGTTAGTTCGTTGCAACTCATTCGTCTATTGTTCATCATTTTACTCGTACCTGGTTTTTTGAAATGGATGTTTACAAGGAAGCAAAAAGCAGTTGCATAATGGGAAGATACATCAACTACATGAATGTAGTCCAAAGTTCTTTAGTAGCTAGGCGTAACAGTTAAACAAGCGTTTGTTTGAATGGATGTGAGACATGAGAAATTTTGTAGATAAAATTCAAACAAACGCTTGAATGAAGAGTCAATCCCTTGGGCCGTAAAGAACTGACTGCTAAACAAACGTTTGTTTGAATATTAATTTGTAAACTGTGGGATATGAATGTTAAATTTAGTTTTTTAAAGTATATGGGGATGATCTTATCATTTCTGTTAAGGATAGGGAAGGGGATATAGTCAAAACAAATAGCCACTAGGAAAACCAAGTGGCTAAATGAATCAATAATGTTTAAGCGCCCCACTCTTCTTTAGATGGTCCATATACTCCTGGTACCTTTAAACCAGCTTGGCGCATAAGGATTGTCATTTGCCCGCGATGGTGAATTTGATGTGTATTCATCATTACGAGTGTCACGGCAACTGGCATTTGCTGACCAAACACTTCTTTGACTTCCTTCAATGATTCTTCGTTCCATTGCTTTTTTATTGCGGAAACTAAGTTTTCGCTAGTTGTACGATAGCTGTCTGCTATTTCCTTAGCACTAGCTGGTACATCTTCACCTTGAGCTCCTTCAAATTGCAGACCAGCCTGAGAAAGCATTTGATGTACAGAAGTTACAACATGCCAAGAGAGCTCACCTAAAGTACGGTGACCAGGCGCAACTTCTTGTGCTAATGACTCATCTGATAAAGCATCCAGAATTTTTTGAGTAGCACTTGCTTCATACTGCCAATCTTGCAAGAATTCATCGATTGAATGATACATATGTATTCCTCCTATAATGTGATTACCAATATTATACTTCATGTACATCTAAAAGACATTTTAAACAGTCCCTTGATAATGTTTTCATTTTTGAAACCATGTAAAATAGAAGTAGAATCTATATTTCTACAATAAAGGATGTTGACATGTGAAGGATATTACACTTGGCTCACTCTTAAATGTGATCGGGGAATTGTTCTCTGACGAAATTTCGATAGCGGTTTCAAATACAACTGAATATGTATATTATCGTCCAAGTAAACGAGTGGACTTAAAAATCAAACCTGGTGACGAGGTTAAAGAAGGAACCATTGCTTATAAGGCGATTACATCAAGACAAAAAGCATCTGAATTTATCAATCGAGACGTGTTTGGGGTTCCTTATCATGGAATGGCGGTACCCTTTTTCCATAAAAATGAATTGGAAGGGTGCGTAACAGCGATTTATCCTGCCTTAACAGATGGGAAGTCGGTGGTGACGGTAAAATCACAGGATGGGTGGGTCCCTATCCCTTTTGCAGATGTTATTTTTCTAGAAGCGAAACAAAAAAAGACGTATGTATATACAGAAGACTTTTATGGTACACATAAATATTCGCTGCAGGAATTCGAATATAGGTTACCTAAGGATTTTTTTGTCCGTTGCCACCGTTCATTTATTGTAAATGTTCATCAAATAAAAGAAATTCACCCTGATACCCATTCCACATTTTTATTAGAGATGAAGAATGGTGCTAGAGTGCCAGTTAGTCAAAATTACTCGAGTTATTTTCGTAAATTGTTAGGCTTTTAATAGTATTAGAAGGATATTTCCAATTTTTATAGGGAGGATCACGTATAGGATAATGACTAGGTACGCCACGTCCTGAAATCTTCGTCTTAGTGCCCCGTATAAAGTGGTTAAAAGAACAAATCTTCTACTTCAGAGGTTTGTTCTTCTTATTTATCAACATTATTTGTGCTTTACTCCAGAAATCCCAATTCTGATAGTAAATAAAGTTAAAATTATCTTAATATTCTATTTCATGAAAGGGATGGGAGATATGAATAACAAATTAGTGCGTATTAAGGACACTCGCCTACATAACCTTGTTGTAACACCAGAAGAAGCGGCAGAATGGATCGGGGACGGTATGACATTAGGACTTAGTGGCTTTACTCGTGCAGGTGATGTGAAAGCGGTGCCATTCGCGCTTGTAAAACGTGCTGAAAAAGAACCTTTAAAAGTAAACGTATATACAGGAGCCTCACTAGGATCTGATGTAGATAAATTATTTGCTGAGGCAGGGATATTAGGTAAGCGTCTACCATTCCAGGCCGACCCTACGATGAGAAAAGGTATTAACCAAGGGGATTTTTTATTTGTAGACCAGCATTTATCACATACATCAGAATTAATACGTTCAAATGTAATGGAAGTTGATGTGGCAATTTTGGAAGCGGTTGCAATTAGTGAAGATGGTTTAATCATTCCGACAACATCAATCGGAAACTCTTTAACATTTGCACAACATGCCAAAACAATTATTGTTGAAATAAATCTTGCACAAACACCTGAGCTTGAGGGTGTTCATGATTTATACGCACCAGGTAGTCAAGGGGAAAGAGAACCGATTCCGTTAACAAAGTCTGATGATCGAATTGGCTTACAAGGAATTAAGGTTGACGTAGAGAAAATTAAGGGAATCGTTTTTACAAATCAGACAGATTCACCTTCAACAATTGTACCTCCAGATGAAGAAACGGAAGTTATGGCCCAGCACTTGTTAACTTTTTTACGAAATGAAATAGAAGCAGGTCGCTTAACTGAGAAACTCGCACCACTACAATCAGGTATTGGCTCAGTAGCAAATGCCGTGTTACATGGAATGCTTGATTCAGAGTTTACTGATTTAGAAGTATATTCTGAGGTCCTACAGGATGCAGTATTTGACTTAATAGATGCTGGAAAAGTGAACTTCGCTTCATGTTGTTCGATTACATTATCGGATGAAAAAATGAAGAAGGTCTTTGGTAATTTCGAACAGTACCGTGACAAGTTAATCATGAGGCCACAAGAGATTTCAAATCATCCTGAAATCATCCGACGTCTCGGACTTATTTCAATTAATACAGCACTCGAACTAGATATTTACGGAAATGTGAATTCAACACATGTACTTGGAACAAAAATGATGAACGGTATTGGAGGATCGGGTGACTTTGCAAGAAACGCACGTCTTGCGATTTTTGTTACAAAATCAATTGCAAAAGGTGGAAATATTTCAAGCATCGTACCATTTGTATCCCATGTGGATCATACTGAGCATGATGTAGATGTCATTGTAACAGAACAAGGATACGCTGATCTCAGGGGACTTGCACCTAGAGAGCGCGTGGAATTGATTATCGAAAACTGCGCACATCCGATGTATAAAGAACAACTTCGTGAGTATTACCAAGAAGCGCTAACAAGAGGTGGGCAAACACCACATGTATTAGAAAAAGCGTTCTCTTGGCATACAAACTTTGCGCAAACAGGAACTATGCTACAAAAAGAATTAGTTGAAGCGTAACTAGTATAGCCAGCCGTATAAAGAAGCAATTCTTTATGCGGCGTATTTTTTGAGCTTGTATTTCAAATTGTACAAACGAACATAGGTAAAAAGTAATCTATTCTACCATTTGGAATCATGGTACGATTAACGAAAATGTGTAGGGAAGAGGGGTCAAATGAAACAACTTAAAGCATTAGTAGGCTGCTTTTTTATTGGAGTGTCTGCTTTTTTGTATGCTACAAAGCATATAACAGCCGCAATCATATCGTCCAATATAAATCGTCCAGATGTAAATTATTATGAGGGTGCATACAAAATTGTCGGCTTCGGCATCAACTTTTGGATCGTAGCATCGCTACTTATCGGGGTAGTTATATTAATAAGTCTGTTTGCACAAGGAACTGGGATTTGGTCTAAAAAGAAAAGAACAATAGAAGAAAATCCTCACCAATGAACGATGAGGATTTTGATACTTGTAAGAATTAAAAAGGCTTTAAAATCATAAGGGTAATGACTATTAGAAAAATGAAGTTCTCGAAATGTTCGACTCGGAAAAGTGCTTTTGCTAAAGGATAGTATTCTTCAGGAATGTCATCACCTTGATGGGTTTTTAATAACTCCTTTACTGGCTTTGATTTGGGTGTCAGAGCGAAAGGTCCCATTGCTAATGCAACGAGAAAGAGCACTAAGCTTGTTACATACCAGCCCATTTTAAAAAGATACGGATTAATAGCCCCCATTAGAAGACCTGTCACTAGCAGTGAAATACCACCAATCATAACAATAATATGAAGTCTATGTCTAATCGCATAAGAATGACGAAGCTCTGTCATCGTATCTCCTTTTTTCACTACTGTTGTTAAGATAAAGCCAGGTCCCATACCAAGGATGGCTGAAATTATATGTATAAAAACAAGTATTTGATAAAGTACATCCACTTAATGGAAACCCCCATTCACAACATATCCACTACCAATGATACCACTAAATATAAATAGGAATGTGATATCCCTCACTCTCCATGCACTATTATCTTACTATTTTGTGACATCTGTTTTCCAGTAAGAAATGCATGATATAATAGTAAAAGGTTATAGATAGTGAAAGTTATAGAAAGGAGGCAATTTTGTGAAGAGTATCACGAAATTTTTATTTATTGTCTTAGGTTTTCTATTTTTAGGCCTCGGGGTAATAGGAATTGTTTTGCCAATCATTCCAACTACACCATTTTTGCTTCTTGCTTCCTTCTTTTTCGTAAAAGGCTCTGAGCGTTTTGACCGCTGGTTTAAAGGCACCAGTTTATATAAAAAGCATTTAGAAGGATTTGTTAAGCGCCGTGAAATGACTCTTAGACAAAAGCTTACCATTCTGTTAACAGCCGATGCGATGATTGCCGTTCCTTTTTTTATTCTGGATAGTGTTGCCCTAAAACTATTTTTAGTAGTTGTTGTCATTTATAAGTATTACTACTTCATAACTAAAATAAAAACAGTCACACTAGATTCCAATGCGATACATGAAAAGCAATTGCTCGAAAAAGCAAGCCATAAATAATACAAAAACCCTTGTCATTCTTATTATGACAAGGGTTTTTAGTCGTTATATACTAAATGGTCTGTGTTTTCGTCTAGGTTTTGGATACTATCGGATCGAGTATGAAGCTAGTCGATCATGCCAGGATGGTGGGTTCCTTTTTTACGTACAGGACATGCCTAGCTTTTACTTGAATTGGGATTACATGACTTTTTCTTATTCAGTTACTTTGCTAAATTCATGAACCCAGACTTTCATATGAGGGAGCCAAGGCATTCCAGGATGGTAGGACAGGATCGATTCTTTATACTCATCAACTGTATCAAACCCTTCCCTTTTTGCATCTTCATCTGTCAGTTCGCCAAGGGACTGCTCATATACCTGGTCAATTCTAAATTGTTGACCTTCTAGGGTCATAATTTCCCCAACATCAGCATATCTTCCGTTTCTGCGAGTGGCTGTTTTAATACCTTCAAGTACTTTTTTTATGTCCGACTCCATTGTCACGAGACGATCAATGGTACATGTTTTTGCTGGTAATTCGTTTGGTGTAGTCATAATTATGCTCCTTTCAATTGACAATCTTCATTATTGGTTTTACCAACTTTCACTATACATACTCTAACAAGAAATTGGAGTAGTAACAACATGGTTTGTCTAATAATCTTAGTTGACCCGTTTTTTCACGATTGGATTGGTTCTATTGTTCTATATAGATTTCATAATATGTAGGGAGAGAGCCATGTAATGTAGCAAATAGTTGTTTCTGATTTTTTTAGACACTACTAATACTTATAAAAGTATTGAAAGGGGTTACATAATGAAGAAATTATCTGTTTTTTCGATTTTGTTAGTTTTCTTATTGTTAGCTGCCTGTGGAACGAGCGATACGAGCGGGAAAGATGGAGGTAAAGAAGGTGAGGAGCAGGACAAAAAAACCCTTAAGGTTATGACAGATGCTGCCTACGCGCCGTTCGAATTTATGGAAGGTGACAAAATTGTCGGCTTTGAAATCGATGTGATTCAAGCGGTGGCTGAAGAAGCAGGGTATGAACTAGATATCAAGCATACTGGTTGGGACCCCATCTTTGTTGAGTTAAACAAAGGATCGTATGATATGGCGATTTCTTCTATTTCCATTACGGAAGAACGTAAGAAAGAGTACTTATTTACGATTCCGTTCTTTCTATCCACGAATAAAATTATGATTCCTGAAGACAGTGACATTCAAACTGCAGAAGATTTAAAAGGTAAAGTGGTCGCGGTTCAAGCTTCAACCACAGGTCATTTTGCTGTAGAAAAGGTACTAGGTGAAAAGCACCCTGATATTAAAGCTTTTGAAAATAATAACCTAGCGATTCTTGAACTGGACAGCGGTGGAGCAGATGCCGTTGTGGCAGATAACGGTGTGATTGAATACTACGCCGCACAAAATCCGAATAAAAAACTAAAAGTAGTCGGAGACAGTGATACTTTTGATGCGGAATTTTACGGAATGATGTTTCCAAAAGGAAGTGACGACTTAAAAGCTGATTTTGATCAGGCAATCGAAGCTATTATTGAGAACGGAACATATACCGAAATTTATCAAGAATGGTTTGGAGCAGAACCAGATTTAGAGGCATTAAAAGCAGAACAAGAAGCTTCGAAATAGGATAAACCAAAAATTGCGTAACGACTTTAATGTGTTACGCAATTTTTGCCATATTTACAAATTTTACAGGGGGACACACTATGAATTTTAGTTTCGAAATAATTATTGATTACCTTCCCTATTTTGGGAAGGGGGCATTGCTAACCATCGGGTTATCCATTGCTGGGATTTTACTTGGGACAATCCTAGGTCTATTTATAGGTCTTGGAAAAATGATTCGAAATAAATGGTTAGCATTTCCGTTTGAATGTTACATTACCTTCTTTCGAGGAACACCATTACTTGTTCAAATCCTTTTAGTGCATTTTGGGGTTGTTCCGATGTTTCTTGGTACGACAAACGGTATAGTAGCTGGAGTTATTGCACTAACCTTAAATGCATCGGCATATATCGCCGAGATTTTTAGAGCGGGTATCCAGTCTTTAGATCGAGGACAAATGGAAGCTGCACGCTCCTTGGGAATGTCCCATGTTCAAGCAATGAGATATATCATTATCCCGCAAGCCTTCAAGCGGATGATTCCTCCACTCGGAAACGAATTTGTAATCCTAATAAAAGATTCATCTCTTCTATCGGTTGTCGCAACCCCTGAATTAATGCATTGGGGACGTATGATGATGGGACAGCATGCCAAAGTATGGGAGCCATATTTAACGGCGGCCTTCATTTACCTAGTCCTAACACTATCTTTAACACTTCTTTTAAACCACCTAGAAAAGAGGTTGAAAACGGAATGATTAAAATAGTTAATATTAAAAAAACGTTCGGAAAAAACGAAGTACTAAAAGGAATTTCGGCCGAAATTAGGCCACAGGAAGTAGTGGTAGTTATTGGTCCATCTGGTTCTGGAAAATCAACCTTTTTACGATGTATCAACCTACTTGAAACCTTTGATGAAGGACAAGTGTATATTGAAGGTGTTGATATAATGGATAAAGAAACCAATATTAACAAAATCAGAACAGATGTTGGAATGGTATTCCAACAATTTAATCTATTTCCGCACAAGACCGTGATGGAAAATATCACGTTATCCCCATTGAAAGTAAAAAAGATTTCTGAAGAACTAGCGTATAATAAAGGTATGGAACTTTTGAAAAAAGTGGGTCTTGCAGAAAAAGCGAATGCTTATCCAGATTCCTTATCTGGAGGTCAAAAACAACGTGTTGCGATTGCGAGAGCCCTTGCAATGGAACCGAAAATCATGCTGTTTGATGAACCAACCTCTGCACTCGATCCAGAAATGGTTGGTGAAGTTTTAGAGGTTATGAAGCAGTTGGCACAAGAAGGGATGACCATGGTTGTTGTGACCCATGAAATGGGCTTTGCTCGCGAGGTTGGAGATCGTGTTCTATTTATGGATGGTGGGTATATTGTGGAGGAAAATCGACCGAAAGAGTTGTTCGAAAATCCTCAACATCAACGAACGAAAGCATTTTTAAGTAAAGTACTTTAGTTCTTCAGAAGCATTTTTTTATAGGTGGTGATAAAAATGGACATGATTGAGAAAGCAATAATAGTTGCAAGTAAAGCGCACGATGGACAATATCGAAAACTAACACAAATTCCTTATATTACACATCCGCTTAGTGTTGGCCTTATTTTGTTAAAGGCTAATGTAAAAGAAGAGCTAATTGCTGCAGGAATTTTACATGATACTGTGGAAGATACCGAGCTAACCTTAGAAGAAATTAAGGAAGAATTTGGAGAAGTAGTGGCAGAAATAGTGGATGGTTGCTCTGAGCCAGATAAATCGTTAACGTGGGAAGAGAGAAAAGAACATACCATCTCTTTTTTACGAACAGCATCAGAAGAAATCCGTATCGTCGTATGCGCTGATAAACTCCATAATATCCGATCTATGATCCGTGATTACGAAGAACTGGGTGACCAAGTGTGGAGACGGTTTAGTCGCGGTAGGGATAAGCAAGAGTGGTACTACCGAAACGTGACCGCAAGCCTTGGCCATTCTTCAACCTTTCCATTATTAGACGAGCTTAAAAGCGAAGTAAATTCCTTATTCGGTAAGTACTAACATTGTCTCAAAGGGAGCTTTGGGGCATTTTTTATTTAGAGAAGTTTCACTTAACGCCCCTTTTGTTTGACTAACAAACTAATATTGTTGTTCATTTGAATGAATGTTGGTTGGTTTATGTGAACAAAATTCAATCTTAATTAGCTGTAACTTGTTGGTAATAATGAGTGTAAAACCTTAATTTCATTGGATTCTGAAAAGAAAATATAATTCCGCTTTCAAAAAAATGTTGACGTTTTAAAATATATAGTGATACTATTCTAATATGCTATTTAATTTGTTCACCCAACGAATTAAAGAAAACTTTCAAGTATTTTTTAAATCATCTAAGCAATCCTAATAAATAAGTAAACCTAAGTAATGGGGGAATTACGAAATGAGTACAGCAAAGTCGCTTGACACCACAGAAACAAATGTAAGCGGAAATCACGGAAAACCCGAAGTGCGTCCTTTTGGTATAAGAGATAAGTTAGGGTATTTATTTGGTGATTTTGGCAACGATTTCTTCTTTATTCTTGTAGCTATTTTCTTAATGGTATTTTATACAGATGTTTTCCATATTCATCCAGCAACAGTTGGGGTGTTATTTACAATCGCTCGTCTATGGGATGCTTTTGCTGACGTAGCATGGGGGCGTTTCATCGATACAAGAAAAACAACCCCAAATGGAAAGTTTAAACCTTGGATTTTAAGAATGTCGTTTCCACTAGTTATTACAGGCGTGTTAATGTTCGTTAAGATTCCGGGAATGTCTGATGGATTTTATTTAGCTTGGGCATTTGTTACCTATATTGTATGGGGAACTTTATACAGTACCGTTAATATCCCATATGGTTCAATGGCTTCAGTTATTACAGATGATCCAGTGGAGAGAACATCACTATCTGGTTGGAGAACGATGGGGGCACAAGCTGCTAGTTTAATCATAGGTGTCGGAGGTCCATTGTTTATCTTTGTTGATGATAAAATTGACCCGAACCGCATGTTATCAGCTGCTATTATTTTCGGTGTTCTTGCACTTGCTTGTTATATCGCTTGTTATAAATTATCAACTGAACGAGTTATAGCACCAGAAAGACCAAAGCAAAAGGGCTCTTCGAAAGCAACAATGAAAGGGCTTGTAAAGAACAAACCTTTAATTTGGATTCTTGTTGCATCTCTAGCGTTCATGATTTGTACAATGCTAGTTCAGACAGTTAATACGTTTTTATTTAAAGACTATTTTGCAAATGCTAAGGCACTAAGTTTAATGAATTTAGTTATGACAGGTACGGTATTTGTTCTTATGCCATTCTTAAGCCCACTTGTGAAAAGATTTGGTAAGAAGGAATTAGCGGCTGCTGGAATGCTATTAGCTGGAACAGTTTACTTACTTTTATTCTTTTTAAAGGATATTAGTGCCATGCAATTTATTGCTATATTAACAATCGGAATGTTAGGTAACGCGATTTTTAACCTTGTAATTTGGGCATTTGTAACAGATGTTATTGATTATCATGAATATCTCACTCATTTACGTGAGGATGCAACTATCTACTCTATCTATTCAATGGCTCGAAAAATTGGACAAGCAGTAGCTGGTGGCCTCGGTGGAGTCTTGATTGGATTAGTTGGGTATAATTCAACTCTTGAAATTCAGACAGAAGAGACATTAAAAGGTATTCATACTGTGGGTACTTTAATCCCAGCTGTTATATTCTTGGCTGTTTTCTTAATTATTATTTTCTTCTATCCATTAAACAAAAAGCGTACAAATCAGTTGTCTGCTGATTTAGCGGAAAGAAGAAGAAAAGCACAAGAAACAGAAGCGTAACATTGTATAACAAAACCCCTTCAATGCTGAAGGGGTTTTTGTTGTGACTCTTTTCTATTTATTTTGTTCTTGGTCATATTTTAAATTTAACATAGGTACTTCAAGAAAATGTTTAATAGCATAGGCACATGCGCCCATTGTCACTGATTTCTTTCCGAAACTTGAGACTGATAGGTGACGGTAATGGCTGATTGAAGAGTTTAAATACTCTTCAATTTTTTTTATGGAGTTAGGGTATAGTCTAAGAATTTCTCCATCAAGGACAATCGTATCGGGATTATACATATTAATCATATTATTTAGACCAATTGAAAGGTAGTAAATATAATTTTCGAGCCGTTCAAGAATATCCTGATCACTCTCTAAGATCAATTTATGTAAATCTTCATACGTAAAAGATGAGAGATTTTTTTCCTTTCTAATATTGTCTAAAAAAACTATTTCAGAAGCGTATTGTTCCCAACAGCCTTCATTACCACACTGACACGGTCTCCCTCTCGGTACGACGATCATATGTCCAATTTCACCTGCAAAGCCATCATTTCCACGAAAAAATTCATTATCCATGATCATCCCGAGTCCTATTCCGGTGTAAATCGTTGCACATAGGAGGCTATTTGTCTCATGATGATAAAAAACTCTCTCAGCAAAAGCAGACATGTTTGCATTATTTTCTACATAAATACTTACATTGCATGCCTTTTGCAAGTCTTCTTTTAGATTGACCGATCCCCATTGGAAACGTGGGACGAAATGGACTTTTTCATCTTTGCCAACTAGTCCATGTACTGCAATCACAACACCAGTAATTCCATAGCGATTATCATCAAATTCTTCCTTGAAAAGGTTAATTTGTTCTATTAATAGGTTAAGGATGCTCTCATAGTCTAGCCTGTTACACTCAATTGTCTTTTCACAAATGGGTTTCCCAAGTAAATCTGAAATGGTAAAGGAGATTTGTCCATAGTCCACATCAATTCCAAGTGCATAGCCAGCGTGGGCATTTAATGAAAGCATAATTGGCTTTCTACCGACCGTATTGTGCTCTAGTCGCGTTTCAATGATTAACTCTTCATCTAATAGATCAGCAACCTGTGCAGAGACTGTTGCCCTTGTAAGTGCTGTAGCTTTGGAAATGTCAGCCCTCGAAATCATGCCTTTTTCTATTATTTTCTCTAGTATAAGTGAGCGATTTATTTTTTTAATATATGCTGCATCTCCAGTAATCATACAAATCCCCCATTTGATAGTAAGTACAACTAAATCAACATGCAAAAAATATATTTATCATTAAGTTACTCATAATTACATGCTTTATGTGAAAATTCATGATGACGACGCTTTCATTGATAAAAAATTGCATTTGACATAATTGTTTTAATTTAGATAATTGACGAATAAAGGTAAGGGTGGTACATTATAAATGGTTATAATTTGTTTAGTGAACGAATTAATTATACACCTTATTTTTAGGATTGAAAAGATTGGATATTTTGGGTAGGGTATAACAATAAGATATTTTTTAATAGTTTAGGAGAGTGGTAAAATGAAAACGGCTTTAAACGAGAAAGAACTTGATTTGTTAGCGATTAACACCATTCGAACGCTTTCTATCGATGCAATTGAGAAAGCAAACTCTGGGCATCCAGGAATGCCAATGGGTGCTGCTCCAATGGCTTACACTCTATGGGCAAAAGAAATGAAACATAATCCTGCGAATCCAAACTGGTTCAACCGCGATCGTTTTGTATTATCAGCTGGACATGGTTCCATGCTTTTATATAGTATGTTACACCTATTTGGATACGATGTAACAATGGAAGACTTGAAAAATTTCCGTCAGTGGGGAAGTAGAACTCCAGGACACCCTGAATTTGGACATACTGCAGGTGTTGAAGCAACTACTGGTCCATTAGGACAAGGTATTGCAATGGCTGTTGGTATGGCAATGGCTGAAAGACACTTAGCTGAAACATATAACAAAGATAACTATGAAATTGTTGACCACTTTACATATGCAATTTGTGGTGACGGTGACTTAATGGAAGGTGTTTCTGCAGA
>Ga0079224_100002625_pt1 | contig 22036 bp, 18 predicted proteins | sample Stecom2015_FD_80414 | JGI IMG/M metagenome (GOLD analysis project Ga0079224, IMG submission 80414) | Agricultural soil microbial communities from Utah to study Nitrogen management - Steer compost 2015 | ecosystem: Environmental > Terrestrial > Soil > Agricultural land | place: USA: Utah...
ACGAGGTTCCGGTACGAGGTTCCGGTACGAGGTCACCGCTCGAGGTCACGGAACGGTGCCGCGTCAACGTCCCCAAGTGGACGGAGCGCGCTCCTCCGTCGCGGGGGCATCGCCCGAGTGGTGTCTCGGGCTCGGCTGAGCACCGCGAGGGTCTGCTCCTCGTGGTTCGGTGGCGCTCGGCTCGCCTGCGCCTGCGGACCAATCGCTGCCGTCGCCGGACGCGCCGCGCGAACCAGCCGCAGGCGCATCGGTGGGCGGAGCTTCTTCTAGGGTCGCTCGCGTCCGGGCGGGGAGAGGCTCGAGGGGCGGAGGGGTCTCACTCGCCGAGCCACCACAACCGAACAGCATCAGGCCGACCGGGATCAGGCCAAGCAGCATCAGGGAGGAGCAGCGGCCAAACGCCCTCCCGGGGTCCCGCCCCAGGGGACCGTGGAATCCCAGATGCCTCACGCTGTCCGTCATGGCGCGCGAGCTAAGCATGGATCGGGGGCGCGTCCCACCGGCAGACTGCAGTGGCGCTGGGAACTTTCATGCCTCTTGCAGGTGCGAACCGGTGGAAGGATCGGTCTCCGGGAAGATCGTCCCCGGCCCCTCCGGAAGGACGCACGATGAGTGGGCATGACCCACAAAGACTTGCTAGGTTCGGCTGCTCCTGGGCACTGCCCATCATCGACCCCTACGAGGAGTTTCATGAAGCTTCGCTATCTCCTGGTGCTGGCCGCGATCCCGTGCCTCGGCGCCTGCTCCGACGACGACAACGGTGACGACAACGACAACGGCAACGGGGGCGGGACTCGCAACACCCCGTTCGCCTTCTGCGGCCCTGCCACCACCTGCCCCCCGAACACGAGCGGCGCCGATCTGACGACCCCGGTGTCCTTCCGCACGGACATCTTCGAGCCGATCTTCCAGGTGAGCTGCAACGACGCCACGTGCCACGGTCACCAGACCGCCGCGCGCGGCAAGCTCTGGCTCGGCCCCCCCAACGGAGAGGTCGCCGATGAGATGTTGCAGACGATCGTCGACAACATGCTCACGCCGTCCGCGACGGCGCCGGAGATGCCCAACGTCGTCCCGGGCGATCCGAGCCGGAGCTTCCTCATGCTCAAGGTCGACGGCTGTCAGGACTCCGCTGGCCTGACCTGCACCGCACAAGACGGCGCTCTCTGTCAGACCGCCTGCGGCGACTCCATGCCGCAGTTCGACGATCCCGGAGCGGAGCTCGACTTCCCACTGCCCGCGGAGCAGGCCAACAAGATCCGCGCCTGGATTGCCCAGGGCGCACAGAACAACTAAAGGCGGGGGCATGGGCGCCCCTCGTGACCTCGTCTTCTCGGTGGTGTGGTCATGATCGGGCGCCTGTGCGGGAAGCTCCTGAACGAAGAGGCCGGCGGTCCCCTGCTCCTGGACGTCGGAGGCGTCGGGTACGACGTGCTGTGTCCCCTCGGGACCGCCGGACGCGCCCGACAGGACGGGGACCGCGTCGTCCTCCACGTGCACACGAACCTGCGTCAGGATGCCCTGGAGCTGTTCGGGTTCGCCACGGAGGAGGACCGCGCCGTGTTCCGGCTCCTGATCGGCGTGCCCAACGTCGGGCCCCGGACGGCCCTCGGGATCCTGAGCGCCCTGCCGACGCCGGAGCTGTGCGCCGCCGTCCAGGCCGCGGACAAGAACCGGCTCGGCAAGGTCCCTGGCATCGGCAAGAAGACCGCCGAGCGCTTGGTGCTCGAGCTCAAGGACAAACTCCCCACCCACCTGGGACGGGACGCGTCGGCCGAGAAGCCGACTCCGAGCCCGGCGCTGGGACAGCGCGATCGCCTCCTCGCGGCCCTCACAAACATGGGCTACCGCGCCGCCGAAGCGGAGCGTGCCCTCAAGGCGCTCGAGCCGGAGCTGGAGACGCGCCCCCTGAGCGATTCGCTGCGGGAGGCCCTCAAGATCCTCACCCCGTGAGGGCGATGAAGAACGCGCCGCGGACGGGCTCTCGGGGCTGGGAGCGCGACCCGGCTTGATTCTCGGGGTCCCCCAGGGATAATCGCGCAGTTGCGACCGCTCGACGCGGTCTGGGCCCGGTGCGGTCCCGGGACGAGCGCGACCTCCGGAGGGCCTCCGTGATCACATGCTCGAAGTGCGGTAAAGAGAATCAAGATCATTACAAGTTCTGCCTCGGCTGCGGCTCGGAGCTCCCCAAGGGGACGGCGCCGAAGCCCTTCAAGGCGGACACTCCGGCGCAAGGCGTGAAGCAGGCCAGCCAGCCCGCGCAGGCCGCCCCGCAGCCGACGATGGCGCCGAGCCCTCCGGCCATGGCGCGCGCCGCGACCGGAGCTCGGGAGCAGGTCTCCGCGCCTCCTCGCGTCACCGAGGCCCCGGCGGCCGTCGTCGAGGCGCCCCCGCCCGTGCAACAACCCGCGCAGCCGCCGGCCGCCCAGAGCCCCTCGGTTCGCCCGGGCGCCGCGGCGCAGCGCTCCTGTCCTCAGTGCGGCCACATCAACGCGCCGACGAACCGCTTCTGCGCGGCGTGCGGGTACAACCTCTCGGCGGCGCCCGCTCCGGCAGAGGTCGCGGCTCCCGCGGCAGCACCCGGCGGAGTCGGCAGCGTCGTCCTCACTGCGCTGCGCGCCGACGGATCCGAAGCGGGGAGCTACAAGCTGCCGCAACCGTCCGCGACCGTGGGGCGCGACACTGACTCGGTGTTCGCCGGCGACAGCTACCTCTCCCCGAAGCACGCTGCGTTCCAGATCAGCGGCGGGAAGGTGACCGTCCGGGACACGGGCTCGCTGAACGGCGTCTACGTGAAGCTCGTCCCCAACCAGCCCTGGCCTCTGGAGCCGGGATCCATCTTCCGCATCGGTCAGGAGATCATCCGCTTCGAGAAGCTGGAGCGTCTCCCCCCCAGCGCCGACGGCGTCGAGCGCTTCGGCAGCCCGGCGAAGGGCTTCATCGGTCGCCTCGCCCTGGTGATCGGGCGAGACACCACGGGGAACGCGTTCCCGATCCCCGAGCGGGGGCTCCACCTCGGCCGTGAGCGCGGAGACGTGCTGTTCTCCGAGGATGGCTATGTGTCGGGTCTCCACTGCCGGGTGGCCCCGGGCCCCGACGGTCGCGTGTACCTGACGGACGTGGGGAGCTCGAACGGTACGTTCGTTCGCCTCAGCGGAGAGCACCAGCTCGCGCCCGGAGACATCCTCCTCATGGGACAGCAGGTGTTCCGCGTCGATTTCTGAGCGCCCCGGGTCGCCCCGGAGTACCTCGGGGCGCCCCCCACAGGCCCGACGGCTGTTCGCGGGTCGGGGCGCGCGGAGAGGTCCGAAGCCCGCCGATGATAGAGAAACACAAGACGATACGAGTGGTGGCCGCCGTCATCGAACGAGAGGGGCGCTACCTCATCACGCAGCGGCGCCCGAGCGCCGTGTTGCCCCTCCTCTGGGAGTTCCCGGGCGGTCGCGTGGAGCGCGGGGAAGACGACGAGCTCGCCCTCAAGCGCGAGGTGAAGCATCGCCTCGACGTCGACGTGGAGGTGCGGCAGCTCATCAGCTTCGTGAGCCATCCCTACGATCACTACGTCGTCGATCTCTACCTGTACGAGTGCGTGATCGCAGAGGGAGAGCCTCGCGAAGCGAACGTGCACGCGTTCAAGTGGGTGTGGAGCTCGGAGTTCGATCAGTATCCGTTCACGCCCGCGGACGAGCTCTCCATGAGCAAGCTGTTGGGCATCGGCTGAGGACGTCGGGCCGAACGTCACCGACCACGCAACGATGACCGGCGCCGGGCCGATGGACGCGCCGTGCGATCCGTTCATCTCGCGTGGGCCCGAGCGCACGACGCCTGGGTCGGGCGCTGCGCTCGATGCGGAGCGCCGTCCCGGAGCGCCCAGTGTTCCTCCTGTCGCAGCGTGCCCGGGCTCCGCTGGGAGCTCGCGGGCGTCCACGGCTGGTCCGCCGCGCCCTACGCGGGCCGCATCAGCGAGCTGATTCAGCGGCTGAAGTACCGGGACGAGACGCGGTGGGCCTCGACCCTCGGGTGCGTCCTCCATGACCACCTCGCGCCCTTCATCGCCCCACATGGGATCCTCGTGCCCGTGCCCTTGCATCCTCGCCGGCTCGCCGCGCGCGGCTACAACCAGGCGGCGCTCATCGCCCGCGCCCTAGGTCATCGTTCGAACACACCCGTCCACACCGACGTCCTGCGGCGCACGCGCGACACGGCAGCGCAAGCTCGCCTCGGGGGCGTGGCGCGACGCGACAACGTTCGTGAGGCGTTCGTGGCGACGAACGTCCCGAGGAGCCCCGTGATGTTGGTGGACGATGTGACCACCACCGGCGCGACCGTGCGAGAGTGCGTTCTTTGCCTGCGACGCGCGGGCGCTATAGTGCATGGCGTGATGACCGTTGCCCTTGCGGGGCAAGACGGACCCACGGCACGACTGCTCCCTCCCAGCCTCCGGTTTCCGTGACCGATCCGAACCAACCGCGCGCCCCGGGCTCACCGCCCCTGCCGGAGCAGGGCACTCGAGAGCGGCGATCCGACCCGAGCCAGGAGCAGCCCCGAGGCCCCGGCGCTCACGCACCTGCGCCGCGCCTGCGTCCCCCGCTGCCCACCTTGGTGGAGCTCGGGCAGGTCTCCGCGACGGAGACGTTACGGCCCCCGGGAGCGGTGCCGCCCCCGCCCCGAGGTGTCCCGGGACAACGCCCCATCACGCGCCGTCCGGTGCCGCCCGATCCTCGGGAGCCGGCCCATGACTCGATCCCCGCGACGTCTCCGACCGCCCATCACGGCGCGGAGCAGGACGACATCCCGCGCACCCGGCGCCGGTCGTCCGAGCCCGGGCCAAGGCCCGTCGGCGCCGCGCCCCACGCTCCTTCCTGGAGTCGCACCCCGTCCCGGAGCAGTGTCCCCTCGCGGAGCAGCACTCCGCTCACGTCGGCGCCCCCGAGCACGGCGCCGTCGTCTCCGCCATGGCTCCCCGCTGGCGGCGCGAAGTGGATGGCCGTCGCCGCGGGCGCCGCCGTGGTGGCGTTGCTCGCCTGGAAGACGCTGCGCTCCGACGCGGGCACCGAGGAGAAGACGGCCGCGGCGAGCGCTCCCGCCGCAGAGCCACCGCCCGTGCGCGCTTGCACTCTCTCCAGCGGCGGCTCCAGCGCCGGGCGGAAGTTGGCGGACGCGGTGCACCTCGGCGTCCCGCTGGCGATCCGACAAGACGGGAGCGGCCGCGTCGCCCTCGGCTACGCGGCGAGCACGACGGAGGCGGTCGGGCTCACCCTGGACCCGGTGACCCTCGACGCCGCGCGGGCGTTCTCCGAGGAGGGCTCCGAGAAGGTCCTCGGGGTGCTGCCCCTGAGCCGGGCGGATGGCGGGAGCAGCTTCGCCACCAGCCGCGCCCAGGGAAAGGACGACAACGGTGGGCTCGTTGCCCTGAGCGCTGGGATCGCTCACCTGAGCGCCGGAGAGCGCGGGTTTCAGGTGCGCCTGGGCGAGAACACCGAGTTCCTCTGGCAAGACGCCGCCGCCCCCCAGAACACATCGCCGCGGGCCGAACCCCTGGGCAGCTCGGGGGCGCTGGCGACCTGGCGACGAGGGGGGCTCGACGGGGACATCATGGTCGGTCTGTTGGATGGGCGGGGGCGAGCGCGCGGCTCCGTGACGAAGATCGCGAGCGAGGCCAAGGAGTTCGGAACTCCGAGCCCGAGCGTCGGCGAAGAGGAGGTCTTGGTGACCTTCGCGAGCCGGGCGGCGTCGGATCGCCCCTGGCGCATCGAGCTGTCCCGCGCGCCCCTCGGTCAGCTGCCTGCGACCTCGAGGACCTTCGTCCCCGAAGGGCTGAGCGAATCCGCCTCGACGCTCTCTCCGGCAGCCACGGCGCTCCCCGGCGGCGGTTGGCTCCTGCAGTGGACGCAGGGAGAGAAGGGCAAACATCGGATCTGGCTGCAGACCCTCGATCGCGACCTCGCCCCCGTCGGTCCTCCGCTCGCGGCGGCACCGGCGGACGTGGAGTCCGGTCAAGGGGCCCCCTGGGCGGGCGCGGATCGCCGGGCGGCGGCCTTCTACATCGTTCGAGCCGGACAGCGTTGGGAGCTGTGGGGCACGGCTCTGGAGTGTCCTCGATGACAGGTCATGTGACGCACGGATCCTCGCGACGCCGCTGGTACGTCGGAAGGCGGCGAGAGCGCCGCTCGCTTCGCCCTCTGGATGGCTCGCCCCGCGGCAGGCCGCTCGTCGCCCTGGGGTCCGCGCTCCTCTTCGTCGTCGCGGTCGGGGCAACGAACGTCGGCTGCGGGGTGTTCGTGAACAACGGCCCGACGCCGGTCGCCCAGGGCCAGTACTACGCGTCCGGGAACCCCGAGTACGACCAGTTCTTCCTGGAGCTGTACGAGACGCAGGTCGCGATGGCGACCACGCCGGAGCGGCTGCTCACCGCGCGACACGGGCTCGCCGACGGGCTCGGGGTCGGCAGGGATCTCCCCGACGAGGTCCTCGTCGAGCACGTGCGCACGCGGGTGCGCGACCTGGCCGACGAGGGACGCATCATGAAGCTGCAGGTGAGCGCAGGGGGCGAGGACAAACCGCCCGCCGCCGTGCTCCGGACGCGGCCAGAGACCCGGGACGAGACGATGCGCAAGCTCACCGAGCCTGTGGAGAAGGTGAGCAACGAGCTCGTGTCCCTGCGCACGCTCCTCGACGAGAACGGCGCGCGCATCGAGCGCCTCGAACGGCGGCTCGACGGGCTCCGGGATCGCGCCGATGAGGTCTTCGTGCGCGACATCACCAAGTTCCACGAAGTGAAGCGCAACCTCGAAGACGCCAAGCGGGTGCTCGCCTACATGCGCGAACGGGCCGAGGAGCAGCTGCTCGCGACCACGGGCCTGCTCGACGGCTTGGTGCAAGCGACCGACAGCTCCGGCGGTGCCTTCGACAGGTCCGCTCCCGCGGCGGACGCCCCCGCAGAAGAGATCGCCTCGCCCAGCGCGAAGCCTGCACCCCCGAAGCGCTCTCCGGCGACGCGCAAGCCCGCCGCGTCGAAGCCCGCCGCCTCAACGAAGCCCGCGGCGCCGCCTCCCCCTGCGAAGCCAGCTCCGAAGCCGGCCCCGCCCCCACCCGCGGCGCCCCCACCCAGCGAACCCGTCGGGTTCGAGCCCTGATCGGCGTTCCTCTGCAGGGGTCGGCAAGGGACCCCAGACGGGGCGCCTCGCGACGTCAGCTCAGCCAGAAGACGGTGAACGCGTCTCCCCCTTCGTCGCGCTCGGCGGGGCGCGCGAGGCGGATGATGCCCAGCTCCCTCAGGTGGCTGCGCACGGCGTTCTTCATGGCGCCGGAGCCGTGGCCGTGGAGGACGTACCCGACGTTCTCGCCGCGCCGCAGCAGGGTGTCGATGAACTCGTCCAGCAAGCCCAGCCCGGCCTCGACCCGCTCTCCTCGCAGATCGAGGGTCACGTCCTCCGTGCGCGGAGGCGTCACGAGCTCCTGCACGTCCGTCGCGAGCCGACCGGTGCGAGGGCGCTCCACGGGCGTGTTCCGTCGGCTCGAGCTCGAGTCGACCAGCTCCACCTGATCGACGCCGACCGTCAGCTTCATCACCCCCGCCAGGACCCGCACCTGACCCCGCTCGGGGGGCTCGATCACCTCCGCGATCGTGTTCATGCCGCGGACGCGGACGCGGTGCCCCACCGCCAGCTCGACCGGCGAAGGCAACGTCGCTCCCGTACGGGTGCGGCGGTCGAGCTCGCTGCCGAGCGCCACCAAGCGGGCCGCCTCGTCGATGGTGCGCTCGGCCTGCCTCAGCTCCTGTCGGTCCCGCACCTGCTTGCTCAGGCCCTTGAGCACCCGCTGCACCTCGGCGCGGGCCTCGCGCACGGTGCGCGACAGTTCCTCGCCTGCCCGGGACAGCTCGCGTCGCTCACGCTCCTCGCGCCGCTGCCGTTCGAGCTCGAGGCTGCGCGCCAGCTCCGCCTGGCGCTCCTTCTCCGCCTCCACCTGCGCCCGCAGGGCCTCGAGCTCCACTTGTTTGTTCTCGAGCTCGCGCAGCAGCTTCTCGCGGCGCTGGCTCACCTCCGGCAAGAGCGACGCGGCCCGACCCAGGATCGACGAGGACAGGCCGTGTCTCTGCGCGACGGCCAGGGCGCTGGAGGCGCCGGGGCGGCCGAGCTCGAGTCGAAATGTCGGCTCCAGTCGATCGAAATCGAACCCGACGGCGGCGTTATCCACGGACTCGGACTCGGCGCCGAGCTCTTTCAGGCGTTCGTAGTGGGTGGTGACGGCGACGGCGGCGCGCCGCGCCACCAAGTCTTCGAGCAGAGCCACGGCCAGCGCCGCGCCCTCCTCGGGGTCCGTGCCTCCTGCGAGCTCGTCGAAGAGGACGAGCACGCCGGGCCCGGCGCGCTCGACGATGTCGCGCACCGTCTCGATGTGCCCGCTGAACGTCGACAGCGATCGCGCGAGCGACTGATCATCACCGATGTCGCTGAACACGGCCTCGAAGAACCCACAGGACGAATCCTCCGCCGCGGGAAAGGGGAGCCCGCTCGCCTGGGCCAGGGCCGCCAACCCCAAGCACTTGAGGGCCACCGTCTTCCCCCCCGCGTTCGGCCCCGACAGGACGAGCCCCCGCCCTTCCTGGAGGGAGAGATCGTTCGGCACGACGGAGATCCCCTGGAGCGCGAGCAAGGGGTGTCGCGCGCTCTCCAAGACCACACACCCCGCCGCGCCCCAGCGCAGCATGCGCGCGCCCACGGCGCGGGCGTAGAGCTCCATGGCCCGGAGGGCATCCGCCCTGGCGCAGGCGTCGAGAGCGTCGAGCAGCGCCGGGGCGCTCGGCGCGATGGCCTCGCTGAGCTGCGCGAGCACGCGCGCTTCCTCGAGCTCCACCTCCGCTTCGGCCACCTTCAAGCGGTTGCCGAGCTCGGCGATCTCCTGAGGCTCCACGTAGAGGGTCGCCCCGGATCCGCTGGAGCCGAGCACGATGCCGTGGACGCGGAACGGCGCGTCCGCGCGCACCGGCAGCACATAGCGACCGTCTCGCTCCGCGATGAACGTATCCTGGAGCGCCTCACGGTAGCGTCCGATGAGCTCGCCGAGCCGAGCCTTGATGCGCTGGCGCAACACGCCGACCTGCTGTCGAGCGCGCGCCAGCTCAGCCGACGCCCGGTCGAGCACCGCTCCACCGTCCTCGATGCATCGATCGAGCTCCTCGCGGAGAAAGCGAAGCGACGGATCCGTGGCGAGGTGCTCGGCCAAGGCGGGCGCCGTCTCCGCGTGCTGGGCCACGAAACGCCCCAGCTCGGCCACGGCCCGCAACCCCTGACGGATCTGGTGCAGCTCGAGCCCGGATCCGACCCCTCCGCGTGCGATGCGTTGGATCGCCCCGGTCACCTCGGGGAGGTTCAGCGGAGGCAGCTGCGTCCCGAGTCGGGACAGCTCGAGCACGTCCGAGCTCACCGCCCACTGGCGCCGCGCCGCCACCTCGTTGGGGAGCGGGCGCAGCTCCCGGACCGCGGCCGCCCCGACGCTCGTCGTGCACCGACCGGCGATGCCCTCCAGGAGCTCGCCCCATTCGAGGTCCCGCAGCGTCCGCTCCGCGAGCTGGCGGTCGCGCGGGCTCTCCGTTCCGTCTTCCGGGGACCTCACCATGTCCGAACGGGCCGCCATGGGGCGCGATCTATGGCACGGATGAGGTGGGATGTCCTGCGCCTCAGCCCGCCCGAGACACGACCGCGTCCGCCTCCGGCGGCGCCGCGATGGTGCTCAGCTCGTCGCCGACCCGCACACACAGGCTCACGTCCGCGCCGCGCACCGAAGACGCCAGCGCCTCGGCCAAGGCGAGCAGGTTGTGCGCGGCGCGACGTCCCGCCCGCTCGTCCACCGTGAGCACGAGGGCGCCACGTCCTCGGGCTTTCAAGCGGGCAGCGAGACCTCGAGCCAGAACCGCCCGCGAGGCGACCGAGTCGGGGTCGGTGCGTCCGTTCGAGACCAGCACCGTCGCGTCGAGGCGCCAACCGACCGCCTCGAGGCGGAGGGTGCGACTGGCCACCTGGGTGACCAGGGAGCTCGGGTGCCCTTCGTAGTGCTGCGCCACGACGGCCATGTCTCCGCCGCGCGTCGGCTTGAGCCAACGCGGCCAGGAGGCGGAGAACTCGATCACGACCAGGGTCGCCGCCCGCGTCGCGTCGGCGCGGGACGTGGGGGAGCCGTTCCCGACGGCAACCGAAGGGGAGCGGAGCGCGCGAAGTCCGGATGGATGCATGGGTACCTCCGAGGACCACCGTGGTGTCAGCCTGCGGCGAACCTCTCGGATACACAGCGGCCAGGATCCGGGCCAACTTTGCGCCATGAGGCGCCCGAGGTGGGCGAAGGTGCTCCGTCACCGCCCCTCCCTTCGATCCGCGGCCCAGGAGCCCGTGGGCAGCCTCTCTCGCTGCGCTGCGAGAAGTGTTAGCGTTTCACCCTGTGCCGGCCGAGTCTGCCATCGCCGAACCTCGCGCGCCTCTCGCCGGGCGCTACCGATTCCTCCGCGGGGTGAGCCGCAGAAGCTGGCTCGCTTGGGACGAACGGTCCGACCATCGAGTCCTCGTCACGCTGGTGTCACCGGAAGAGGCGGAGCGACTCCGCAAGGCGCGCCTCCTCGAGGAGACGCACCTCGCGCGGGTCCTCGACACCCAGGAGAGCGTGCCTCCCGCGGAGCTCCCCGGGGGCTGTGACGTCGATCGCGCAGCCGCGGTCACGGAGCTGGCCCACGGGCGCAGCCTGGCGACCATCGTGCAAGAAGACGGGCCCTTGACGCCCGCGCGAGCCGTCGCCTGGACGTTGCGCATGGCGCGGAGCCTCACGGCGCTCCACGCCGCGGGGTGTTGTCATACGGCAATTTCGCCCGCCGCGGTGGTCGAGCGGGCCGTCGGGCGCCCCGTCTCACCGGTGCTCACCTGGCTCCGTGCGCTGCCCTATGGCCCTGCGTTGTCCCCCGAGGTGCTCCAGGGTCAGGAGCCGACCCCCGCGGACGACGTGTGGAGTTTGTGCGTCACCCTCTACTTCGCGGTGACCGGAGAGTATCCGTTCACCGGCGATGGCTCGACCGAGCTGCTCGCCGCCACCCGCACACCCCCTACCCCGATCGCCGAGCTGGGCGTGAAGGAGCCTGCCCTCCAGCAGCTCTTCGACGTCGCGTTCTCCAGCGACGCCAACCGGCGCTTCCGCTCCGCGGAGGATCTCGCCGCCGCCCTGGACGCCTACGAGCTGGGACAACCGCTCCCCACGCGCGGCGGCTTCGGCGGACGTCCGCCGCGACTCGGCGCGGGCATCGGACAAGCCCGCAGTCTCACCGCGGGCTTGTCCCGACCAGGGCGCTCCACGAAGAGCCTCGAGGGCATCGTCTTCGACGTCGCCGCCGTGGAGCGGCCTGAGCTGCGCGACGTGGGCCCCGAGCCCAGCCGCACCAGCCGCTCCAGCGTGGAGCCCAACCGGACCAGCCGCTCCAGCGTCGAGCCCTTCCGTCCGAGTCTCCCCGAGCGCCCGAGTGTCGCTCAGCACCGCGCTCCGTCCCTGCCGCCGTTCAACCCCTTCCAGCGGAAGAGCCGCTGGCCCGCCCTGCTCCTCCTGCTGGTCGGCGCCGCCGCGGGGGGCGCCGCGTTCGCCCTGCGCCCCACCTCGAGCCCCTCGTCCTCCGCGCGACCGGAGGTCACCCCCTCCGTCCCGCACGCCTCGAAGCCGACCCCCGCGCCGCCCCCCAAGCTCACCCCTGCCCAGCGGCAGCGCGCGTGCACGGAGTCCTATTTCGAGGAGGGCACCTTCCAACCGGAGGCCTCCCTGGAGTTCGTGTGTCAGGACGGACCGCTGCACCTCACCGCCCGGCAGCTCTACGAGCTCGCGGAGGCAAAGATGGATGCGCGGCTGGCGCAGCAAGCGGCGGAGGTGGCCCAAGCTCCGCCGGAAAATGTCCTGCAAGGCGACGTCCGCGGGACCCGCGTGCGGCGTGCGCTGGGATGGTACGAGCTCCTGTCGACGGCGATCGTGCGGCGCTCCTGCTGTTCTCCGGTCCCTCCCGTCGAGCTGCCCAAGACCCCGGGGTGGTGCGCGCAGCTCGACGACGTCGTCGAAGATCTGGCGGAGGACAGCGCCCGCTCCGCCGATCTCGCGCCACGCGTGAAGCGCTTCGACAGGGCGGTGGACTGCCTCTACGCAAACCGCACGCCCATCCCCTACGAGGACTACGGACCGCGTCCGCTCGACGACGTGCAGCGGGCCGCCCTGCAGAACTTCCTGTCCCTGGCGGCGATGAGCGAGGCGAAGCGGCGCAAGCTCGAGTGAGCCTGCCCTCGTGAAGCACCACGCCATCGACGCCGCGCCATCGACGTCGTCTCGTTCGAACCGCCCCTCGACGCCGGCAGGGCCGGGCGGGGCCGGGCGGCGCCCGCGCCTAAGGTATCGGGGATGGGGCCGGGCAGCGCCCGAGCGCTCCTTGATGACGTGCGGAGATCAGCGCAGCTGGGAGCCGCTGGCGACCTCTCGGCTCGCGGGCGCGCGGGCAGCGGGGGTTTCCCGCACCGCGGAGCCGAGGCGTACCTCCCGCTGGTACGCCTGTAGATCCTCGAGCAGGCGCCGGTTCACGCTCAGCAAATCGGTGACGAAGGCGAGCAGCATCGTGTGGAACCCCATCATGAGCAGCACCGCCGCGAGGATCAGCGACTGCACCTTGCCGGAGCCCGCTCCGTTCAGCCAGTGGTAGAGGAAGCGCGCGCCGATGGCGAAGCCGCCCGCGAACAACGCCGCGCCGATGGCCATGAAGAAGCGAAACGGGCGGTACACGACGAACATGCGCACGATGGTCACCATCGATTTGCGCACGTAAGCCGGGATGCTCCGGACCAGCCGCGAGGGCCGCAGATCTCGGTTCACCTGAATGGGGACCGACTCCACGTGGAAGTTCTTCTGACCCGCCTGGATGAGCGTCTCGAGGGTGTACGTGTACTTGCTGAACACGTTCAGGCGCAGGGCCGCCTCCCGCGAGAACGCCCGAAAGCCGCTCGGCGCGTCCGCGACGCCGGTCCCGCTCACGAGCTTCACGACGTAGGTCCCGAGCCGCTGCAGGATCTTCTTCACCAGGGAGAAGTGGGAGATCGTCGTGATGGGGCGCGCTCCGATGACCATGTCGGCGCGCCCGGCGAGGATCGGCTCGATCAGCTTCTCGACGTCGGCGCCGCAGTACTGGTTGTCCGCGTCCGTGTTGACGATGATGTCCGCGCCCAGGGCCAGGCACGTCTCGATGCCGAGCATGAAGCCGCGCGCCAGCCCCTGGTTCTGCGAGAACCCCACCACGTGATGGACACCGTGGGCCCGCGCCACCTCCACCGTGCGGTCCGTGCTGCCGTCGTCGACGACCAGGAGCTCGATGGTGTCCACCCCGGGGAGCTGCTTGGGGAGCTCTGCGAGGGTGACGGGGAGGGTCGCTTCCTCGTTGTAGCAGGGGATTTGGATGATGAGCTTCATCGGCCTTCCGGGTGCGCGCGAGGGGGGCGGCGAAGGGGCGCCCGGAGACAAGCCCTTACCGCGCCGCGCGCGGATCGTACAGGCGGCGACCCCCTCCGGGGCCACCCTCCGGCTCCTCCCGCTCCCTGCGCCCGCCCTCCCGCTCAGCTGGCGGAGCGCTTGCGCCCGCGCCGCGGACGGGCTCCCTCGGCTGCCGTCCCGGTCTCCTTCGCCTTCTTCGGCGGTTTGAGGGGCGGCCCTTCCTTGGCCCCCTCTTTGGCCAGGCTCTGTTTGAGGGCCTCGAACAGGTCGATGACGTGGGCGCGCGGGGCCTCCGGGGCCACCGTGACCTGCTCGCCCGCCACCTTCTGGTCCACCGCTTGCTGCACGCGCTCGCGGAACGAGTCGTGGTACTTCTCGGCCTGGAGCTCGTCGCTCGACAGCTGGTCGATCAGCTTCTGGGCGAGCTCACGCTCCACGTCGCTGAACTGGAAGGTGGCGCCCGTGTCGATGTCGTCGAAGGCGCGCACCTCGTCCGCGTAATACAGCTGGTGGAAGAGCAGCCCGTCACGGTAGGGCCGGATCACGACGAGCTGCTCCTTGCCACGGGACGCCCAGCGCCCGACGGCGACGCGGTTCTTCTCCCTCATCGCTTCGCCAAGCAGCCTGTACGCCTTGTCGCCGCCCTTGTCCGGGCCGAGATAGTAGGAGCGCTCGACCTGGATGAGATCGAAGGTGTCCAGCGGCACGAACTCGACGATCTCGATGCTGTTGCTCTTCTCCGCCTCGAGGCTCTTGAGCTCTTCGTCGTCGAAGCGCACGTACTGGCCCCGCGCGTACTCGTAGCCCTTCACGATGTCGCCGCGCTCGACCACCTCGTCGTCGACGGGGCAGTAGTACTGCATCTTCAAGCGGCCACCGCACTTGCGGTGGAGCATATTGAAGCGCACTTGCTCCGACGAGGCCGCCGTGTAGAGCTTGACGGGGATCGAGACGAGCCCGAAGGATATCGTTCCACTGGAGATAGCGCGCGCGCCCATGTCCTATCGTACCGCGCGGGGGTCAGAGTGACGAAAACTTCAGCGGGTCGCGGGGGCTCCCCATCGTCGCGGAGTTCGAGTTCCGACCAGAAATCCAGAGGAGGCCAGCAATCCAAAGGCGGCCAAGAACCCAGAGGCCTGCGCACTTATCGCACCAAACGCGATCCGGGGAAGACGAACGAGCCGTTCGCCCCTGAACGCCCCTTCAGCTCCGATGAGACACTCACGGGCCGCTACGTGGTGCATCAACACGCCGCGCGGCGCATGCACTGGGACCTGCGTCTGCAGATGGGGCAGGTGCTCCGCAGCTTCGCGGTCCCCCGCGGGCCGAGCCTCGTCCCGGGCGAGAAGCGGTTGGCCGTTCATACGGAGGATCACCCCCTCGAGTACCTCGATTTCGAGGACGTGATCCCCGCTGGCAACTACGGCGCTGGCGCGATGATCGCCTGGGACCTCGGCCGGGTCCGTTACCTCGAGACCAGCGGCGAGGCGGGGCTCGAGCGCGGCAAGATCGATTTCGTCCTGAGCGGTTTCAAGCTGAACGGCCGCTTCGCGCTGGTCCACACGGGGCGACGCCGCGCTGGCCCCCAGGGGGAAGGGGGCAACGAGTGGCTGCTCTTCAAGAAGACGGACGAGCACAGCACCACCGAGGGCAACGTCGTCGAGGAGCGGCCCCGCAGCGTGCTCAGCGGCCTCACCGTCGAAGAGCTGCCCCGGCGTGTGGAGCTGGCGGCGGAGCTCGAAGGGCGGGCGGCTCGGCTCGGCGCGAAAAAGATCGACCTGCGAGCGCACGAGCTCACGCCCATGGCGTGCGCCCTCGAGGGAGCCACGCTCGACGATCCCGAGCGCCTCTACGAGCTCAAGCTCGACGGCGTGCGCATCCTCGCCGACAAGCACGGGGACTCCGTGGCGCTGCGCTATCGGACGCGGCGCGCGGCCACCGCCAGCTACCCGGAGATTGTCCGTGCAGTGCGCTCCTTGGGGCCCCAACGGCTCGTCCTCGACGGGGAGATCGTCACCTTCGACGAGCAGGGCCGCCCGAACTTTCAGCGGCTCGCACCACGGATCCACGCCGTGCGCCCGAGAGACGTGCTCGCGGCCCGCGCGCGCGTCCCGGTGAGTTATTTGGTGTTCGACCTGTTGCAGCTGGGCGAGCACAGCCTGACCGAGCTGCCCCTGGTCGAGCGTAAGGCGTTGCTCATGCAGCTCTTGCCCGGCGCGGGCCTGCTGCGGGCGCTCGATCACATCGAGGGAGACGGACGCGCCCTGTACGACCTGTGTCGAGCCCGTGAGCTCGAGGGGGTCGTCGCCAAGCGGGCACGCTCCCCTTACCGCCCCGGCCCGCGGCGCTCGACGGACTGGGTGAAGATCAAACGGGAGCGTGACGACGATTTCGTCGTCGCCGGCTGGCTGCCCCAGAGGAACACGACGAAGAGCCTCGGCGCCCTGTGTCTGGCGACGTTCGTCCCTCCGGAGCCCGGACGAGCTCCGGGAGAAGGGCCCCCGCAGCCGGCCCCGTTGGTCTACCGGGGGCGCGTCGGGACGGGCTTCGACGCGCACACCGCCAGGGACCTGATGCGGCGCCTCCTCGCCCTGACGCCCACGGCCGCAGCTCCCGCCTCCGACGGCGCCGCTCCCCCGAACGCCACTCCTCCGGACCCAGCCGCGGAGGCTCCCGCTCCCGAAGCGCGCGACCTCGAGGCGCCCGTCGGGGCGACGGCCGAGGAGCTCAAGGGGGTTCGCGTCGTCGCGCCCCGCCTGGTCGTGCGCGTCCGCTATGCGGGCTGGACCGAAGAGGGACGGCTGCGGGCCGCGGTCTTCGAGGGGATCCGCACCGACGTCGCGCCGGAGCAGTGCACCGCTGCGCCCCCCGCGGGAGAGCTGCTCGAGGGACTCCCCCCCCATGAGACCTCCCGCGAGCCCACGTCCGCCCTCGACGCGGCGGACGCGGGAGCCCGCCCGGCTCCGGAGATGGCTCCGGGCACCGCCGCGGTCGCAGCGCCTGGACGCCCTGCGCCAACGAGCCGCGTCGTGATCAAGAACCGCGACAAGGTGTTCTGGCCCGAGGAGGGCTACACGAAGGGAGATCTCTGCGACTACTACGGAGAGATCGCCGAGGTGATGCTGCCCTTCCTGCGTGGGCGCCCCGTCGTGCTCGTGCGCTACCCGGACGGCGTCGCGGGCAAGAACTTCTATCAATGGCGCATCCCTCCGGGGACCCCCGCGTGGATCCGCACCCTGGAGCTCTACGACGAGGAGAAACAATCCGCGCGGGGCACGGACAAGCGCGTCTTCCTGATCGACGACGTCGACTCCCTGCTGTACGTGGCCAACCTGGGCTGCATCCCCCTGCACGCCCTGGCCTACCGAGAGCATACCCCCGACGATTGCGACTTCCTCACGATCGACCTCGACGTGGGCTCACAGCCCTTCGCCGACGCCGTGCGCCTGGCGCTGACCCTGCGCGACATCCTGGAGCAGCTGGGCCTGCCCAGCTTCCCGAAGACGAGCGGTCAGAAAGGTCTCCACGTCCTGGTGCCCCTCGGGCCCGGCGTCGCCTTCACCACCGCGAAGCTGCTGTGCGAGCTCCTCGGGCGGCTGTTGGTGGGCCGGCACCCCGATCTCGCCACCATGGAGCGTCGGCGCTCGAAGCGCGGACCTCGCGTGTACGTGGACACGGGACAGACCGGCCCCTCGCGGACCATCGTCGCCCCCTACTCCGTGCGGGCCTACCCGGGCGCCACCGTGTCGACACCGCTGCACTGGGAGGAGGTTCACCTCGCCTTGGATCCCTCCCTCTTCACGATCCTCTCGGTCCCCGAGCGCGTGAGCCGTCACGGCGATCCGATGGCGGACCTGCTGGAGGCACGGCCCGACATCGCGGGCGCGGTCGCCACCCTCGGCTCCTGGCTGGCCCGTTGAAGGCGCGACGCACGATCGTCAGAGCAGGCAGCGCTCCATGGCGTCGACGTCCGACGCGCCCAGCGCGCAGTCGAGCTGACGCCGTGACACCCGCTGACTGCACCGCCCGAACTCCGGATCCCGGGACGCCTTCGAGCGAGCCTCTGCCTTCAGCTTCTCCCGCTCGGCCGCCTTGGCCTGGGGTCGATCGGAGCGCACGAGCAGCTCCGTGTAGTGGTCGAGCATGCGCTCACACTCCGCCTGCGTCGGTGGCTCCGCGCACCCGAAGGCTCCCGCGAGACCAACGCTCACCCCGAGGAAGCTCACCCGAACGACGCAGGCGCACGGCCCGAGCAGCGCACTCCACCTGCCCTCGTGCCCGCCACTCTCCCCGCGGGTCGTCTCTCGGCAGCCGCTCATCGGAAGCACCCCTCCGTGAGCTCCTTCGTGGTCTGCGCCTCGCGCACACACTCCAGGGCGCTCTCGGTGATGCGCTTGCCCACGCAGTTGTTCATCATGCTCTCTCGCATGGCCTGCTTGGTCGCGTTCACCTCCGCGTCGAGCAGCTTGGCGTCCGCTTCTCCCATCCGCTCACGGAGCTCCAGGCGCGCGGTGCGCTCGAGGATCTGCTCACACTCCGCCTCCGTCGCGGGACGCCCGCAGCCAGCGACGCCGAGCAACGCGACCGCCAAGAGGACCGCGCCGAAGAGGACTGCGCCGAGCCTCATCCGATGAGTCACCCGAGAGAAGAGCGGAGCACGCCCGTCGCGGTCATCGACTGCGGAGATCACGAACGGTTGAGGACGAGGAGCGCGACGCATGGGCCGCAGAATTTGTCAGACCCCCCTCAGGGAGCAACCCGCTGGCGCAGGAAAGTGGCGCGCGCGGCTCGAAAAGCGGCACGGTGAGGAGGCTGGGCGATTTTGTCGAAATCTGGACGCGTGTGCAGCGGGTGCTAACCTGGATGTCGTGCCTGGCCCCGCCCGCCGCCCGCCATCGACGCGTGCTCAGCCGCCTGAGAGCGGGACTTCCCTCTCGGAGGGCAGCTCGTCGCGCCAGGACGTCGTCCCCCGCGGGGACCCTGTTTCCAGCAGCCCCGGCTCCGGCCCCCTCGACGTCAACGCACCTGGCTCGAGCACTTCTGGCTCGAGCACTTCTGACTCGAACACCTCTGGAGCAAGCACCTCTGGAGCGAGCACCTCCGGAGCGAGCAGACCGGAGCAGGGGCCCGAGGTGTGGCTGAGCCTGGCGCTCCAGACGGAGGTTCCCCAGGAGAAGCGGGAGCACGCCCGGCGGGGGCTCGAGGCCAATCAGCGGCACGGGGACGACCCCGAATACCGTTGTCTGCTGCTCCGGCAGCTGTTCATCGCCGATTTCGAGGAGGGGCGCTACGAAGACGCGCTCCGCGCAGCAGAGGCCATGATCGACATCGGCGAGCTGGCGGACGTCGCCCGTCAGGACGCCGCTCGGGCGTGCCAGGCACTGGGTGACCTGGACGCCGCCATCGGCCACCTCCGGATCGCGGCGCGGGCCTGCCCTCCCTCCCGGCGCCCTTTCCACGACTGGACCTTGGGCTCCTTGTCCTACCTGAGCCAGGACTGGGAGGCGGCGGTCGCGGCCCTCTCCCGCGCGGCCCGCTGGGCCACCACCCAGAAGCCCCTCTACGAAGCCCAGCTCGGGTTGGCGCTGCGGGCAGCCGGGCGCGCTCATCCGGACCTGTCGAAGCTGCGGGACGCCCTCGAGCAATCCCCCTGCGCCGCCGGGTACGGCGAGCTCGTGCTCGGCGAGCTCTGTCACCATGTCGGAGACGGAGCGGCCGCGCGGCGCTACTTGGAGGCCTTCGCGGCGCGGATCGAAGGGGGACGACGGGCGCGAGCGGCGACCCTGCAGGCGGAGCTCGCCCACGCGCGGGCGCTGCTCGGCGAGCTCGAAGCCGCCTCGTGAAGGCGCAGGGCGCGGGACAGGAGCCCGCCGACGCGCTAGAGCACCAACGACTCACCCGCAGACGGGTCGTTCGCGTGACCAGGCTGGTGACCCAGGTGGCGATCCAGCCCAACCCCCGCGCAGGACTCGGACCGGCGGCCCCGATCGGAGCAACCGGACCGCGGGAGCCAGCCTCGCTCCCGCCCCCCACCACGAAGGAGCCATGATCTCGGCACTCGAGAAGACGTCTTCCGTGAACCATCGACCGCGCTTCGCCGGACTCGCCGCAGCGTCGACGCTGGTGCTGCTCACCGTGGTCGCGGGCCGCGCGGAGGCGGCTTCGGCCGCGGACGGAGCAGATGCCTTCACCACTGCCCTGAGCCAAGGCCCGCTCTACGCGGCCCTGGCGGCCTTCGTCGGTGGGTTGCTCGTGAGCCTGACTCCCTGCGTGTACCCGATGATCGCCGTCACGGTGAGCCTCTTCGGGGCCCGCCAGTCGGAGAGCCGCTGGCACGGGACACGACTGAGCGCCGCCTTCGTCGTGGGGATCGTCTGCATGTTCACGCCCCTCGGCGTGATCGCCGGGCTCACGGGGAGCGTCTTCGGCTCCGTGCTGCAGAACGCCTGGGTCCTCGTGGGCATCGCCGCCCTGTTCCTCGTGATGGCGGCCAGCCTGTTCGGGGCCTTCGACCTGGCGTTGCCCTCCGGTCTCGTCAACCGCCTGAACCAGGTCGGGGGCATGGGGGTGAAGGGCGCCTTCGGGCTCGGCATGGTGTGCGGGCTGATCGCGGCGCCGTGCACGGGCCCCGTGCTCACGGGCATCCTCACGTGGATCGCGCAGACCCAGAGCGCAGGGTTGGGGGCCCTCGCCATGAGCGCGTTCTCTCTTGGGCTAGGGGTGCCGTTCTTCGCGGTCGGCGCCTTCGCCATGCAGCTGCCGAAGAGCGGGCAGTGGATGGTCGCCATCAAGAGTGTGCTCGGCGTCGTCATGACGGTGGTGGCCCTGTACTTCCTGAACACGGCCTTCCCGAAGGTGCTCTCGTGGGTCCGCCCCGATGCGTCGTTCTTGGCCGCCGCGGCGGGCGTCGCCGTCGTGGGCGTTCTGCTCGGCGCCATCCACAAGGACTTCCACTCCCCCGAGTGGAAGGATCGCGTCGCCAAGGGGCTCGGGATCGCCCTGACCTCCGTGGCGTCCTTCGCGCTCGTGCTCGGCCTGACCACGCCGGATCGCACGCTGAACTGGGAGGAGATGCCCCTCGCCGAGGCACGGGACATGGCGGTTCAGGAGGGGCGCCCCTTGCTGGTCGACTTCACCGCCGCCTGGTGCGTCGCCTGCAAGAAGCTGGACAAGCTCACCTTCGCCGAACCCGAGGTGGCCCGGGAAGCGGGGCGCTTCCTCGCGGTGAAGGTCGACGCCACCGACGACGAGGATCCCGCGGTGCGCCAGGCCATGGACGCCCTGGGCGTCGTGGGGTTGCCGACGGTAGTGCTCTTCGACTCCGCCGGACAGGAAGCGGTGCGCTACACGGACTTCGTCCCCGCCGAGCGGTTCCTCGAGGACATCCGCTCCGTGAACTAATCCGGTCGAGACGCAATCAGGCCCCGCCGCGCGACGTGGCGTTTCGCCCGGCTCTTTCTTCGGGGCGGATCTGTGGCGACACTGAGGCGCTTCCTCATGGCAGATCGAATCGTCCTCGCCTTCTTCACGGTTGCCTTGGCCGTCGCCTGCAGCAGCCCCGATAACCCCGCCCCGGCCCCCAGCAGTGGGGGCGGAGGCGCCCCCGTCAGCACGGGCGGGCAGCCGACGACCGCGACCGGCGGGGGGTTCACGGCCGGTGGAGCGCCGGGCACGGGCGGGACGGAGAGCGTCGGCGAGGCGACCGAGGTGCGCCAGGAGGGGGATCGGGTGCGCCTCTCCGTCGGCGCTCTCGAGATGGTCGTGGACGCGGACAACGGCGCCCGCATCATCGAATTCTCACGGGAAGGGCAGAACATCCTGCTCCCCTCGAGCGTGCACTGGGAGAACTTCGGCTCCACGTTCTGGACGAGCCCGCAGGCGGACTGGGAGTGGCCGCCTCCCCACGACATCGATCGAGCCTCGTACGAGATCGTCCTCGAGGAGGACTCGGTCCTGCTCCGAGGCCCTCGAGCGGAGTCCCTCGGTGTCCAGGTGGAGAAACGCTTCGAGCCCCTGGCGAACGACCGCGCCATTCGGGTCACCTATGGCCTCGTGAACGTCTCCGGTGAGGCGGTGACCTACGCGCCCTGGGAGGTGACCCGCGTGCGCGCGGGAGGCCTCACGTTCTTTCGCCCGGGAACCCTGGTGCTCGAGGCCAGCGATCTCGGGGTGACGACCGCCGCCGGGCACACCTGGTACTCCAGCTCGGGCTCCTCCGACTCCGACGGCAAGTACCACGCCGACGGGCAAGGCGGCTGGATCGCCCACGCGGAGGGGGGGCTCCTCCTGGTGAAGAGCTTCTCCGACGTCCCCACCAGCGCCTTCGCCCCCGACCACGCCGAGATCGAGATCTTCGCGAACGCGGAGGCGACCTACGTCGAGGTCGAGCAGCAGGGTCCCTACCAGACCCTCCAGCCGGGCTCGCGGCTCGACTGGGCCGTCGAGTGGCGCCTGGAGGAGCTGCCGAGCGGTACCCCTCTGGTGGCGGGGAGCACCGAGCTCATTCAGGCCGTGGCGGACACCCAGCGCTGAGGAGTTCCAGCGC
>Ga0079224_100002626_pt1 | contig 22036 bp, 20 predicted proteins | sample Stecom2015_FD_80414 | JGI IMG/M metagenome (GOLD analysis project Ga0079224, IMG submission 80414) | Agricultural soil microbial communities from Utah to study Nitrogen management - Steer compost 2015 | ecosystem: Environmental > Terrestrial > Soil > Agricultural land | place: USA: Utah...
ACGCCGGAGTCGGGCTCTACTCCGGCGGCACTCGGACCGGGCTTGAGGCCCGGCCGCTATGCGGCGTGGTGAGGACCGTAGGTCTGCCGCTGGCTGCCTCTACCGGCCGTCAGAGGCGCGAGCGGCGGATTCCTGTCGCTGCCGGACGATGAGTTTCGCATTCGACTGGTACGAAACAGACTACGAGCAGGTGGTCGAGCGCGCGATCGCGTTCGCCGGACTCGAGCACCGCTTCTTCGTCGATGCCAAGGTCGCCATGCTCGCGCGTATCTTCGCCGAGCGGCTGGACGGGCGACCGCCGGAACTCCTCGACGTCGGCTGCGGGGTTGGCCGCATGCACGCAGCCATCGCACCGCTGACCGCGTCGCTCGCCGGTACCGATGTCTCGCCACGGGCGATCGCGCGCGCCCGGCGCGATCATCCGGGCGTCGACTACCGCATCTCTCGAGCCGGCAATGTTCCGTGGCCGGATGGCTGTTTCGACTGCAGCCTCGCGGTATGCGTGCTGCACCACGTACCGCCCGCCGATCGCCCGGCGCTGGTTGCCGAGATGCGTCGGGTCACCCGTCCCGGCGGCATCGTCGTCATCATCGAGCACAACCCCTGGAACCCGGCGACCCGGCTCGCCGTCGCGCGCTGTCCGTTCGACGACGATGCGGTGCTGCTCGGCGCATCGCAGGCGCGCGCGCTGCTCCGGAGCGGCTCGCTTCGGCGGGTGGAAAGTGCCCATTTCCTGCTGCTGCCGGCGACGGCCGGGTGGGCGGCGGCGGTCGAGCACGCATTGCGGCGCCTGCCGTTGGGCGCGCAGTATGCCGCCTATGGTGAGGTCTAGGTGATCGGCGCCCGCGATCTGCAGCGGCTCGGCTGGCTGGCAGGCGTCGGCCTCGCCGCGACCGCCATGTACGCCGGCCTTGCCTGGGCCGGCATCATGGTGCTCGGCCTGGCTTCGTCCCTCGCGTCGCTTGCGGCCTACTGCATTGCGGCGGCCTTCTCCTACCACGGGCATCGCCGCCTGACCTTCCGCTCGAACCGGTCGCACGGCGAGGCGGTGCCGCTGTTCGCCGGCGTGAGCGCGTTCGGCTATGTCGCCGCACTCGCCGTCCCGGCGCTGCTGACCGATGCGCTGGGACTGCATCCGGCGTTCGCCATCGTCGTCGTCTGCTTGTGCGTGCCGCTTGTCAACGTGGTCGCCCTGAGCCGCCTGGTATTCCGCTCGCCGCTGATCGGGCCGCCTCCGCTGCATCGCTCCGGAGGCGGAAAGTGACCGGCGCAGCCGTCGGCAACGAGCCGGCAACGAGCCGGGCCGGAGCCGGATCGTCACCGTTGCTGCCGGCACTCCTCGTCTTCTTCGGGGTGTTCGCGCTGCTTCTGGGACTCGGCGACCGCCTGCTGAACGATCCCGACACCTGGTGGCACATCGCCGTCGGTGAGCGGATCTGGTCGTCGGGCACGTTTCCGCGCACCGACGAGCTGTCCCACACCTTTGCCGGCGCCCCCTGGATTGCCAAGGAGTGGCTGTCGCAGGTACTCCTTCACGCCGCCTGGTCGATCGCCGGCTGGCGCGGGGTCGCGGTGCTGGCCGCCGCCGTGGCGGCCGCCGCGTTCGCATTGCTGTACCACTGGCTCGGCCGGCGGCTCCGGCTCGCCCCCGCGATCGTCCTGACCGCCATCGTCGTCGCCCTTTCCGCCGGCCAGATCCTCGCCCGCCCGCACATCTTCTTCTTTCCCCTGCTGGTGGTCTGGGTCGGCGCGCTGGTCGATGCCGTCGAGAGGCGGCAAACGCCGCCGTGGTGGCTGGTCGTGGTTGTGGTGGTCTGGTCCAATGCCCACGCGAGCATTCCGATCGCGTTCGCCCTGGCCGGGCTGCTGGGGCTGGAAGCGATTGTCCGGGCCCCTGCCGACCGGCGCCTGCGGACCGGCGTGGGCTGGGCGCTGTTCGGGCTCGCCTCGGTCGCCGCGGCCGGTGTGACGCCCTACGGCTACGGCGCGATACTGGTGGCGATCGACCTGTTCGGCAGCGGCGAGGCGTTTCGCTACATCGCCGAGTGGCAGCCGCTCGCCCGGGGTCTCTCCGCGCTGCTGCCGTATGCGGCGCTCGCTGCCGCCGTGGCCCTGCTGATCGGCGCCCCGCGCAGGCATGTCTTCCGCCTCGCGATCGTCCTCGTGTGCGGCTACCTGATGGTGAGCCACGTCCGGTTCACCAGCCTGTTCGGGATCGTTGCCGCGCTCGTCGTCGCCACGCCGCTCGGGGAGCGGTTCCCAGCCATCGGCCGCGATGACGGAGACGAGGCTCCGATCGCGGGCCCCTGGCCGGCCGCCGCCCTGCTCGTGCTGATGGTCGGAAGCCTCGTGCTGGCAGCCACCGTCAATCCGATGCCCGATCGCGCCAACGCGCCGTCGGCGGCGCTCGCTGCGGCGCGCGAGCGGGGCCTTGCCGCCGGGCCGGTGTTCAATTCCTACGACTTCGGCGGCTACCTGATCGCGAACGGCGTGCCGACCTTCATCGACGGCCGCTCCGACCAGCTCTTCGGCGGCGGCTTCATGAGCGGGCTCAACGACAGCCTGCGAGGGGGCGACCGGGACCGCTTCGCCGGGATCCTCGATCGCCACGCGGTGACCTGGGCGCTGGTCCGGCCGGGAACGGCCGAGGCGGCGATGCTGGATGCCCTCCCCGGCTGGCGGGATGTCTACCGCGACGAGGTGGCGGTCGTCCTTGCCCGCGGCCGCTGACCGAACCCCTCCATCGTCACGACATGGCCGGCGCGTGGCGCCGGCCATGGATCCTCTTGCGTGGTGAGCGTGGCAAGCCGCCCGGCCGCCGTCGGCCGGGCGCTCGCGGGTCGGGGCGCGCCTACTTGCTGATCCGCAGCTTGCGCAGTTCCTTGCCGATCGCGTTGAAATGCATCCTGAGCGTCGCGTTGTCGGGTGAATCGAAGTACTTCTCCGGCCCCGACGCGCAGTCGCGCATCAGGTCCTTGATCGGCCCGTCCGCGAGCTGGAAGGTGATCGTGTAGACGGTGATGCCGGTCGCCTTGATGTTCTCGCACAGCGTCGCCGTCCGAGCGTCCAGCTCCTGGTGGGCGGCCGACACGTTGGTCGTGCCGAGGCGCCCCTGGGACACGTAGCCGTAGCCGCTGTAGAACGACTTGTTGTGCGAGTTCAGCGGCCCGCGGTTGCTGCCGATGTCGTTCATGCCGTCGGTGAGGAGCACCAGCACCTTCCGGTATTCCTCGTCGTCGTAGGCGACGCCCTCGGTGAACGGCGGCGTCGGCGACAGCACCCGCCAGCCCCAGGCAAGACCGCTCGGGATGACGGTGCTGCCGTTGGCCACCATCTTGTCGACGGCGTCGAGCAGGTCCGCCTTGACGTTGGTCAGCGGCGTCAGCGGCGCAATGCTGCAGCTGTCGTGCGGACCGGCACCGCTGACATAGCGGCCGTTGTACTTTTCCTTGCGCCGCTGGCGGTAGTCCATGTCGAGGTTGTTGTTGTTGACGCCGTCGTCGAGGTAGTTGTTCCAGTAACGGCTGTAGCCGGCGCGGTTCGCCGGATAGTCGTCCGGCTCGTCGGGCGCGAAGTAGGGCACCCACAGCGTGTCGCCATTGGTCGGGTCGGGCGGCGTGTCGAGAACGTCGAGCGGATGCGGCCGCGCCTCGACGCAGCCGTTCCACGACTTGTTGGAGAGCATCGCGTACATCGAGAACACGTTGGCGCCGCCGGCGAAGTTGAGCCCGTGGTAGCTCGACCGTGCGTCGACGTCGATCCAGCCGCTGTTGACCTTGTCGGCGCCGACGTTGACCCCGGCCGAGAACGGCACCAGGCCCATCTTCAGGAGTTCCGGCTCCTCCTGGTTGCCGAACACGATGTTGACGAGATCGGTCGTCGCCTGCTTCAGCGCCGACAGCTTGCCGCCATTGCCCATCGACCCGGTGTTGTCGAGGACCAGGACGATCTCCGCCCCCTTGGTCTCCTTGAGCACTTCGGTGGTGGCGGCAACCGAAACGGCCTCGATGCCCACGACCTGTAGCAGCGCGGTGTCGACCGATGCGGAAACGCTCAGTGTCACCGTCGACTCGTCGACCGTGACCGAAATCTCGCCGATGGTGCTCGACCCGTCGTCGGGATAGTTGGCTTCGAAGAAGCTCCGCGCGACCTGGGTGAGATCGTCCGCGTCCCTGTGCGACGAGGCGGCGAGTGCCAATGCCGCCGCGTCGAGCGAATGGAGCATGCGTTGCTGGACGAGGTAGGCTCGCGCGTAGTCGATGGCCGTTGCCGTGGCCACGGCGAACGGGATCATCGCCAGGCCGAATACCATCGCGATGGTGCCGCGCCGGTCGATCGCAAGCGAGCCGAACCGCTCGGCGAGACGTTGCCCCTTCTGTCGTGCAGCGGTCAGTACGCACCGCCGCCAATCCTGACCCGAACCGCTCATAGCCCTCTCCATCGAGGGGTATGGGGATACGGCGCACTGCGGCGACGCTGCCGTTGCCTCGTGCCAGCCCTGCCCAGACCCCAAGCTTCGAGCGTGGCATATGCAGGCGCAAGGACACTACAGGCAACTCAATTCACGACAATTGGAATATGGAAGTTGAACCGGAACGACTCAAATTTGCGCGTTTTACGCGAGTTGATTGAATAAAGGAGAAATTAAACTCGACAGATACAGGAACGCTGGGGCGACGGCGGGTTGGAATCGCACCACTTCGCCGCCGTTACGTAAATTTTACCAAAAATTTTAATTTAAATTGTGAGAACCGCTTCTACTCTTTGATAAGACTCTGGTGATAGGCACTTGTGCGAGGCTGCACAACGGACCTGCAGTGTCCGCGAGGCAACGGTGCGTTCATGACACAGGGCTGGGATTCCACCGATCGGCCACGGAAGGCGAGGGCGATCACGCCGGGACGGCTGGTGCGCCGGTTCATCGCCGCACGCGGCGGCGCCACGGCGGTAGAGTTCGCCATCGTGGCGGCGCCGTTCCTGTTCCTGCTCGCCGCGGTGTTCGAGACGGCAATACTGTTCTTTACCCAATCGGCGATCGAAACCGGTCTCAACAAGGCCGCACGGCAGATCCGGACCGGGCAGGTTCAGGCCCAGGGGCTCACCGCGTCGCAGTTCAAGGACCTGGTCTGCAGCAACCTGGCCAGCTACCTCGACTGCCAGAACAACCTCCAGATCGATGTGCGGAGCTTCCCCGCCTTCTCCGATGTCAACGTGCCCGATCTCGTCGTCGACGACGAGCTGGTCGAAGACTTCGAGTACCGCCCGGGAGGTGCGATGGAGGTCGTCGTGGCGCGGGCCGCATACGTCTGGGACCTGATGACGCCGGATCCGATCTCCGGGCTTGCCAACCTGTCCGGGGGCAAGCGTCTGCTTGCCGCCGGTGCCACCTTCCGAAACGAGCCGTTCTGAGCCGATGGCGCTGGGGTCGTCGCAAATGAAGGACAAATCGCGTTCAAGTTGCCCGTCGCGTCTGTCGCTGCGTCGCCTGTGGCGCGATCGCACGGGCGTTTCCGCGATCGAATTCGCGTTCATCTTCCCGGTAATGATCGTCGTCTACATGGGCGCGGTCGACCTGAGCCAGGTGCTGACAGCCGATCGCAAGGTCACCAACCTCGCCAGTTCGACGGCGGACCTGGTCGCGCAGGCGGAGGCGGTCAATGCCGGTGCCCTGCAGGATATCTTCGATGCCGCAGCCTGGATCATGGAGCCGTTTTCGACGGCCGGGCTCAGCATCGTCGTCACCAGCGTCGTCCTCGACAAGGACGGCAATCCGGAAGTCGCCTGGAGCGAGGCCTACAACGGGTCGAAGCGCGCCAAGGGATCCTCGGTAAGCCTTCCCGACAACCTGATCGAGACCGGTGGCAGCGTCATCATGGCCGAGGTCCGTTACCAGTACACGTCGGTCCTGTCCAAGTTCGTCTCCGACGGCTTCACGCTGTCCGATACCTTCTACCTCCGCCCGCGCCGGGTCCAGAAGATCGAGTTCGTCCAGGGCTGATCCCGGATCGCCCGGGCTGGCACCGGGCGATGCTTGGCGGTATACGGGCGCCATGCAGTCGCCACCACGCAGGTGCCGGTCATGCTGACCGCGGTCCTGGCCATCCTTGCCGTTGTGCTGGCAATCGCTTCGCTTGCCATCGGGCCGGTGGACATCGGGATGACCGGGGTGCTTGTCGCGCTTGCCGGCGGCGGCGACGAGGTCAACCGTATAATCGTGACGGAACTCCGCCTCCCGCGGACGATCCTCGCCTGTGCAATCGGCGCCACCCTCGGCCTCGCCGGCGCCGCGCTGCAGGGGTACGTGCGCAATCCGCTTGCCTCGCCGTCGCTGATCGGTGCATCGAACGCCGCGGCGTTCGGCGCCGTTCTGGCGCTGTCGCTCGGGCTTGGCGGCGTTTCGTCGTTCGTGCTGCCGGTGATGGCGATCGCGGCCGCCTTCGGGTGCGTCCTGCTCATTCTCGCCCTCACCCACAACGACCCGCGCATGCTTACCCTGATCCTTGCCGGGCTGGCGCTGTCGAGCCTGTTCGGCGCGTTGATTTCCCTCGCCCTCAACCTCGCGCCGAATCCGTTCGGAGCGCTGGAGATCGCCTTCTGGCTGCTCGGGTCGTTGGCCGACCGCAGCACCGACCACCTGTGGATAAGCCTGCCGTTCATGGCGGCAAGCTGGATCCTGCTTGCCTGGGACAGGCGCGGGTTGCAGGCCCTGTCGTTCGGCGAGGAAACGGCCATGACCATGGGCGTCGACCTCGCCCGCCTGCGCCTCCGGGTCATCGGCGGCACCGCGATCGGGGTCGGCGGTGCGGTCGCCGTATCCGGTGTCATCGGCTTTGTCGGGCTCGTCGTTCCGCATCTGGTCCGGCCGTTCGTCGGCCACGATCCCGGCCGCATACTGCTGCCTTCGGCGCTGGCCGGCGCCTGCCTCCTGACGGCCGCCGATTGCGTGGTGCGGGTGGTGCCGGCAACCAACGAACTCAGGCTGGGTGTCGTGACCGCGCTGATCGGCGTGCCGTTCTTCCTCCATCTCCTGTTCAAGGAACGGCGGTCCGCCGTGATCGCCCGCCACGCCTGAGGGTGCACGGAGGAAAGGACTTGATCGCTCCGGCGATCCCACTCTAGAGTTGCCCGCAGACGGTGCCCCGCAAGGGGTTAAAAGGGAATGCAGTGCGATCCGCCCGTGGGGGCCGGCCGCGTGCCGGCAAGATCAAATCTGCAACTGTACCCGCAACTGTGACCGGCGAGCCGCTGGAGCGCACGATGCCACTGGATGGCTACCATCCGGGAAGGCAAGCCCAGTAGTGAAGACCCGGGAGTCAGGAAACCTGCCGTCGACGTCGTCCTTCCGGCGATCGGGTCCTGTCGGCGGAGCGGAAGACCGCAGTGGCGACGCCAAACGCGTTGAACCGGGGCAACCGGCGCGGTTTTCCAGGGGACGGGCGGCAGGAGCGCCGCGAAGCTCCCGGCATAGAAGGCCTGCGGCGGGTGCCTCGGAGGAGACTTCGGAGGCGCCACATGTACTGGCTTGCACGCAGACTGTTCGCATGTCCCCTCATCTTCGTTGCGGCGGCGTGGCCGTCCGCGGCATCGGCGGAGTCGGTCGAGGTTCTCGACACGATTCTCGTGACGCCGAGCCTTACCCCGCTGGCGGCATCGCGCTCCGGTAGCGCCGTTACCGTCATCACCGCTCGGGAGATCGAGCAGAAGAAGCTGCCGTTCGTGGTCGACATCCTGCGCGAAGTGCCGGGCGTCGCCGTTTCGAGCAGCGGCAATCCCGGCTCGTTCACCCAGGTCAGGATGCGCGGCAGCGAGGGCAACCATGTGCTGGTGCTCATCGACGGGGTGGAGGTGAACGACCCCATAGGTCAGTCCGAGTTCGACTTCGGCCAGCTGCTCAGCGGCAACGTCGAGCGGATCGAGGTCCTGCGCGGACCGCAGAGCGCGCTGTACGGCGCCGACGCCATCGGTGGTGTCATCAACATCATCACGAAGACCGGGACAGGCCCGATCGGAGCGCACGTCCGGGCCGAGGGTGGTTCGTTCTCCACCGGTCACGGCAGCGCTTCCGTCGGCGTCGGCAATCACATCGTTCGCACCGACCTTCACGTCGAGTATCTCGATACGCAGGGCACCAATATCTCTCGCTTCGGCTCGGAGCGGGACGGCCACGAGAACCTGACGCTGAACGGGAAGGTGCTCGTCACGCCGACCGACGACGTCGAGTTCGGGGCGCACGTCCGCCACACCGAGGCGACGACGGAGGGCGACCCCCAGGATTTCAACACCTGCTTTCCGGTGCCCGGGCCGACGTGCGGCTTCATTATCGATGGCGACGAGAAGACCGACCGCCGCTTCCTGTACAGCGGTGCCCATTTCAGGCTCGAGACCTTCGACGACCATTGGGTGCACACGCTGAGGGCCGGCCACACCGGCACCGATCTCGATTTCTACGAGAACGGGGTGCGCAACAACGGCTCGTTCTCGACCAGGACGAAGCTCTCCTACCAGAGCGACCTGAGCTTTGCGACGCCGGACCTCGCCGGCTCCGAGCATGTCCTGTCGGTACTGCTTGAAAACGAGCGCAGCGAATACAAGAACGATCCGTCCGCCGCCTTCTTCATCGATCCCGCTGCCCTGGCCGCCGCGCGCAAGCGCCGCCACACCGAGCAGAACAGCATTGCCGCAGAGTACCGCCTCGGCGTCATGGACCGGTTCTTCGCGTCGGCGAGCATCCGCCACGACGACAACGACCGCTTCGAGAACGCGCTGACCTACAGGGTCACGTCTTCGATCCGGTTTCCGGAAACCGGATCGCGGCTTCACGGCAGCTACGGAACGGGCATCAAGAATCCGGACTATTTCGAGCTGTTCGGATTTGATCCCAGCACCTTCGTCGGCAACCCCAATCTCGAAACCGAAAAGTCGGAAGGCTTCGATATCGGTCTCGAACAGCGGTTCCTCAACGATCGGCTGATCGTGGACGTCACCTATTTCGAGCAGGATCTTACCGACGAGATCGACAGTTTCGTGCTGTTCGATCCGGTGAACTTCATCTTCACGGCCGAGAACATCCCCGGCGTCAGCCCGCGGAAGGGTGTGGAAGTGACGGTGTCCGCCCGTCTGACCGACAATCTCGTCCTCAACGGCTCCTATACCTACACCGATGCGAAGGAGGCATCGGGCCTGAGGGAGGCCCGCCGGCCGAAGCACATGGCAAGCCTTGCCGCCAACTATTCGTTCCACGACGGCCGCGGCAATGTCCACGTTTCGGCCGTCTACAACGGCGAGCAGATCGACACCAACTTCGGTACGGGCGCCCGCCTGACCCTCGACGACTTCTTCCTGGTCAATGCCGCCGCATCCTACGCAATCGCTGACGGCGTCCGCGTGTTCGCCCGCGGCGAGAACCTGCTCGACGAGAAGTACGAGGAGATATTCTCGTTCGTGAAGCCGGGCATCGCCGGTTACGGCGGCGTGGAGATCACGTTCTGACGAGGCCGTGCGCCCGGGAGCTGAGTTGATCGCGAGAGCAGTTGCGCCCGCCTCGGCCCGCGAGGTGATCGTTGCCCGCGACGTGACCGTTCGGGCCGGCGGCCGGCCCATTGTCGACGGCGCGAACTTTGCGGCCCATGCCGGCGAGACGGTGGGTCTGGTCGGGCCCAACGGCGCCGGCAAGACCACGCTTCTGCGCACCCTCGCGGGTCTTGCGGCGCATTCGGGTGAGGTCATCCTAGGCGGCACGCCGGCCGTGGCGCTGTCGCCCCGCGAACGGGCCCGGAAGCTCGCCTACGTGCCCCAGGATCACGAAGTCCACTGGCCGTTGTCGGTCCGCACCGTCGTCACTTACGGTCGGCTGCCCCATCACACCAGCCTTGCCAGCCACCATCCCGCCGATGCGGAAGCGATCGAACGCGCGCTTGCGGCCGCTGCGATCGAGGACCTCGCGCTCCGCAGCTACGCGTCGCTGTCGGCGGGAGAGAAGGCGCGCGTGGTACTTGCCCGCGCGCTCGCCGCCGAGCCGGACCTGCTGCTGGCCGACGAGCCGACGTCCCATCTCGATCTGTACTTCCAGCTGCAGATCATGGACATCCTGCGCGACCAGGCCGCCGGCGGACGGGCCGTCGTCGTGGTTCTGCACGATCTCGGGCTTGCCGCCCGCTTCTGCGACCGGATCGTGCTCATGGACCGCGGGCGGATCGTTGCCGACGGCCCGCCTGCCGAGGTGCTGACCGTCGACAACATCCGCAACGTGTATCGCGTGGTGCCGGGTTACGATGCGACCTGGGATCCTCTCTTTGGCCGCGGCTGGAAGCGGCTGGATCAGGTCTTGAGGCGATAGCCCGTCCTGAAGATCCACCAGATGACGCCAAGGCAGATCACCAGGAACAGTACCGTCATGCCGAGGCTCACGACGATGCTGACGTCGGAGACCTCGTAGAAGCTCCAGCGGAAGCCGCTGATCAGATAGACGACCGGATTGAACCGGCTGATCGTCTGCCAGAGCGGCGGCAGGATATCGATGGAATAGAACGTGCCGCCGAGGAACGTCAGCGGCGTGATCACCAGCAGCGGGACGAGCTGTAGCTTTTCGAAACTGTCCGCCCAGATCCCGATGATGAAGCCGAACAGGCTGAAGGTGATCGCCGTCAGCAACAGGAATCCGAGCATCCAGAACGGATGGGCGATCTGCAGCGGGACGAACAGGCTCGCGGTCCCGAGGATGATGAGGCCGACCATGGCCGACTTGGTGGCGGCGGCGCCGACGTAGCCAAGCACGATCTCGAACGGCGAGATCGGGGCGGAGAGAACCTCGTAGATGGTCCCGGTGAAACGCGGGAAGTAGATGCCGAACGACGCGTTCGACACGCTTTGCGTCAGCAGCATCAGCATGATGAGCCCGGGCACGATGAAGGCGCCGTACGGAATGCCATCGATCTGGGTGATGCGCGTCCCGATGGCGGCGCCGAACACGACGAAGTAGAGCGTCGTGGAAAGTACCGGCGCCACGACGCTCTGGAGCAGCGTACGCACGGTACGCGCCATCTCGAACAGGTAGATCGCGCGGACTGCCGGGAAGTTCATTTTCCCTGCCTCACCAGGCTGACGAAGATTTCCTCGAGCGAGCTCTGTTTGGTGTGCAGGTCCCTGAACCGGATGCCCGCATCCCTGAGATCCCTCAGCAGTGCGGTGATGCCCGTCCGTTCCTTCTGCGTGTCGTAGGTGTAGATCAGTTCGGTGCCCCCCGCCGACAGGGTGAGCTGGTGGGCGGCGAGTTCCACCGGTACGGCGTCAAGACGGTCATGCAGTTCGAGTATCAGCTGTTTGCGGCCGAGCTTGCGCATCAGTTCCGCCTTTTCCTCGACCAGCATGATCTCGCCCTTGTTGATGACCCCGATCCGGTCCGCCAGTTGCTCGGCTTCCTCGATGTAGTGGGTCGTCAGGATCACGGTCACGCCCGACGCGCTCAGCGAGCGCACCACGTCCCACATGTCCTTGCGCAGTTCGACGTCGACCCCGGCCGTCGGCTCGTCGAGAAACAGGATGTCCGGCTCGTGCGCGAGGGCCTTGGCAATCAGGACGCGGCGCTTCATGCCGCCGGACAGCGTGATGATCTTGCTGTCGCGCTTGTCCCACAGGCTCAGGTCTCTCAGCACCTTCTCCACGTGGACCGGGTCGTGGCGGTGGCCGAACAGCCCGCGGCTGAAGTTGACGCTCGCCAACACGCTCTCGAACGCCTCGGTGAACAGTTCCTGCGGAACGAGGCCGATCATCGCCCGCGCCTGACGGTAGTCCCTGACGATGTCGTGGCCGGCAACGGTGACCGACCCGCTCGTCGGGTTGACGAGGCCGCAGATGATCCCGATCAGCGTCGTCTTGCCGGCCCCGTTCGGCCCGAGCAGGGCAAAGATCTCGCCGCGCCGGATTTCCAGGTTGACGTTCCGCAATGCCTCGAGCCCGGAGGCATAGGTCTTCGAGACATTGGAGACGGTGATGATCGGCTGCATGGGCGAACGGAACTGGTGCAGGCTGCTGCGGAAACGCAAAAATCCGGAATCGACGAGGGGCGGGCGGATGCTAGTCGATCGGATGCGCGGGCGATAGCCCCGTCATTGCGCCATGATGGCGCCCTTTCGCGCTGCGTCACCGCGGACGGGAGCCTTCGCCGGAAGAACTCGAACCGGTCGTTCCATGGAGCGGCACTCCCCTCGACCGTCAGCCGGGCAGGGGCCGTCTCATCTGCCGGCCGGCTCCCCCGCGACTTCCAGCAGCAGCTTGCCGCTCACGCCGCGGCCTTCAAGTCGTTCATGCAGCGCGCGCGCCTCGTCCAACGGGTAGACGCCTTCGATCGGGACCTCCAGTGCGCCGCTTGCAACATCGCTGACGACCGAGCGGATGCCCCGGCGCCAGCGGCGCAGGTCGGAGGCGGCATGAAGGACCTCGAACCCGGCAAGCGAGGTCGAGCGCTCGTAGAGCTTGGACCGGATGTCGAAATTCGGATAACCCGCCGCCTCGCCGATGTTGATGACCCGGCCGTAGGTCCTGAGCGCGTCAAAGCTTCTGGGAAGGATGTCGGCGCCGAGCGAGTCGATCACGAGATCGACGCCGCGGCCGCCGGTGAAGTCGAGCGCCGCCTCGACGAAATCCTCCTTGCTGCGATCGACGACGAAATGGGCGCCGTAGGCAAGTGCCCGCTCGCTCTTGGACCGCGAGCCGACCGTGCCGATGACCCTGGCCCCCATGGCGACCGCCATCTGCGTCACCATGAGACCGACCGCGCCACCGATCGAGTGCACCAGGATGACCTGCCCGCGGCGCAGCGAATGGGCACTTTTCAGGAGATGGTAGGCGGTCAGCGTCACCACCGGAAACGCGGCACCGAGCTGCAGCGAGATCGTCTCCGGCAGCGGAATGACGTATCGCGAGCCCACCTTCACCCGTTCCGCATAGCCGCCGGTCATGTAGGGAGCGGTGATGGCGGCGACGCGATGGCCCGGTTCGAGGTGGCGAACCCCACGGCCGACGGCGGCGACATGGCCGGAGACCTCGAGCCCCAGCACGGCGGGATACTGGACCGGATCGGGGTAGACGCCTTCGCGCTTCTGGATGTCGCTCCAGTTGGCGGCCGCGTAGGCGACGTCGATGACGACCTCGCCGGGACCGGCAACGGGTTCGGGCAGGTCGCGCTGGACTAGCTTCTCGGGGCCGCCGGTCTGCTCGACGACGATGGCACGCATGGCGGCTACAGGCGGATCAGCGGCTGGTGTGCACAGCGGAACGAGCCGCCGACGCAGTAGACCGCATCGTAGGGCAGCCGGATGACCTCGAACTTGCGCGCCTTCAGCTCGCCCGCCAGGCGGTCATGCGGCTCGCCTTCGGGCAGGATCACCGTCTGGTCGTTCAGCACCAGATTGTTGCAGCCGAGATAGACCTTGGCGTTCTCGAACGGGATGTCGATCAGGTCCCAGTCCTTGAGGTAGTCGGGCACGCCGTTGAGCATGGCGGCCGTGCAGATCGCCGCGACGCCCTCGCGCGGCGTCATCAGCACGCAGTCGAGATGGGCGAAGTCGCGGGCGATGGGCACCATTTCGACGTCGAAGTCGGGGCCGAGCATGTGCTGCAGCCATCGGCCGCCTTCCGCATTCGAGGCATTGCCCGACTGGCCGATCAGGATCTTGTTGCCGAGGACGAAGATGTCGCCGCCCTCGAGATAGCCCCAGCCGGGCTTGCCGTCGTTGTCGTCGTCGGCGCCGGAATCGGGCTGCGCGAAGTAGCGGGCGCCGCGATCCATGGTGGCCGCCAGGATGTGGCGGATCGGGAACCGCTGGCGGCGGTGGAACAGCGAGCGCGGGGCAAGCTCGATCACGTTGTTGGCGATGGTGACGAACGGGTCGCGCAGCCAGCCGGTGAGCACGCCGTGGTTCTCGCCGCGCGGGAACCGCATGTTGGCCTCGCTCATCGGCTCCGGCAGGTGGACCGTCACCCCCTGGCCTTCCAGGAAGCGCACCGCGCCCTCGACCTGGCGGCTCCAGCGCGCGTAGTACTCGGCATCCGCCTCCCGCACGTCCCGTTCCTGGTTGTCGTACCAGAACTGCCGGAACTCTCCCGACGGCCGGACGTCGGCGTCCTGGAGGAACTTCGGGAACACGAACTCGGTATAGCCTCCGTACACGCACTCCTTCAGTTCCCCCCATTCGGCGCGGACGTAGACGGGCGCCTGGCCCGTTCCCTGCTTCGCTTCTGGCCGTTCAGCCGAGTGGAGCATGATGTGACCTCCTGATGTCGATGGTGCTTCGCCCCGTCATTTCGCCTCGCGGCGGTAGTGGCGGCCGACCGCGGCCGGCGGCTGCGGCTTGCCGACCAGGCCGACCAGCGCCAGGATCGAGATGACGTAGGGCAGCATGACGAAGAACTCGTGCGGGATCTCCTGGTAGGTAAACTGGAGCCGGAGCTGCAGCGCGTCGAAGAACCCGAACAGCAGGCACGCGAGCATCGCCCCGCCCGGGGTCCAGCGGCCGAGGATCACCGCGGCCAGCGCGATGAACCCCTTGCCGGCGCTCATGTGCTCGGAGAACAGGAACACCTGCGACAGCACGAGATAGCAGCCGCCCATGCCGGCGAACGCGCCGCCGGCGATGACGCACGCGTAGCGCACCGTGTTCACCGATATGCCGGCGCTGTCGGCGGCCGCCGGGTTCTCGCCCACGGCGCGCACCGCAAGCCCCCACGGCGTCCAGTACAGGAACATGTGGACGGCAAGGACGCTCGCGAACATCACGTAGACCAGGAGGTCCTGGCCGAACAGCACCGGCCCGACGATCGGGATCGCCGACAGCACCGGCAGCGAGAAGGCGCGGAATCCCGGCAGCTGCAGGGTGTTGGCCTGGGCGCCGAACACGATGCGCGACAGGAACGCGGTGATCCCGAGGACGAACAGGTTGATGGCGATGCCGGCGACGATCTGGTTGACGCCGAGCGACACCCCCATCCCCGCCAGCACCACGCCGGCGGCCATGCCGAACAGGATGCCGATCAGGAGCCCGCCGAACGGGTCGTTGAGGAAGAAGGCGCCGACGGCGGCGCCGAACGCGCCGGCGAGGATCATGCCTTCGAGCGAGATGTTGAATACGCCGCTCCGCTCCGACAGCACGCCGCCGATGGCGGCGAACACCAGCGGCACCGACAGCCTGAGGCTGGTCGACAGGAAGTCGGTGAGCAGGCGCAGGTCGAACAGGATGTCGATCATGGCGCCGCGCCTCCCGCGCCCGGCTTGTCCAGCGCCGCACCGTCGCCGCCCGGCTTGTCGAGTGCCGCCTCGACCGCCGCCCTGCGGGCGAGGAACTGGCCGACGGCGCCGGCGCGGTAGCGGAACGCGAGGCTGATGGCGACGAAGATGATGACCAGCCCCTGGATCGCCTCGACCACCGTCACCTGGACGCCGACCGCGCGCTGCATCACGTTGGCGCCGCTGCGCAGCCCGGCGAGGAACAGCGCGGAGACGATGGCGAACAGCGGGTTGAGGTTGGCGAGGAACGCCACCACGATGCCGTCGTAGCCGTAGCCCTGGCTGAACGCGTGGAACAGCCGGTAGCGGTGCCCCAGCACCTCGAACGTCCCGGCCAGCCCGGCGAACGCGCCGGCGACCAGGAACGACACGATGATGTGGCGCTCCACCGACATGCCGGCGTAGCGCGCCGCGTGCGGGTTCTCGCCGACCGTCGACAGCGTGTACCCCGCGACCCCGCGCCGGAACACCACGTAGAGGATGAGCGCGAACACCACCGCGATCACCACGCCGAGATGGGCGTCGGTGCGCGGCAGGATGTGCGGCAGGAACAGCCCCAGCGGGATCTCCGGCGAGTAGGGGTAGGGGGCGCCTTCCTCCATCATCGGCCCCGACACCACGAAGCTCACGAAGTGCAGCGCCACGAAGTTCATCAGGAGCGTGACGATGATCTCGTTGATCCGCTGGTAGGCCTTGAGGATCGCCGGCAGCAGCGCCCACAGCGCGCCGCCGATGGCGCCGGCGATGGAGGCGAGCGCGATGTGGATCGGCCCCGGCAGTTCCGGCACGTAGAGGGCGACGATGGTGGCGAACAGGGCGCCGATGTAGATCTGGCCCTCGCCGCCGATGTTGAACAGGCCGGCCCTCAGCGGCAGCACCACGGCGAGGCCGGCGAGCAGCAGCGGGCAGGTCTTCACCAGCGTCGCCGCGAACCCCCAGTAGTCGACGAACGCGCCGTGGAACAGCGCCGTGTAGGCCGCGATCGGGTCGGAGCCCGCCAGCATGATCAGGAACGACCCGCAGACCAGCGCCGCCAGCACCGCCCACACGCTCTTCAGCGCGAACAGGAGACGGACCACCTGTGCCATCACGCCGCCTCGACCCCGGCCATCAGCAACCCGAGCGATTCGGAGGTTGCCTCCTCGATGCGCATCACCCCCGTCAGCCGGCCGCGGAACATCACCCCGATCCGGTCGGCGATGTCCATCAGGTGCTCGAGCTCGGTCGAGATGTAGAGCACCGCGACGCCGCGGTCGCGCTGCTCCAGGATCTGCTTCTGGACGAACTCGATGGCTCCGACGTCGAGGCCCTTGGTCGCCTGGGCGGCCACCACGACCCGGGGCGAGCCCTCCAGCTCGCGGGCGAGGATCACCTTCTGCTGGTTGCCGCCGGACAGGTACCGGATCTCCTGGTCGATGCTCTGGAGCCTGATGTCGTAGGCCTTCACCAGCGTCTCGGCGTGGCGGCGGATGGCGCCGGCGTCGTGGAAGCCGTAGCGCGCGAACGGCGGCCGGTTGTAGCTTCTCAGCATCATGTTCTGGGCCACCGAATGGCTGAGCACCAGCCCGTCGCGGTGGCGGTCCTCGGGCACGTAGGCGATACCGAGGTCGTGCGCCCGCTCGGACACCGAGGCAGTGTTGATGTCCACCCCGCCGACGCGGATCGTCCCCGCCGTGACCGGCTGCAGCCCGGCGATCACCTCCGCCAGTTCGCGCTGCCCGTTGCCGTCGACGCCGGCGATGCCGAACACCTCGCCCGCCCGGACCGAGAGCGAGACGGCGTCGAGCGCCGGCAGCCCGCGGTCGCTGGCGGCGGAGACGCGGTCGATCTCGAGCATGGTGTCGCCGGTGGCGTGCGCCGTGCGCCGCACCTGGAAGATGACGTCGCGGCCGACCATCTCGCGGGCGAGCTTCACCGGGTTGGTGTCGGCGGTGCGCACGGTGGTCTTCACCCGCCCGAGCTGCATCACCGTCACCGTGTCGGCGATCGCCATCACCTCCTCCAGCTTGTGGGTGATGAACAGGATCGTCTTGCCTGACGCCTTGAGCCGCCGCAGCACGTCGAAGAACGGCTCGGTCTCGGTCGGCGTCAGCACGCTGGTCGGCTCGTCGAGGATGAGGATGTCGGCGTTGTTGTAGAGCAGCTTGAGGATCTCGACCCGCTGCTGCTTGCCGATCGGCAGCTGCGCCACCGGTTCGTGCGGGTCGATGTCGAAGCCGAACGAGGCGCTCAGTTCCGCCAGCCGCGCCGCGTGTTCGCGCACCGGCAGCCTGAGCCCCTGGCCCTTCATGCCCAGCACCACGTTCTCGACCACCGTCAGCGTCGGCACCAGCATGAAGTGCTGGTGCACCATGCCGATGCCGTGTTCGAGCGCGGCGCGCGGATCGGTGATCCGCACCTCCCGGCCATCGATGAGGATGCGCCCGCTGTCGGGCTGGTACAGCCCGTACAGGATGTTCATCAGGGTCGACTTGCCGGCGCCGTTCTCGCCGAGGATCGAATGGACGGTCCCGGCCGCGACCGCGAACGTGACGCCGTCGTTGGCCTTCAGCGCGCCGAACGACTTCTCGATGCCCTCGAGGGCGAGTTTCGGGGCGGGCGTGCCGCCGGCCGCACCGGAGGGCGACGCCCGCCGCGCGGGCGTACCGCCGGATGCCCCGGCGGCCGCGCCCTTGCGATCGTCAGTCATCAGGGCTGGAACGCACCCGACTGCATGTCGGCGATCAGCTTTTCGACCTCCGCCCGCAGCTCCGCCGGCACCTTTTCGTTGATGGTGCCCATCGGGCCCGGCTTGCTGCCGATGCCGAACTGGTAGTCCGTGCGCTCGAGGTCGCCGTTCTTCGCCATCTCGATCGCCGTCGCCGTCGCCTCCGAGAAGTCGAGGACGGACGAGGCGAGGTTGACGTCGGGCGCCGTCTTGCCGAGATCGGTGATCACGCCCATCGCCCACGCGTTCTTCTCCTGCGCCGCCTGGACGACGCCGACGATGCCGTTGTCGAGGTAGGGCACGACGACGTCGGCGCCCTGGTTGATCAGGGTCAGCGCCGCTTCCTTGGCCTTGGCCACGTCATCCCAGTCGTTGGTGTAGGTGACGAACACCTCGCCATCGGGATTGGCCGCCTGCCAGCCCTTCTTGAAGCCCTCGGCGACGCCGAGGAACGCCTTGATCTCCTGGCCGGCGATCATGGCAGCCTTGCCGGTCTTCGACATCTTGCCGCCGATGTAGCCGAGCACGTAGCCGAACTGCGGATTGTTGTAGTTGATCGTGGCGACGCCCTCGCTCGGTGCGCCGTTGAGGATGGCGATCAGCGTATCCGGGTTCTGGCGCGCCACCCGGGTGGCCGAGGCGACGAACTCGCCGCCGGCGGCGATGACGAACGGATAGCCGCGCCGGGCGTAGTCGGACAGCGCCTCCGCCTGGTCGGCCTGCTTCACCTTCTCCGAGTAGGCGACCTCGATCCCCAGCCGCTCCTTGGCCTTCATCAGGCCCTCGTAGACCTGCTGGTTGAACGCCTGGTCGGTGATCGAGCCGGGCAGGACCGCGGCAGCCTTGAAGTCCTGCGCGAGAACGGCCGGTGCGCCCACCGCGAGGCCGAGCGCCACCACGGCGGCTGCCTGGAACGTGCGTCTGTTGAGTGTCATGGGTCTGGCTTTCTACCTCCCTTTGCTTGCCGGCGCCCGCTGGCGCCCGGTCACCCCTGGTCTTTGCCCCCGGCCCTGAATTCGGCGCGCAGCGAGTCGCACACCAGTTCGACGAATTCCTCGACCAGCAGCCGGCCGATCTCGGCCGTCGCCGGGCCGCCGTACGACAATGCACCCGACGCCGGCACCCAGTCGGGGTTGGGGGGGAACAGGTCGTAGGGCGGAAACTGCGGCAGCGCCTCCTCGGCGATGCGGTCCTTGGCCACGAGGTCGGGATAACAGTACAGCATCATCGCGGTCTCGAGGATGCCGCCGTGCTCGAGGTCGAGCCCGGGATAGGTGGTGCCCGCGTAGACGCGCTCCATGGTCTCGGGCTTGATCCGCTCCGCGTAGATCATCTTCAGGATCCGCACGTCGGTGATGCCCGACCACTGCAGTTCCCGGGTCGCCAGGTGGCACGCCTCGTCGAGGTAGAACCGGTTCTCGAAATGGCCGTCGATCACGGCGATCTTGCGCGCCCCGTGGCGGGCGATCTCGCACAGGATGTCCTTGACCAGGCTGATGATGGTGAGCCCGTCGAGATTGGTGGTGCCGACCCGGTGCGGCCCGCCGCCGGTGCGCACCTGCGAGCGGTATCCGTAGGACACCGGCGCCGCGACGACGCCGCCGACGGCTTCCGCCGCCCGGCGCGCCATGTAGGTCGCCATCATCCAGTCGGTCCCGAGCGGCAGGTGGTAGCCGTGCTGTTCGACGGCGCCCACCGGCACCAGCACGATCGCGTCCTCGTCGACCAGTCGCCGTTGGTACTCGTCCCAGGTCAGTTCCGACATCATCACGGAACGGGTCATGATTTCCGGTCCCGATCCTGCCACTCACTCCACGAGCCGGCGACAATGGCAGCAATCGATGGTCCAGAAAATAGTAAAGTCAACATCTTCATATCGAAGAAAATCGATGCAATGATGCCGCCGGACCGGGGCGCGGTCTTGAGGAGGTGGAAGTCCATGACCCCCAGGCTCGACCAGGTGGACCTGAGGTTGCTGCGGGTGTTCGCGACGGTGGCGGACTGCGGCGGCTTTTCCGCCGCCCAGGTCGAGCTGAACGTCGGCCAGTCCACCATCAGTTCCCACATGGCGGCCCTCGAAACCCGGCTCGGGATGCGCCTGTGCGAGCGCGGACGTGCGGGGTTCCGCCTCACGGAGGAGGGCCGCCGCATCTACGAGGCGACCCAGCGGCTGTTCCGCTCGGTGGAGACCTTCCATGCCGAGATGGCGGCCTTGCGCGGCAGGCTCACCGGCGAGATCCACATCGGCACGGTGGACAACGTGGCGACCAACCCGCGGTTCGCGCTGAGCCGGGCCATCGACCGCTTCAAGCAGCGCGAGGGCGCCGTCCACATCACCATGCACGTGGGCACCCCGGCCGAGATCGAGCGCGCCGTCGTCGACGGGCGGATCCACATCGGCATGGGCGGCTACACCAGGCAGCTGTCAGGCCTCGAGTACATTCCGCTGCTCCGCGAGCACCAGCTGTTGTACTGCTCGCGCGGCCATCCGCTGTTCGCCGTCGACGACGATGCCCTGTCGCCGCGCGACCTGCGCCACTGGGAGTTCGTCAAGCGCTCCTATTTCCCCGACGCGTCGCTGCCCCACGGCAATCATCTCAATGCATCCGCGGTGGCCGCCAACATGGAGGCGATCGCCCTGCTGGTGCTGTCCGGCCGGTTCATCGGCTTTCTGCCGGTCCACTACGCGTCGCGCTGGGTGGAGCAGGGCGAGATGCGCGCCATCAGGCCGGACGTCATGCACTACGAGTCGGAGCTCGAGCTTTTGACCCGCAAGGGCCAGCCGCAGCAGCTTGCGGTGCGGCTGTTCAAGGAAGACCTGCTTGCCGCCTTCCGCGAGACCCGTGCGGCGATGGCCGCCTGACCGGCCGGTTCACGCCGCCCTGACCAGGCCCGCCCCGGGTATCTGGAACAGCCGGCCGTAGCCGTCTATGCGGTCGTCGATGCCGGCAAGCCTCAGGCAGTGCCACATCATCGCCTGGTTCGACACGATCGCCGGCTTGCCGACCTGCCGCTCCAGGTCGTCGACGATGTCGAGCGCCCGGAGCGCGCCGCAGCACACGAACACCGCGTCGGCGTCGGGGCGGTCGAGGCTGGCGGCGAACTCGCGGATGTAGCCGGGTTCCACCCGGTCGATGTCGGTGTTGGTTTCGATGTTCAGCCCCTGCAGGTCGAGTACGTCGAACCCGTGGCCGCGCAGGAAGGCGAGGACGTGCGCGTTCACCTCGTCGAGGTAGGGGGTCGCGACCACGATGCGCCGTGCCTGCACCGCCCGCAGCGCCGCCACCACGTCGGTCATGACCGTCGTCGCCGCCGCCTCGGGCTTGGCCCGCTTCAGCGCCGCGATGACCCTGTCCTCGCCGATCACCATGGTGCCGCAGTTGCAGGTGTAGCAGACCACGTCGAGTTGGTCGTACGGCAGGATCAGGCGCGCCGACGCCTCGATGCCCGGCTCCATCGATTTCAGCGTGTCGATGGTTGCGCTGTTCGACATCTCGAGCCGCGAGAAATGCACGCCGACCCCGTCCGGCGTCAGCCGGAACACGTCGTCCTCTACCGTCTGCTCCATCGCCAGCACGACGAACCCGAGCTTCGCCCGGTGATGGCGGCCCTGGTCGTAGCGCACCTCGCGTGGCGTCGAGTGAACGGGTTCGAGGTCTGCCGTCATGTCCTGCCTCCTGTCGGGATCCGGATCCGATCGCGGCGCGATCGGGATCACTTTACCCGCTTCCGGCGCGTCCGGCGACAGGCGTCCCCGCGATCCTCGGGCAGCCGCCCCGCGACCGCCGGATGGGGTGTCATCCCGTGCGCGGTGCAGGCCTCCGTGTCATCCCGTGCGCGGTGCAGCGCGAAGCGGTGCGCCGCAGACACGGGACCGCGCGGCATACCGTGCCTCCCGCGTGCTCGCGATCCTCGGGCGCCTCGCCACGAAGGCGGGATGTGGCCGCGCCGACCTCTCCATGCCTCAGCGTAACGGAGCGCGAGGACGCCAGTGCAAGGATTCGCCGCAGACACGGGAGCGCACCTCCTCCCCCGTCACCCCGGCGAAG
>Ga0079224_100002628_pt1 | contig 22029 bp, 23 predicted proteins | sample Stecom2015_FD_80414 | JGI IMG/M metagenome (GOLD analysis project Ga0079224, IMG submission 80414) | Agricultural soil microbial communities from Utah to study Nitrogen management - Steer compost 2015 | ecosystem: Environmental > Terrestrial > Soil > Agricultural land | place: USA: Utah...
AGGACCTCGACCGGGACCGGCGGGTCGAGCACGCGGGCGTAGCCGCGAGAGCGCCGCCGGATGGTGAAGCGCTTGCCGGCCCAGCGGACCTCGCGCTCGTAGCGCGCGCGGAGCTCGCCGCGGACCTCGAACGGGCGGTGCGCCAGGAGGAACCCGGCCAGTCGCAGCGCGTGGTGGCTCATCAGGCGGTGGCAGCCGTGGCTCGCCGCCCCCTCGGGGATCGACAGGTAGCTGCCGGTCCCGTGCGTCCTGATCGTGGTGTCGGCCCCGCCCGCGGTGCGGTGGATGATCATGACGAGCCCGTAGGCCGACCGGTAGCCGGGGCCGATGGCGTCCTGCTGGACGACCCAGCGCCGCCCCTCGCGGCGGACCAGCTCCATGTCGGGGATGCCGGGCGGCGCGAACCAGGCGGGCGCCGCGACGATCTCGCGCCAGAGGAACTCGCCGGCCAGCGAGCCCTTGTAGCGCATCACGACCTCGCCGTCGCGGCGCCTCTCGCGCTGCCAGGTCCCGATGGTGGTCGGCCAGCGGACCAGCGCCACCTCCCGCTCGCCGTCGCGCGCGTACAGGGTGAGGACCGGGCGGCGCTCGCGCGGCTGCGGGCGCTTGTCGCCGCGCGCGTCGAACGGGTACTCGTACCAGACGTCGCCGCGATCGATCTCGGCGCGCAGCTCCATGGCCGGACCGTGATAGCGGGGCACGGGAGGCAGCGGCAGCGCCACCGTGGCGACGCCGGCGCGGCGGATCGCCGCCAGGCTCGCCCGCGCCGAGGCGGGGTCGAGCCAGCCGAGCGCGCGCGCCGCCGCCTCGACCGCCGGTGAGACCAGATCCGGCGCGCCGTTTTCCAGCGGCGGGTGCCCGGCGGTGTCGCGCAGGGTGGGGGAGTCGAGCGCGCGGCCCAGCACCAGCTCCCACTCGGCCCGCGCCGAGCCGTCCTCGATGAGGCCGGTGGCGTCGACCACGCGCTCGCGGAGCGCGCGGAGGAGGGCGCGGAAGTCGTGCTCGCGGCTGTCGCCGAGCAGCAGGCCCTTGCCCTCCGGGGTGAGCGCGCCCCCGGCCGCCACCATGTGGCGCCGGCGGTACGCGTCGAGCGCCTTCTCCGTGTCGCGCCCGAAGATCCGGTCGGCGCTGCCGGCGGCGAGCAGGCCGTCGCAGACCAGGTGCTCCTGCAGCGCGCCGATGGCGGCGCGGCGCTCCGGCCGGTCGCGGACCGCCTTCGGGGTGAGCTGGTCGCGCGCGAGCGCCTCCGCGAAGCGGGCGAGGCGGGCGTCGTCGACGCCCTCGTGGCAGTGGTGGCGCTCGTCGTCGGCCAGGCGCTCCTGGAGGACGCCGAAGGTGGGGAACACGCCCCACAGCTCGAAGAAGCGGTCGCGGCGCGCGCCGGCCGGCGCCCGGCTCCAGTCCTCCCCGGCCAGCGCGCGATAGGTCCCGGCGTGGTCGATCGCGCGGCCCGGCTCGCCGCGGAGGACGCGCGGCACGAACTCGTCGGACAGATCGACCAGCGTGAGGCCGAGGCGCGGCGCGTCCTCGGGGCACACCGCCCCGGCCGCCTGCCCGCCGGCGTACACCGGGACCGGCTTCAGGCAGGGCGCCGGCGGCGCGGCTCGAGCGGCGTACGGCTGGGCGCCGAGGAGCAGCACCGCGAGGAGCGCGCGTCGCACGATCCTGGGCGGAGCACGCGCCATACCAGCGGGAGCGCCGCGGCCGCGCGCGCGACTCGCCGTCGTCGGCGGCGGTCCGCCGGCGGGCTTGTGGGTCTAGAATGCCGTCCAGTGCGCGACGGCGACGACGATCAGCCGGAGGAGTCACGGCGCCAGGTGGCGCGGCGCCAGCGCCGCCAGGCGGGCGACCGATCGGCGCGCGTCGCGCGCGAGCTGATGAAGCTCGCGCCGTCGGCGCTGGCGCGCCTGGGGCTCGACGAGGAGATGCGCGAGGCGGTGGATCGCGCCCGCGCCGTGACATCGCCGATCGCGCGCCGGCGGGCGGAGCGGACCCTGGCCGGCGAGCTGCGGAGCGCCGACCTCGAGGAGATCGAGGCGCGCCTCTCTCGCGCGCGCACCGAGGGCAGCTCCGAGGCCCGGCTTTTCAAGCTGGCCGAGTCCTGGCGCGCGCGCCTTATCGAGGACGACCGCGCCGCCGACGAGCTCGCCGCCGACGACAGGGAGGAGCTCGCCCGGCTGATCGCGAAGGCGCGCCGCGAGCGGGACACCGGCAAGCCGCCCGGCGCGGCGCGCGCGCTCTTCCGCCACGTGCTGGCGCTGCTGCAGGCGCGCGACCGGGCCCGCTGAGTCGCCGCTCCGCGATCGGATCGTGCGGGCGCGCGCACGTGTGCGGCGGCGCCCGCCGCGCCGTGCGCGCCCGGTGATCACGGCGAGGGGATCCGGTGAACTCGGCGCCGGTCCGGACCGCTCACCGGCGATCCGCGACGGGCGCGCGCCGGCCTGAACGTTGCACGGCGACGGCGGTCATGCGCGGACATTCATCGGCTCCCTCGCACGAGACGTCGCACGCGTCACCCTCCCGCGTCTCTGCCGCACCCGGCGCCGAGGCGATCCCGAGCGGGATCGCGCCGCGGCCCGGCATGCGGATCGGGCGGTATCGGCTCGGCGCGGAGATCGGCTGCGGCGGCATGGCGGTCATCTTCCTCGCCAGCGCCGACGGCCTCCCCTGCGTGCGCCGCCTGGTCGCCCTCAAGTGCCTGCGGCCGGAGTGGGCGGACCAGCCGGAGTACGCGGCGATGTTCCTCGACGAGGCGACCATCGCGTCGCAGATCCGCCACCCGCACGTGTGCGGCGTGCTCGACGCCGGCGAGGCGGACGGCGTGCGCTACATGGCGATGGAGTACCTGGCCGGCGAGTCGCTGTCGTGCGTGCGCGCCCGCCTGGCCGACGACGACCCGGAGCTCACGCCGGCGATCCGCGCCGCGCTGGTGGCGCGGGTCATCGCCGACGCCTGCGAGGGGCTCCACGCCGCCCACGAGCTGGTCGACCGGCGCGGCCAGGCGTGCAACGTCGTGCACCGCGACGTCTCGCCGGACAACCTCTTCCTCACCTGCGACGGCTGCGTGAAGGTGCTCGACTTCGGCGTGTCGACCAGCGCGCACAGCCGGCAGCGGACGCGCACCGGCGTGCTCAAGGGCAAGCTGTCCTACTTGCCGCCGGAGGTGCTGCGCGGCCAGCGGCAGGACCGGCGCTCCGACGTGTGGGGGCTCGGCGTGGTCGCCTGGGAGCTCGCCACCGGGCAGCGGCTGTTCGCCGCGCCGAGCGACGTCGAGCGGCTGCAGGCGATCAGCGGCCTGAAGATCCCGGCGCCCTCGAAGGTGCGGCGCGGCCTGCCGGTCGCCCTCGACCGCATCATCATGCGGGCGCTCGAGCGCGACCCGGCGCGGCGCCCGGCGACCGCGCGCGAGCTCGGCCGCCAGATGAACCGCCTGCTCGCCAACCGCCGGGTGGCCTTCGGCATGCCGGAGCTGGCGGAGGTGGCGGGCCGCCTGTTCCCGGAGGGGCGCACCGCCCGGCAGAAGCTGGTGCAGTCGCTCGAGGACGTCGATCAGGAGAGCGTGGTGCTGACGGTCGACACCTGCGAGATCCTGGTCGAGGAGCCGGCCGAGCGGCGCCGGTCGCTCCGCGCCCTCGGGCACCGCGCGGCGCGCCGCCTGCGCCAGCGGCGCACCTGGCTGCCGAGCGCCGCCCTCGCCGCGGCGGCGTGTCTCCTCGTGGTCGGCTGGTCGGGGCGGCAATCGACCGGCGCGGCGGCGGGCGCGCCGCCGAGCGCGCCGCCGGTCGCGAGCAGCCGGGCACCCGCCGGCGCCTCCGCCCAGGTGGTGGAGGTGCCGGTCGCGCGCGGCGCCGGCGAGGTCACCCTGCGGGTCTCGCCGGTCGACAGCGCGGGGGACGCGATCCTCCTGCGGGTCGAGCTGGTGCCGGTCGCCGGGCCGAGCGAGCCGCCCGAGGGCGCGGTGGCCGTCCGGCGCGCGAGCCTGGTCGAGTGACCGCCGCCGGGGGCGGGCGACCGGCCACCGCGGTGGCCATGCGGGGGTGACTCCCCCCCCGGTGCGCGGCGCAGCGGGCGGATCCTGGAGCGTTTCGGCCGCCCTGCGCCGCGCGCACGCCGGCCCGGATCTCGCAATGTGCACCGCCGATGGCTGGCATGCGGCCTGTGCTCGTCTCGCTGTTGGCCGGCGCCCTCGCGGCGTGCACGGGCGAGATCAACATCGGCGAGGGCGGCGGACCGGGCGAGCCCGAGCCCCCGGACGCGGCGGGCGAGCAGCCGCCGCCGGACGGCGCGATGGTCACCATCGACGGGCCGGCGGTCCTGCCCCACGTGCAGGCGTTCGCCGACGCCGCCTGCAGCGCGGTCGGCGCCTGCACCGTGTCGACCTACGACGGCCACCACCCCAGCGCGCCGCGCGCGATCGACACCCTGGTCAGCGACGCCTACGGCAGCCTGCCGAGCGACGGCAACGCGCTGGGCGACGCGCACGCCGCGTTCGCCCTGGATCACCAGGCCGAGTACGGCATCTGGTACGTCATCTGGCGCCAGCGCTACAACGACGGCTCCGGCTGGGAGCCGATGGAAGACCGCGGCAGCATCACCCAGAACCACTACGACCACGTCCACGTCAGCTTCAACGAGACCGCGCCCTGAGCGCGCGCGGCGGCGTGCCGGTCAGTTCGCCGGCGAACGCGGCGGGCCGAGCCGCGCCAGCAGGTCGGCGGTGTGGTCGACCAGGCGGGTGAGCCGTTCCGCCGGGCTGCGCAGCTCGAGCAGGCTCTGGCGCTGGTCCGGATCGCCGACCAGCGAGCTGGCGACGGCGAAGGTGAGGCCGCCGGTGGAGCCGGCGGCGGCGCGCAGGAGCTCGCGCAGGCGCTCGCCGTGCTCGCCGATCCGGTCGGCGAGCTGATCGCACATCGCCTGGAGCTGGCCGCGCTCGACCGCGAGGGCGCCCTCGTCGGCGCCGTCGTCGGCCAGCACGCGCGCGACCACCCGGCGATAGGAGCGCTCCGGCGGCAGCTCGCGCTCGATGACGATCCGGTCGAGCCCGCGCACGATGATGGCGAAGCGATCCTCCGGCAGCTCCTCGCTGGCGATCACCTCGCCGACGGTGGCGGTGCGGTAGACCGGCGGCCGGCCGTGGTAGTCGGCCTGGTATCCCGGCTGCAACCGCACGATCGCCATCAGGCGCGAACCGGCGAGGACGTCGCGGGTCATCGCGACGTAGCGCGGCTCGAACACGTGGAGCGGCAGCGCGGCGCCCGGGAACAGGACCACGTCCGGAAGCGGGAAGATGGCCAGCTCCGCGAGGGCCTGGTCGGGCGGCGGCATGCGGGGGTTGTACCGCGGGCGACGCGGCGCGAGAGGCTCCGCGGCGCGCGATCACTCCTGCGGCGCCGCGGGCGAGCCGGGAGGGGTGGACGGCGCCGACTCCGGTAGCTGCTCCACCTCGGCGGCGACGTCCCGCTCGAGCGCGCGCAGGGCGGGCTCGGCGCCGCGCCGGATCGCCTCCGAGGTGAGCGCGCCGGCGAGCGGGACGGCGAACAGCCGGGTGCGCAGCGAGTCGACGGCGGCCTCGCCGCGCTCGAGGGCGATGCGGTTCAGGTCGGCCGAGACGCGCCGGTAGCGCCCGGCGAACTCCTCGCGCGCGCGGTCGATCGGGTCCTGCACCGCCGGGACCTGCGCCGCGCCGCCCGCAGCGGTCGCGGAGATCTGCACGGGGCGCGGCCGCGAGGACGCGGGCGGCTGCGGCGCGACGGCAGGCGTCGCCGCGGCGGCGATCGGCACGGCGGTCATCGCGGCCGCCGCGCCGGGCGCAGGCGTCGCCGCGGCGGCGATCGTCCCGGCGGTCGTCGCGGTCGCCGCGCCGGGCGCAGGCGCCGGGGGGATCGCCGGCGAGGCGGGCGCGTCCTCCGCAGGCTCCCGGGCGGTCTCCTCGGCCCGTCGGACGTCGTCGCCCGCACCTCGCCCGTCCGGTCGGTTCGCGATGGAGCCGGCCAGGATGGCGATGGCGAACGCCGCCTGCAGCATCGGCAGGGCGCGCCGGTAGCGGCGCCACGGGATCCCGCCTCGCTCGCGCAGAAGGTCCGGCGCCGGCATGTCCTCGGTGGGACCGTCGAGGGAGAGGTCGGCCAGGGCGGACCAGTCGACCGCATCCTCCGGCGCGGCGGGGAGCTCGTCGCTGGGCGCGGCGGGGAACTCGCTCTCGAGGTGGGCGAGCAGGCCGCGCGCGCTGGGGAACCGGTCCTCGGGGCGCCTGGCCATCAGGCGGCGCGCGATCGCCTCGAGCCGCGCGTCCACCTGCAGCCCGGGCACCCGCTCGCGGATCGGCGGCGCCGCGCGGGTGACGTTGGCCCGCGCGACCTCCGCCGGCGTGCCGTCGAACGGCACCCGGCCGGCCAGGAGCTCGTAGGCCACCACGCCCAGGCTGTACAGGTCGCTGCGCTCGTCGAGCGCGCGCCCGCACACGTGCTCGGGAGACATGTACGCGGGCGTGCCGACCACCAGGCCCGGCTCGGTCAGCCACTGTTCTCGCGTCATGTCGGCGTCGATGGCCAGACCGAAGTCGATGACGCGGGCGATCTCCCGGTCGCACTCGCGCGACAGGATGATGTTCCTCGCCTTGAGGTCGCGGTGGAGGACGCCGCGCTCGTGGGCGTGGGCGATCGCCGAGGCGAGCTGGCGCATGATCGACACGAACCGCGCCGACCCGACCGGCCCGTCGCGCGCGATGACCTCGTCGAGCGAGGTCCCCTCCACGTACTCCATCACCAGGTAGAGCAGCCCCGCTCCGGTCTCGCCGAAGTCGGTGACCGCCACGATCCCGGGGTGGCCGAGCCGCGAGATCGCCTCCGCCTCGCGCGTGAAGCGGGATCGCATGACCGGATCGGCGATCGCGTCGCCGTAGAGGACCTTGAGCGCGAACGGCCGGCTCAGGCGGAGGTGGCGGGCGCGGTAGATGCGGCCCATCCCGCCCTCGGCCACCAGCGCCTCGATCTGATAGCGGCCATCGACGCAGGCGCCGATCAGGGGATCGACCGGGCCGTCGGTGAGCGAGGCGCCGTCGAGCGGGCAGCGCGTGTAGCGGCGCTGGAACACCGACCGGCACCGGGGGCAGGAAAGGTGAAGAGCAGGAGCAGGCACGATCGAGGTTTCGGCGCGCGGTCGGGTCGCCGGAGCGAGGTTCTGCAAGCTGGATTCCAGCTCTCGCTGCACCAGAAACCGCAGCATTTCGCCTCGCCGGGCGTGCGTGCGCGCCACCCTGTGGCACGCCGCCTCATCCGCCTGCGCGCGCCCGCGACCGATCGCCGATCGCGCCGACGGGCGGGGGATCGCCGCGTTCACTCCGCGCTGGACCGTCGCGCGACCCGGTTGTAGGTCGAGCTCGGTTTCTCGCCCACGATCGGCGCGCCGCGCCCACGCGATCACCGCACGTGCGCGCCTCACCCATCCGCGTGAGCCCCCCGGGCCGCGCCGGATTCTCTCGTGAGCCTCAGATACGGCGCCGCCGCGTTTGACCGCGCGAGCCTCGCCTGAGAAGAATCGATCCTGCCGATGGCATCACACGACCGAGCTGGCCGGCTGGTGCAGAACGCTCAGGCGTACCTCGAGGCCGGCCGGCTTCCGTCGGCGCAGGCGTCGCTGTCCACCCTCACGCCCGCCGACTTCGCCGACCCGGCCGCCGCCGAGCCGCTGCTCCACCTCCTGGCCACCGCGCGCGGGGCCGAGCTGAAGGCGACGATCTTCTTCCTCACCCGGCTGCCTCTGCGCGGCACCTGACCGCGCCGGCCGGGCGATCACGCGTCGGTCGGTGTCGGCGGCGCGTCGGCCGGCGGCAGCCGGACCAGCGCGGCGGCCGCCGCGATGACCTCCTCGTCGGTCGACGCGCTGTCGCGGATCACCGCGAGCAGCGCCTCCGCCGTGACCGGTACGCCGGCGAAGTCGGTCGCGCGCAGGACCCGCAGCGCGGCCCGCGCGGCGCGCAGCTCGCCCTGGGCGAGCGCGTGTCGCGCGCGCTCTTGCTGGAACCGAACGAACCCGGCGCGCTCGTTCCACGCTGCCATGCGCAACATCCTATTCGCGCTGGCGCGCGGGCGCCGGTGAAAGTGGTGCGATCTTCGCGACGAATGCCGCGACGGTTTCGCAACGGTAACGGCCGCGCGCGCCGCGTGCGGCCGGCGCGACACGCCTCCCGCCCCGAAGTGGGGTGCGCGAGCCGCGGTCGCGGTCAGCGAGCCGCGAGCTGTTCGCGTCCCGAACGCGTCGGGCCCACGCGCGACTCGATCGCCTCGCGCAGCTCGCCCCGCAGGCCGAGCGCGAAGCCGGCCTCGGCCACGATGAACAGCGGCCCGACCAGAAGGCCGATGAGGTCGTCCACGAACGCCGGCTTTCTGCCCTCGAACACGTGGCCGACGAACTGGATGGCCCAGCCGGCCACGAACAGGCCGCCGCCGACCGCCAGCCAGGTGCCGGTGGCGAGCGCGGCGATCTCGGCGCCGGCCCAGACGGCCAGCGCCATGAAGGCGGCCATGACGGCGCCGAGCCGGCGGTCGAGCGCCAGGTAGAAGGCGATGGCGCCGGCGGTGATGACCAGCGCCGGCGAGACGGCCACGCCGGCGACGGCGACCGCCGGCCGCGACAGGAGCGCGGCCACGCCGAGGACGATCATGGGGATGCCGACGAAGTGGGTGGCGATGTTCCGGCGATCCCGGTGGTACGCTGCGTAGGACGAGAGGTGATCGGTGAGGCTTCGCATGGGGGGCTCCAGACGCAGTATGCCGGCGGCCCGGCGAGGAGTTTGTCGCCCGCGCGACAGAGGGCGCGATGAGTGAGCCGCGGCCGAAGACCCCTCGTGATTACCGCGAGCTCCTGCGCGCCGGCTCCTGGTTCCGCGCGGTCCCGGACGCGCTGCAGGAACCGCTCCTGGCCGCCGCTCACCTGCGCCGGCTCGTGCGCCGCGACCGCCTGTTCTCGCGCGGCGATCCGCCGTGCGGCCTGTACGCCGTGCTCGACGGCGCCATCCGGGTGTCCGGGGTGGCGGAGACCGGCAAGGAGGCGCTCCTGGCGCTGGCCGAGCCGCCGAGCTGGTTCGGCGAGATCTCCGTGTTCGACGGCCTGCCGCGCACCCACGACGCCATCGCCGAGACCGACTCGCTCCTGCTCCACGTGCCGCAGGCGCCGCTCGACGAGCTGCTCGCGCGCGAGCCGCGCCTGTGGCGAGAGCTCGGCCGGCTGGTCGCCGGCAAGCTGCGGCTGGCGTTCCTCGTCATCGAGGACACCGCGGTGCTGCCGCCGGCGGTGCGGCTGGCGCGCCGCCTCCTGTTCATGACCGAGGGCTACGGCGACTGGTTCGACCGCCGCCGCCGGGTGGTGGCGATCCGCCAGGAGCAGCTCGCCATGATGCTCAACCTGTCGCGCCAGACCGCCAACCAGCTTCTCAAGGAGCTCGAGGCGCGCGGCGTCATCCGGCTGGCCTACGGCGAGATCGAGGTGCTCGACGCGGACGGCCTGCGCGCCGCCGCCGCCCCGGTCCGGCCGGACGAGCCGTGAGCGCGCGGCTCAGCCGGCCGCCGGCTGGAAGCGGACCGCCACGTTCGGGGTCGCAACTGCGACCGTGCCGTAGAGCGGTCAACTCTTCTGGAAGCGGGTCACCAGGTGCGCCGCCTGCTCGGCGGTGACGCCGTGCAGGCGCAGGTCGAGCGCCACCTCGTTGAACACGGTGACGTCGGTGCGGACCGGGTTGCCGCGATCGATGGTGCCGGTGATCTCCGCCTCGACCCGCTCGAGCGGGATGCCGTCCTGCCGCGCGAACACCTCGATGAGCTCGACCCCGCAGGAGGCGACGCCGGCCAAGAACGCCTCCGGCGGCGTCATCGCCTCGCCCGGGCAGCCGTTCTGCACCGGGCCGTCGACCACGAAGTGCTGGTGGCGCGCGCTGCAGAGGACGCGGCCGAACACGCCGGACGAGGCGGCGCGGACCTGGTACTGCCGTGCGGTTGTGCTCGTGCTCATCGGTGCCTCGCGAGCGCCGGTCGGCGCACGCCCAGGATACCGCATCGAAGGGCCGCAGGTCCGCGCGGCGCTGGCCGCCTACCACCAGGTCGCCAGGTCGGACGCCTGCAGGTCGGCCGTCTCCGCCTCGGCCGGCAGCGCGATGCGCGCCGCGATCTCGTCGGTGATCTCGCGGCCGGGCATCGCGACGCCGTTGGCGTGCAGCAGGAGCGAGAGCACCGCAAGGTATTCGCCGTCGTCGAGGGAGCCGGGATCGTCGGCCGGCATCTCGTGCCGCATGAAGCGGAGCACGTCCCTCGCGGTGTGGAGCTCGATCGCCCGCAGCCCGGCGCCGCTCGGCCGCGGCGCGCGCGGCAGCGCGTCCGGCCCGACCAGCGGCGGGCCGGCGGCGGTCCCCTCGCCGGCGGGGCCGTGGCAGTCGGCGCAGTGGGCGCCGTAGACCTCGCTGCCGTGGGCGATCTGGTCGGCGAGCGTGATGCTGGTGTCGACCAGGCGGTCGGACGTGAGCGGCGGCTCGCCGGCGCCGCAGCCGCTGACCAGCGCGAGGCCGGCCGCGGTGAGCGCGACCAGCCAGCGCGCGAGCCAGCGTACGAGTTCGTGGCGCCCTTCGGCGCCGGACGCTCGGTTCCTCATCCTCCTCCTCTTCCGCGCCACCGGGCGCGCTACCGCGGGGACCGGATGCAAGGCCGGCACCGCGCGCGGCTCGGCGCGGCGCCACCCGGTGAGGCTCTGGCGGCGACCTCCGGTCAGCGCCGGTGACGCGGCGCCGCGCCCTGCGATATCGTGAGAGGAATGGGGGTACCGAGGCGGATCCTGCTCGCGGGCTGCATGGCGCTCGCCTGCGGGGGCGGCGCCGGCGCGGAGCCGGACGGCCCGCCGCGCGCGCGCAGCGCCGCGCTGGACGTCGCGACCGAGCCGGTCGCGGTGGACGTATCCGCCTCGCGGGTCGGCGAGGCGCTCCGCCTCGACATCGAGGCGATCGGCCGCGGCGCCCGCGCCGGCGCGCCCTTCGAGGACCCCGCGCGCTGGACGATCTCCGCTCGCCAGCGCGACCAGGTGCTGCAACGCCTGGTCAACGGGCCGGTGAAGGTGGCGCGGCAGCCGGCCGGCGCCACCCAGTGGGACACCGTCGTCCGCTTCAGCGTGGTGTACCGGGTCGACGGGGCGGCCGGCGACGTCCGCGTGCGCATCGCGCCGCCTGACGAGCCGGCGATCGAGCGCGTGTTCCGGCTGTGAACCGCCGGCGGGCGGCTCCGCGCAGTCGCGCGGCGGCGCGCGGTCGGGAGCAACACTGGCCGGCCAAGGGGCCGCCCCGGCAGCCGCAGCCGCCAGCCGCCCTCCCGCAAGGGCGCAAAAGCGCAGGGCCTCGCCGCTGGCGCGCTTCCTGCTTTGCTCGCCGCCACCATGTGTCTTCGCCGCGCGGCCCTGCTCATCGTCCCCGCCGTGCTCCTCGCCGCCTCGCCGGCGCTGGCCAACCGCGGCCGCCGCACCCACGGGCCGCGGCTGCAGTCGTCAGGTCAGGTGGTCACCCACGGCGGCACCTCGCCGAGCGCCAACCTCGCGCGCGCCCGGGCGCACCAGGTGCGGCAGGAGCGGCACGCGCGACAGCAGCAGGAGGGGCACGCGCGCCAGGAGCAGCCGCGCGCGCGCCAGCAGCAGGAGCGGCGCGCGCGGCAGCAGCGGCAGGTTCGCCAGCGGGCCGCGGGGCGCGGCCCGGCCGCCGACTCCCAGCGCGCCCCGGCGCTGAGCGGCCGCGACCTCTTGCGCCAGGAGATCCAGCGCGCGCGCGGCGGCGGACGGGATGATGGCCTCGACCGCCGCAGCCTGATCGCCCTCACGGTGAGCGTGCCGGCCATCGCCGGCTGGATCTACGCCGTCTCCCAGTGGGGCGACGCGATCCTCGGCCTCCTGCGCTGACGGGCTCTACTGCTTCGCGTCGTGGTGCCGGCCGCGGTGCCACTTCTTGCCCTTCCTCATCTTCTTCATCTTGCCCTTGGCGGCCGCGAGCTCGGCGCGGGTCAGCAGCCCGTCGCCGTCGCCGTCGATGCGATCGAACGCGCGGGCGAGGAAGGAGCAGGGCTCGCTGGCCTCGGCGCGGCTGATCGCGCCGTCGCGGTTGGCGTCGAGGCGGGCGAAGCGCTCGGCCATCCGCGCCTGGCGAGCCGCCGCCCGCTCCTCCGGCTCGAGGGTGCCGTTGCGGTTGGCGTCGTGGCGCGCGAGCATCTCTCGCCGCCGCTCCTGGCGCAGCGCCTGGCGCTCGGCGCGATCGAGCACGCCGTCGCGGTTGGCGTCGTGGCTGGCCAGGAACTTCTGGTGGCGCTTGGCGCGGCACTCGGAGCGCGCGAGCGAGCCGTCGCCGGCCATGGCGAGGCCGGGCAGGGCGGTGGCGGTCAGCGCGAGGGCGGCGATGGAGATGCGGATGCGGTGCTTCATGGAAACGTCCTCCTGCGTTGGCCCCCGGTGCAGGAGCAACGCCCGTGCCGCGGCACAAGCGCGCGATCCCACGGCGCCCGCCGCGCGCCCGCCCTGCGCTCCCCGCAGGCGGCCTGCGGATCCCGCAGCTACTCGATGCCGTAGCGCTTGATCTTGTCGTAGAGGGTTCGCTCGCCGATGCCGAGCAGCTCGGCGGCGCGCCGGCGGTTGCCGCCGACCGCGCGCAGCGCGCGGGCGATGGCGTCCCGCTCCATGTCGGCCAGCGGCTTGAGCTCGGCGGCCGGCTCGGCGCCGGAGCTCTGCTCGAGCCAGATGTGATCGGCGTCGATCACCGGGCCGTCGGCGAGGATCGCCGCGCGCTCGAGCGCGTTGGCCAGCTCGCGCACGTTGCCCGGCCAGCGCCAGCCGACCAGCCGCTGCTCGGCCGGCTGCGACAGCCGGAGGCCGGGCCGCTTCAGCTCGCCGGCGATCCGCTCGAGCAGCGTGCGCGCCAGCGGGATGATGTCGCCCGGCCGCTCGCGCAGGGGCGGGAGCCGGATCGGGAACACCGCGAGCCGGTGATAGAGATCCTCGCGGAACTTGCCCTCGTCCATCATGACGCGCAGGTCGCGGTTGGTCGCGGCGATCCAGCGGACGTCGACGTCGATCGAGCGGACGCCGCCGACCCGCTCGAACCGGCGCTCCTGGATCACCCGCAACAGCTTGGCCTGCAGCTCCGGGCGCAGCTCGGCGACCTCGTCGAGGAAGAAGGTGCCGCCGTCGGCCAGCTCGATGCGCCCGCGCCGCCGCTCGGACGCGCCGGTGAAGGCCCCCTTCTCGTGGCCGAAGAGCTCGCTCTCGAGCAGCGTCTCGGTGATGGCGGCGCAGTTGACCGCCATGAACGGCCGCTCGGCGCGGTCGCTCATCGCGTGGATCACGCGCGCCGCCACCTCCTTGCCGGTGCCGCTCTCGCCCAGGAGGAGCACGGTCGCCGAGGTGCGCGCCACCTTCTCGACCGCGTCCACCACCGGCCGCATCGCCGGGTCGCCGTGGCTGAGGCTCGGCTCGCCGGTCGCGCCGCGCTCGGCGCGAGCCTGGGCGTCGAGCAGGCGGCGCCGCTCGAGGGCGCGCGCCGCCACCAGGCACAGCTCGTCCGGCCCGCCGATCGGCTTCTGCAGGTAGTCGAAGGCGCCGAGCTTCATCGCCTCGACCGCGTTGTCGACCGTGCCGTGCGCGGTGAGCACGATCACCTGCACCTCCGGTGACTCGGCGCGTATCTTGCGCAGGAGCTCCATGCCGTCCAGCCGCGGCATCCTGATGTCGGTCACCAAGAGGTCGAAGCTGCGCTGGTCGAGCAGGCTGGCCGCCTCCTCGCCGTCGCGCGCGACGGTCACCTCGTGGCCGTCGGCGCCGAGCGCCTCGCCGATGAACTCGCGGATGCCCGCCTCGTCGTCTGCTACCAGGATGCGTGCCATCTACATCAACCTCGCGGGATGGAGATCAACAGCTCCGCGCCGCCGTCGGGGTGGTTGCGGGCGACGATGGTACCGCCATGGAGCTCGACCAGGCGACGGGCGACCGCCAGCCCGAGGCCGGTGCCGTGGGTGCGCTGGGTGAAGAACGGCTCGAACACGCGCGGCAACACCTCGGGGGCGAAGCCGGCGCCGCGGTCGCGCACCGCGAACGACAGCCGATCGCCTTCCGCCGTCACCGTCGCGGTGACCTCGCCGTCGCCGGCCTCCAGCGCGTTCTCGATCAGGTTGCCGAGCACCTGGCGCATGCGCGCCGGATCGAGCGACCAGCGGGCCGGCGCGCCGTCGGCCTCGACCGTCACCCGCGGCTCGTCGAACGCCGCCGCCGCCTCGCGCAGGACGGCGGCCGGATCCACCTCCTCGCGCGCGATGGCGCCGGTGCGGGCGAACTCGAGCAGGTCGTTGGTCAGCGACTCGAGCCGGATCGCCTCGTGCACCACCCGGTCGGCCTTGGCTCGCGCGCGCTCTCCCTCCGGCAAGGAGCGCGCGAGGAGCTGCGCGTTGCCCTTGAGCGAGGCGAGCGGGTTGCGGATCTCGTGCGCCATCACCGCCGACATCTCGCCCAGGCTGGCCAGCCGCCGCTCGTGCTCGAGGCGCCGGACCAGCGACTCGCGGTGCAGGATCCAGCGGATGAGCACCAGGGCGCCGATGAGCAGCGCGCCGGCCGCGATGGTGCCGATGGCGAGGCTCTGGTCGGTCGCCGAGTGGAGCTCGTCGGCGATGGCCGGCTCGAACTCGATCACCAGCGGGCCGAGCCGCTGCTCGCGCATCTGCTCGCGCAGGCGCACGCGCTCGAGCCGGGTGAGCCGCTCGCGGTCGCTGACGCGGGCGCGGACCGCGCGGCGCAGCGCCTGGTTGGGCACCCGGCGCATGACGACGCGGATGCGGTCCTCGATCGCCACCGGCGAGCCGGACGGCACCCCCGCCAGATCGGCCGAGGTCGGCGGCGTGCCGGAGGCGGGCACGCCGGCGTCCGCCAGCACCGCGCCGTGGCGGTCGAGCTGGGCGAGGTAGCGCAGGCCGTCGGGGCGCAGCTCCTCGAGCAGGGCGGCGAGGCTCTCGCGGGTCGGCGGCCCGTCGAGAGCGAACATGCGCATGCGGATGCCGTCGAGCAGGCTGTCGGAGTGGCCGCGCACCAGCATCTCGGAGGCGTCGCGCACACCGCGCCGGGTCGACCAGACGGTGGCGACCAGCGCGCCGCCCATGAGGAGCGCGGCGGCCACGAGCGCGCCGCTCGACCAGCGGACCCGCACGGCGGACGTCTTCACGCCCGCACTGTAGCTCGGTCCTGTCGCCGGCGCGGGGCGTGACGCCGGGCACGTGGGCTGTCCGGCGGAGCAAGCGTCGCAACGCAGCGGCTCGACGGATCTCCGATCGGTCGCGCGCATCGGCCGCGCGCAAACCGCGCGCGCGAGGGCGCAGAGGAGGTGCGTGCAACGCGCTGTTGCGCGCCCTTGCGTGGACATCCGACACCGGAGCCGCCGGTACCACCGCGCGACTGCGGAATCGGCAGCCCGGCTGCGAAACGTGCAGATCACGATCGCGGCCAGGTTGGATTTTCGGCCAGCTCCCGCTGAGGTAACATGGCGCGCCGGTTGCTCCTCCGTGGGCGGCCGATTCCAGAGGAGGGTTCATGAAACGCATCGTGCTGCTGGCTGCCCTGGCCAGCCCCGCCGCCTTTCACATAGGCGAGGCCCGGGCGCAGATCGAGTTCGAGGTCACCGTGGAGCCCCCGGCTCCCCGCATCGTCGTCACGAGTGAGCGCGCCGGATACGAGTGGGTCGAGGGGCACTGGGTGCGCGAGCGCGGTCGGTGGGTGTGGCGCAACGGCTACTGGACGCGGGCGCGTCCGGGCCATGTCTGGGTGCAGGGGCACTGGGAGTACCGCAACGGCCGCTACCGCTGGATCGAGGGCCGCTGGGAGCGCGTGCGCGCCGGGCACGAGTGGGTGCCGGGCCGCTGGGTGGAGCGCCGCGGCCGCTGGGTGTGGATGCCGGGCAAGTGGGAGCGCCAGCGCGCCGGCCACCACTACGTGCGCGGACGCTGGGTGAAGCGCGGCGGCCGCACCGTGTGGGTCGACGGCCGCTGGGAGCGCGGCGAACGGAAGCGCGTCCGCCACGATCGGCGGCATGACCGCCACGATCGGCGCCGGCGAGGTGGCCGATGAGGGCGCGCGCGATCGGAGTGGTCGCCGGCGCGATCGCCGGTCTCCTGGCGCTGCCCGCGGCGGACGCCCAGCAGGTGCGGCGCCGCGATCACCGCAGCCAGGTCGCTGCGCCGAAGCACCCGCTGGTGCGCGCGATGCGTCCGCGCGCCGGCGCGCCGAACACCGAGGTCACGATCAGCGGCCGCTTCCCGGCCGACGCCGAGGTGTACGTCGACCGCAGCAAGGTGAAGATCACCAAGCGCTCGCCGCAGTCGCTGACCTTCGTGGTGTCGTCGCGCCGCCCGGGTGATCACGCCGTCACCGTGCGCGCGGGCGGAGCCGAGGTCTCGGCCGGCTCGTTCCGCGTGGAGCGCGGCAGCGGGCCCGTGCACCCGGTGCCTGCGACGCCGGCGCCGGGCCCGGCGCCGCTGCCGCACCCGGCGCCCGGACCAGCGCCGATCGTCACCGACTTCTCGCCGCGCCTGGGTCCGCCCGGCACGGTGGTGACGATCGAGGGGCGCCGGTTCGGCAATCACCTCCAGGTGGTCTTCGGCGACGCGGTCGTGCCGGTCAAGAAGATCGACAACCGCACCATCCAGTTCGCCGTGCCCAAGCGCGAGGGGGACAGCCTGATCGTCCTGCGCCGCGCCAACCGGCAGCAGGTGGTGGTCGGCAAGTTCAACGTGGTCAAGAACCGCCACCCGGGCGACGACCGGGCCAAGCGGCAGGCCCAGTGGCGCAAGCGCGCCCAGGAGCAGTGGAAGAAGCGCCAGGCGGAGATCGCCCGGCGCACCGCTGCCGAGCGCGCGGCCGAGCTGCGCCGGCAGGAGGAGGAGCTCCGCCGGCAGCGCGAGGAGCGCCGCAAGAAGCAGCTCGCCGAGCTGCGCGCCCGCTGGGAGGCGCAGTTCCTCGCCCGCCCCGCCGTGCGCGCCGAGATGGCGGTGCACGCCGAGCGCGCCGCCCGGCTCAAGCGCATGCTGCGCCTGGCCGAGGCGGGGAACCACGGAGGGCTCGCGGTGCGCATCCATGTCCTCATCGAGGCTGAGAACGCGCGCCACGAGCAACGGATGAGCGACCTGCGGGCGGCCTACGCCAGCCGGTAACCGCGAGGAGGAAACGTGATCGTACGACTGATGATGCCGCTGGCGCTCGTGACCGCGCTCGCCTGCGGCAACAAGGAGGAGAGCAAGGGCGAGCAGCCGGACCCGTCGGCCGGCGCCGCCGAGCAGGCCGGCAAGGCCGCCGATCCGGACGCGGTCGACGACCCGACCGCGGGTGACCCGGCCGCTGCCGAGGATCCTGCCGCCGGTGATCCGGAGGCGGGCGACCCGGCCGCCGGCGAGCTGCCGCCCGAGGCGGCGGAGGCCGGCGAGGTCCCGACCGAGGAGGACTTCGAGGACAAGGCCGAGAAGGATATCGGCGAGAGCAACCTCGAGGCCGAGGTGAAGAAGCTCGAGGAGGAGCTCGGCGTCAAGCCGAAGTAGGGGCCAGCAGTCGATCGCCGGCCGGTCCGCCCTCGTGCGGGCCGGCCGGTTTCATTTTTTCGGGCGGGGCAGGCGGCCGCCGACCTCCGTCGACCTCGCCCGACCGCGCCGCGCCGGCGCCGCCGCGCGCCCGATCGCAGCCGGGCTCGCGGGCGCCTCGCGGCGCACCTGGCGCGGCCGCTTGTCCTCGCGCAGCCCCTGGAACGAGGGGTGGCGCACCTTGCCGTCGCCGGTCCACTCGGTGAAGGCGACCTCGGCGACCAGCTCCGGTCGCACCCAGTGGACGCCTCGGCCGACCCTGCCGGCCGGCCGCTCGGAGAACGGGCAGGCGTCGGTCTCGATCTCCTCGAGCCGGCGCCTGAGCGCGCGCGCGCCCGCCTGCGTGAACCCGGTGCCGACCTTGCCAGCGTAGCGGAGCGCGCCGCCCTGGTACACGCCGACCAGGAGCGCGCCGATCCCCGCGCGCGATCCCTCGGGGTCGGTGAAGCCGCCGATCACCATCTCCTGCCGCCGCGCGCACTTGGTCTTGAGCCAGCCGGTGGAGCGCCCGGGCCGGTGGGGATCGCCGGCGCGCTTGGACACGATCCCCTCGAGCCCGCGCTGACAGGCGGCGCGAAAGAAGCGCGCGCCGCCGCCGGCGACATGATCGGCGTAGCGAATCCCGCCGGCGGCAGGAGCGATCTCGCGCAGAGCGCGCTTGCGGTCGACCAGCGGCCGCCCGCGCAGGTCGGCGCCGTCGAGCTCGAGCAGATCGAACACGAAGTAGACCAGGTCGGCGTGGCCGCTGCCGGACAGGGCGTTCTGCAGCGCCTGGAAGCTGGTCCGTCCGTCCGGCAAGACGACCGCGACCTCTCCGTCGAGGAGCGCGCTCGACACCGGGAGCGCGCGCGCCGCGGCGACGACCTGCGGGAAGCGCGCGGTCCAGTCCTTGCCGCCGCGGCTCTCGAGGCGCGCGCGGCCGGCGCGCAGGTGGCAGCCGATCCGGTAGCCGTCGTACTTGATCTCGTGCAGCCACCCGTCGTCGTCGGGCGCCTCCTTCACCAGCGTCGCGAGCTGCGGCTGATAGCGCATGCGATCGCAGGATAGCGGGGCAGATGTAGGCGGTCGGCCTCCATCTGCCCTCGCCGGCACAAGGCTGCGAAAGCCGGCGATTGACGCTCCGCGCGTTGCGGCACCGCCGAGATCGGCGATAATCGATTCAGTCGACTCCAGGCCTGGACGCGCTGCATCCACGCGGTCGCGTCCGCCAGCGAAGGGGGGCCAGAAGATGGCACGCAGGAAGATCGCTCGCTCGCTGCTCGTCGCGCTCGCGCTCGGGCTGGCGGTTCCGGTCGTCGGGGGCTGTGTCGTGCGCGCCCGGGGCGCGGTCGTCGTCGACACGCCGCCGCCGCCGCCGCGCCGGGTCCACGTGGATGCGCGGCCCGGCTTCGTCTGGGTGGAGGGCTACTGGGTGCACAGCGGTGGCCAGTGGGTCTGGCGCGACGGCTACTGGGAGCGCGAGCGCCCCGGCTACGTCTACGTGCAGGGCCGCTGGACCAAGCGGGGCGGGCGCTGGCACTGGGTGGAGCCGCGCTGGGAGCGCGGCCGCGCGCACGGGCACGTCCAGGTGCGCGGCGCCGCCCACGGGCAAAGCCGCGTGAAGGTGAAGGACCACCGGGCGCGCCCGGCGCCCAGTCGGGCGCGACCCGCGCCCAGGCCCGCGGTGCGCGATCACCGCGACAAGGGCAACGGCAAGGCGAAGGCCAAGCCGAAGGTGAAGGTACGCGACCACCGGTGACGCGCGGGCCCTCGCCACGCGCCGCCAGCACCGCCGCGATCGCGCTGGCGCTCTCGCTGGCGGCGTGGGCGTGCAAGGACTCCGGTGACAGCGGCGCGCGCGGCGCCCCCGGCGCCGGCGAGCCACCGGCCGCGGCGCAGCCGCGCGATCCGGCCGTCGTGCCGGGCGACCAGGAGGCGCCTGCCGCCGGCGAGGCTGCCGGGCCAGGCGCACGGGCGCCGGTGGATGCCGAGCCGAGCGCCGAGCAGCGCGCCGCGCTCGACGAGGCGACGGCGGTGATGGAGGAGATGGGCGCCCTCGCCGAGAAGCACGCCGACAGCTGCGACCGCGCCGCCGCGGCGCTGCAGAAGCTCCTCGACGAGCGGCACGCCGCGCTGGAGCGGGCGGAGGCGATCACCGAGGACCCGGCGCTGTCGCGCTGGTCCGACGAGCACCACGGACCGCGGCTGGAGGCGGCGGAGAGCAAGCTCATGCCGCTCATCGAGCGCTGCCAGGACCACGAGGCGATGGCCGAGGTGTTTCGCTCGATGAACTGAGCGAAGCGGAGCGGAGCGCACCCACAGCACCGCACCGCGCTCGCGCGCGAGGTGGGTTCGCCGCGCGCTGCGCAGCTTGTGTCGAGCGTGCACGACGGGGCATTTCGCCTCGACTGGCTCCCGCGGGAGTTTGCGCCCGTGACGTGGCTCGCGCCGGATCCCGCTGTGTCTCTTCGGGCGCTCGCATGCGACCGTTTCGGCCTCCTTGGCACATGGTTCGCAGCTCGAGGCGGCGTAAACCATGTCGCCTGTTTCGCCTACTCGCTCTCCAGGACGGACATCGCAGGCGTGCGATCGCCCTCCCGGCGGCCGGGCGACCAGCGAGAGGGGGGCGGCCGGCCGCTCGGCGATCGGTAGCAAGCCGAACGGCGCGGAGCCGGCGCCGGGCGCGCGCCTGCGCTGCCCCGCCTGCCGCGTGTCGTTCCGGTCGACCTTCACCCGGTGCCCGAAGGACGGCGCCGAGCTGGTCTGGAGCGCCGATGATCCTCTGATCGGCGCGGCGATCGCCGAGCGCTACGTCATCGAGGCGCTGGTCGGCGAGGGCGCCATGGGCCTGGTCTACCGCGCGCACCACGCGCGGCTCAGTCGCCTGTTCGCGGTCAAGCTCATGTTCGGCGACGTGGCGATCGATCCGGCGATGCGCATGCGTTTCGCGCAGGAGGCGGACGCCGCCAGCCGGCTGTGCCACCCCAACGTGGTCTCGGTGGTCGACTTCGGCCGCACCGAGCGCGGCCTGCTCTACCTCGCGATGGACTACGTCGACGGCGAGACGCTGGCGACCTTGATCCGCCGCGAGGGGCCGCTGGCCGAGCGGCGCGTCATCGCGCTGGCCCGGCAGATGTGCCGCGGGCTCGGCCACGCGCACCGCGCCGGCCTGGTGCACCGCGACTTCAAGCCGGCCAACGTGGCGGTGGCGACCGGCGACGACGGCGGCGAGCTGGTCCGCGTGCTCGACTTCGGCCTGGCGATCAGCGAGCGCGACGGCGACCGCGCGGCGCGGCTCACCGAGCACGGCCTGGTGGTCGGCACGCCGATCTACATCTCGCCCGAGCAGGCCAAGGACCACCCGGTCGATCACCGAGCCGACCTGTTCGCGCTCGGCGTCGTCATGTACGAGATGCTGGCCGGCATGCCGCCGTTCGAGGGCAGCGGCGCCGAGATCGCGCGGGCCAACGTGCAGCAGAAGCCGCCGGCGATGAAGGAGCGCAACCCGCGGGTGAGCGTGACGCCGGAGCTCGAGGCGCTGGTGTTCCGCCTGCTCGAGAAGCGCGCGGCGGATCGCTACCAGGACGCCGAGGAGGTGATCGCGGCGCTCGACGAGCTCGAGCGCCGCGGCGCGTTCGGGCGGGGGCGCGGCGGTGAGCCGCAGGCGCGCGGCCGTTCGCCGGTCCTGTGGCTGAGCGGGCGGCCGACCCGCCGCTGGCGGCGGACCGCGAGCGCGCCGCCTGTGCCGCGCGCGATCGATCCCAGCCCGGCGCCGTACCCGCTGCGCCGCTCCGCCCACGGTGCGGCCCAGGCGGAGACCTGGGGGCCGGGGCGCGACGCCGAGCGAACGGTGGGGATGGCGCCGCGGGCCGAGGGGCGCTGGCGCCGGCTGCCGCGGCGCCGGATCGCGCTGGCCGCCTGGCTCTTGCTGATGGGCGCGGGCGTGACGCTGTCGCGCGGCGAGGACACGCCGGTGCAGGCGGGCGCGCGCGAGGCGACCGCCGCGATGGTGGAGGAGGAGCCGGCCGAGGTGGCGTCGTCGGTCCGGGAGCGCGCTGCGGCCGCGGCGCTGTGCTCGCCGGCCGCATCGGGCGCGATGCCGCCGTCGGCCGCGAGCGTGTTTGGTAAGATGGCCGCGGGGTCGGCGAGGCCATGTCATGCGCACGATGCGGGGCGGACTGGAGCGGCGGCAGGGGCGGAGCCGAGCCATGCCCGCGCTGCGGAGCACCCGCCGCGCCGCCCGCGCGGCCACCAGGCGCCCCGCACCGAGCGCCGGGAGGCCCGCCTCCCCTGACCGGAGGCGGCTTTGCGCCGCCGCCGCATGGCGCGCCGCCGCCGCCGCATGGCGCGCCGCCGCCGCCGCATGGCGCGCCGCCGCCGCCGCATGGCGCGCCGCCGCCGCCGCATGGCGCGCCGCCGCCGCCGCATGGCG